>OCZT010003841.1_pt1 | contig 15315 bp, 12 predicted proteins | sample 1539031 | NCBI WGS metagenome assembly OCZT01 (sample SAMEA3539308, study PRJEB22396) | soil metagenome | biome: tundra; feature: field; material: soil | place: USA | collected 2010-05 | depth 0.15 m | reverse complement strand
CGCGCAGCATGATGCCGACGCAGTTGCTGCGGTTCAGTTGCGTGACGTTCGTGCCCAGCGGCATGCGGCTCAGCGCGGCTTGCCAGGTTTCCGCCGCGCCCAGCGCAAACTGCACGAGACAAACCAAGAGACCAAGAATTAGGCGGGTCATATTCAAGCCGGATTAGCTACGAGATGTCCCAGCGCGGCAGAGCCACAGCCAAAAAGACAGAATCATGGCCGGACAGAATCATGCAAAGAGAGGAGAACTCTAAGGCAATGGACATAATTCTGTCCGGCCATGATTCTGTCTTTGCGCCAGGCACATCCGCTCCCAGGGTTCTTTCAATAAAGGAAGAGGTTTACATCTTGCGGCCCTAGTCGCTTCACAGGCCCAGCTTCTTAAAGCGGTTCTTCACTCCCTTGAAATGGAAGTCCAGCGAGCAGAGTGCTTCCAGCTCCCCCTTGTTGAAGTGTTTGGCAACCTCGGGGTCAGACTTGAGCTGGCTGAGGAAATCGGCGTCTTCATGGCCTGCGTGCTTGGCTTGCCAGGTCTGCATCGCATTGCGCTGGACCAAGTCGTAGGCCCGCTCGCGGGTGAGCCCTTTCTTAATGAGCGCCAGCAGGACGGTCTGCGAGTTCCACATGCCGAGCGAGAGCGCGAGGTTGCGCTTCATGTTCTCGGGATAAACAATCAGCCCCTCCACCAGCTTCGTCAGGGTGACTAGCATGTAGTCGAGCAGCGTGCAGGAGTCGGGAAAGATGATCCGCTCCACGGAGCTGTGGCTGATGTCGCGCTCGTGCCAGAGGGCGACGTTTTCCAGCGCGGCGACGGCATTACCGCGCAGCACCCGCGCCAGTCCGGTCAGGCGTTCGCTGGTGATGGGGTTGCGCTTGTGCGGCATGGCGCTGGAGCCCTTCTGGCCTTTGGCAAAGAACTCCTCTGCTTCCAGCACCTCGGTGCGCTGGAGATGGCGGAACTCGGTGGCCCAGCGCTCGATGCTCGCACCGACCAGGGCCAGCGCGCCCATAAACTCCGCATGCAGGTCGCGCTGAACCACCTGCGTGGCAATCGGCGCAGGCCGCAGACCGAGCTTCTTGCATACGAACGCCTCGATACGCGGCGGGAGGTGGGCGCTGGTGCCGACGGCGCCGGAGAGCTTCCCGACGGCCACAACCTCGCGCACCGCCTCCAGTCGTTGCAGCGCGCGGCCAAACTCGTCGTGCATCAACGCCAGCTTTAGGCCGAAGGTCGTCGGCTCGGCATGGATGCCGTGGCTGCGGCCAATCATCGGGGTGAACTTGTGTTCCCTGGCCCTGGTGGCAATGACTTGCCGCAGCACCTTGACATCCTCGATGAGCACGTCGGCGGACTGCACCATCTGCACGGCGAAGGCGGTATCGACCACGTCGCTGCTGGTCAGGCCGTAGTGCAGCCAGCGGCTGGCGGGCGCGCCGATGTTCTCGGCGACGTTCGTGGTGAAGGCGATGACGTCGTGATTGAGTGTGCGCTCAAGCTCTTTGCACCGCTCCACGCTGAACGCGGCGCCCGCCTTGATCTGCTTAAGATCCTTGCGGGGCACCAACCCATCGGCGCAAAGCGCTTCACTGGCGAGCAGTTCGATTTGCAGCCAGACTTCGAGCTTGCGTTGTTCGCTCCAGATTTCCCGCATCACCGGGCGCGAGTAACGTTGAATCATGGCCTGACTGTAGAAGGCCGGGAAGTGGTTGTCGAGAAGGTGCGTCAGGGAGTGGACAGTAGTCAGTAATCAGTGATCAGTAACCAGTGGCTTGGAGTGCCGGTCCGATAACCGATTACTGGTTACTGATAACTGATCACTGATGACTACTCCCCCGCGTCCCCTCACCGCTTGCCCATCTTCTCGCGGGCGGTTTCGAGAATCTTGCGTTCGCGCTCGGTCAGGCTTTGGATGCCTTGAGCGGAGATCTTGTCCAGGATTGGATCGACGGCTTTGCTCAGGAACTCGTCGGGTGGCAAGTCCTCCACTACGCGCACATTGGTTTGACCCCACTGCGCCGAGGCCCGGTGGGGGGCCTTGACCAAAGGGCGCAGCGGCTGGGGCTGGGTTCGCCGCAGGCGCGGCCAGTGCCAGTGCCAGTAGATGGCGTAGCGCACAAACACGATGCCGGTCAAGAGGCCACCCAGGTGGGCGGCGTGGGCGATATTACCCGTCGGAAAGACAAGCCCAAACAGAGTCACGACCCCGCCGAAGAGCAGCAGGAACTTAGCACGCATGCTCACCGGGATGATGAAGAACAGCAGCAGCATCAGGGGACGCTCCGGATAAAGCGTGGCAAAAGCGGCAAGCAATCCAGAGGCGCCCGCCGACGCCCCGACGACCGGCAAGGCGAAGGCTCCGCCTAGCAGCACTCCAGCCAGCGCCTGGAACAGCCCGCCGATGACGCCGCTGGTGAAATAGAGCGTCAGGAAGCTGTTGCGGCCGAGAGTCTCCTCCACTTCCCGGCCGAAGACGTAAATCATCCAGCAGTTCAGCACGAGATGGAGCAAGCCGCCGTGCATGAGTTGGTAGGTCAGCAACTGCCAGGCGTATCCGTGCCGCAGGCCCTCAACGCTCAAAGCAAACCACGCGTTGGTTGGGAAGTTCGAGAACCGTTCAACGGCGCTCTGGAGGATGAAGGCAACCACATTCACCACCAACAACGCCATCGTCGCCGACCAGCGCAGTCTAAGCGCCGGGCGACGCATATAATAACGGTCCTCTAGCATAATATCTCTGCGTGAACGTAGTCGCAGCGAGTTGGTTTTTCAAACGGGCTTTTGAACTACCAAGGGACGCAGCTTGGAGTTGCCATCGATCTGGACGGGATTGAAATCCGAAAACCGAAACCCTAAACCCGAAACAAATGCAAAAGGCGGGAAAGGGCAGCAAATCCAAAACCACCTGGCGTGGCGCGGTTTTGAGCCTTTGGCCCTTCGAGCTTTGGATTTGTTTCGGGATTCGGGTTTCGGGTTTCGGATTTGGCCGACCCGCGGTTGGTAGTACCAGGCAAATGCGTTCCCGCCCAACCAGCAGCAGGGCGTGCGGCTCGCCTGCGCCACTATTCCGCCGACCGCAACACAATGCCCTTCGCTTCGGCACGCAACTGGCCGCCGGATTCGCTCACCAAAAGCGTCTTCATGCCGGGGCGCAGCCTCGCAATCGCATCGTGTCCGGCTGCGCCGACGGTAAGTAACGCAGTGGACAGCGCATCCGTCTCGGTGGCTGAGGGAAGGACCACCGCGGCCAGCACGGTCCCTCGGGCCGGCTCGCCTGTGCGTGGGTCAATGATGTGCCCATACGTCCGGCCCCCCACCTGAAAGGAATTGCCCCACACGCCGGAGACGCCCATCGCTTCGTCCTTTAGCGGCACGGTGGCGAGCAGGGTGGGCGGTGCATCAGGCAGAGGGGATGGCCTTTCAATAGCGATCTTCCAGAACTCCTCTCCAGGCGGCGTCCCGAGCGCCTGAACCGAGCTGGTGCCGCCGTGAATCAGCGCGCTGGTGACGCCCGCCTCGCGCAGCACCTCAGCCGCTCGCTCGACCGCGTAGCCTTTGCCGATCGCGCCCAGATTCAGCATCACCCCCTCACGAAGGAATTGGACCGTAAGGTCCGCCGGATTCAACTGAACCAGCGCCATGCCTACATTGGCGCGCGCCTCGGCTATCTCCTCGGGCCGGGGAAGATGCCCGTCTCCTCCCTCGTAGCCCCAGCACTGGACCAGCGGGGCAACGGTAATGTCGAACGCGCCGCGGCTCTCCTCGCAGAGTCGCTGTGCCTGCTGCAACAACGCGAACAGATCCGGCGTGACCCGCACGGGCCCCTTCGCAGCGCGGGCGTTGAGGTGGGCGATTTCGCTGCTGGCCTTGAATAGGCTGAGTTGGGCTTCCAGTTGTTCGACCAATCCCAGCGCCTCTTCGCCCGCCGCGCGCAGCGCTGCGGGATTGTCGCCATGCAACACGATCTCGAATCGCGTCGCCATCGCATGGCAGGCTACCGAAACCGGGGGCACGTGGCGATGGAGTGTTGGAGTCTTGGAGTGTTGGAGAAATGGAGTCGTGGAGCAGTGTTTCCACCGCCCCATCACTCCACTACTCCATTACTCCGTTTGCCGTCCGCCTACGACTGCGGCAGGGTGCCGTAGGTGATCGGGGTGACTGGCGTGCCGCCGTCCGTGCTGACCTTGCGCGTCTTCTCGTCAAACAAGCACGCGACCTTCAGGCGGTCGGACATCTCAGCAAGCGTGATGACCGTCTGCACCCGGATGGCCAGGTCGATGTTCGCGTTGGGCTGCTTGCCGGAACGGATGCAGTCAAACCAGTTCTTCTCGTGGACGCGAATCTCCTCGGGTTGGAGGTTGGCGAAGTTCTCGGGGTCAATCTCATCGCCGAACTCCCGCTGAGGCACGAGATCGACCTTTCCAGCCGTGGCATCAACGTTCAGGTTGGCTTTGTGCCCAAAGAGGCTCAGGCCGGGCGTCGAGGCGTTCGTGGTGCAGCAGGTGATCATGAGCACATAGCCGCTGGGGAACTCCGCCAGCAGTTGCGCGTGCTCGGGCACCTCGCGCTCAGGAACGTCGGACACGTTCTTGTCAGGATGGACGTTGGCGGTGCCGATGGAGACCACCCGCACTGGGAACTCGGGATTGCCGGTAGCCAGCATCAGCGGATGCAGCCGGTGCGGCGCCAAGTCGCCCAGCGGCCCGGCGCAATACCGGTAATACTTGCGCCAGCGGTGGTATTGCTCCGAGCTAAAGGAGTCACGCTGCTTCACCGGTCCCAGCCAGCGCTCCCAGTCGATGTTCTGGGCGTTGGTTTCGTTCTCAATAGGGTAATTCCATTCGCCATTGAGGCTGTTGCGGGAATACCAAGCCTGCGCCCAAACCAGCGTGCCGATCTTGCCGGCCTTGATCAGCTCCGCGCACTTCTGGTAACCGCCCGCCGAGCAGCCTTGCGAGCCGACCTGGAAGACCTTCCCGCTGGCCTTCACCTTGTCATAAACCTGGAAGGCCTCGCCCAGATACCGCGTCAGCGGCTTTTCGCAATAGACGTGCCGGCCCGAGTTCAGCGAGTCCATCGTGATCTGCGCGTGCCACGGATCGTGGGTGGCGATGAGGACCGCGTCAATGTCCTTGCGCTCGAGCATCTTCCGGTGGTCATCGTAAACGTCCGCATCCTTCAGATTCGCCTTATCCTTGGCGAAATTGCGGCGCTTGTTGAACACATCGCATGCCGCCGTGATCACGGTATTGTTCTCGGTGGCTTTTTCGTGGATGCCGACAAGGTGGTTCTGGCCGATGCCGAAGCCGACGCCCACGACGGCTACCTGGATGCGGTTGTTGGCCCCGGCGACATTCGCCGAGGGCGCCTGGTTCTGCCCGTAAACCGGCGTTCTTAACAACGGCGTCGCTGCCACCACCGCCGCAGCGGAGGCTGTCTTTTTGAGGAAGTCCCGGCGCGGAAGCGCGGAGGATGAAGGAGTTACGTTATTTTCCATAAAATGATTCGATAGCGGTTGCTTTGTCACAGCAATAAGTTGACGAAGACTATCGCAAAGAAATTCGGGGTCAATCTTACAAATCTCGCAAGTGCCCACGGGCGGAGGCCCGGCCGATACGTCCCAGTCCCGCGCCGTAGCCTCACGTTTACCGAGTGGTGGGGCGGGGCGGTTTTCGAGGAATCGGCGGCGAATGGGCTGGCGCAGAGGCTATTGTTCTGTTATTACTGAGCGCGAGATGAATATCGCCACACAAAAGGCCGCCGGTGAACCGGCGACGCCCCCGACCAACCAACGCGCAGGAGCGACAACTTCCGGCAAAGCGCCTTTCCACATGCCTACCGGGTTTCCCCGGAGCAAGGGGTCCGCCGCGAGGAATCCCCGAGCCGAACACCGTCAGGCGCAACGGCAACGAGTGGACGAGGCGGTGAGACTGGTGGAGAAGTATCCGGAGCTGAAAACGTTGAAAGTGGCGTTGGAGTTTGTGGATCGGGAGGGCATGACCAAGACGACGGAGATGAAGTACAGCGCGAATCTGGAGCACGCCAAGTCGGTGGTGGTGTTTGTGTGCCCGATCTCCGAGTGCTGCGGAGGGGATTTTGATCTGACGGCCAAATTGGCTGAGGCCGTGACAAGACGACGGACCAAGGTTGCGGGAGTCATGCCCTGCCTGGGAAGCTACAAGAAGGCTTCCGGTCAGGTTGCACCCTGTCGGAGCATGCTGCGCTATACACTGAATCTGGAGTATTCGAGGAAGCAAAGGCGGACGCCATAGACCACGCGCCTGCAGACCGCTTCCCCGGAAAGCCAGTACCCTTGCGCCGGGTGAGGAGAGAGGCTTGTCGTGACTGCGGAGACGGCTGCAGTCCGCATCGCCGCACGAAGTGGCGCACCCGGCAGGACTTGAACCTGCAACCCCTTGATCCGAAGTCAAGTGCTCTATCCAATTGAGCTACGGGTGCTCGATTCGGGAAAGGCTAACCCATTCTCGCGGAATGTCGAGTTCGGCTGCGAGATCTGAACCCGGATGACCTGGGCCAGCAGGCGAAAAAGGCGGCGGAACTCGGGGCGGCGGTTCATAACGCTTGCGAGGTGCACGCCCGCTGTTGAGCCGGTTTGAGTCGCAGCAGAAGTCCTTCGAGGCGAATGGGGAACGGATCGGCAGCAGCGAACAGACCTTCGTCCATTACGAGCACGGTTATGCGGGGGCGTGGACATGGCAGGGGCGCATTGCGGCGCAGACAGGCGGCGTTGCGCTCACGCGGCTTTGCGCCCATGGTCGTCGGCCCCTTCCAGCCAGAACTTTTTGAAGCGGCCGATCAGGGCCGTCAACTCTTCCATGGAGTGCGGCTTGACGAGATACCAGTTCGCACCCAGACCATACGCCCGATTCATGTCTTTGGTCTCATCCGAGGCACTGAAGATAACCATCTGCAGACCGTTGAAACGCGGCTCCTTCCGCACCCACTCCAGCACCTCGAACCCATCGAGGCGCGGCATATTCAGATCCAGCAACACCAACTGCGGCAGGGGATGCACATTGCGGTCGGCAAATTGGCCCTCGCCTTGCAGGTAGTCTATGACTTCCTGCCCGTCGCGAACGAAATGCAGCACCACCGGAATGCCGGCGCGCTTGAATGCCCGTTCAAAGAAGTAGGCATCCGTCAGGTCATCTTCCGCCACCAAGATGTGTCCAGAATCACTCATGTCTTTCAATGCGCCACTTGCAGGTGTACGTAAGTCACGCTGGTCGAGATTTCAAGTCAGTCTCCGCGCTACTTTCGCTCGACGCAACCCCGCCCGTGAACTGGCACACGCATTGGGACCGTCAGGTCTCCTGCAGGCAAATTCCGCCAGTCAGAACGACTGAGCCTGCAAGAAATTGACATCAACCGCTGCCTGCGCCTGCTTGCCGCTGGCCGATTTAAGCAGGATGGCTCCGTTCCCCTTGACCGGCCGAAGCGAAACCACCCGGTCAAAGCCCGCCGGGACATCCGCAATCCCCATGATGTAAGGCACCACGAGCGGCTTCTTGGGGTTCAGGGCGAGGCAGGTTGGAAACCCCTTTCGGGAGATGGGGTTCGCGCGCGCAGACTCAGCCAGACCGAGGTGAAAGTACGAGGTGACTTCTTCCAGCCCCATCACATTGATATGCCGGCTATTCCACGGCGGATAATGCCGGCCCCCGTTGGAGAGCCAGAAAACGGTCTCGCGCAACACGCGAGGATCCTTCAGCGCAAACCAGGCATACCGCTCCCCGGGGAAGGTCACCGCGGTCCAGGCGAAAGGCGCCTTCGCGTCGCTCACGAGCATGACCAAATCCTCGAAGCCGCGCCGGGCTGGGAAACGGGTCAGGTCGGCGGTGCCGCCCTTTTGGGTGGGAACCTTCCGCAAGGACTTGAACTCCGCCCCAGGCTCCAGCCAGGAATAACCCCGATTCTCGGGGAGCTCAAAGGCCTGGGGAAAAACCTGGCCATAGACGAAGCGGCTGGTGGAGACAAACCCGCTGCCCGGTGAATCGGGGAACTTGAGCATGGCATGGTGTCCCAGGTTCATCGGGCCGCTCATTCCAGTCACCACGTGCTGGGAATAAACCGTGTTCTGGCCGTCCACGACCCAAATCCTTTTGTCCACCTGCCCTGGGCGAACCTTCGTCTTAAGGCTTAGGTGGAGACAACTCCTGCCCGCCTTGGTTTCCAGAGATCGAAACTGCCAGCGCGCATTAGCGGTTTCTCCATGAACGGGATGCCGCTCTGTGCCAAACGGGGAGGCATTGCCGCCAAACGGCAGGCAGAAGAAGTCGCCGCGCAGGGCTTTGATAATGGGTGGCAGGGAGCGATCAGTCTGCTCTTCGGCCCACGGCGTCACGGAATAGGGTTGGAGTCTTCGACCCTTGCGATCAAAAGTGATGGGGCCTAAATGCCCGCCCACTTCAGTGACGAAGGCCTCCACTTGGGTAGAAGCCAGGCGCCAGGAAGGTTGGCCATAAACGATCTGTGTGCCGTCCCGAGTCATTGCCTTTGATTTCATGGCCGCAGGTTAGGCAAAGACTGTTCTCTTGTCCCGGGTTTTGTGCTATGCTTCTACATGAGATTACTATTGTGCATGATCTCATGGTCGGATGCCGAGGCATGGTCCAAGGCCGCGGCGGATGATCGTTGCTGCGCCGGCCTTCCGGGCCGCTCCCAAACCTGTTGCCCTCATGCGGCCTACCGGCAAAGAGAAAGGTGAGCGATGATCAACCGCCAATTAGAGTTGGGCTTCGAGAACCGATCTGGGCTTAGGCCGGCGGGCCGAAACCGGAGGCGTTCAAACCGCGCGAATTGGTGGTTCGAGCGGATGCGGGGAGTGGTGAATCACGCCCGTGATTGGCCGCCCGCTTCTCTCGTGGCGAAAACGCTTCGCCCGCCGGGGGATCGGGCCAATTCTGGTGCCCCGTCGTCAGGAGCCGCCCGGCAAGCCCGGGGCTCTCCTGTCCCGAGCACCGGAACCAATGCCCTGACCAGCTCGGAGCCGCATCGCTGGAAGTTCAGCCGCGCTCGCCGCCTAATTTGGGAATAACCCGAAAGAGGGATCGCCAGCCGCCCTGCGCGAGAGCGACACGCAAGCCTGCCGCAGGCTGGTTGCTAGGCAATTGCTAGGCGGAAGCATGGGGGTATCCTTCGTATTCCCTTCGTATTCTCTTCGTATTCTCATGGTGTTTTGATGGTATTCTCCTCCTGCGCGCGCTTCGGGAATACTCCCACGACCGCACGATGATGCGGCGCGTCGGATGCCGCCACTCAGATCCGGAGCGCTTCGATGGGCGGCTCCAAGTTGCTCTACCCGTTGAGCGTCCAGCCGGACCGATAGGTTCGGGCCAGCAATTCGTTGGCCTCCGGGTTATCGGTGACTTGGCCCGCGCCGCCGTCGTATTTGATCTTCTTCCCGACGCGGTAAGCCACCAGTCCGAGCAACATCATCTCGATCATCTTCCCGGCGTAGTCGAAATCGCAGGAGGTCTTCAGGTCGCCCTTGCAAGCGTTGATCCATTGCCTCTGGAAGTTTCCCAGCGGCGGAAGCAGGGCGGACTTCGACCGCGGCTTGTAATAAGTCAGGTCAGCCTGGTTACCGTGCGGAAACACAGCGCGCGTTTCAAAGTCGGCCGCGAGACAGCCCTTGCTCCCCTCGAAGAGCGCGCCGTGATCAATCTTCTTAAGGTCAAGGTAGCGCACCGGAGATTCCGGCATAGCGCCGCCCTGATACCAGGAGACGCGGATGGCTTGCCGCCAATCATTTGCCGGGACCTCGAAATGCGTCTCCAGCTTGACGGGCGTAACCTCGGGATTGAAGGGGTCGCCCTTGCCTTCGGCTGAAGTCGGCAGGTCGGCGTCGATGGCGTTCCAGGCGATGTCCATGGTGTGGCTGCCCATGTCCCCGACCTGGCCGCTGCCGAAATCCCAATACATATTCCATTGCAGGCAATTCATGCCGGACGCGCCGGAAAAGTACTCTGCATTCCAGGGGTGTGCGGGCGAAGGTCCGAGCCACAGGTCCCAATGGAAGTCTTTGGGCGGGTCGCCTGCGGCGGGCAGGTAGCCTGGTTTGCGAAGCTGCCGGTCGCCCCATGCGCTCACCTCCTGCAATTCGCCAATGGCGCCATCCCGGATCATTTCCCGGACGCGGTTGAAGTTCTCGTATTCATGGCGCTGGGTGCCGACTTGGGTGGCGAGCTTGGTTTTGTTCTTGAGATAGGTGGCGCGGACCACGCGAGCTTCCTGCACGCAGTTGGCCAATGGCTTTTCGCAGTAGATATGCTTGCCGCGGTTCATGGTCCAATTGGCGACAAAGGCGTGGGTATGATCCGCACTACAGCAGACCACCGCCTCAACGTCCTTTTGGTCGAGGCACTTGCGCCAGTCCACATACTGCTTGGCGCCGGGAAACTTCTGCGCGGCAAACGCCAGGTGCTTTTCGTTCACGTCACACAAGGCGACTACGTTCTCCTGGGCAAGGCCGGCGAAATGGGCTTCGCCCCGGCCCCACGTCCCGATGAGAGCCACGTTCAACTTGTTGCTGGGCGCGTTTGCGCCGAAGAGCCTGGTGCGCGGGAGGATGAGCCCGGCGGCTCCGGTGAAGGCGATGGACTTGAGGAAGTGACGTCGTTTCATGGGGCGAGTCTGGCCGCGGGGAAGCGGGTCGTCAAGAGAGAGAAACGGGGTAATGGGGTAATGGAGTATTGGAGTGGTGGAGTGATGGGCAGCCCAATTCTCCCTCACTCCATTACTCCACCACTCCGTTTTCCGGCCGCGCTATTGCAGCTTAGCCGGCAGCCTGGCAATCAGGGAATAAAGCCGTGCCAGGGTCTCTCCGGTCTGCTGATTGCGCACGTCCTGGGTGAATTGGAATGTGGCCGTCGCATGGAAGTTCTTTATCATCATGCAGTAGGTGCTGTTGGCCATCACCCCGAGCAACTCGCCGGTCCGGCTGAACACCAGGTCGCCGCGCGACGGGTTGAATTTGCCGAACAGCCCCTTGAGGGAGTTGCGGTCCATCTTGACGTAGAGCGGCGTGGTTAAATCAATCTGGAAGGTGCATTCACCGTAGTAGCCCTCCTGCGCGCCAACCAATACGGCATCCTGGAATTTGTAGGGGTCCGACGAGGTGCGGTAAGCCTTGCCGCCCAGTTCCCGGGCTTCCGTCTGGGTAATTGGGATAAACACCACGCGCGGGTCGAGTTGGTAGAATGACAATAACCGAATGGGAATGCTCGCCGCGCCGCGCCCCAGCGTCCCGGTGAACCCCTCCCACTCCGTGCCGGGGTAGCCGAAGCTGAAGGGCGTGTCTTGCACATGACAAAGGGCCACCGTATTCGTCCCGTCAGTGACCAGCACGGTTTGGGTTTCCGCACGCTTGTTTGTCTCCTTGCCGAGAAAGCCGGATCGGACGGCGAAGAAGCTGGCCTGCACGCGGTTGCTGACGAACTGATTGAAGATGGTGTTCGGGGCCAACGGACGGTTCTCCCGGATTTCCTCGGTGAGTTGGTCTGACTTGGTGGCCAGCGCCTTGACGCCTTCGGCCAGCTTGGCCTTCTCCGCGCGCTCGACTTTCACCTCTTCCTGCATCCGGGATACTTGCTCTGCGGCCATTCGCTTCTCGGCTTCGGCGACCTGAAGCTGACCGGCCAGGCGCTGCTTTTCGGTCAGGACGAGCTGGTTGCTCTGGCCCAGTTGCCCGAGCTGCCGCTGCAAGGCGGCGGCTTGCTCGGCCTGCCGGCGGAGCTCCGCCTGCAACGCGGCGAGCTTCTCTTTGGAGATCAAGGCGTCCGTCGAGCTGCTCTGGAGTTGCTGGCTCAGGGCCTGGACGTTGGTCTGGGCGGCGACAAACTGTTGCAGGAGATTCTTTTGTTGCTGCTGAAGCTGCGCGGTTTGTTGCTCCTTCATTTGCAGCTCCTGCCGGAAGGTCTGCACTTGCCGTTCGCGCTCGCTCAACAGCGCCTGCTGCTGGCCTGCCACCTCGCGCGTCTTCGCCAGTTCACCCAGCAGCAGCTCGCGGCCTTTGTGCTCCTGCTCTAGCGCCAGCCGCATCACCGCAGCGAGATCTTGCCGGCTGTCGAGTTGGTTGGTCGCGATGGTCGTCTTGACCTGGGGCGCCACACCTTCCTTGGTGGTCTTGTTGATATCCACCGTGGAAAATGCCAGCAGGCTCACCAGCAGGAAGTCGCAGATGACGATCAGGATCGAGCGGTTCATGTGGGCGTGGCGAGCCTGGGCGCGATGGCCGGCGCCAGAGGTTCAGTGGACGCGGCTTCGGTTTCGAGCAGCAGCTTCCGGCGCTCCGGGCGCAGATGGAAGATCTTGAACACCGACACGAAGATGATGCCGAATGACGTGGACGAATAGGCCGCCATGAGACTCGGCTGGATTACCCCCAGCGACACGAGAATCAGAGAGATGATGGTCCCGGCGAAACCCAGGTATAGCCCGGCATCGAACAGGTGGTCTTCGTTTTCCAGCAGCCTCAGTTTGATGCGTGACGGCAGGTTCTGCCGGCGGATCTCCGCCAGCTTGACCAGGGACGCCGAATAGAGCAGCGCCTGCAGCACAAAGAAGAGCAGCAGGGTCAATAGACTAAGTTGGTTCATAATGGATCGGTTAACGCTGGAAGTTCCCGCCAGGACCACACTGCCCACCGTGGGCAGGCGCAGTCGAAAAGGAAGCTCCACTCTCTGGCTTTCCTGGGCGAGAAACGGCTCGCTCAGGAGCAACACCACGAGCAGGAAACCCAGCGCAAACAAACTCTCGCGGGCAATATGGAACCCGCGCACCTGCAGCGGCCTCTCCAGGGCCGAGACTGGCGGGCGCGCATAATGCAGCGCCGCAGCCAGCAAGAACCCCGCCGCCAGGTACAAAAGCCACTTCATAGTCAGGGCCAGCCGCGGCCTCCGCCAGCTTAAATCCGACGCGGCCGAGAGCACGGCGCCGAAGGGAGCCTGCCCCGCGATTTGCCGGCGGAAGCCGGAGCGATGCAGGCGCTGGTTGCGCCGCAACAACTCGTTCACGCCGCCCGCGCCGAAACGGAGACTCCCGCCCAGGTCCTTCAGGCCGGTCTGGCTGAAGTTCATGAGATAGGCGGCCACCAGGGCTGGTTTGCCAGAGAGTTCCACGGCAGCGAAGAGCACCGGCAATTGTGCGTCGTTCTTGCGGACGAGATTTGACTGCAGGCGCAGCGTCTCCGTGTCCTGGATCTGGCCCACGAATGCTGCCAGTTGGCCCCAGTTGAATCTCTGTCCTAATGACATTATGTCCAGCAGTACCTGTTCCAACCGTTGCGGATCGAGGCCGCGATTGGTCTCGGATGCCAAGTTGGACACCGCATTGCTTAGCCCGCCGTTCAAGTGCCCGCCTTCCAGCAAAAGGCCACAAGCCACGAGGGCCGTATCAAGGGCCTGGCCGGAGGCTGACTGGGACGGAGAGAAGATGACCGTGTTAGTCAGCGCGCGGCAGCGGAGCAATTCCTGGACACCGCGAAGAGGTGAGGACCGCAACAGCTCAAGCCCTACCGCCCGGTTCTCTTCCCGCACCAGGAAGTCGGTGAAAGGCTCCGAACCGGTCTTAGGCAGGTGGGGATCGCTGCTGAACAAACGTTCCAGGCGGGCATCGCCTCCGCCCCAAGCCAGCCAGCCCGGATGTTGGGTCGCCGAATACGTCACGGCCAGCCCGAGTTCCGGCCAGCCGGGAATTGCTTCGGCTTGCCCGGCTTGCAAGAGCAATTGGGCCGCGCCCAACTGATTCACTCTTACTAGCGCCAGCCCTTGCTCAACCAGCGACATGGTATTCCGGCCGGCGCTTTGCAGAACGCCGGAATCCACCGCCCGCAGATGCGCCGGCACCATCAGGCCGCCGGCCAGCATCAGCAGGCCAGGGATGGCGCAGAGCAGAAATCGTGTCGTACGGTTCGTCATACCTTCACCCGAGCGTACAGCAAATCCCCGGAAGTTCAACCCGCGCGCTTCTTGAGCTGAGCTGTGCCGCCCGTTCAGGGTCGCAGCTCCAATATGGTGATTGTGCTTTTCTTATCGTGGCCTATAATAGGGGTAATGATCCTGATTACGCGAGCCCTAAGCGCCGAGCACCAAATGTTCTGTGGCGTGTTCGATGAGGTTGAAAAGGCGCTCGCGGGCTTTAGCCGTTTGGAGGAAGTCAGACGCACTGCCCGCCTGGTGGAGGGGCTGCTGCTCAGCCATGCCCAGGTGGAAGAGGAGTTGCTGATCCTCGCCGAGCAACACCTTCCGACCGACCCGCGCCGATATGGACCCTGCCGCAAGGAACACCAGGAAATCGACAGTCAGCTTACCCAGGTGCGATCGAGCAGCAAGTTCGACCGCGCCCGCAACCTCCTCCGGGGGGCAATGGCGGCGTCGCGCAAGCACTTCAAGCACGAGGAACGCAAGGTCTTTCCCCTCATAGAGAAGGGCATGGCGCATGAGGCACTGACCAAGCTGGGCACGGTCTGGTTCCTGCAGCGCCACACGCCGGCCAATTGGACCCTCTAACGCCACCTCGCTGCGCATTCTCGTTTTCACAACCGCGTTGCCTTTTTGGTGTTCTCTGGTAAGTAGTCGGCGTGACCGAGCCTAGCCTGCTGCTCCTGATCCCGGCCAAAGACGAAGAGCGCCGCATCGAACCGGTGCTGCGGGACTATGCTCGGTATTTCCAGGAGCATTACCACGGCAAGTTTCAACTGGTGGCGGTGCTCAACGGTTGCACCGACAATACCCTTGGCGTGGTGCGCCGCGTCGGGGCCGAGTATCCAGCCGTCAGCGCGCTGGAGTTCCCCGAGGCTATTGGCAAAGGCGGCGCGCTCATCGAAGGGCTCAAGCTGGCGCCATTGGCTGACCTCATCGGCTACGTGGATGCCGATGGCGCGACTCCACCGCACGCCTTCCACGAATTGGTAAAGCACATCGGCGGCGTGGACTGTGTGATCGGCTCGCGGTGGCTGCCGGGGGCTGTGCTGCATGTGGAGCAGAGCGGCCAGCGACGCCTCGCCAGCCGGGCATTCCATCTCATAGTGCAAGGTCTTTTCCGCATGAACCTCCGGGACACCCAATGCGGGGCCAAGGTGATGCGGCGCGAGGCAGTCGAGAAAGTGCACTCCTCGCTGCGCATCGCTGACATGGCTTTCGACATCAACTTGCTTTACTCGCTCAAGCGTGCCGGTTACCGCATCGTCGAAGTGCCCACCGAATGGACGGACAAGATTGGGTCCAAAGTCACGCTGGCGGGGACCTCGCTGGTGATGTTCCTCTCGGTGGTGCGGATTTGGCTCATCTATTCGC
>OCZT010003840.1_pt1 | contig 15316 bp, 10 predicted proteins | sample 1539031 | NCBI WGS metagenome assembly OCZT01 (sample SAMEA3539308, study PRJEB22396) | soil metagenome | biome: tundra; feature: field; material: soil | place: USA | collected 2010-05 | depth 0.15 m | reverse complement strand
CAACTGGTCTACTACAGTCCCACTCACGCCTATCTGGTACCGCACCTGATTCGTAGTTTCGAGAACGCTTTCACTTTTCATCGGAAGCTGTTCCATTACCAGAGCAAAGAGAAGGTTGCGATTTTGTTCGAGGATTTCGCCGACAGTATGAACGGCGGCAGCACCGCGCTGCCGCGCAACTTCCTGGATATCGGCATTGCTCCGCCGAATTACGTCTTCGAGACCGCGCTGGCCAACGACCGCATGGTTCTGCTGATGAATCATGAGCTTATGCACACGGTGACCAACGACCAGGCGGCGGGACAAGATCGATGGTTCCGGCGTGTGTTTCTGGGCAAGGTCACCCCCATTGCCGACGACCCGGTCTCCATCGCTTATGGCTACCTGACGAACCCGCGCCACTACGCGCCACGCTGGTATCACGAGGGGATGGCCGTGTTCATGGAGACGTGGATGGGCGGCGGACTGGGCCGGGCTTTGGGCGGCTACGACGAGATGGTGTTCCGCGCCAAGGTGCGCGATGGCGCCCATATCTACGATCCTGTCGGGCTGGAGTCGGAAGGCACCACCATCGATTTCCAGGCGGGCGCCAACTCCTATCTCTACGGGACGCGCTTCATCACGCACATGGCCAGCCAGCAGGGGATCGATAAGTTCGTCAACTGGGTGCGCCGCGACCCGGGCTCGCGCCGTTACTTCTCCACCCAGTTCCAACACATTTACGGCCAAAGCCTGGGAGAAGCCTGGACGAATTGGATCGCTTCCGAACAAGCGTGGCAGAAAGCCAATCTCGAGCGCATCCGGCAGTATCCGGTGACTCCGCTCAAGCGGCTTACGTCAACCACACTGGGCTCCATCTCGCGTATGTATTGGGACGCGCGGAAAGGCCAGATCTACGCGGCCGTTCAGTATCCCGGCCAGGTGGCGCATCTTGCCGTGAGCGACGCGGAGACCGGCGCATTCCGCAAGATCATCGACCTCAAGGGGGCCGCCCTATACTATGTCTGCTCGCTGGCCTGGGACCCGGATTCGCGCACGCTCTTCTACACCACCGATAACAAAACGTTGCGCGACCTCAACGCCATCGAACCGGATACCGGGCGCCACCGCCTGCTGATGCGGGACGCTCGGACGGGCGACCTGGCCTTCGACCGCGCCACCAAGACTCTGTGGGGAATCCGCCGCACCGACGGGCTCTCCTCCATCGTGCGCTTCACGGCGCCATACCGCGAATGGACGGAACTCCTGCGCTGCGAGTACGGGCACGACCTGTTCGATATCGACATTTCACCGGACGGCCAATATCTTACCGCCGCCGAAGCCGATGTTTCGGGCCGTCAGAAACTCGTACGATTTCTCATCCGGGACTTGTTGGACACCAGCTTGGCCGGCAAAGCCCAGCCCGAAACCCTGCACGATTTCGAATTCAGCTCGCCCGCCAATTTCGTGTTCGCGCCCGATGGCCGGTACCTTTACGGCACTTCTTATTACACCGGCGTCTCCAATGTTTTCCGTTACGATTTCGAGCTGAAGAAGATGGAAGTTCTGAGCAACGCCGAAACGGGTTTGTTCCGGCCTTTGCCGCGCCCGGACGGATCGCTCTTGGCCCTCGAGTACACCGCCAGCGGATTCGTGCCGGTCTCCATGCCGGTGAAGCCGATCGAGGATGTGAGCGCCATCAAGTACCTGGGGCAGCAGGTAGTGGAGCGCTATCCGGTGGTGAAGTCCTGGGAACTGGGATCGCCGGCCGAAATCGACCTGGCGAAGGTGGTCACTTACGAAGGTGCCTATCACCCGGGACACCTGGAACTGCTCTCCGCCTATCCGATCGTGCAAGGGTACAAGGACACCGCCGCCGTGGGTTACCGCTTCGACATGGCGAGCAGCGTCTTCCTCTCGACCCTGACGGGCTACCTTTCGTTCTCACCCGGCGCGGGCTTGACTGCGGCGGAACACGTGCACGCGGGTTTTAGCTATCAGTACTTCGATTGGAAGCTCACCGGCGGCTTCAACAACGCCGATTTCTACGACCTCTTCGGTCCCACCAAGAACAGCCGTAAGGGATACTTCCTCGAGATCGAGAAGCGCAAAATCCTGATTTACGACATGCCTCGCACCCTGAACCTGGAATGGAACGTGGCGGGTTATGGCGGCCTGGACCGCCTGCCGGATTACCAGAACGTAACCGCCACGTACCCGCGCCTCCTTACCGGCAAGATCGCGCTGAAGTACTCGTTCGTGGACCGATCGCTGGGCGCGGTGGACGACGAAAAGGGAGTCGCCTGGCAGCTCGCGCTGCGCGACAACGTGGTCCCGGGCAAGACTCTTCCGCGCCTGTATGGCACCTACGACTACGGTTTCCTGACGCCCATCCGCAACTCTCCCATCTGGATACGCAGCGCGGCGGGATACTCCGTTGGCGGGCGCAACGAGCCGTTTGCCAACTTCTATTTCGGCGGCTTCGGCAACAACTGGGTGGATCACCAGGACATCAGCCGCTATCGCGACTACTACAGTTTCCCGGGGCTGAAACTGCAAGAGGTGGGAGCGCGCACGTTTGCCAAGACCATGGTGGAGTGGAGCTTGCCCGCCGTGCACTTCCGCAAGCTTGGCACATCTTACCTCTACTGCAACTGGGTGCGGCTGTCCCTGTTCAGTTCCGGTTTATTGACGGAACCGGCGCGGGCCAGCGGCCGCACCCTGTACGGAAATGGCGGTGCGCAACTGGATTTCCGGATCGTGCCCTTCTCGTTTCTCAAGTCGACTTTCTCGCTGGGTTACGCCGTAGCCAGGGGAACGCGCGGGGAGCGCGGCAGCGAAGTCATGGTGTCGCTGAAGCTGTTATGAACCTGCTGGTCAGGTTCGCGGTGGGCGCGTTGCCCGTAGCCGCTTTCCTGCTCGCGCTGGTGGCGCTCGATAGCTACAAACTGATGAGCGTTCGCCGCGTCCTGTATACGGTGGCAGCGGGCGGCGTGGTGGCCCTCATCTGTTACTGCATCAACCGGCCGTTCTTTGAGCTGCTGGGCGCCAACGATAAGTATTGGGCCTGGTTCGGCGCTCCCCCTGTTGAAGAGATTCTCAAAGCGGCGATCGTGGTGCAGGCGGTGCGGCGCGCGCGCGTGGGATTCCTGGTGGACGCTGCCATCTGCGGCTTCGCCGTCGGCGCCGGGTTTGCCCTGGTCGAAAACCTTTACTATGCACAGGCGGTGGAGGCGGATATCTTCACCTTCGTGGTGCGCGGTTTCGGCACGGCGATGATGCATGGAGGCACCACGGCAATCGTCGGGATGATGGCCCGCCGGGCCGCGGCGCCGGTCGAGGGGGCCCTCTGGGGCCTGGCGGTCGCGGTTTCAATCCATGTGGCCTACAACCTGAGCCTGCTGCCGCCTGTTACCGCCGCAGGAGTGCTGCTGCTAGGTTTGCCGGCACTGCTGGCCGTGGTGTTCGCCCGCAGCGAATCCGGCCTGCGCAACTGGCTGGGCGAAGGGTTCGACAGCGAGATGGAACTGCTGGAGATGGTGACGGGCGGCCACTTCCTGGATTCGCGCGCGGGCGCTTACCTGCAATCGCTCAAGGCGCATTTTGCGCGCGGCGTGGTGGCCGACATGCTGTGCCTGCTCCAGATGTCGCTCGAGCTTTCGCTGCGCGCCAAAGGCGACCTGCTGGCGCGTGAAGCCGGGTTGACTCCCGCTCCGGACCCGGCGGTGGCGGAAAAGTTCCATGAGCTCGAATACCTCGAAAAAACAGTGGGGCGGACTGGCCGTCTGGCACTCGCACCGCTTTTGGGCGGCGGCGACCGCGGTGCCTGGCAGATCCGGATGTTACGGGAGCAGGCGGCTACCATGGCGCACAAGGTGTGATGGGCGATGGGGTACGCATCAAACCGTGAACCGTGACTTCAGAACCCTGATTTCCGATGTGGCCGTGCTGGCCGGGCCCTTCCGGCATTCGTGGCCCAGGCCTCGCGGTTCAGGATGGGAGCGGTGAAAGAGACGTGAAGATCACTCTGAGAAGCAAAATCTCCGCGCTGGCAGTGCTTTCGGCAGCGCTGCCGGTGCTGGTTACGCTCTTGCTGCTGGTGCGATTCCAGACTAGCGTTCACGATGCCGCCGAGCGGGAATTGACCAATCTCGCCAGAATGAACGTCATGCAAAGCGCGCGCGACATCTACGGTGCGTGCGACATCGCCAACGCCCTGGTGCAGCGGCAGGTGGACCACAACTTGAACGTGGCGCGGCGCATCCTCTCCGACCACGGCAGGGTCACTCTGTCCAGCCCGGAGGCAACGTGGGAGGCGATGGATCAGGCCGTTGATCATACGATGGACCAGACCACCCGGCCGCGCGCGGTCGCGTTGCCGCGCCTGCTGGTGGGCGGGCTGTGGTTCGGACAAACGCGCAGCCTCGAAACCATGGTGCCTGTGGTGGACGAAACGCAACGCCTCGTGGGCGGCGCCGTCACGGTCTTCCAGCGGATGAACGAACAGGGAGACATGCTGCGTGTGGCCACCAATGTGCCGGGCGCCGACGGGCAGCGGGCCATCGGCAGCTACATTTCCGCACTGCCGGCGGGTGGGGCGCCGAATCCCGCGATCGCCGCCGTGCTGCGCGGAGAAACGTATCATGGCACCGCGCTCGTGGTGAATAGCTGGTATGTGGCGGCCTACGAACCGCTCCGCGACGGCGGCAAGGTCATCGGCATGTTGTTCGTGGGCGAAAGAATCGGCGGGCTGGAGGTGCTGCGCCGGACGGTTCTGGGTACGACTATCGGACGCAGCGGTTACGTTTGTGTCGTCGGGTGCAAGGGCGAGCAGCGCGGCCGCTACATTATTTCCAGGGATGGCAAGCGCGACGGTGAGAGCATCTGGGATGCGCGCGACGCACGCGGCCGGCTCGTCGTGCAGGACGAGATACGGAACACGATGGCGCTCCCCAAGGGCGAGGTCCTGGTGGACGCCTACCCGTGGCAGAATCCCGGCGAGAGTGCTCCGCGGGAGAAACTCGCGGCCATGATGTACTTCGAGCCGTGGGACTGGCTGATCAACGCCAGCGTCTACAAAGACGATTACGGCGCCGCGGCCGAGGCCGTTCACGGCTCGGTGCGCACCTTGATGCGCAATTCCGTGCTCGGCGGATTGCTCATGTTCGCGGTGGCCCTCGGGGTGGCGTTTTTCCTGAGCGGCCGTCTGAGCCGGCCGTTGGAACTGGTCACGCGCCTGGCCAACAAGATCGCCTCTGGCGATTTGCGCGGGGTCAAGAGCGACGCAGCGGTTCCCATGGCGGCCGCGAACGGTCACGGACGTTTCGATTTCAAAGACGAGAGCCAGGAACTGCTGGAATCGTTCCACACTATGACTCTCACACTGGAATCGCTCATCGGGCAGGTGCAGCGTTCCGGTATACAGGTGACCACCTCGGCGACGGAGATCTCCGCCAGCGCGCGCCAACTTGAGGCCACGGTTGCCGAGCAGGCGGCCTCCACACGCGAAGTGTCGGCCACCGGCGGCCAGATTTCGGCCACCTCGGTGCAATTACTAAAAACCATGGACGGGGTGAGCCGAACGGTGGGCGAGACGGCGGCCTGCGCCGAGACCGGGCACACGGAACTGGGCGGGATGGAGACGGCCATGCGGCAGTTAGCCAAATCCACCGCCGCGATTTCGTCGCGCTTGGGGATGATCAGCGAGCGCGCCAACAAGATCTCCACGGTGGTGACCACGATCAACAAGATATCGGACCAGACGGCGCTGCTGTCGCTGAATGCGGCGATTGAGGCGGAGAAGGCGGGAGAGTTCGGGAAAGGCTTTTCGGTAGTGGCGCGAGAGATCAGCCGGCTCGCGGACCAGACGGCGGTGGCGACCGAGGACATCGAGGGGGTGGTGCGGGAGATGCAGTCGTCGGTATCGAGCGGGGTGATGGAGATGGACAAATTCTCCGAGGAAGTGCGGCGCCGGGTGGAGGAAGTCAACGGGATCGCGGGGCAGTTGGGGCGGATCATCGACCAGGTAAGGGCGTTGGGGCCGGAGTTCGAGGCGGCGCGGGAAGGGGTGAACGCACAGACCGAAGGGGCGCAACAGATCAGCGAGGCGATGGTTCAGTTGGCCCAGACGGCGGACCAGACACGGGAGTCGCTGGGCGAATTCAAGGGCGCTACCGAGCAGTTGAACGCCGCGGTCCAGGGACTGCAAGGGCAAGTCTCGCGGTTCAAGGTTGGGGCCTAGCGATGAAGGCCCTGCTTGCCCGTTTTCCGATCAGTTATAAGCTGTTCGCCGCGAGCGCGGTGTTCTCCGCTCCCATCGCGCTGTTGCTGGTCTTTCTGGTCTTACAGTTCAACAGCGGGATTGCTACGGCGCGGCGGGAGATCGAAGGCACCGAGCGCCTCGGGCCGTTGCACCGCATCGCGAGTGACCTGCGCCTGCATCAGCGGCTGAGCTACTTGCGGCTGAAGGGCGACTCCCGCTGGGAGTCGCAGCGCGAGCAGGCCGCCCGGCGTATTGATGCCGACATGGCTGGCTCGGGCGTGGGGGACCTGGCCGCGCGCTGGAGGCAATTGCGCGGCAACCCGCCCGCCGCGCCGGCCGAAAACGCGTCATCCCACCAGCAGCTTTCCGCGGCGGTGGCGACGCTGGCGCGGGAAACGGGAAACTCGAGCGCGATCGTGCTCGATCCCGATCTCGACTCCTATTACCTGGGACAACTTGTCGTGGTGCTGCTACCGCAAGCGCAGGAGACCATCGCGGACGGCATCCTGCTGTCGAACCAGATGGCGCTCGATCGGCGGCTCACGGCCCCCGAGGCGGTGCGCTTCGCGGTGTACGCCGATGCACTCGATGCGAACTGGCTGCCGCGCGTGCGGGAAGCCATGGGGACCAGCTTGCGCGCCGGCGTCGGCTCTCACGGCGCGAGCCAATCGCAGCGGAACCTGGCTGCGCTGTCCAGCCGCTATCAGGCGGAGTTGGGGAGCTACGCCGAGGCCATGCGGCAGTCCTCGCCTTCCGATGTGGCGGCAGCGGGCGACCGCGCCGCGCAAACCGGCGACGAACTGTGGCGTTCCAGCGTAGCGGAAATGCGTGTCCTGCTCGACAGGCGCATCTCGCACTTGTGGTGGCTGCGAACGGGTGTGCTGCTGATGGGTCTGCTGTCGATCCTGGTGGCGGGAACGGTTCAGACGCTCGTGTCGTTCAGCATCACTCGCCCGATGAGCGACGTCGTGAAGCTGGCGGCGGATGTCGCCTCGGGCCGGATGAAGGCGGCCCGCGAGCGGCTGCGCAACGATACCCTGAGCCAGATGCTGGCCTTCCGCGGCGCGCGCGACGAGATCTACCTGGTGGTGCACGCTATCTCGGACATGGCTGCCAGCCTGGATACGCTGCTGGCGCAGGTGGGGCGGGCCGGCGGACAGGTCGGGTTGAGCGCCACGCGAATTGTGGCGGCGGTCCGGCAAATGGAGGGCACCGTCTCCGAACAGGCGGCATCCACCAACCAGGTGAACGCCACCAGCAAAGAGATCTACGCCAGCGTGCAGGAACTGGCGCGCACCATGGCGCAGGTGAGCCGGGTGGCCCTGGAGGCCGCGGACTCGGCCAGCGGCGGTGTCGGCAATCTGGAACAGATCCACGCCACCATGCGATCGTTGCTGGCCGCCGGCGATGCGCTGTCGGCGACGCTGGACACGGTCGCAGACAAGGCGCGCAACGTGGACGAGGTGATCTCGGCCATCACCAAGGTGGCCAACCGCACCAACCTGCTCTCACTCAACGCCGCGATTGAAGCCGAGAGGGCGGGAGACAGCGCGGGCGGCTTTTCGGTGGTGGCCGTCGAGATACGGCGCCTCGCCGACCAGACCGCCGTGGCCGCGTTGGACATCGAGAAGCTGGTCCAGGAAATGCAGGGCGCGGTGCGCGAAGGTGTCGCCGGCGTCGATCGATACACCGCCGGTATGCGGGCCAGCTCCGGCGCCGTGGACGCGCTGAGCGAGGGACTGGGGCACGTCATCGACAAGACCCGCCGGCTGGGGCCGGATTTCGAGACCGTGAACCAGGGCATGCAGATGCAGTCGCAGGGGGCGGGGCAGATCGCCGAGTCCATGACCCACTTGCGCGATGCCGCCCAGCAAACGCGCGAATCGCTTGGGGAGTTCTCCAGCGTGGCCGGTCAACTGCACGAGGCAGTCGACGTATTGATGGCGGAGGTAGGGCGGTTTTCGGCCGCGGACGGATAGTATGCTGCTGCTCGTGTTCCAATCCGGCAATCAGCGCTTCGGCATCGATACGGCCGAGGTCATCGAGGTGGCGCCGCCGCTCTGCTGCCGCAAACTGCCGCACGCGCCGGTGTACGTGGCCGGTCTGGCCAACTACCGCGGTGAGACCGTGCCGGTGATCGACGTCTCCGCGCTTTTAGGCGGCGCGCCGGCGCCGCTGTTGATGAGCACGCGGCTGGTGCTGGTCCGTTACAACGGGCGCGTCCTCGGTTTGCTGGCCGAACGGGCGGTGGAGACCGCCACCTGCCGCGAATCCGACCTGCAGCCGATGCCGGTCAGGATCGAAGGGGCCCCTTACCTCGGACCGGTGCTGGTGGATCGCGCCGGCACGATCCAGAAGATCACGGTGGCCGGACTGCTGCCCCCCGCGGGGCGGGATATGCTCTTTCCGGAAGAAGGTGCGTGATGGACCCCTACGAAGAACTCGCGCGCCACGCCGGCCTGGTGCTTGACCAGTTGGGCCGCAAGGCAATCGGACGTGTGGACCTGGCGAGCCCCACCGCGCTCGAGCAGGCGGCGGAAATCCTGGCAGTACCGGAAACCTGGTTCTTCCGAGACGGAGAGCCGTTCGTGTGCCTGGCCCGGTTCGCCGCCCGCGGCCCGCGGCCGCTGCGCGTGCTCTCCGTCCCATGCGCCACCGGCGAAGAACCATATTCCATCGCGATTGCGTTGCTCGAAGCAGGCCTGGCGCCGGGCGAGTTCACCATCGATGCGGTGGATATCAGCGCCCATGCGATAGCGGTGGCGCGCTGCGCCGTCTACGGCAAATCGTCTTTCCGCCATCCCATGCCGGGGCTGATCGAGAAGCACTTCGACCCCGTCGAGCAGGGTTACCGCCTGCATGACGAGGTCGCCGCCCAGGTCCGCTTCCGGCAGGCGAATTTGCTTGAGGGCCTCGCACCGGCCTTGCCGTATCACGCGATCTATTGCCGGAATCTGTTGATCTATCTGCACCAGGAGGCGCGCCAAAAGGTAGTCGCGATACTGCGCGGCCTGCTCGCCGCCGATGGTGTGCTCTTCGCCGGGCACTCCGAAATCACACTGTTCCTGGAGGCGGGCTTCCGCAAGGTCGAGCACCCACGGTCGTTTGCCTGCCGCGCGGTCGCAGCGACATCGCCATTGGAAGGCCGCTCCCTTCGAAGCCGTGAAGCCATGGGTTGGCAGGGGAAAGCGCCTGCCCCACCACGGCGCAAGCCAGCCGTCGACGCTCGAATCGGAGCCGCGACCGTCAGGGAGCGGTCTTCCACAACCGTCCCGCCGGCACCGGCGCTCGACGCCGCCCGCCGTCTGGCCGATCAGGGCAGACTCGCCGAGGCGACGGCCCTCTGCACGCGGCTGTCACCCACGGCGGACGTGTTCTTCCTTCAGGGTCTGATCAGCCAGTCCTCCGATCGCTTCGCGGATGCGGAGGAGTTCTTCCGCAGAGCACTGTACCTGGATCCGGGGCACCTCGAGTCGATGGTGCACATGAGCCTGCTGTGCGCATCGCGCGGCGATAGCGAGCGCAGCACCGTTTTCCGCGACCGCGCCCTCCGCCTGCGCGAGGCCTCGTCCGCCACGGAGGCTCCATGATCGGCTGCTGGAGAGAGATCGGCATCGCCGGCAATGGCACCTGCGAGCGCCTGCCCGAAATGATCCATTGCCGAAATTGCGCGGAATACTCGCGCGGCGGCCGCGAGCTCTTCGACCGGCCGGCATCGCCGGAGTTACTGGAAGAGTGGAACGCCGCCCTGGCCGCGGCCAAGGAGCGCGCCAAACCGGGAACCCTCTCGGTGGTGGTTTTCCGGCTCAATGCAGAGTGGTTCGCCCTGCGCACCGCGCTGTTCGTCGAAGTGACCGAGCAGCGCTCCCCCCACACAGTGCCGTTCCGCACGGGTGCAACCTTTACGGGGCTGGTGAACGTCAACGGCGAGTTGCTGCTGAGCGTGTCGTTGGCGCGCCTGCTCGGCGTGGCCGATTCCGGCGGTGCGCCCCCGGTGCGCCCGCGCACCTGCGTTGTTACCCGCGAGCGCGAGCGCGTTGCCTTTCCCGTCGACGAGGTGCTGGGCGTCCGGCGGGTGGAAGAGGCGGCGCTCAAGCCGGCGCCCGTCACCGTTGCCAAGTCCCCCGCCGCTCACACCGTTTCGCTCTTCGAATGCGATGGCCGCAACGTGGGACTGCTCGACGAAGAGAAGCTGTTTCGGACTTTGGGGAGGAACCTCTCGTGGTGAACGATCAAGCACTCGACCCGTTCATGCTCGACCTCTTCCACACGGAGCTGGAAACCCAGGCGCGCGTGCTCGAAGCCGGCCTGGTGAAAGCGGAGGCGGACCAGAGACCGGCTGCCATCGAGCCGCTGATGCGCGCGGCCCACTCTCTCAAGGGCGCGGCGCGCATGGTGACGTTGGATCTCGGCGTCAAGCTGGCGCACGCCATGGAGGACATGCTCTCGGCGGCGCAGCGCGGCCAATACCGCCTGAAATCCCCCGACATAGACAAGTTACTCGCCGCCACCGATGTTTTTCTGCGCCTCGCCGCCACCGAAGCCATGGGAGTCCCCGCAGCCCTGACTGCGGAGGCAGACACCATCGCGCGCATCAGCGAGGAACTGCGCGAAGCCCTGGCGCACCCGGCCGCCGAACCCGCTTCACAGCCTTCTCCACAACCTACTCCAAAACCTGCGTCCGAAGCTACTCCCGAACCGGCACACCCGAAGGCCAAGCCCGCGGAGAAATCGGACGACGGCTCAGTGCGCGTGTTCGTCGAGAACCTGAACCGGCTCACCGGCCTGGCGGGCGCGTGCCTGGTGGAGACCCGCGCTTTGCGGCCGCTTTCGTTGGCGCTCCAGCGCATCAAGCACGGCCAGCGCCTGCTCGGCACGGCGCTGGAACAGGCGCTCGAGGCCCTCGACACCGGCTCCGCCCTGGACGCCCAGGCGCGCCTGGAGGAGGCGCTCCGGCACATCGAGCGCAGCGAAACCCTGCTGCCGGCCCACATCGACGAGTTCGACCGTTTCGCGCGCAAGCTGGAACTACTCGCCGACCGCCTCTACGACGAGTCCGTCATGAGCCGCATGCGCCCCTTCTCCGATGGCCTGCACGGCTTCTCTCGCATGGTGCGGGATCTGGCCAAGGGCCTTGGCAAGTCGGTGGCGTTCGAGATTCGCGGCGAGGCCACCCACGTGGACCGCGACATTCTTGAGAAGCTCGAAGCACCGCTGAATCACCTGCTGCGCAACGCCATCGATCACGGTATCGAGCCGCCTGAGGTGCGCCTCGCGGCGGGCAAGCCCGCGGAGGGAAAGCTGGTCCTCGAAGCGCGGCACGTCTCCGGCGTGCTAGAGATCGTGCTCGCCGACGATGGCGGGGGCATCGATCTGGACCGCCTGCGCACCAAGGTGCTGGAGCGCAAGTATGCGACCCCCGAGGTGGTGCAGAACCTCAGCCAGGCGGAGCTGCTTGATTTCCTGTTCCTGCCCGGATTTTCCACCGCCAGCGCGGTCACCGAGATCTCCGGGCGCGGCGTGGGTCTGGACATCGTCCAGTCCATGGTGCGCGAGGTTGCCGGCAATTGCCGCATCGAAACGCGACTGGGCCAGGGCACCAGGTTCATCCTGCAACTGCCCCTGACGCTTTCCGTCGTGCGCACCCTGCTCGCCGAGATCGGCAAACAGGCCTACGGCGTCCCCCTGACGGGGATCGACTGCATCCTGCGGATGGCGCCTGCCGAATTGCAGGTGGTCGAGGACCGGCAGTTCTGCCGTTATGGCGACCGGACCATCGGGCTGGTGGATGCGCTGCAGGTGCTCGAGTTGCCGCCGGTTGCGCGCGAATCCGACCAGGTCTCCATCCTCGTCCTCAGCGACCGTTTGAACCGTTACGGACTCGTGGTGGACCGCTTCCTGGGGCAGCGCGATCTGGTTGTGGTTCCCCTCCATCCACGTCTGGGCAAGGTGCCCAATGTGAGCTCCGGGGCCATCCTGGAAGACGGCACCCCGGTCCTGATTCTGGACACCGACGACCTGGTTCGCTCGCTCGACAATCTGCTGGGCCAGGGCGAGCTGCGCAAGGTCGGGCAGCGGGAGCGGGCTGCCAGGACCGGTCGCAAACGCATCCTGGTGGTGGACGACTCCCTCACCGTGCGCGAAGTGGAACGGCGCTTGCTTGAGAATCGCGGCTACCTGGTGAACCTTGCGGTGGACGGCATGGACGGTTGGAACGCCGTCCAGGCAGGCGGCTTCGACCTGGTGATCACCGATGTCGACATGCCCCGCATGGACGGCATCGAGCTGGTGAAGCGCATCAAGAGTAAACAGCATACCGCCGCGGTCCCGGTCGTGATCGTCTCCTACAAGGACCAGGAGGAGTACAGGATGAAGGGTTTGGAAGCCGGTGCCAGCCACTACCTGACCAAGAGCAGCTTCCAGGATGAAACCCTGGTCAACGCCGTGCAGGATTTGATCGGCGAACCGCAGTTGGGATGATGGTTCCATGAGGATCGGCATCGTTAACGACTTGTCCCTGGCCGTCGCCGCGCTGCGGCGCCTGGTCGCATCGGTTCCCGGCTATGAGGTCGCATGGACCGCGGCGGACGGCGCCGAAGCGGTCGAGAAGTGCGCGCGGGATTGTCCCGATCTGATCCTGATGGATCTCATCATGCCCGTGATGGATGGCGTGCAGGCCACCTGCACGATCATGAAGAACACGCCGTGCGCCATCCTGGTGGTCACGGCGAGCGTGGGCGGCAATGCTTCGAAGGTGTTCGAGGCCATGGGCTGCGGGGCGCTGGATGCCGTGGGCACGCCCGCGGGCGCGGCCGGCGGCGCCGAACTCCTCCGCAAGATCGAACGCATCGGCAGGCTGATCGGGGGCCACGCGCGGCAAGTGGCCGAGCTTGCGCCTGCCGCTTCCTTGCCCGGTGCGCTTCCGCGCCTGGTTGCCATCGGCGCCTCCACCGGCGGCCCTAAGGCGCTGGCCACTGTGCTCCGCGGTCTGCCGGCGACGCTCGACGCGGCCGTCGCCATCGTGCAGCACCTGGATGTGCAGTTCTCCAGCGGCCTGGTCGAATGGCTCAACGAGCAGACCGAGATGCCCGTCTCGCTGGCGCGCGAAGGCATGCGCCCGGAGTGCGGAGGCGTGTATGTGGCGGGCACCAACGATCATCTCGTACTGGGCGCCGATTTCGCGTTTCACTACACCGTCGAGCCGGCCGACTACCCGTACCGGCCATCCGTGGACGAATTCTTCTTGAGCGTGCGCCGCCACTGGAACCGCACGGGCATCGCGGTGGTGTTGACCGGTATGGGTCGCGATGGCGCGCGCGGCCTGCTGGCTTTGCGCCAGGCGGGCTGGCACACCGTGGCGCAGGATGAGAAGACCAGCGTGGTGTACGGCATGCCGCGAGCCGCGGCGCAGTTGGACGCCGCCATCGAAGTGCTCCCGCTCGATGGCATTGCCGCTTCCGTCGTTCGACATGCCGGCAAAAGGAATCATACATGAAAGACTATTCGATTGAGGTTTTGCTGATCGACGACCAAGCCATCGTGGGCGAGGCCGTGCGGCGCATGCTCGCGCCCGAGAGCGACATTCATTTCCACTATTGCCAGTACCCCGCCGAAGCCATTCCCTACGCCCTCGAAACCGGCGCTACGGTTATCCTCCAGGACCTGGTGATGCCCGATATCGATGGCTTGGATCTGGTGCGCTACTTCCGTGCGCACCCCAAGCTGAAAGACGTACCGTTGATCGTGCTCTCGAGCAAGGAAGAGCCGGTCACCAAGGCGGAAGCCTTCGCCCGTGGCGCCAACGACTACCTCGTGAAGCTGCCCGACCGCATCGAGTTGGTGGCCCGCATCCGCTACCACTCCCGCGCTTATATCAATTTATTGCAGCGCAACGAGGCCTATGACGCGCTGGTTAAGAGCCAGCGGGAGTTGGCCGCCGAGGTCGCGCGCGCCGCGCAATACGTGAAATCGCTCTTGCCCGAGCCGGTGAAGCAGGGCGCGGTACGGGCCGACTGGCGCTTCATCCCTTCCACTCAGTTGGGCGGCGACTCGTTCGGCTACAACTGGATCGGCCCCGATCACTTCGCGCTTTACCTGCTGGACGTGTGCGGCCATGGCGTCGGCTCGGCCCTGCTTTCGGTTTCCGCGCTCAACGTCCTGCGCACGCAGTCCCTCCCCAACATCGATTTTCGCGATCCCGCGGCCGTGCTGACGGGCATGAACGAGGCCTTCCAGATGCAGGCCCACAACAATCTGTACTTCACTCTGTGGTACGGAGTCTTTGAGCCTGCCGGGCGCCGCCTCGCGTTTTCCAGCGGCGGCCACCCCCCGGCCTTCCTCATGAACGCACACGGGACCGAACGGCTGTCGGCCCCGAATCTCATCGTAGGCGGCTTCCCCGGGACCGTCTACACGGCGGGCACGGTCAACGTGGACGGGCCGTCGCGCCTGTACCTTTTCTCCGACGGCGCCTACGAAGTGGAAGGCCCCGATGAAGACATGTGGACGCTGGACGACATCGAGCAATATCTCTCCGCGCCGCCCGAAGGGAAGCCGGAAATGGATGCCCTCTACGCATTCCTCCAACAGAAACGCGGCACCCCGGAGCTGGAAGACGATTTCTCCATCGTGAAGGTGCTTTTCGATTGACGCTCACACTGAACCCCGACCCTGAGGAACTGGGGCGTCTGGTGGAGTTCATCGAGGCGTTCTGCCATCGCCATGGCCTCCCCGACGAGACATCCTGTCACCTGAACATCGCGTTGGAAGAGCTGATCCTGAACGCGATGAAACATGGCCGCTGCAACCCGGTCGAAGGCGCCATCCGCCTCGATATCGAACTCGCGGGCGATACCCTGAACATCGAGCTTTCCGATACCGGCGTGCCCTTCAATCCCCTCGACCGGCCCGAGCCGGACCTCACCGGCAACATCGCGGAGCGGCCCATCGGCGGCCTGGGGATCCATCTGGTCCGGTCTTTGATGGGAAGCATCGGCTACCAGCGCCGGGAGGGTCGCAATCACCTTCATTTGACCAAGCAAGTGCCCCACGCCCATGGAGGTACGTAAGGTGTCG
>OCZT010003837.1_pt1 | contig 15318 bp, 14 predicted proteins | sample 1539031 | NCBI WGS metagenome assembly OCZT01 (sample SAMEA3539308, study PRJEB22396) | soil metagenome | biome: tundra; feature: field; material: soil | place: USA | collected 2010-05 | depth 0.15 m | reverse complement strand
CGGTCTTCGGTCTTCGGTCTTCGGTCTTCGGTCTTCGGTCTTCGGTCTTCGGTCTAGTAGTTGTCTATCTGCGCTCGCTGCAGCCTGCCCGAAAAATCGATGTACCCCACCTTCGTCTCGCTGTAAAACTCATATACTTCCCACCCGCCCTCGCGGTGTCCGTTCCCGGTCTGTTTGACACCGCCGAACGGCAAGTGTGCCTCCGCCCCTATCGTGGGAGCATTGATGTAGGTGATGCCGTTGTCCAGTTCGTTGAGCGCCCGGAACGCGACGTTCACGTCCCGCGTGTACACCGATGACGACAGACCATAACGCACATCGTTGTTCACGCGGAAGGCCTCGTCCGCATCCCTGACCTTGACGACCGAGAGCACCGGCCCGAAAATCTCCTCCTGTTCCAGGCGCGAGAGCGCCTTCACCCCCGTGAAAATCGTCGGCTGGAAGAAGTGGCCGTGCTCGAGGCCTTTCGCGGCCGCGCGCTTGCCTCCCATGCGCAGCGTGGCGCCTTCGCCCGTTCCGATGGCGATGTACCGCTCGACCTTGTCGAGCGCGCGCGGGTTGATCAGCGGCCCGACGTCGGTGCCCGCGGCGCGGCCATCGCCGAGGACGAGCGTCCGCGCCCGCGCCTCGAGCATCGCAACGAACGTGTCGTGCACGCCTTCCTGGGCGATCAGCCGGCTCGTCGCGGTGCAACGCTGGCCGGTGGTCCCGAACGCGCCCCAGAGCAGCCCCTCGAGTGCGAGGTCGAGATCCGCATCGTCGAGAACGATCATTGCGTTCTTGCCGCCCATCTCCAGCGATAGGCGCTTGTGCGAGCGCCCGCATGCCTCGCCGACCTTGCTGCCGGTGTCCGTCGAGCCCGTGAACGACACGAGCCCCACGTCGGGATGCGCGACGATCGCCGCGCCGGCCTCGCCGTTGCCGTGCACGAGGGTGATCACCTCCGGCGGCAGCCCGGCCTCGAGCAGGATGTCGACGAACAGGTGGCCGGTCATCGGGACGTCTTCCGCAGGCTTGAACACGCAGGCGTTTCCGCAGACCAGCGCCGGGAAGATCTTCCACGTCGGGATCGCAAGCGGGAAGTTGAACGGGGTGATGATTCCCGCCACGCCAATGGGCCGGCGGAAGCTCATCGCCCATTTGTTCTTCAGCTCGCTCGGCACCGTGTGCCCGAACAACCGGCGCCCCTCGGTTGCGGCGTAGAACGCGGTGTCGATCCCCTCCTGCACGTCGCCGCGGGTCTCGGCGAGCGGCTTTCCCATCTCTCGCGTCATCATGTCCGCGAGCTCGTCCTTGCGCGCGATCAGGATTTCACCGGCGCGCCGAAGCACGTCGCCGCGTGCAGGAGCGGGCGTGCGGCGCCAGACTTCGAACCCGCGTTTGGCCGATGCCACCGCGGCGGCGACGTCGGCCGCTCCCGACAACGGAAAGCGGCCGATCACGTCGCGCGTATCGGCGGGATTCAGGTTGTCGAAGTGCTTGCCGTCGGCCGGCGGCACCCATTTGCCGCCGATGAAGTTCTTCAGGGTCGGTGTGTCGGTGCTCATGAGATGGTCAATGGAACGGGTTATTTCGCTACGCATGGCGAGAGCTCGATGCCGGGTCTTCCCCCGTAACCACGGATATTCAGAGATCAACCGCCGGATATTCGCGGATCATGACTACGGGTACTACGCGCGCAGGGCTAAAGCTGATGCACGGCGAGCTCACACGGGAGATCATCGGCGCCTTCTATGACGTCTACAATGGTCTCGGTCTCGGCTTCGTGGAGTCCGTGTACCAACGGGCCCTTCCGATAGCGCTCGCGGAACGTGGCGTGCGCTGCGCGTCCGAGGTTCTTATGAACGTGCAGTTCGAAGGAGTCGAGATGGGCGTCTATCGGGCCGACCTGATCGTCGATGGAAGGGTCATCGTCGAAAGTAAGGTCGCCGACCGGATTGTCAGAATTCACGAATTGCAACTCCTTAACTACCTCCGAGCGACCGGGTTGACCGTCGGATTGATTCTCAATTTCGGACCGCAACCGACATTTCGACGTTTGCCGTTGACGTGCCCCCAGGAAGGATCCGTTTTGATCCGATCCTGAACCGCGATAGTCCGTGTTAAAGAGGGAGAACTCTCCAGCGAGCGCTTCCCATCAGCGGCGCACCGGCCGCCTCAGGTCAGGAGCATGTCCAATGCGCCGGATGATTCGCGGAGGGCTTGGCGTAGCCGACGCGAGGCAGCACGTCCGCCGCGGCGAGCACGATGCCCCATGTCAACAGCAGCAACGACACCGTGTGCGCCTTGGGCGCGCGATGCTTCCAGGTCCAGATCGACGACCAGGCTCCCGCGACGATCAGCGTGCCGACGGCGCCGAGGTACGCCGCCAGGCCGAGGCCGCAGCGGGCACCGTACGGCCAGAACACGATCGCCACACCCAGCGCGCACGCCAGCGTGAGCCTCGCCATCACGCCGAACGTCGATGTCTCGGGGCGGCTCTGCGGCACCTGCGCGGCCGCAGCCTGCGCCTGCGCGCGCACCGGTGTCGCGCCCTGGCTCGGAATCGACGCGATCTGCTGGTCGATCTTCCGCATCTCGGCGTCCCAATCGCGATCGCTCATTCGCTCTCCCGCGCCAGGCCGTGGCGCTCGATCTTCTTGTAGAGATTCGAGCGCGGCATGCCGAGCACCCGCGCCGTTTCCGCCACGTTCCAGTCGTGCTGCCGGAGCTTCACGACGAGGAACGCACGCTCGGCCGCCAGCTTGAACTGCTCGAACGTCTTGCTGTCCTCCAGTCCGCCCAGCCCACCGGAGACCGACGCCCGCGTCCCCGTGAGCCGGTCCACGTCCGCCAGCGTGACGCGCGCGCCCGGCGACAGGATCAGGAGGCGCTCGATCGTGTTCCGCAGCTCGCGGACGTTGCCGGGCCAGTCGAACGCCGCCAGCCGGTCGATGGCCGCCGCGTCGATCGCTCGCGACGCGACGCCGTCCTGCTTCGCGAATTGGGACAGGAAGTGCCCCACCAGCAACGGAATGTCCTCACGGCGCTCGCGCAACGCCGGCACCTGGATGGGCACGACGTTGAGGCGATAGTAGAGATCCTCGCGGAAGCGGCCGGCCGTGATCTCCCCCTCGAGCTTCTTGTTCGTCGCGGCGATCACGCGCACGTCCACCTTCCGGTGCTTCGTACCGCCGATCCTCGTCACGTCGCCATCCTGCAGCACCCGGAGCACCTTCGCCTGTGCGGCGAGCGACATGTCCCCGACCTCGTCGAGGAACAGGGTTCCACCGTCGGCCTGCTCGAACTTGCCCGCACGGTCCTGGATCGCGCCGGTGAACGATCCCTTCATGTGGCCGAACAGCTCGCTCTCGATCAGCTCGCCCGGAATCGCCGCGCAATTCACCTCGACGAACGGCTTCCGTGCGCGAGGCGACTGGCGATGCAGCGCGCGCGCCACCAGTTCCTTGCCCGTACCGTTCTCGCCGGTGATGAGCACCCGCGCAGTGGTGTCGGCGACCCGTTCGATGTTCTCGATGAGCGAGCATATCGCGAACGACTTGCCCACGATCTCGTACCGGGACTCGATCGTCGCCTTGAGCCGCTCGTTCTCCTCCGCGAGGTCGAGGCGCCCCGTCGCGTTCCGCAGCGTGACGAGAATACGGTCGGTGTCGAGCGGCTTCTCGAGAATGTCGTACGCGCCCAGTTGCGTGGCTTCGACCGCGTTCTGGATCGTCGCGTGGCCGCTGATCATCACGACCACCGCGGACGGATCGCGCTCGCGGAGCCGCTTCAGCGTCTCGAGCCCGTCCATGCCCGCCATCTTCACGTCGAGGAACACGAGGTGCGGCTTCCACTGGTCGTAGACCGCGAGTCCCTCCGTGCCAGACGCAGCGCCGCGCACCTCGTACCCCTCATACTCGAGGAGCTGCGTCAGCGCGGCGCGGATCCCCTGCTCGTCATCGATGACCAGCAGGCGGCGGCTCACGGCACCGACTTGTAGAGGACCACGTGCCCCTTCGTCACGCGGACGTCCGCGAGCTCTCGCGGCACGCGCACGGGAATCGCGTCCCTGGGCGTGGCCGCGTCGCGATCGTTCGTCCGGGTCCGGCTCACGATCTTCTCGATGAGCGCCGACGGCAGCTGCATCTCCTTGAGCGCGATCTGGTCGACGTGGAACAGCGCGTGTCCGGGTGAGAGCACCTCGATGCGTCCGCGGACGGTGATCTCCTGCCTGCCACCGATCACCGAGTTCAGCGGCCCGAGCGACTTGGCGTCCACCAGGTCCGCGACGTTCACCAGGCCGCGCACGTACAGCCGATCGTCGCGCACCATCGCCTCCGCGCCGACGGAATCGTGGCGCAGTTCGCGCAACGCCGGATCGAGCGCATACGCCGCGAAGTCGCCGGCAGGTACGTCCACGTACACCGGCCCGTCCCTGCTCGAGAGACGGCCCACGGCGAGGCGCGCGCGCGCCGATCCCTCCGCCGTCAGCGGCTCCCACTTCGCGGCCGACGCCGTCGTGACCGGCGCTGAGCCCACGAGCCGCCGGTACACCCGCGGGTACCACGCGTCGTGCGTGAACCAGGCGATGGCGCCGGCCACCGCCAATACCATCAGGCAGCCCAGCCGGCCGATGCAGCCGAACATCAGGACGCTCCTAGCGGCTCGACGAGCGGCAGCTCGTTCGCGCGCTCGAGTGATCCGCTGCGGAACCCGCGCAGGTCCAGCTCCACGGCCTCGAAGCCTGCGGCCGTCACGGCGGCGCGTACCGCGTTTCGTCCATCGTCGGTCAGCCAGCGTCCGATTTCCGCGAGCGACAGCTCCACACGGGCCGACCTGCCGAAATAGCGCACGCGCAGGTCGCCGGCCACGCCGATCGCCCTCAGCGAACGCTCGGCCCGCTCGATCTTCCCCAGTCGCACCGGCGTGACCTCGGTTCCATGTGGAATGCGCGACGCGAGACACGGCGACGAGGGCTGCGACCAGGTGGGGATGTCGCGCTCGCGAGAGAGCGCACGGATCTCGTCCTTGGTGAACCCGAGCTCCGCGAGCGGCGACCGCACGCCGCGCTCCGCGGCGGCGTCCTTTCCCGGCCGGTGCGCGTGCAAGTCGTCCGCGTTCGTACCGTCAACGACGACCGCGAGCCCGCGGGCGGCGGCGACCGGAACGAGGCGCGTCCAGAGCTCCGTCTTACAGAAGTAGCAGCGATTCGTCGGATTCGCGGCATAGCGCGGGTCGTGGACTTCGTCGGTGTCCATTTCCAGCACGGGCACGCCGAACCGGCCGGCGACTTCCCGCGCAGTCGACCACTGTTCCAGCGGATAGCTCGCGCTGCGCCCGATCACGGCGAGCACGTGCTCCGGCCCGAGCGCCTCGAGCGCGACGCACGCGAGGTACGCCGAGTCCACGCCGCCGCTGAAGCCGACGAGCACGGAGCCCCGGCTCCGCAGCCATTGAACCAGCGCGGATTCCTTCTCGAAAGCGGCGGGAGACGCGTGCGTCGGCATCAGGGAAAGCTAGCTGGAGGGGTGCTCATTTCGGGCGCCGGTGGATCACGCCTCCTCTCACTACGAAGGAAATGCTCCTGGTGTTCCGTATGTCGGACACCGGGTCCGCGTCGAGCACCACCATGTCGGCCATCTTGCCGGGCGCGATCGAGCCCAGCGTGGAGGCCGAACCCGTGGCGAGCGCGGAGTTGAGCGTCGCGGCCGTGATCGCCTCGAGGGGCGTGAAGCCGGCGCGCGTCACGAGCAGTTCCATCTCGCCGTGAAGCGCCGGGAGCGAGTCCCGCGATCCGCGGGGCATCATGCCGTCGGTGCCGGCACAGATCGTGACCCCGGCGACTTTCGCGGCGCGTGTAGCGTCGTACGCCCATTGCGCCGCGCGTTTCGGATCCACGAGCCCGAACGACGAGCCTCGCGCCGCCTCGAAACGCGGCAGGATCGAGAGCGTCGCGTCGAACACGGTGTGCTCGGCCTTCATCTTCGCGAAGAGCTCCTGCATCGCCGGGCCATCCGTCGGCACGGAGTCGTACGCGGATCGCGGCGGAACACGGTCCGCGTAATGCATCGGCGGGTTCGGGATGGCCGCCCAGTAGAGATAGATCGCGTGCGAGATGACGTCCACGCCGGCGTCCACCGCGTCGAGCGCGGTCGCCGGGAAGACGGTCGAATGGCTCCAGACCTTCAGTCCCTGCCGGTGTGCCTCCGTCGCAATCTTGCGCACGAGCTCCGCCGGAAGGTCGGCGTAGATCTTGATCGCGGTCGCGCCCGTGTCCTTCGCGTCGCGTACGGCGAGCTTCATGTCCGTCGCCGGAGTGATCGCCCGCATCCACGGTAGCTCGCCCGGGGTTCCACCGTGCGCCGACGCCTTCGTTCTTGCGTCAGTGAAGAAACTCGGTCCGGCCATCAGCGACGCGTAGAACAGGCGCGGCAGCTCCGCGTCCGCGCGACGCGACATTGTCGCCAGCTCCCTGAGCACGATCGCGTCGCCGGCCATGTCGCGTACGCTCGTGAGACCGCCGAACAAGGCGAGGCGCAGCGTCGTCACGGCGTCCGCGTCCTGCCCCGAGGGATCCGTCGCGACGTGCACGTGCGCGTCGATGAGACCGGGGATCACGAACTTTCCCGTGAGGTCCACCACGCGGACATCGGAGGTCAGCGCGCGGCTCCCCGTCTCGAACACGTCCTCGATGACGCCGCGGTTCACCACGATCGTCTGCCTGGAGACGGGCGCCGCGCCGGTGCCGTCGATGAGCGTCGCGTTCGTGAACGCGATGCGCGCGAGCGTATCGGGGACGCCCTGTGCGGGCGCGCGGCCCGAGCTCGCGGCCAGGACCACGAACAGGCGTGCGGCGCGGGCAAATCCGGGAAGTCGGCGGTTGACGTTCACCCCCGGAAAATACTACTCCACCAGCACTTCTGCCGTGTCGGCACTCTTCGTTCGACGCACGAGCACCAGCAGCGGGATCAGCGCCAACACGAGCGTCGCGGCCAGCATGTAGGTGTGCGAGTACGCGATCACGCTCGCCTGTCCGAGCATCTGCCGGTCGAGCACCGCATACGCCCGGTGCAGCGCGGTCCCGGCGTCGGCGCCGCGCGCCACGAAGCCGCGCGTGAGCATCGCGACGCGTGCCTGGCTCAGCGGGTCGGTCACGGTCACATGTTCCGAAAGCACGGCGCGTACCTTGGCGGTGTCGTGCGCGACGATTGTCGCGACGCCGGCGATACCGAGCGAACCGCCGAGCTGGCGGAAGAAGTTGTAGAGCCCCGTCCCCTGCGGCAGTTCCGGACGCGAGAGTTCGGCCAGCGTCACCATCGTGAGCGGAACGAACATGAGCCCGAGGCCCACGCCGCGCAGCATGAGCGGCAGAAAGAAGTCGGTGCGGCCGCTGTCGCTCGTGACCTGCGAAAGCTGCCACATCGCGATCGCGAAGATGATCGCGCCGCCCGCGATCAGCACCCGCGCGTCGAAGCGGCGCGTGAGGCGGCCGACCACCCACATCGAGAGGGCCGTCGCCAGGGCGCCCGGGAGCAGCACGATTCCCGTCTGCTGCGCGGTCATGCGCAGGTTGTTCTGCAGGAACACCGGCAGCGTGAACACCGACGCGAACAACCCGATCCCCATCACGATGCCGAGAACAGTACCCACCCACATCTGCCTGTGGCGCAGTACGCGGAAGTCGATCACCGGGTGGTCGGTAGTGAGCTCCCGCCAGACGAGCAGCGCCCCGCCGGCCACCGACGCGATCGCCAACCCGATCATGAGCTTCGAGTCGAACCAGTCGTCACGCTGCCCGAATTCGAGCAGGTATTGCAGCGACGCCACGCTCACGACGAGCAGGGCGATCCCGATGTAGTCCACGGACGGCGAGCGGCGCTGGTGCTCGGAATCGTGCACGTACGTCGCAATCATGAACGCCGCGAGGATGCCGAGCGGCACGTTGATGTAGAAGATCCACGGCCAGCTCCAGTTGTCGGTGATCCAGCCGCCGAGCGTCGGGCCGATCGTCGGACCCACCATCACGCCGAGGCCGAAGAAGGCCATCGCCATCCCCGCCTCCTCCGGCGGGAACGTCTCCAGCAGCACGGCCTGCGACACGGTCATGAGCGCGCCGCCACCGATGCCCTGCACCACGCGCCAGAAGATCAGCAGCCCGAGCGAGTGCGCGGCGCCGCAGAAGAAGCTCGACGCCGTGAAGAGGAGGATCGACCCCACGAAGTAGCGCTTGCGTCCGAACATCCCGCCGAGCCAGCCCGTGAGCGGAATCACGATCACGCTCGCGAGAATGTAGCCGGTGGAGACCCAGGCGATCTCGTCCAGCGACGCGCCAAGGTTCCCCATCATGTCGGGGAGCGCGACGTTGACGATGGAGCTGTCGATCACCTGCAGCAGCGACGCGAGCACCACCGCGAAGGCGATGACGTACTTGTGCGGGTCGCCGCGGCTGAATGCGCCCTCGGTGGAAGAGCCCATCACGCGGCGGAGTGGGTTTGCGGCAGGCGCTCGGTCGGCACGGGACGAAAGATAAACCAGCCGCCAGGACCACCGGTCGCACTTTCGACCCGCGCGCCGTCACGACACATTTCCCGCATGAGCACATCCGCCCCACCATCCGCGCTCGACCTCACCGCGCTCGCCCGGCAGACCGGTCCCGGCCGCGCCTCGCAGATGGCGCGCGGACTCGTCGCCTCCGAGATCCTCAAGATTGCCGCGGAGATCCGCGGCCTCATCCGCGCCGGCAACGGCGTCTGCAACCTTACCGTCGGCGACTTCGATCCCCAACAGTTCCCCATCCCGGAGCGACTGCGCACCGGGATCACCAAGGCGCTCGAGGCCGGCGAAACGAACTATCCGCCTTCCGACGGCGTGCAGGAACTGCGGCAGGCCGTTCAGCGCTACTACCGGCGCGAGCTCGGGCTCGACTATCCGCTGGAATCAATCCTGATCGCGGGAGGCGCCCGTCCGCTGATCTACGCGACCTACCGTGCCGTCGTGGACGAGGGCGACCGCGTGGTGTATCCGCTTCCCTCGTGGAACAACACGCACTACGTCCACATGGTGGGCGCGAAAGGCGTGCCGATTCCGTGCACGAGCGAAGACCGTTTTCTTCCGACGCTGGAGGCCCTCGCGCCCGAATTGCCGAAGGCGCGGCTCGTCTGCCTCAACTCGCCGCTCAATCCCACCGGCACCGCGATCGAGTCCGGAGCGCTGCGTGGGATCTGCGACGCGATCGTCGCCGAGAACCGGCGGCGCGAGACGGCGGGCGGGCGGCCGCTCTACCTCATGTACGACCACATCTACTGGCCGCTCTGCGTCGGCGAGACGAAACACGTCACGCCGCCCGAGCTCGTGCCGGAGATGGCGCGCTATACGATCTTCGTGGACGGCATCTCGAAGGCGTTCGCGGCCACGGGCGTGCGCGTGGGGTGGTCGGTCGGCCCGGTCGACGTCATCGAGCGCATGAGCGCGATCCTCGGCCACGTCGGCGCGTGGGCGCCGCGCGCGGAGCAGATCGCGACCGCCGCCCTGCTCGACGATTCCGCCGGGTGCGCCGTGTATCACGCGGGCTTCATCTCGGGAATCCAGCGCCGGCTCGACGTCGCCTATCGGGCGATCGCGGGCATGAAGGCGCGGGGCCTTCCCGTGGACGTCATCGCGCCGATGGGCGCGATCTACCTCAGCGCGCGCATCCATCCATTCGGGAAGCGCACGCCCGAGGGCAAGGTGCTTCGTACGAACGAAGAGGTGCGCGCCTGGATCCTCGCGGCCGCGCGCATCGGCGTTGTGCCTTTCCAGGCCTTCGGCGTGCCGGGTGATGACGGCTGGTTCCGCCTGAGCGTGGGCGCGGTGAGCGAGGCGCAGATCGCGGAGGCGATGCCGCGGCTCGAGGCGGCGCTCGGGACGCTCGCGTAAGAATCGGCTGCCGGCGTTGCCGCCGGCTGTTGACCTCGATAGTCAATCACGCCGTTCCGCGGCCCCGGTATCGCAGCGCCTCTGCCACGGCCGTGTCGGACACATCGGCGGCTCCGTCGAGATCGGCGATGGTGCGGGCGACGCGCAACGCGCGATGGTATCCACGCGCGCTCAGCCGGAGCCGATCCGCCGCCTGTTCGAGCACGAGCCGCGCCGACGCGCCGACTCCACCGTGCGCCAGCAGCCACCGTCCCGGTACATCGGCGTTGGTTCGCGTGCCCGTGAGCGACGCGTAGCGCTCCCGCTGGCGCTCCCGCGCGGCTTCCACCCGCGCGCGGACCGCCCTTGAGCGCTCCTCGCGGTTCACGTCGCCGAGCGCCGACAGCGCGACCGCGCCGACGTGCGCGTGGAGGTCGATGCGGTCGGCGAGGGGTCCGGAGAGCCGGGCGTTGTAGCGCTCGATGTCCGCGGCGCTGCAGGAGCAGGCAGCGCCGGAATCGTCCGCCCTTCCGCACGGACACGGATTGCAAGCGCCCACGAGCTGGAATCGCGCGGGGTACGCGACGGCCTGTGCGGCGCGCGCGATCACCACGCGCCCGTCCTCGAGCGGCTGCCGCATCGCGTCGAGCACATGACGAGGGAGCTCGAGCATCTCGTCGAGAAAGAGCACGCCGCGATGCGCGAGGCTGACCTCGCCCGGGCGCGGGCCGGGCCCGCCGCCGATCAGTCCCGCCATCGAGATGGTGTGATGCGGCGCGCGGAACGGCGGCGTGCGCGAGGGTTCGGTGCCCGGCGCCAGCAATCCGCCGACCGAGTGAACGGCAACGACCTCGAGCAGTTCCGCTTCGTCGAGCGCGGGGAGGATGCCGGGGAGACGGCGCGCCAACATCGTCTTTCCAGCGCCCGGCGGGCCGACCAGCAGCACATTGTGCGATCCGGCCGCCGCAATCTCGAGGGCACGTTTCGCGACCGGCTGGCCAATCACGTCGGCGAAATCGAGCGCATCGCCGCTCTCGCCACGGTGCGCCGCCGGCACCGAAATGCAGGGCAACGTTCGAGCCCGCAACGCGGCAACGAGCGCGAGAAGCGTTGGAGCGCCCGAAAGCCTCGCGCTCGTCACGAGCATCGCCTCGGCGGCATTTCCTTCGGGGATCACGAGCGCACGCACGCCGCCGCGTGCGGCGGAGCGCGCGAGCGGGAGCGCGCCCCGGATGGGCCGGATGGATCCATCGAGTCCAAGTTCTCCCGCCACGAGCAGCCCCTCCATGGCCGGCGCTCGAGCTGGCCCGTCGCCACCAGCAACCCAAGGGCAATCGGGAGATCGAACGCCGTGCCATCCTTGCGCACGTCGGCCGGGGAGAGGTTTACCGTCACCCGCCGCGACGGAAGCGCGAATCCCGAATTCGCGATCGCGGCCGTGACGCGCTCGCGCGCTTCCTTCACGGCGCTGCTCGCGAGGCCGACGATGGTCCATGCGGGAAGCCCCGCCGCCACGTCGACCTCGACGGTGACGTCGTACGCTTCGATTCCAAGCACGGCTGCGGAGCGGATGGCGGCGAGCACCACGGACGATGCAAAGGCGCCACGCGCGATGCATCATCGAACCGCCTCCAGCCGTATCGGACGAACGCGGACGGCGCGATCGCTGCTAGAGGTGCCGCGTCCTTCGGTTCAGTCGAGCACCTCGCGCACGCGTCGCGCCAGCGCCTCGGGGGTGAACGGTTTCTGCAGGAACGCGATGCCGCGGTCGAGCGTGTCGCCGCGGATGATCAGGTCCTGCGTGTAACCGGACATGAACAGGACCTTCATCCGCCCCCGCCGGCCTCGTGTGGAGCATCCTCACGAAGATAATACCGCCGGGCGGCAAGTTCTGTTGGCAAAATAACTGCGGCCTTCGATCTCGCCAGCGGTCGACGCGATCAGTTCACCGGATCGTCAGGTGAAGACTTACGCGCGCGCAAATGCGGCGACGTGAACGCCCCTGACGTCGAAGCGATGACGCCGATGCTCGGCTGGACGCAAACGACGCGAAAAGCGCACACACTGTCAGGGATCAACCTTCATGTCGCTCTGGAGTCCGTAAAGGTCGGACGCACAATCAGTGTTTTACCGACAGCGAACCCCCCGCGTTGTCGGCATTCTCGGGGTCACAATACCGATTCCTGAATCGGGCTGGACCGTCCCGATCGCGTGAGCGAATCGGGCCGACGTGTTGATCGCCAATAATCACGTTTGGAGGGTGTCGACTTGCTGCGTCGAAGAGAACCGCGACGGATCGCATGAGGAACTACTTCAAGAAGTTGCCTGAGGCGGTCGTCCGCGTCGGGATCGTGTTTCTGCTCTTCATCACGACCGTGTCGTTCGCGCGGTGGATGATTCCCGCTTCACTGAAGAACGGCCGGGAACATCGTACCGCAACGGTCAAGCGAGAGACCGCCAAGCCCATTCACTACGCTGGCGCCGGCGCCTGCAATGAATGCCACAAGGAAGTCAACGCCGTGAAGGCGGACGGATACCATCGCAATCTCTCGTGCGAAACGTGCCACGGCGCCTCCAAGGATCACTCCGAGGACCCGGACGTCAAACCCGTCACCGACAGGGTTCGCGAAGCCTGCACACGATGCCACGCGTACGACCCTTCGCGGCCGACCGGTTTTCCGCAGATCAACCCGGTGGTGCACAATCCTCGGAAGCAGTGCGTGGAGTGCCACAAGCCGCACAGTCCGAAACCCCCGCACGTTCCGCAGGAATGCGAAGCCTGTCACGCGCAGATCGCGCGTACCAAGGAGGTCTCGCCGCACGTCGGGCTCCCGTGCACGACCTGCCACACGGTCGACGTTCAGCACAAGGTCTCGCCGAGAGAGGTCAGGGCCCAGATCCCTTCCGATCGCTCGTTCTGCGCCAAGTGCCACAGCAACGACTCGCCGGTGAAGGAAACACAGAAGGTCGACATCAAGACGCACGGCGAGAAGTACCTGTGCTGGCAATGCCACTATCCACATATGCCGGAGCTGCACGCGTATGGAACGACGACGCTTCGTTAAGAAGAGCCTGACGCTGCTGGCCGAGGCCAGCGTGCTGGGCGGCATCGCCGCGGCGGCGGCGAAGACCGCGCGCGCCCAGCCAAAGGGCTACGACGCCTCCAAGCACTATTACGGCATGGGCATCCAGATCGATAAGTGCATCGGGTGCGGGAAGTGCGTGGAGGCGTGCAAGGAAGAGAACAACGTGCCGAAGGACGCGGCGCATTTCCGCACCTGGATCGAGCGCTACGTCATCGAGCAGAACGGCGCGGTAGACGTGGAGCGGGTCGATCCGGGAACCGCCGGCTCGCACGAATCGCCGTCGAACGAGAGCACCGTTCGCACCTTCTTCGTTCCGAAGCTCTGCAACCACTGCGATCACCCGCCGTGCGTGCAGGTGTGCCCCGTCGGCGCGACGTTCAAGACGGAAGACGGCGTCATCCTGGTCGACGCAGACCGCTGCATCGGGTGCCGCTATTGCATCCAGGCCTGCCCGTACGGCGCCCGGTACCTCAATCCCATCACCGACACCGCGGACAAGTGCACGTTCTGCTACCACCGTGTGACGAAGGGCTTGTTGCCGGCGTGCGTGGAAGTGTGCCCGACGCAGGCCAGGATCTTCGGCGACACCAACAGCAATGCGAGCCCGCTGGCGCTGTTCAGGCGCATGAACAACCTGCACGTGCTCAAGCCGTCACTGAACACTGAACCCAAAGTCCAGTACTCGAACCTCGACGGAGAGGTCAGATAGTGCACGCGCTGACTCATACCATGCTGTGGTTCCTTCCACAGACCACCGGCTTCATCTACCCGAACGAAGCCGAGGCTCCGTGGAGCCTGCTCATCGTCGTGTATCCGTACCTCACGGGGCTCGTCGCGGGTGCGTTCATCCTCGCGTCGCTCGTGAAGGTATTCAACGTCAAGGAACTGCAGCCGGTCTATCGGCTGGCCATGCTGACGGCGCTCGCCTTCATGCTCATCGCGCCGCTCCCGCTGCTGCTGCACCTCGGGCATCCCGAGCGGTCGTACGAGATATTCCTCACGCCGAACCTGACATCGGCGATGGCGATGTTCGGGTTCGTGTACGCATGGTATTTGATGGTGGTGCTCCTCTTGGAGGTCTGGTTCACCTACCGGCGGGAGCTCATCATCTGGTCGCAGGGTGAACGCACCGCCATGAAGGTGGTCTACCGGGTGCTCTCCCTGTTCTCCACGGACACGAGCGAGAAATCCGCGGAGTTCGACAAGAAGGCGATCAAGGTGATCACCATCGTCGGCATTCCATCCGCCTTCCTGCTCCACGGGTACGTCGGGTTCATCTTCGGATCCGTCAAGGCGAATCCGTGGTGGAGCTCGGTGCTGATGCCGATCGTGTTCCTCTTCTCGGCGATCGTGTCGGGGATCGCGCTCGTCACCCTGCTGTACATGGTGCTGACGACGCTCCGCGGCGTGAAGATCAGCATGCCCTGCCTCGACAAGATGACGTCGTATCTCTTCTACGCCGTGATCCTCGACTTCTCGCTCGAGTTCCTGGATTTCATCCACCGCCTGTACGAGAGCGAAGAGTCGATCAAGATCCTGTCGGAACTCGTGATGAACCGGCTCTTCATAAGTCTCGGTGTGATCCAGGTGCTGCTCGGGATGCTCGTGCCGCTCGGCATCATGGTCATGATCCGGGTGCTGCGGCTGGACGAAGAACTCCGGAAGCTGCTCTACTTCGTCGCGGTGATTCTCATCCAGCTCGGCATTTTCGCCACGCGGTGGAACGTGGTGATCGGAGGGCAGATGTTCTCGAAGAGCTTCCGCGGACTGATGGAGTACAAAGTCCAGATAGGCGGCATGGACGGATTCCTGTTGACGCTCGTTCTGCTGACCATGCCGTTCGTCATACTGACAGTGCTGATCAAGGTGCTGCCGCCGTGGGATCGCTCCGAGAGCCTTCATGTCCTAGCCCGGCCCCACCCGTCTTCGGAGTCTCAAGACGGCGCGATCATCGCGACGTAAACGTCCATGACGTTCGTCCCCGTCGCGCCGGTTCGCATCACGGCGCCGGCGGCGTCGAGCGCCGCCAGCGTGTCGTTGTCGCGCAGGCGTTCGGCGAGGTCCATCTGAGCCTCGCGCACGCGTGAGGCGGTTCCGCCGTCGACCACGGCGCCCGCCGCATCGGTCGGTCCGTCCCTGCCGTCGGTACCGACTGACCCTATCGCGATTCCGCCCGTGCCGTCGATCGCGAGCGCCGCGGCCGTCGCGAACTCGAGATTGCGTCCGCCGATGCCGGCGCCGCGGACGATAACGGTCGTCTCGCCGCCGCCCACGATACACCAGGGCTTGCCGCCCGCGGGACGCGACGCCGCGTCGAGCACGCGGCGCGCGAACGCCGCGCCGGCCTCGCGCGCCT
>OCZT010003836.1_pt1 | contig 15322 bp, 18 predicted proteins | sample 1539031 | NCBI WGS metagenome assembly OCZT01 (sample SAMEA3539308, study PRJEB22396) | soil metagenome | biome: tundra; feature: field; material: soil | place: USA | collected 2010-05 | depth 0.15 m | reverse complement strand
GGAGGGGTTTGAGGGGAGGAATGCCGTGCCGTCCTCCGCTATTTTTGCGGGCGGGGGTAGTTATTTGAAAATATGTAGTTCTCTTTTCTTATTGGGTGTGTATATCGTAGTATTCCTTTATTGGGGGGGGTGATATACTAGTAATTAACAGTTTCGAGATTTAGAAACAAGGGTGTACTTATTTTATATTTATTAAGATTTTTAAAATATCATTTATCAATTTAACATGAATCCTTACAAATACTTTTTGTTGGTGACGGTGATCATTCTCATGGGGGGGGTAAATTCAGTATTTGCAGCATCTCGTAGTACCCCGTTCACTCCTGGTCAAACTATAGATCCTGGCACTGACAGTCAACCGTGTGGACCATTGGATTCTAATTGTTTTCCTATCGATACTACTATTCCGAAACTCAATACTTCGAATGTATGGACAGCAAATAATCAATTCACCAATGCAACTTCAACAAATTTCTTTGCAAATGTATTAAGTTCTATTTCAGCATTCTTTACTTCTCTAGTTTCTAATACGGCAACTATCGGTTCGTTTACTGCTACTTCATCAGCAGTGCTTTCGTATGCGACTCCGAATACACTTGTGGCATTAGATCAAAATGGGAAATTAGTCTCAAGCTCAACCCCATATGTTAATTCGATTAATACGACAAATGCAAATGCGACGAGTAGTTTTGCGGGAGGAGTGAATGTGGCGGGGAATGGAATTTTTGTTGGAAATTTGTTTGCGAATACTTTATCGGTGACGGATGCATCGACAACGAGAAATAATCTTGGCCTGCGTTACGCCACAAATTTAGAAGCTGCAGCAGTCTCATATTATCCGATTGCGGCATGGGGTGATAGTTTAACTGCTGGTGCAGGCGGTGCAGGAGTGACATATCCAAATGCTCTTCAAACAGATTTATCAGGACGCAGCGTCTATAATGGAGGTGTTGGAGGAGAGACGTCAACTCAGATAGAAACGCGAATGGTTGCAGACACTACAAAAGCCGGGTATACAGTCATTATTTGGGCAGGTAGGAATAACTATAGTGCCACGACAACCGTAGAGGCAGATATTGCGACCATGGTGGCGTCTCTAGGGTCTAACCGCCATTATCTCATCATGTCGGTTATGAATGGATCGTATGGAGCGAATGAGCAGATAGGTGGCACGGGATACAATCAGATTCAGTCGATAAATACATACTTGGCAGCGACCTATCCCGGACATTATATCGATATCAGAGAGTATATCATCCAGTATGGATTAATTGATGCAGGAATCACTCCAACATCTCAAGACCTGACTGACATTACTAACGATGTTCCACCTACATCTCTCCGATACGACAGTGTGCATCTTAATGCGGCAGGTTATACGATCGTAGCACGGCAGGTGGCAAACTTTATCACCAACAATCTTGACACGACCAGTTCATCAAGCTCGGTCATCACACCATTGAATATTCCTTCGATATTCGCGTCCCCATATACTATTGGAGGAACAAATCAAGGTGTGGGTTATTTCAGTGGATTGAGTATCGGAACTACGACAAGTCCTGGAACTGATTTGGTCGCGCAGAACTCGGTCCGTGTGGGAGGCAATCTCGTATTCAGGAATAATGGCGTTGATGGGCCTAGACTTCTTGCTTCAGGAGATAATTTGTCGCTTCAGATGAATAGTGCCAGCAGCTTTATTCCCACCGCAGACGGTTCGACTGATTTTGGTCGAAGTAGTTATGAATGGAGAAATCTATACATGAAAGGTGCCGTCTTAAACACTGGCACAGGAGCTTCATATACAGCCGGATCTCTCGCGGTCGGAACTACCACGACAACCGGAGGATACCTAACAGTACTTAGTGCAGGAAATTACAATCCAACGCTCACCGCCGCTCAAGCGAATGACTTTACAGTTGGTGGCAGGCTTAGTTCTGTGATCTCGATGGGCGGGTTTAACTCTTCCCCTTATGGCATGTGGATCCAAGCACAGCATAGTGTCGCAAACAACGCAGTCAACCTAGCGCTTAATCCGCTTGGCGGAGGTGTAACAATCGGCACATCAACACTATTATCCGGAAGCATTCTTCAAGTAAGCGGAGGAAATGTTATAATAGATAATAATAAATTCTTGGAAGGAATATATTCGGATGGCACATATTCTCACCTCGGCCATTTAATTGGTATTGATACATCGAATATCGTTCAAATAGGTGGCAGCTATACACAATCTCTTGCATTCAGCACAGGCGGTGGGGGAGGTGCAAATGCAATGACTATTGCAAATGCTGGAAATATCGGGATTGGCACCACCTCCCCCATGTCCCGCCTCTCTATCTTCCAATCAGCCAACAATACAACGGGTGGTATCAGTCTATCATCACTCGCCAGCTCGACTCGCTCTATATTCATGGATGATTCGAATATTCTTCACTTCTCTGGTAATGGCAATGACGCCACCCTCAATGCCGCTGGTGCATGGACGAATGCATCTGATAGATCATACAAGGAAAACATTGTAGATCTATCAACCAAATATGGTCTCGATACTGTTCTCGCTACTGAACCTCGATTCTATGACATGAAAGGGAGTCATATTCCTCAGGTCGGCTTCATCGCTCAAGAATTGAAACCAATCATTCCTGAAGTTGTGGAAGGAACAGATGGAAGTATGGGTATATCATATGGAAACTTGGTTGCTGTGGCATTCCAGGCTATTAAGGAACTTGCAAAAAAAGTTGATAGTATATTTACTTCACTCACTACAAAGAGGGTTACTACGGAAGAACTTTGTGTTGATGATGTCTGTGTTACAAAAGATCAATTAAAGCAAATGCTTTTGAATGCTGGAGGAAGCAGAGTAGTACAAAATGTACAGCCAATAATAATTAATCAAGAACCAGAAGTTATTACTTCTACAACTACAGCAATAACCACCGACATACAAGCAACTTCAACTGATACACAAGCCACTTCTACAGATCCTATCGCAACATCTACTGATTCCATAGCAATTTCTACAGATACTTCCACCTCTACCCCAGAAGTAATTCTACCCTCAACTTCAGTAATTGAAACTCCTCCCCAAGAAACAATTCCACCTACGACTGAATCCACAACAACCCCCAGTCTATGAGAATAAGTAAAATAATATTCATATTTTGTATATTTGCATCCAGCGTGTTTGTTAATAGTGCTCATGCTTCCGAATCACAAGGAACTATTCAAACTGGCTTCAATCTCACTCAAATCTGTAAGAGTACTGATTGCAGTTCATATGGCAATGTGAATTGGAAACCAACGCTCAATGCAAATACCAACGGTGCAACAGCTGTCTCGATTACTGACTCAGCTATTACAGGCTATTTGTGGGGTGATGAAATCGGTTGGATCAATATGCAACCAACAGGATCTGGTGTAACCGTAAATCCTACTACTGGTGCTCTTTCAGGCAATGCCTATGCCAATGTCGGTTCATGGATTAATTTCTCGCCGACCACAGCGCCAGGCGGTGACACAGTAGGTGTCATCATCAATAGCCAAGGTCAATTTACCGGCTGGGCATATGTTTCTGGTACTAATGGTGGCTGGATGAAATTCGACTGTTCATCGGCTTCGACCTGTATTACTACTGATTGGAGACCAATTCCAAATCGTGCTGTTATTGCTCAATCATCAACGAATTCAAATAGTTCTTCAGGTAGTTCATCTGGTGGAAGTTTCTGGGGAGGTGTAGTTTCGTTTGTGGGAAATATTTTTGGAAATAACAATACTCCTGCACCAGTTTCTATAAACATATCTCATACAGGTGTTAACGGTGGAATAAATGACAATACCCAATCAAATCAAACAGGAGGAACAAATTCAGGAGATGTGAATACAGCTAAAAATTCTGGTGTATTAAGTAGTAGTACAGATCAAAAACAAGTATCTGTTCCTATTGATAGTAATCCAAAATTAAATGGCAGTATCTGGCATACTATTGTTCAATCACCAGTTACTAAAATTGCTGGAGTTGTTGTGTTGTTGGGAATCCTATTGTTTTTAATTAGGATATTTTTGTAAGAGAAATAAATATCAAAATAGTGTAAAATATATGTCATGAAAAATGACACTGTAGAAAAAATACTCGAAATACCTGAAGAAACACAAACCATTGAGTTTAAGCGACTTGGCGGGGACAAGTTGGTAACTAAAGTGGTACAAACAATAGTCGCAATGACTAATACTGATGGAGGTATCATATTTTTTGGCATAGATGATCCAGAAAAAACGGAACTCAAAGGGATGGATCGTGTCTTTGGTATAGAAGAAAATCCAGAATTGTTTGATGAGATAGGGCGTGAGGTACAAAGGATTGCACCACCTATAGGAAATATCTGGCACCCTCAAAAGATATTGGTACCTGAGATCAAAAAGACTATCGCTTTTTTGTCTATCCCTAAAAGCGGAGAGACTTTTCATTCGATACACAACGAGGTCTATATACGACAAAATAAAAGTAATAAGAAACTAACACCGCAAGAAATTGTAAAATTTAGCTACGCAAAAGGCTTCGAGAAAGCAGATAAAGAACTTGTTGCCATCGATTTTGAATTACTAAAAACAACATATTTTGATCTGTGGAAAAAATCGAGATCAATCCCAGAGGATACTATTGAAAATATCCTCTTTAGTATTGGTCTTGCTCGAAAAGACGAACAGAATAAATTACTACCGACTAGAGCAGCTGTTCTTTTGTTTACAGAATATCCTACCAATATTCTTGATACCAAATGCACGGTGAGAGTCTTTCAATATGCAGGAACTATTGAGACTTTTAACGAAACACCAAATCTCAAAGGTGCACCTAAGACAATAGACGGTCCTTTGATAAAGGTAATTAAAGATGCTCATGAATATGTCTTATTGTTGCTCAGAAATGGCATCGAGATACATTCTGGATTTATTACTAAATATCAGATACCAGAACGTGCTATAAAAGAAGCGATAACAAATGCCGTCATACATCGCGACTACCATATAAAACGCGATATTGAAATCAGTATATTTGAAGATAGGGTTGAGATACTCAGTCCTGGTCTTTTTCCATACAATATTACCAAGACAAATATTGGATATGTCCGTGCGGATGGGTATAGAAACGATCTTATTGTTAAACATCTACGAGAGTTTCCTGAACAACCAAACCTGGATCGAAATGAAGGTGTGCAAGCGATGAGAAATGAAATGCGTTCGCAGAATTTGTATGATCCAATCTATTTCACTTATCCTATGTATGAAGATTCAGTCAAAGTTGTTTTGTTGAATGAAAAAAGACAAAGCGAATGGGAAAAGGTGAAAGAGTATCTAGTAGAAAATAGATATATAAATAATTCTAAAGCGCGAGAGATTACAAATGTTACTCAAATACATGAAATGTCTCGTCTATTGAAGAGGTGGGTTACTCAAGGGCTTTTGCTAAAAATAGAGTCGGAAGGAAGTTCGCCTAAATTTACTAGATATAAATTATATAATGCGGAGGATTTCAAACCAAAGGTGTGATTTTATTTGCAAAGCTGTGTGCAAGTAAAAGGTTAGTCTATGAAGGATATGGATGAAATGATGGTTTTACTTGCAAAATGAAGTCGTGCTAAAATGTGATAAAATATTTCTATGCAACCTGATGAGATACAACAAGATGTAACAACTGTAACGCCGATTGATTCTCAAGCCAATGAGGTGGAAACGCCTATTTCCGAGTCTACTAGTCAGTCAAATGGCTCTACACCTACCGATTTGCCACCTACGGCCCCAGAATCGCCTACAGACGTTCCAACCCTTATTCCTGTTGAGAAAATCAAAATGGAGGGGTAAATACGGCAGAAAGCGGTATGTTGGAAGCTCAAAAAGAGGTTGAAAATGTGGTATCTGCAGGTTCAGTTTCTGTGGAGACGGCGCCGACGCCACAAACTCCGCTAGCACTACAACCTCAGTCGTCGGCACAATTTGATCAAGCGGGATTTATTCACAGCTTGCTCATCAAAGCCCAAGCTAAAATTCAATTCAATAAACAGAAGAAATTAGAAAAGATTGTAGTGCTAGCTCAAAAGAATAAAATTATTACGAATAACGATGTTCAGAAGATTTTATATGTGTCTGATGCTACTGCAACGAGATATCTAGTAAAGTTGGTTCAGCAAGGTCGTCTTGTTCGCGCGGGGAACCCGCGCGATGCCAAGTATCAATTTGTTCGTTAAAACCCCTGTGGCTCAATTCCACCATTTGAGCCACATGACCCGCCCGCAAAAATAGCGGAGGACGGCACGGCATTCCTCCCCTCAAACCCCTCCTGCCGTGCCGTCCGACTCCTTTTTTGAGATTGCGATAAAAAAGAAAAAGTGTCGCGAAGCGACTCCGCATTTCATTCAAGAAAAATCATTCAGGATTTTCGGCGAAAAATGTTCGAACTTCATTCAAAAACGACAGCACGTAAATTTGGTATGATATACATATGAAATTCTATAAAATCCGAGCGTTTATATTCATGTTCATAACACGATGTATCGGAAAGATTTTGTTCGTGGAAATTCCTCCCATTATTTCTGTCTCGGCGATTGTGGATAAACAGGGAAAGCTACTACTTCTGGATCATAGTTATATCAAAGGTTACGGTCTACCAGGAGGAATAGTTAAAGCTGGAGAAGATATTGAAACAGCCTTATATCGAGAAGTAAAAGAAGAAACAGGATTGGATATTATCAGTCAAACATATTTCACTTCGACTGCATCTTTTCATAAGAGTCTTCCACTCATTAGTGTTACGTTCATGGTGAAGACATCCGGAATAGAAAAGGAATCTTCCGAAGGAAAGCTTTTATGGATGTCGCCTGATGAGGCTCTGGGTAAAATGGCTTATTCTGGAGTGAATACAATTTTACAAAAATATATTCAAAGGAGATCAGGATTGTAGACATTCATCCGATTGGTGTTGCATGTTGGTTTCAACTTCGTACCATACGACCAGCCAAGTCGAGCGACGCTCGAGACGTGTTAATGTAACGGTTTCATACTTTTGCATAGCTACAGAATTACTTAAAAAAAGATATACTTAAGGAATATGGAAAAAACACCAAATCCCTCTGAAGAAAAATCTTTAGTTTTGTATCAAGAGTCTTTGGTTTTGGCTACAAAATTATATGACGAGTATAAAGACGACTTGGCCAAGGCTCAAATGGATAATTTTGGACGCGCAAATATGTCTGAATATATAAATCAAATACCAAAGGAAGTTGCAGAGAAATTCTATGCTCACGGTATTACAAGAGGCACACAAACTACAAATTTGGCAGTGTTTATGAATATACTTGCAAATGATTCAATTAAGGGTGATTATGGTGCATTAATTGGGGGTCAATTTGGTGCTTGGACGAGAAGTGATTTATTGATACTGTCTCATTATGATCGACACTTGGGCGTATCTGGAGATGGTGACAGCCGTTTAAAGAAAAATGAAATTGGATGGGTAGCTGATATTGGTGCTTATGTTATAAGTAACAAATACTATCCAGTATTAGATGAATTAAAAAAACTTTATCCAGGGAAAAATATTATTCGAGCAGATGAGATTCCTCAGTTTGTATCACAAGAAGTGGGATTGTCCTGAAGTTTGTCGCCTTGTATCCTGTTCAAGTCACGTCGATCAAAGCACTTTTCCGATACTAATCCCGCTTTTCTTTTTCAGTTGAGTTTTCTTCCCCATATTCGTGTGCAAAATGTAGTAGTACGGGGATGCTTGCTGCTACTGGTAAGGCTAGGAATGCGCCAATGATTCCGAAAAGCCCTCCGCCGACGACGACGGTGAGAAAGCCTAGAGCGGGAGATAAGTTTAATGCTTTATTATATATAGCAGGTGATATGACCACATTTTCCGTTTGTTGATACACAAGGTGAAGAATCAAAACCAGTATGCCTTTCAATGGAGAAATAGTAAATGCGATGATGACCGCAGGTAGGGCGCCGATTGTTGAACCGACGAGCGGTAGAAGATCCAATATGCCTGCACATATCGCCAGTGGCAGTGCATAAGGAACCCCAAGTAGTATGAGCCCTATGAATATGACGGCTCCACAGATAAAAGAAATGATGATATTACCTCGAATATATTGCCCGTTGACTTGAGCGAGTTGGTTCAAAAGCGCACTGATCCTGCCTCGTTGTTTCGTCGGAAAGAGACTCAAGAATAGCTTGGTTAGTTGGATGTGATCGAGAATGAGATAGAACATAGAGAAAAATATCGTGAAAAATGTCACGATGCCGTAGAAGATAGTCGGTGATGAAGCCAATATGTCCGCTGTATGATTATTGGCATATCCGACGAGGTTGAATGAACGTATCGATTGTGGAAGAAAACTGGTGTGGCTTATGACATTATAGAAGGCTTGCAATAGATCTGGCAGTTGTTTTATGAGCGTTGGAATTACAAAATATCCTATGAGGGCAAATGGTATGACGAGACCGAGGAGAACGAGGATGATAGAAGGCAATAAGCGGAATTTTTTATGGACAACTCTAACGAGCGGATATAGAGCAGTCGCCAACACGAGAGCGATCAGAATGTCAACGAAGATCCAAACAGCTTTCCATAATAACAATACGAGCAAAGCCACAATCACAATGCGACCAAGGGCTTTCCAACTCACTGGATGCTCGTGTTTTATTGAGGTTTCCATATCATGACTATAGACGTATAACCATCGTCACCATTACCCCAACATTCTCATATGACCCTACACCGTATCCCGAGTGCCACGCAAACTTCGTGGCAGATGAAAATATATCGGTAATGTAAATGTGCAGCACTATGGCTGGTCTTCGGATCAGCCATTTTATTTAAATAATGTTTGCAGAATAATGGTTTCAATTGCGTACCACACGTTCGGCGGTCACTTCCCAACAATTTAAAATTATTGTAGTATATTTTTATGGAAGGAATGTTTAAACAATCGTTAGCGAAATATGAAGAAAACACACATCAATAGCTCTGGTTTTTTAGAAAGAGATGGACATAGTATCTCTTGGGAAGATTGGGGTAATCCTGTGGCAACTCCGATCTTGTATTTTCATGGTGGCCCAAGGGGCGGTTGTGGTGATTATGACAAGCTTCTCTTTGATCCAGAAAAGCAGAGGGTTATTTTCCATGATCAACGAGGCAGCGGAAAGAGCACACCTTTTGCAAGCACGGAAAATAATACAACTCAAGATTTGGTGAAAGACGCAAAGGGTATTCTTGATGTATTGGGAGTTGATAAAGTTTTGGTGACGGGTAATTCCTGGGGATCTGCGCTATCACTTTTCTATGCAATCGCTTATCCGGAGACGGTGGAGAAGATTTTGATACGAGGTGTATTTTTAGCTCGACAGTTTGAAGTTGATTTTGTTAATGATGGAAGATTGCAGTGTTTCTTTCCAGCTGAATGGAAGAGATTTATTTCTTTGGTTCCAATTGAACACCGAAATAGTGGGGATGAAGTCATGAAATATTATGCTGGAAAGATAGGGTCAGCAGATAAAGAAGAAGCCCAGAAATATGCTGATGAATGGACTCTTTGGGAGGCCACTCTGTGTTCAATAAATTATGATCCTGAAAAACTTGAGAAAGCTATCATTGGTGACAAGAGTAATGTAGCACTTGCTGTACTGGAGACGCATTACTTTTTAAATAAATGTTTCGTACCGGAAAATTATATTCTTGATAATATTAATAAAATCAGACACATACCATTCTTGGTGATTCAAGGGCGTTTTGATATGTGTACGCCACCGATTTCTTCCTATGATCTTTCACGAGCGTATGGGGACAAATTAACATTACAATGGGTTAATGAGGGGCATTGGAGTGGTAGCAAAGAAGCCGAAATGCGTTTAGTAAAGTCTCTCGGACAGTTTCTTGTTTAAGTATTGAAATATTCCCCTAATCCCAACGGCATAACAAACATGAACAACAAAATACTATATTCAATATTTGGTCTTATAGCCCTAGCTTTAGTGGTAGCATTTTTTCTATATTACCCAGCCACTGAGACTAAAACAGTAGTTGTAAAAAATACTGTCATTACCAGTTTGAAAGATGCGACCTATGTGATCGATGGGCAATCTGTGACTCTTGTACATGGTGTCTCAGTCGTACCAGCAGCTCCAGGATCCGCTTCGAAAATAACGACACAGTATTTTGGCAACGAAGTTACCCATGATTTTGATGGTGATGGGAGACTTGATACCGCATTTATCCTTACACAAAACACTGGGGGAAGCGGAACATTTTATTATGTCGTAGCAGCACTCAATACTATAAACGGATATATCGGTTCTGACGCAGTCCTTCTCGGAGATCGTATTGCTCCACAAACAACAGAAATGTCACAAGATCCCACAACACCTGATGTCATTGTTGTAAACTATGCAGACAGAAAACCGGGAGAAAGTTTTACAACACAACCATCGGTAGGGAAAAGTATTTGGTTCAAGCTTGATACAAAAACAATGAGTCTTGGTGAAGTTGCCCAGGCTTTTGAAGGCGAAGCTGACCCAAGCAAAATGACTCTTGGTATGAAAACATGGAATTGGGCACACACGATATACAGCAATAGTACTACAGTAATACCTAAAACAAATAGATTTACACTTACAATTAAAGCTGACAAAACATTTTCCGCAACGACTGACTGCAACGGGGTTGGTGGGGAGTATGCTATCAACGGAAATAAGATTACCTTTACAAGAATGATGTCCACCCTTATGTACTGTGAAGGGTCACAGGAAAATGACTACTCAAAAATGCTTAGCCAAGTACAAAGCTATCTATTTACTTCAAAAGGAGAACTCGTATTTAATCTAAAACTAGATACCGGAACTATGGTTTTTAAATAAACTAATGGATTCTTGGTAGTGAATCCTTATCTGTTTTCTAAAAAACACACCACGCAGGCGTCAGCTATGCGTGGTTTTTAATTATGGAGTATAATACCCGCAATGAATCTCTGGAAAAAAATACTTTTGTTGCTTCCGTTTTGGGTGTACGCTTTATTTTTTAAGTTTGGAGCGGCCCTTCATTTTTCTTTGCTTTCATGGCTTGGCAGTCAGGTGATGCCGATATGGATTGTGGGAATTTTGATTGGTGTCGGAAGCTTTGTTCAGCTGATTCTCGATGTTCCGACGGGGTATCTGCTCGATCGTTTTGGCTATGTAAAAATCATGCAGGTCGGAGCATTTTTGTTTATCATTGGCGGACTGGTCTTGCTTTTCGGTCTTTCGATTAACACTTTTTATCTGACTCTTCTCTTTTCGACGTTCGGCTGGCTTACCTTTGGACCGGGTTCAAATGCATATGTTCTTTCCTCAGCGCCGAGGGGACAGGGAGGGAGATTTATGGGCCTCTATCACATGGTTGCCTCGGCTGGAGTGGTACTTTCCGCTATCGGTGTGATCATCGCTTTGCAGGTGTCCATTCCTCACATCGCCATCTTTATCAGCTCCGTTATTATGGTTGCCTTTGTCGCACTCTTTTTTGTCGTGCGGCCAAAGTATTCGGTTCATCAGGAAAAGAATAGTGTGCATCATCATTACTATATCCGGCGGCATTTTTTTCACCGGCTTCTTTTGAAAATCAATGCCTTGAGGCCGGCTTTTTCGATACTAAGTATTCAGTATTTTGTCGGATCGATTTTTTATGCATCCATATGGTTTGTGTTGCCCCTCATACTGGCATCACAGGTCCACAATTCAGCACTCGGCCTCGGGCTTTCAGTATTCGATTTGTCGATTGTCCTTCTCGGCTCTTATCTTGGGAAGCTTGCAGATCGTCTGAACAACAAGAAATTGGTTTTTTGTGGCTTACTTGTTTTTGCCCTGATGTCGGCGGCTTCTGGTTTTAATCTCACTATTTGGTTTTTGGTTTTCGGATTTTTGTCTACAGCAGGCGACGAGCTTTCTGAAGTTTCTTTATGGTCATGGATCAATCGTTTGGAACGCAATCACGACCAGGACGGAAGCCTTAGCGGCATCGTCATCCTTTTCGGCGACTTGGGCTATGCAGTCGGTCCTATTTTCGCGGGTATACTCTATGAAACGATGGGTCCGGAGTGGACCATTGCCATCTGTGCCGCACCGATAGGTATTCTTTGGATTTGCTATTCATATATGAATCTGCCTCGACGGCAAGCGCTAGCCACTCCTATCGGCAGTGAAATGCCCGAACGAGTTTTCAGATTTAGACATAAGCATTGAAATATCCGCTGTGATTTTTGCTTGATGTACGAAAAAATAAAAAACTGTCCCGCGATCCCGGAACAGTTTGAAAGGTGGCAGTTTTAATTATTGATGAAATGGTTTCGCTTCCAAAATTCCATCCGCAACCTTCTTTGAAGCAACCAGGAACTCCGTTGTATCCGGAGCCACTTGGTTTTGCGATCGTTTGAGAAAGAGTAATTTATCAAACGGCATCCTATATGCTCCCAGGCGAGGGTCGTAATCCCTTTCCGGAGGCATCATGATGACTCGGTAAGTTTCCCAGAGTGGCGATTTCACTACAGCATAGTGCTTGAGGTCGCCATTCCGATTTTGTTCCGCGAATTGTGATACCACATTGAGCGTTTGTCCCTCATGTTGTATGAGGTAGGGACGACCCACCGCTTGAGTCAGTTGTGCCGTGTTTATGCACAGGTTGCCGAGAGCGACGAAGAGAATCACTCCAAGTAACAAATAGCGGTCCTTTTTACTGGAAGGGTCTGACCACATTTTTCCCAATAAAAACGTCAGCCATCCAAAGATCATGACCACCAACAGCCAGCCCCATTGCTGCCGTATCGTGCAAGCGAGCCACCACAGAAGAGGATCATCACTATATTGTGTTTGCATATCTTTCCTTTGTCTTTTTTGTGTTTTTTGAATGGGGAAGTGTGTGTACCCCCCCTAGCTTTACCTGAACACAACACTACATCAATACTGCGAGTTGTCAATATAATCTCAAAACCGCTGCTCGATGTTATAATAGACCCACGAAGTTTTGTTATAAAATATAATTTAAATTTAACTACAATATTCATGATCACCATACTTTTACTTTCCATTGTCGGTTCAGTCCTTGCCGCAGTTGTCGGCACCCTTTGGTATTCGAATAAGACCCCAATGGGAAAGATTCATATGCGATACCTCGGTTTTGACAAACTCTCCGAAGAGGAGCAAAAACAAAAGATGGAGGCGGGAAAGGCGATGATGCCAAAGATGTATGCGGCGCAATTCGGACTCTCACTTTTGACGGCAATCTCCGTCGTCGTTATTGTGATCATGAGCATGCGCAATGGCCTCTCATTTGCGATGTCCGCGGGATTTGTGGCGGCGAACTGGCTCTGCTTTATGGTGCCCATCATCGGCTCGTCAATACTCTGGAGTAATTGCGAACGAAGCCTCGCTTGGAAGAAATTTTTCTCAGATATTTCCGCAAATCTCGTGACGGTGATCCTCATCGCAGTACTCGCCAGCTTCTTCGCTTAACTACTGATGACGAAATAACATACCATGTGGTTTCCCATCGCACTACTTTCATCCGCCTTGTACGCCGTCGCTGAAGCGATGGATAATTTTTTTGTAAATAAGGAGTTTAAGCATCCGTTGACGCTCGTTTTCTTCGCGTATCTTTTTGGGCTCATCTACATTCCGATCCTCATCCTCGTGCAGCACCCGGCATTTCCTCCGTTGCATACGCTGCCGATTTTCATTTTGCTCGGCTTCGTCAACATGGGATATCTCTATCCGTACTATAAGGGTTTGAGGGAAGACGACACTTCTGTAGCAATATCGTTTTTGGCAATTGAGAGGATAATGGTTCCAATCATTGCCTTTTTTGTCATCGGAGAGGTGCTTGATCCGACGCAGTATTTCGGTATTTTCGTCATCATCATTGCAGTGTTTGCCCTCGGCCTGCATCATGCGCGAAAGAAATTTAAATTGAGCAAGGGCGTGTGGTACATTTCCATCGCGGCCTTGTTTCTCGCGTGTGAAGCGGTATTGCTCAAATTGCTTTTTGTCGAAGGTGTCAGTGTGGCGACGGCCATTTGCGGGGAATCAATCATCTCGATGGTGTTTGGCGTATCAGTCATTCTCTCTAAAAAAGTTCGAAAGGATGTCGTCGCTTCATTTCCGCTTTTTGTGAAGCTTTCACCCCTTTTCTTTTTGGAAGAAATGTTCACGTTTTTGGGATTGTACGCCGAGGGCTGGGCGATTTCTCATACATCGGTGAGCGTCGTAAAAGGCATCACCATGGTATCGCCATTTTTTCTCATGATATATGCCTTTTTTGGAAGGGGACTATTTCCGACCTTTTTCAAGGAAGATTTGCACCGCGGCCGAGTCTTTAAAAAATCGCTTTTGTTTATCTGTATAATTATAGGAATACTGTTGGTGAAGGAATAATCAAGGAGAGGAATAAGGTGGCCGGGGCAAACCCGCGCAAAATTTGATAGAATAAACTGAAACGTCATGCTTACCCCTGAACAAGAAAAATGGATAGCCGGCCGCCGAACCGATAAAAATATATCGGTTGTTCCGTATGATCCGAGGACGGAAGAGCTTTTTGCTAAGGTTGCGAAGATGATTCGGGACGTTCTTGGGCCGGATGTTCTCATCGAACATGATGGCGCGAGCAGCCTCGGCATTTCTGGCCAGGACGAGATCGACGTGTCAGTGGTAGCCGACAAAGCACTTTTTGCCGAATATATTCCAAAATTAGAAAGCGTGTTTGGTCCTGTGAAAGCCTCGTACCCCGACAGGTCTCGATTTGAGGTGAAGGAAGAAGGGAAAAAGATTGACCTTAAGATCATAGATGCTACACATCCCAATTATTTAAGAAGCAACATTTTTAAAGCATATCTCCGGGCGCACCCACAAGACCTCGAGCGCTACCGTATTCTCAAGGAACAAAGCAACGGCATGAGCGTGAAAGAATACTATCGGGTGAAAACTGAGTTTATTAATGACATCCTCATTAAAGAGGGGGAGGTGTTGTAGGGTTAATAGTATTACTACATATCATGATAATCAGCTCAAAAAACAACAAATACTACAACAGCAAAGGGAAGCTCAATATTTTCGGCTGGATTGTCAACGTTCGTTTCTACCTATGGTTTCTGGTTATGTTTATAGCAATACTGCTTTTAATAATCCAGACTAATTAAACTATATGGCCACCATCGACGATTTTCAAGAATTAGACATTCGGGTAGGCAAGATCATTGAAGCGAATGATTTTCCCGAGGCAAGAAAGCCGGCATACAAACTGAAGATAGAC
>OCZT010003835.1_pt1 | contig 15325 bp, 13 predicted proteins | sample 1539031 | NCBI WGS metagenome assembly OCZT01 (sample SAMEA3539308, study PRJEB22396) | soil metagenome | biome: tundra; feature: field; material: soil | place: USA | collected 2010-05 | depth 0.15 m | reverse complement strand
ACAGGCTGCGCAGCGCGCTCCCCGGGACGATATCCTCCTTCGCGGCGGCCTGCTCGAGGATGGTGCGTGCCTGGCCGGTGTCGAGCATGCCCACGACGTTCGGCTTATCGCCGGTCAGCATGGTCACCACGAAGGTCGCCGCCCCGGCCGACTCATCGCCGATGGCGGCGAGGTGCGCGAGCACGTACGAGAGCGTTATGCCGCCGGCGCACAGCCCAAGCAAGTTGAGCTTGTCGCTGCGGGTGATCTTCTTGACCACCTCGTTGGCTCGCTCCTCCGCGGCGAGGTACTCGTTCAGTCCCCACTTCCCGTCGCCGCGCTGGGAGTCCGGGTTCCGCCAGACGACCATGAACACGCCGATGCCCTGGCTGACGGCGAACTCGACCAGCGACCGCCCCGGCGCGAGATCGAGGATGTAGTGCCGGTTGATCTGCGGCGGGATCATCAGCACCGGAATGCTGTGCACCTTGGGCGTGGTGGGCGTGTACTGCAGCAGCTCGAACATCTCGTCCCGGTACACCACGGCACCCGGGGTGCAGGCGATGTCCTTGCCGACGGTGAATTGCTCGTGGTCAATCATGGCGGGCATCCCGCCGCGGGCCATGTCGCGCAGCATGTTCTGGGCGCCGCGCCCGAGCGACAGGCCGCCGGTCTCGATGGCCTTCCGCAGTGCTTCGGGGTTCGTGCCGAGGTAGTTGGTCGGAGCCACCGCGGCCGTGATGACGTCGGCCGCGAAGCGGGCGCGCGCCTTGTCCTGCCAGGAGCCGTCCGCGTGCTGGTACATCCGGTCCATCCACATCTCGAACAGCCGGTAGGACTGGCCCAGGAGGCGGAAGTAGGGGATGGTCCGCCACGCCTCATCGGCGAAGCGCTTGTCCCGCTTGTCGAACGAGATATCCGACTGGCCGAGCGCGATCTTCGTCAGTTCCCCGGCCAGCCACGGCATTTCCTTCGCGACAGCGGCGGGGTCGGCGAGGTCGGCGATGGCGTTGACCATGTCTAGCGGCAGCAGGCCGGCCGCTGCTTCGGTCGCCTCGGAAATGATGTCCTTGGCGTGGGCGGGTGCTTCGTTTGTGTCCATGACCTCTCCGGGGGGAATGCTGTAGGGCAGGCGGGACGCTGGAAACGCCGGGTCTACCATCCGTAACATCACTTTTACAACATCCCTGGCGCCGGTCTAGTTCGGATGGCCCCGCTGGAAAGGGACTTAAGACCTTAATGCGGGGACATTTGGCCGCTGCCCGCCGGAGCGCATGAACGTAACGTCCGTGCTACGTGGCAGCAAGGTCAAGGTCATCGCGCGAGACGACAAGACAGATCTGGACCATCAACGGCGGCCGTGACATGCTAGGAAGAGGAAGAAACATGGAAGACGTATTCGTCCTATCCGCCGTCAGGACCCCGATCGGCAAGTATGGCGGCGGCCTCGCCTCCGTCCCCCCGTGTGATCTGGCCGCGAAGATGATACGTGAGGCGGTCAGCCGGTCGGGCGTGGACCCGGCCCAGGTGGGCCACGTCGTGTTCGGCAACTGCATCCACACCGAGAAGAGGGACATGTACCTGTCCCGGGTGGCGGCGGTCAACGGCGGCCTGGAGGTCGGGACGCCCGCGCTGACCGTGAACCGGCTGTGCGGCAGCGGGCTGCAGGCCATCGTGTCCGCCTCGCAGTCCATCATGCTGGGTGACTGTGAGGTCGCGGTGGCCGGCGGGGCCGAGTCGATGAGCCGCGCCCCGTACTGGCTGCCCGACATGCGCTGGGGCCAGCGGATGGGCGACGGCGTCGCCATCGACTCCATGACCGGGGCGCTGTCCGATCCGTTCGACGCGTGCCACATGGGCGTGACGGCGGAGAACGTCGCCACCGACTTCCACGTGTCCCGGGCCGACCAGGACGCGCTGGCCGCGGAGAGCCACCGCCGGGCCGCGGCCGCGCAGGCGGCCGGGTACTTCAGGGAGCAGATCCTCCCGATCGAGATCCCGGGGAAGAGGGGCAAGACCACCATCGTCGACACCGACGAGCACGTGCGACCCGAGGTCAGCCTCGAGGACATGGCGAGGCTGCGGCCCGCGTTCGCCAAGGACGGCACGGTCACCGCGGGCAACGCCTCCGGCGTCAACGACGCCGCCGCGGCCGTGGTGCTCGCGTCGGAGTCGTTCGTCCGGAGCAGCGGCCGCACCCCGATGGGCAAGCTGATCGGGTACACGCACGCGGGCGTCGAGCCGCGGATCATGGGCATGGGCCCGGTGCCGGCGGTCCGCCGCCTGCTGGACCGTACCGGCCTGAAGGTCGACGAGATCGACGTGTTCGAGGTGAACGAGGCCTTCGCCGCCCAGGCGCTGGCGGTGGTCAGGGAACTGGGGCTGCCGCCCGACCGCACCAACCCGAACGGCAGCGGTATCTCCCTCGGGCACCCCGTCGCCGCCACCGGGGCCATCCTGACCGTCAAGTCCCTGTACGAGCTCGAGCGCACCGGCGGCAGGTACGCCCTCGTCACGATGTGCATCGGCGGCGGCCAGGGCATCGCCGCGATCTTCGAGCGCGTCTGACGTGCTCGCGACCGGGGCCGCCCGGCCCCGGTCATGCTTGACATACCAACCGGTTGCTTGATATAGTTAGCAACATACGACAACAGGGAGAAAAGACAATGGCTCACAACCCCACGCAGCAGCTGCAGGACGAGTTCCTGTCGACCATCCGCAAGGGCCAGGAGACCGTGATCGACGCGATCAGGACCTGGGCCGAGACCGTCCAGTCCGTCGTCCCCAAGCTGCCTTCGGTCGAGGTGCCGCTCGCCGACCAGCTGCCCAAGCCCGAGGAGGTCGTGGCCAGCGCCTACGACTTCGCCGAGCAGCTGCTGGCCAGCCAGCGCAAGTTCGCAGAAGAGATCCTGAAGACCACCGCCCCGCTGCTGCCGGGCGACAGCAAGCCGAAGGCCGCAGCCGCCAAGTAAGCCATCACCCGTCATGCCGGCGGGGACCCAGTACGCGGCAGCGCCGGAAGCCCCTGGGAGCTGCCGCGTACTATAGTTTGCGGCCGTGATGGCCGAGATTAGGGAGATGTTCCTCGCATGGACTTCGAGTTGACCGATGAGCAAGAGCTGATCCGCGAGGCGGTCAGGGAATTCGCCGATACCGAGGTGGCGCCGATCGCCGCCGAAGTCGACCGTGATCACCGCTTTCCCGCTGAGCTGCTGCCGAAGCTGGCGGACCTGAACCTCATGGGCATGCCCTACCCAGAGAAAATGGGCGGCGCGGGCGCGGATTACCTGAGCTACGTCATCGCGATTGAGGAGCTGTCGCGGGCGTGCGCGACCACCAGCGTCATCGTGTCGGCGCACAGCTCCCTGGCCACCTGGCCGATCTACAAGTTCGGCACCCCGGCTCAGCAGGACAAGTACCTCCCTGACATGGCGTCCGGCCGCCGCCTGGGGGCCTTCGCCCTGACCGAGCCCGCCGCGGGCACCGATGCCGGCGCGGGTACCACGACAGCGGTGCTGAGCGGAGATGAATATGTCCTCAACGGGTCGAAGATCTTCATTTCCAACGCCCCGTACGCCGAGATCTATATCGTCTTCGCCAAGACCGATCCGGCCCAGGGCACCCGCGGTATGAGCGCCTTCATCGTGGAGAAGGACACCCCCGGGTTCTCCGTCGGCGAGGCCGAGCACAAGCTGGGCATCCGCGGTTCAAGCACGCCGCCGCTGTACTTCTCCGACTGCCACATTCCCTCCGGCGCGCTGCTGGGCGGGGAGGGCAACGGCTTCAAGGTTGCCATGCAGACCCTCGACGGCGGGCGGATCGGCATCGCCGCGCAGGCGCTTGGCATCGCCCAGGCCGCCCTCGACGCGTCGGTCGCCTACGCGAAGGAGCGCGTCCAGTTCGGCAAGCCGATCGCGACCCTGCAGGCTATTCAGTGGATGATCGCCGACATGGCCACCGAGATCGACGCCGCCAGGCTGCTGGTCTACCGGGCCGCCTCGTGCGTGGACAACGACCGTCCCTATTCCACCGAAGGGGCGATGGCCAAGCTTTTCGCCTCGGAAACCGCCACCCGGGTGGCCGGCAAGGCCATCCAGATCCACGGCGGATACGGCTATACGGAAAGCTACCCGGTGGAGCGGAACTGGCGTGACGCCAAGATCACCGAAATCTACGAGGGGACTTCCGAAGTGCAGCGCATGGTCATAGCGAGAAGCTGCCTGCGGTGAGGATAACCGGCCAGGGAGGATCATGATGAGGATTGTGGTCGCCTACAAGTGGACCCGCGACCCGGCGGAGGCCACGGTCCGTGCCGACGGCACGGTGGACTGGAGCCGGGCCAAGCCGGGCCTGTCCGCCTACGACCCGGTGGCCATGGAGCTGGCCCGCCAGCTCGCCGGGGCCGCGGGCGCCGAGCTGATCGGCGTGACGGCCGGGGGTAAGGGCGTCGCGGTGCCGATCGCGTCCAAGGCCGCCCTGTCCCGCGGCCTGGACCGGGTGGTGATCGTCGAGGACGAGTCGCTGGCCGAAGCCTCCAGATCCGAGCTGGCCGCGGTGCTGGCCGAGGTGGTCAGGCACATCGGCGACGTCGACCTGGTCATCACCGGCGACTCGTCGGTGGACGTGGCGGCCAAGATGGTCCCGACCGTGCTGGCCGGCGAGCTCGGCTGGCCGGCCGTGGCCGAGGTCACGGCCGTGTCCGGCCAGGCCGGCGCGCTGCGCGTCGAGCGGGCGATCCCGGGCGGCGTGCAGGTGCTCGAGGTCTCAGGTCCCGCGGTGCTGGCCGCCTCCGCCGACGCCGCGGCGCCGCGCGTGCCCGGCATGAAAGAGCTCCTCGCGGCGGCTAAGAAGCCGGTGGAGCTCCTCGAGCTCGCCGCGCTGAAGGTGCCCCCGAGCAGCGCGGTCATGACCGTCACCGGCCGGTCACGCCCGGAGCGCAAGGCCCGCAAGGGCCAGCTCATCGACACGACCGACCCGGCCGCGGCCGCCGCCGAGCTCGTCACCGCGCTCCGCGAGGCCGGCCCACTAGGAAGGAACCGACAGTGAGCGTGAACGTCTGGATCGTCGTCGGTGATCAGCCGGCGATCGGCAACCTCATCACGGTCGCGCGCTCCCTGGGCGGCCCGGTGGGGGCCGTGGTCGCCGGACCCCGCTCGGTGGCCGAGACGGTCGCGGCGAGCGGCGTGGACAAGGTGGTCTGGTGCGGCGCGCCGGATGACGTACCCGCCGAAGCCAGCGCCCCGGCGGTGGCCGAAACCGTCGCCGCCGATCCGCCCCGCGTGCTGCTCGCTGGCCGCAACCCAGGCGATCGGGTGCTCCTAGGCGCCGCCGCCGCCGCGCTCAAGGCGGCCGTCCTGACCGGCGCCCGTTCGGTCTCGGCCGATGGCGACGGCGTCATCGTGGTCAACGCCGTCTTCGGTGACATCGCCGACGAGACCGTCGCCGTCTCCGGCCCGGTGGCCCTGCTGCTCGACGGCGGTCCCGTGCCGCCGCCCGGCGCCACCACCGTGCCCATCGAGGAGGTCGCCGTCACGCCGCTAGGCCTGAAGGTGATCGAGACCAGGACGTCCGGCTTCGACGAGGTGGACCTCAACACGGCCCACCGGGTGATCGGCGTCGGCCGCGGCCTCAAGGCTAAGGAGGACCTCGCCCTCATCGAGGCGCTGGCCACGGCGATCAGCGCCGAGGTCGCCTGTTCTCGGCCGGTGGCCGAAGGCCTGAACTGGATGGGCAAGGACCGCTACATCGGCAGCTCAGGCGCGCACATCGCCCCTCAGCTCTACCTCGCCATCGGCGTCTCCGGCCAGCTGCAGCACATGGTCGGCGTGCAGGGCGCGGAGATCATCGTGGCGATCAACTCCGACCCGAACGCCGCGGTCTTCAGCCAGACCGACTACGGCCTCGTCGGCGACCTGTACCAGCTCGTGCCGGCGATCATTGCCGCGCTGAAATGACGGTGTCCCGATGACAGAAACAGCTGAGCCCGACTTCGAGGTCATCGTCATCGGGGCCGGCATCGCCGGCTGCGTCGCGGCCTACCAGCTTGCCCGGCAGGGACGCTCGGTGCTGCTGATCGAGCGGGGCGAGGCGCCCGGCTCGAAGAACCTGTCAGGCGGCGTCCTGTACTCCCGCGGCATGCAGCAGGTCTTCCCCGGCTTCCTCGACGAGGCCCCGGTCGAGCGCCGCATCACCCGCAACTACATCAGCTTCCTTAACGCCGACAGCTCGGTCGCCATCGACTACAAGGACGCCAGGCTGGCCGACCCGGTCAACGCCGTCACGGTGCTGCGCGCCAAGCTGGACGCGTGGCTGGCCGCCAAGTGCGAGGAGGCCGGCGCCCTCATCATGCCCGGCGTCCGGGTAGACCGGGTCCTCACCGAGGACGGCCCCGACGGCAAGCGAGTCGTCGGCGTCCAGGCCGGCGACGACGAGTTGCGGGCCCAGGTGGTGGTCGCCGCCGACGGCGTGAACTCCTACATCGCCAAGGAGGCCGGGCTGCGCCGCAATGACCCGCTGAACCACCTCGCCGTCGGCGTGAAATCGGTGGTCAAGCTGCCCAGGGAGACGATCGAGGCCCGGTTCAACCTCACCGGCGACGAGGGCGCGGCCCTCGCCGTGGTCGGCGACTGCACCGAGGGAGTGGGCGGCGGCGGCTTCCTCTATACCAACATCGACTCCCTGTCCGTCGGCATAGTCGTGCGCCTGGACGACCTCACCGCGAAGAAGAAGGTCGTGACCGACATCTTCGACCACTTCCTTGAGCACCGGTTCATCGCCCCGTACCTCGACGGCGGCGAGCTGCTTGAGTACGGCTGCCACCTGGTCGCCGAGGGCGGCATGCAGATGATCGGCGAGATCGTCATGGACGGCATGCTCGTGGTCGGTGACGCCGCCGGGCTCACCCTGAACACCGGCCTGACCGTGCGGGGCATGGATCTCGCGGTAGGCTCCGCGGTCGCCGCCGCCGAGACCATCGGTTCCGCCCTGGACCACAAGGACACCTCCAAGGGCGCCCTGGCCGGATACCGGCAGCGCCTGTTCGCCTCCTACGTCGGCCAGGACATGAAGACCTACGCCAAGGCCCCGTCCTTCCTCGAGGTGGAGCGGATGTACAAGCAATACGGCGAGCTCTTCGCCAACGTCCTGTACGGCGCGTTCAGCCTGGATACCCAGCCTCGCCGGCATCTCCTCAAGGTGGCCCGCAAGTCGCTGGCCAAGTCCCCGCTGAAAATGAGGCAGCTCGTCAAAGACGGCATCGCAGGAGCGCGGGCACTATGAAACCACTGTCCGTCCCCGAGCGCCTGACGAAGAACCGCTTCAACCTTGATGAGGAGGAGTGCCACATCGAGGTCGACCAGGAGATCGCCAAGGCGACCGGAACCGGAAAGGCCATCGTCGCCTGCTGCCCCGCCCACGTCTACACCGAGGAACCCGACGGAACCATCTCGGTCGAGTACGCCGCCTGCCTGGAGTGCGGCACCTGCCTGGCGGTCGCCGCCCCCGGCGCCCTGAAGTGGCACTACCCAAGGGGCGGGTTCGGCGTCCAGTTCCGCGAAGGCTAGTTCCCAGGCCTTCCGAACGAACCGTGGTGCTTGCCCCCGCTAGCCGGCCTCGGCCAGCCCTGTGTTCCCTCGCCGTGTCATGCCGCCGTGTCATGCCGCCGTTCGCCACGGGCTACTGGCTGACGGTGATGCCGTTGAGGTCCGGCGCGTAGGCGGAGGCGTCGGAGAACTCGACGGTATTGGAGCCGGCCGAGAGCGGCAGGTAGGCCGTCACCGTTCCCGGCGTGCTGAAGCTTCCGGTCGGCGTGAACACGATGGTCTGGCTTGCGCTTCCGTTGTAGTTGAACAGGCCGAGGATCACGTCGCCGTTCTGCTTTTTCTTGGCGAACACCTGCTGGTTGACGTGGCTGACGATCCGGCCAGCGGCGAAGCGGCCATCGCCCACAGGCTCAGCTGGGACTGCGTCTCGGCGTCGGTGATGCCGTCGTCCGCCGGACCGTTGCCGGCCTCGATGGAGTCGTAGTCGTTGAACGCGCCCGGCCCGCCATCGGGCTGCCAGTCCGCTACCTGGGCGAAGCGCGACTGGACGTTGGACCAGTCAGTCAGCGGATAGCTCGACCCGGCCGAACCGCAGTAGCATTCGATGTCTCCGCCCGTGCGCCCGCCGTTGGAGTACTCCGCCCACGTCGCGGTGTTGGCGATGTCGAGGCTGTTGGACAGTTCGAGGTGGATCGGCCGGCCGGCCTGTTTCAGCGCCGCGGACCAGGCTTCGACATCGCCGATGTCTTCCTCGCCCACGCCGTCGAGCTTGACGTAGTCGACGACCCAGGAAGCGAACTCATCAGCCCAGGAGTTGATGAAATCCTGCGCGCCGGGCGCACTGTAGTTGATGCCGGTCATGCCGCCGCAGTTGTAGTTGTTCTCGCTGGTCATCGACGTTCGCGTAGTCGTACCCGGCGGAGGACAGGCCGCTGCTGGCCATCGCGGCGGCCTGCGCCTCGATATCGGCGGCCGTCGGGTCGTGCCGGATAAAGCTCCAGCTGCTCCAGCCCATCGCGGGCGTGGCACCTACGCCGTTAGCTTCCGCGACCGCGGGCGCCGCGGTTGTTATGGCCAAGCCGCTGACGGCAGCCGACATCAAGGTGAAAGCGGCCGCCGCTGCGGCCAGCCGCCGCCAGGGACGCTGCCCATCTGTGGACCTTGGATGCGGCATGGGAACCCCCTTCGGCCAGCGAGACGGCACTGGCGGAGTCCTGTCTCGCTGGCCCTGGGTCGTACCGGATCTGCCTGGGCTGATCGCTCCTAGGAGGCGCGCTTCCAGGTGACGGAGAACCCGTTGCCGCTGCCGTTGAGCGCTCCGGGCAGGGCCTTGGTCTGGCCGGATGAATTAATCATGGTGATCTGGTCGTCGGTGAAGGAGGAGATCACGCCGGAGGTCGAGCCCTCCGTCACGGTCGCGCCCGTCTCTGTCCAGGTGCCGAAATTGGACAGCGGGTAGACACCGGATGAGCCGCTCGGCGCTTCCGCGATCCACTCGGCGCTGCTGTTCGCGCAGCTCGAGCAGCTCTGGACGGTGGAGAAGCTGTTGGCGGTGTGAGTGGAATCGGTGACCTTGAGCGTGTAGCTTGTGCCGCTCCTGACCACCGAGGAGCTGATGCTGTCGCCCGCCGCAGGGACTGGCCGACCACCTGGATGTCGTTGGCCGGGTACATCTCCCACCACGTGTACTGGTAGGCGGTGCCGAAGTAGCATTCGATGAGCGTGCCGTCCTGTTCCACCGAGGCGCTGTTGTAGCCGTCGATGCCGACCCAGAAGGCGGCGAGCGACGTCGTGAAGCCACCACAGCTGGCCGAGGGCTCTGTCCAGCTGCCCGTGACCTTGCTGAAGCCGCTGCCTGTGTCCGCGTAACCTGACCAGTTGGTGCTTTGCACGTCGGTCAGGCCCTTGGTCCGCGGCGTGCCGGGTGCCCGCTGGTCGTTGGCGTGCTGACCGATCGTGAGCTGCTTTATCGCGGCACGGGCGATCGCGGCCGCGCTGGCCGCCTGGGAAGCGGGGGTGCTGTCGCCCGCTGCGGAGCTGAAGCCCGTTAGCATGCCCAGCGCTGGCAGGAGGGCCATCAGGGGATAGAGCAGGAACCTGGGGGAGACGATGCATGGGGTGTTGTTGCCTCTCGCGTAAGGCGGCCCTGTGTAGCCGCCCGTGCTCTGATAGTAACTTTCACCATTTTTGCCATCAATATTTGTTGGGCTTGTTTTGGTCTGTGTTTGGTTCCCACGGCGGTTGTGCACCAGTCTGTACCGGTATGCCACCCACCGCACGGTGGTGACCTACGACCCGCGCGGGGCGGACCGCAGCCCGCGCACCGACGATGCCGCCGAGTCCACGCCCGATGAGCACGCAGACGATCTGCACCGGCTGATCGCCGCCCAGGTGCGGCCCGGCCGCGAGCCGGTGCTGGCCGCGTCCGTGGACATCCATGAGACGTATCAGCGCAGCGGCTCCTGCACAAGGTCCTCGCCGGCTGACGGCCGGACAGCCTGGGCGCAGCCCTACGCTTCCTAGCCGGCTGCGCGCCGCGCCTCAGACGTACTCGTCATGGCGGCGAATCCAGGTCTGGAACGCGTCGCCCTCGTCGCGCCCCTTCGGCGCCCGGTCGAGGATCGGGTAGTAGCCCATCAGGAACTCGACCCCGCGCGCCGCGGTCGTATAGGTCTGGTAGACGGCGCCGTCCTGGAGCGTGAAGGCGCTCATCGCCGGCGTTTCCGAGAGGTATCCGAGGACATCGGTTCCGGTTGCGGCCGCGTTCAGGGCCACGATCGGCGGCAGCCCGCCCTCGTCGAGGTCCCAGGAACGTACCTGCTCCTCGGTGTAGGAGGCGCCGAAGTCGACGTTGAAGCCGGTGTTCGCCGAGGAGACCCAGGGGATGCTCCAGCCCATCCGCTGCTTGTACGCCTGAAGCTTCGCCAGCGGAGCCTGCGAAACGAGCAGCAGGGTCACGTCGCGGGCGTGAAGGTGCGGCAGGAGGCCGTCGAGGCCATCGGCCATCGACGAGTTGACCGGGCACCCCGCCTGGTAGCTCGGTCCGAACATGAAGTGGTAGAACATGAGCTGGGAGCGGCCGTCGAAGAGCTCGGCCAGGGTCCGCGTCCCGTCGTCGGTGTCGAGCCGGTACTCCTTCTCGATCGTGACCCAGGGCAGCTCGCGCCGCTGGCGCGCCAGCTCGTCCCCCATCCTGGTGTGCTCCTTCTCGCGCTGCAGCAGCTCGCCACGAGCGGCCTGCCACTCCTGGTGGCTGACAACCTGGTGATCCGTCATCGCGTCTTGTCTCCTTTTTCGAGTGTGTTCTGCTGCTATGAACGACCCTGACATGGGGTCGGGGAAGATGTCCTCTTCGCCCTTGTCCACTCCGGGGCCCACCTATATAGACCAGCCGCTATAGACCAGCCGCGTGCTGCCATGGCCTCAACCGCACCACCCGCCACAAAGGCGCCCCTCCGCTGGGCACCGCCCGGCGCCCCTAAAGGATCGTGGATCGTTACCTTCTTGTGGCGAAGGTAACGATCCACGATGACGGTCAGCGGGGCTGGGGGCCGTTCGCGGGTACGTTGAGGCCCTCGGCGGCACCGTCGATGTGATCGCTCGCGTCGGCGACTGGACGATCAAGGTCGGCTGAACACGGCTCCGGTAGTTCGTGCGCCTCGGCGCGGAGGTACCGTTAACCACCCGCGGCAGCCGCCTCAGCCGCGCATCTCCCAGGCCCGGCACAGGGCGTTGGCCAGGACCATCTGCTGCGGTGTCCGGCAGGACACCCGGATCAGGTCCGGGCTGGCCACGATGATCGCCAGGGCCCGGGCGCGTGAGGTCGCGACGTTCAGCCGGTGCAGGTCGTAGAGGAATTCCAGCCCGCGAGGCGCCTCGCCCGCCGACGACGTCGCCATCGAGTAGATGACCACCGGTGCCTCGCGCCCCTGGAACTTGTCCACGGTCCCGACCTTGAACCCGGTCTGCCCGCCGGCCGCCAGCGCGCTGACGATGGCCCGGATCTGCGCGTTGTAAGGCGTCACGATCAGGACATCGTCCGGGCCGACGGGCCGCTCGCCCCCGTCCTTGTCGCGCCACGTGCAGCCGGTCAGCTGGCCTGCCAGCCGAACCACTTCGCTGGCCTCTTCCGCCGAAGCGTTCGTGTTGCCCTGGTGCGGCACCTCGACCACACGCAGCCCCGAGCCGAAACCCAGAACCTCCTGCCGGCCAAGCCCGTCGACCCCGTGCAGCTTCCCGTCGTAGAACGCCGCCGAGGTGAACTCGCACAGGTCCGGGTGCATCCGCCAGGTCTGGTCGAGCAGCAGCCCGGCGCCCTCGGGCATCGTCGCCCGCTCGCCCAGGATGTGCTCCAGCGCCGAGACGCCCGCCCCCGGCGGGTGGGTGGCGTGACTCGGCTGGGCGAGCTGCTGCGGGTCGCCCAGCAGCACCAGGTTCCGCGCCGCCCCGGCCACCGCCATGACGTTGGCCAGCGACAGCTGCCCCGCCTCGTCGACGAACAAGGTGTCCACGCTGCCCGCCATCCCCGCCCGCGCCCACAGCCAGCTGGTGCCCGCGGCCACGTCCAGCTCACCGTCCCGCAGCGCCCGCTCCAGCTGTTCGTTGCTCATCTTCGCGGCGTCCCGATGCAGGTGCGGATTGTCGTTTTCCGCCCGCTGCCCGATCCGAGGCGGCGTCCCGGCTCCGCGCCACCGCGCGTGCTCGTACACGGTGTCGATCAGGTGGTGGATGACCGCATGCGACGGCCCGGTGATCCCGACCGTGCGGCCGTCCGCGATCAGCTCGAGGATCTGCTCGGCCGCGGTGTACGTCTTCCCGGTCCCCGGTGGTCCCTGCATGGGCAGGTAGGAATCGCGCAGCGAGGTCGCGAGCCGGACCGCTGCGGCACTGGCCGTTTCGCCCTCGGCTCGCAACGCCCCGGCCGTGCCGCCCCCGTCATCTGGCGGCCGCCGCAGGAGCAGCGCGGTCGCCGCGTCCCCGCCACCGACCCCGGCGCGCACCACCCGGTCGCCAAGATCCCGCAGCCGGTCCCGCTGCTCCCCGGTCCCGGGCGGCCCCACCTCGACCAGAGCCGAGGGCCACGGCCCGGAGTAGGCGGCCCCGACCTTCAGGTCGATCGTCCCGCGCGCGTCGTCCACGTCGCAGACCGGCCACTGCTTGTCCGTGGCCGGATCACAGCCCGTGCCGTCCTTGGCGAACTTATGTTCCTGCGCCGGGAACCAGAACCGCCGCACCACCGACCTCTTGACCTGGCCGGCCACCTCGCCGCCGGTGAGCCCGCCCAGCGCGTCCGGCTCGCCGGTCAGTTCCGCCGGGCTCAGCGTGCGGACGTAGAAGTACCGCCACCAGGCCGGCTTGTCCTCCCGCCGGTGCCAGTCGAGCAGGTCAGCCAGCAGCGCCCGCGCCTGCTCCTCGCCCGTCCGCCCCGACGTCTCCGCGGAGACGCCGGCCAGCAGCGCCGACCTGATCCGCGCCACCTCCGGATCCTCGGCTACCTGCGGCTTCTCCGTGAACACCGGCCGCGGCAGTCCCTCACCCAGCCGCCCGGCCAGCTCGGCCCGCCGTTCCTCCAGCCAGTCCCGCAGCGCCAGCGTGGCCCGGCAGTCGTCCTCGTTGTACCCGGCCACGACCCGCCGCCGCTCGCCGTCCCCGGCCGCGGTCCCGTCCTCGAGCGCTGCCTCGAACGCGATCAGGTTGCGGGTCGCTTCCTCCAGGTCCACCTGCCGCCCGTACCCGCACAGCGGCTCAAGCCGCTTGATCGAGTAGCTCTCCACCCCGGCCCGCACGCCCTGCCGCACCACCCGGTACAGGTCGACGAACACCCCGAGCCGGAACAGGTCGTCCACCTCGTCCTCGCGGGTGGCAAACCGCCCCATCAGCGCGCCCACCGCCTCCTGCCGCGTCCCGTGGAGTTCGGTGAGATGGTCCACCGACGTCGGCTCATAGTGGTTGTAGTGGTAGACGTGCAGCCCAGGATGGCGTTCGCGCCGCTCGGTGATGAAGTCGATCAGCTCCTGGAACGCCCGCTTCTCACCCGCCCGGTCATAGGCCCAGATCTGCGTGTACCGGGGGAGTCCCGCCCCGCCGGCGTCGGCCGTGTCGACGACGCCGAACAGGTACTGCAGCCCGAACTCCCGGCTGTCCTCGGAGTAGTACCGGGCTCCCTCGATATCGAAGAACAGGTCCCCCTCAGCCGGTTCCGGCAGCCCCAGCAGCCCGCGGCTGGCGACCAGCGCGCCGTCGCCGTCCCGTTCGGGATCCAGCAGCTCGTACCGGATGACCCCCTTGTCCTCACTGGCCACCTGCAGCCGCGCCTGTAGCTGGGAGCGTTCCAGCGAATCCCGGCTCACCCGGTCCAGCCGCGGCAGCTCGGCCAGCCCCGCGAACCCGCGCCGAGTCGAGGTCCCGGCCCCCTTCAGCGCCCGCCGCTGCCCCGCCGCCATCCCGGCCACCAGCGACAGGTCATCGTCGGTTCGCCTGCGCCCGCGGCACATATCCCGCCACCGGCAGATGGCACAGTGCTCGGTCGGCTCCGGGTACACCTCAGCCGCCGGGTCCTCCCCGATCGCGGCCTCCAGCAGCCGCCGCGTCTGCCGCTCGTAGGCCGCATAGTCGCTCACCTTGAAGCGGACGAATTCCCCGTTGCCCAGCGCCAGGTGCATCCACCGCGGCTCCACCCCCTGCAACCCGGCGAGCAGGTGCGAGTAGAACGCGGTCTGCAGCACCGCGCGGGCCTTCGCCGACCGCGCCAGCTTCGCGTCGACCACCTCATAGTGCATTCCGCCCGCCCGAGGCTCCCCGTCCGGCGCAGCCAGCAGGTCCGCCCGCACCAGGAAATCCGGCCGCCCGAACAGCACCTCCCCCGGACCGCCCCCAGTCAGCGTCCCCTGATAAACGACCCCGGCCCCGCCCCGCAAGGCCTCCGCCGTCGCCCCGGCCGCGTCCCGGATATCCTCCGCCCCGCTGATCTCCACGACGTCACACCCGTCCGCCCGGAACCGCTCGAGCACCCCCTGCTCGTGCACCTCCCCGCGCCGGACCAGCTCCTGAAACCCGACGTCGTACTCCCGCGGCGCCCGCAGCTCCCCCCGCGCCCTCAGCAGGTCCAGCTGCGTCAGCCGCCGGCACGCCAGGAAGTTCGCCACATCGCTAGCCGCTAGTCGCACCCGCCCCGCAATGATCTTCATCTGGATCCCTAACGATCGCCCGTAACAGCCGCCGGACTTCTTCCCCGCCAACCGCCCATTGTCGTCCCCCGCCGGTTCGCCCGTACCCCCGAAGGGACGAAGTCCCGACCCGATCCCCGGAGGTCCCTGGTCTCACGGCGTCCTAACAATCAGTGCCGACTAGAGGGGAGAGCAACCGGCGCAGATCCGGTTGTCGAAGCCGCTGTCCTACCAGCTGTGCTGCCTACCGCACCTGAAGCTACTTCCGCCCCCTGCTAACCGGGTTACGCTGTCGCGGCCCGGTCACCCAGCAGGCGGTCCAGGAACTCGGCGACCGCGCTCTCACCGGCGCTGAGCGCGGCGGCGGGGTCGTCGGCCCGCGCGATCATCATGGCCACCTCATTGGCAGTGGCCAGCACGATGTGAGCGAACGTGTCCACGTGACGTCGCTCGATGCTGCCCGCCGCGGCCGCGTACGTGAGGGCGGCCCTGATCTGCCCCAGGTTCTGTTCGTCAAGCTCCCGCCACCGCTCCCAGCCCAGCACCGCCGGCGCGTCGATCAGCAGGATCTGCTGGACGACGCGCTCGAACTGACCGACGTCGACCTCGTCGCGAACGACACCGGCGGCGCGATCGCCC
>OCZT010003834.1_pt1 | contig 15327 bp, 9 predicted proteins | sample 1539031 | NCBI WGS metagenome assembly OCZT01 (sample SAMEA3539308, study PRJEB22396) | soil metagenome | biome: tundra; feature: field; material: soil | place: USA | collected 2010-05 | depth 0.15 m | reverse complement strand
TGGAGAGGCGGTGTTGCCGAACCTGTACCATCCGGTGGTGGTAATGTGACTGGGCGTTCGAGAACCACTTCGGTTGGTCCGCAGGCCACGAGCCGGCCCTGGTGAAGAACTCCGGCCCTTTTGCAGAGCGCCGCCACCGAAGCCAGATCGTGAGAAATGAACAAGACGGCCATACCGAACTCGCGGTTCAGACGGGCAAACAACTCGATGATTCCCCGATGCGAGTTGGGATCGAGAGCGCTGGTCGGTTCGTCGGCAATCAGCAGCGCCGGCCTGTGGAGCAGCGCCATGGCAATGAGTATCCGCTGGGCTTGTCCCACGCTGACCTGGCGCGGATAGCGGCGGAGGAACGAATCGTCCGCGGGAAGATCCATGCGCCGCAACAGTTCCAACGCCTGTGGGCGGACCGAGCGCCACGACGACGTTGCGTGCGCCCTCCAGGCCTCGCGGAAATGGGCCTCAAAGCGTAGCGCGGGGTTGAAGGCCGAGAGCGGGCTCTGCGGTACCAGCGCGATTCTTCGCCCGCGCAACTGACGCAATTCGCGCTCCCGGCACTGCATCAGGTCGCGGCCGTCGAAGCGAACGGATCCACTCACCGAGCCGCCGCGGGCGTCGAGCAGGCGCAGAATGGCCAGTGCGATGGTGCTCTTGCCCGATCCGCTCTCACCGACCAGGCCAAAAACTTCGCCGGGAAAGATTTCAAACTTCACGTCGCTCAGAACTCCCGGTTTGTTCCGGTAACTCACCGAGAGATCGAGCGATAGCAACGCTCCGCCCGGTTGTGACTCGGTAGGAGCGGGCGGGCCACCGACGGCTCCGCGCATTGCGGCGAGAGACTGGCGAAAGAGGCTCACGCCTGATACTCCTCGGACGAAACCACGAGATGGAAACAACTCACGACGAGGACGAGAGCCGCTAGAGGGGCCGCGATCCAAGGACTTCGGGCGACTTGAGAGAGGTTTTCCATCTCGCGCAAAAGATTACCCCAGGAGGGCGTGGGTTCGGCGACCCCCAGTCCGAGCAGTCCGAGGTTGGCTTCGCTGAGGAGAAAGGCCGGCGTGGTCACCCAAAACTGGGCCGCCGCCACCGGCATCAAATGGGGAAGCAGGTGAACCAGGGCGATGCGCCGGAGCGGGCAACCGGCCGCGCGGGCGGCCAGCACAAAGTCCGACGCCAGATGGCGCTTCACCGTGGCGAGGACGATGCGCGAGGGACCGGCCCAACCGAGCAAGCCCAACAGGGCGAACGTCACCAGGATCGACGCCTCCGCGCCTACGTTGAGCGGAAGCATGGCGCGGGCGGCCAGCAGCAAAAAGAGCCAGGGAAGCGAAAGACACAAGTCGGTCACCGTGGCCGCGGCGCGCTCCCACCAGCCTCCCAGGCATCCGGCGGACAACCCGGCGAGCAGGGCCAGGGCAACCGCGAGCAGCGCGGCTAGGGGCGCCATCAGCATCGAGATGCGGCCGCCGTACAGCAGGCGGGACAGCCGGTCCCGGCCCAGCGCATCGGTTCCCAAGGGGTATTGCCGGCTGGGCCGCGCGCCGGCGTCGTCGCGAAACTGGGTCTGGTAGGAGTGCGGCGCAACCCAATCGGCGCAGAGCAGCGCGATCAGGATTACGCCAAGCGCCAGGATGGCTGCGCGGCGCACGCTACTACGCCTCCGTCCAGAAGGCGCTGCGGGCGGCATCGGCCAGCAGGTTGGCCACGGCGGTTACCGTGGCGATGAGGATGGTAATGTTCATCAGAACCGGCAAATCGCGGCCGAGCGCGGCTTTCCAAGCCAGTTGGCCAATGCCGGGCGAATCGCAGAGGGCTTCCACGGGTATGGCGGCGCCAAGCGCCATGCTCACCGAAACCGCCCCGAGCGCTACGATTTCCGGCGCCGCGGGCAGCCAGACATGCCGCGCCAGAAGTCCCAGACCGCCGATTCCCCGGGCACTCGCCGCCAGTACGTGCGGAAGACCGGCGGTGGCGCCGGTGGTATTGCGGATGTAACGGAAGACGCGCGGGAGGAGGATGACGCCGATAGCAAGAGCGGGGCCCGCGCCGAGGTAAAACGAGAAAAGCCCCACAACTGCCGCCGGCAAACACAGTAGCGCCCCGGTCAGCGCCGTAGCCGCCAGATCGAAGACCGGGCGCCGCAACAACCCGAGCGACAGGGCCGCGGCGATCGCCGCGATCCATGCCCATGCCAGACCCGCGGCCGCGGATTGCAGGGTGACGCCCAGGCGGTCGGCGATCAACTCGCGGACCGGACGGCCCAGGGACACAGACTGGCCCAGTTCGCCGCGGCAAAGCCCCGACAGGTAATTCCAGAAGTACCGAACCACGCCCGTGTCCCCGCCGTACTGGGCCTGAATCGCACGGATGCTGCTGTCGCTGAGGCGGGCGTCGAGCTGCCGCTCGTCCATTCCGAATCCCGGCGCCAGGCGCACCAGGGCGGCAGCCAGGAACGCAGCCAGCAGAACGGTCGCGGCGAGGCAGACCAACCGTCGGGCCGCGGCCCGCCAAAACGACGGCCGGGATGAAGAAGATCCGCTATGGCTGCTCATTTCGATCGGTTTCAACTTGCGCTACGGGGATGGCCGAAGGTTCAGCGGAACGCTCCAGGACCGAGCCCAGTTCCGCGAGTTCCAGCGCAAACCGGCTCTTGCCGGCAGCGCCACGCGGCCGCGCCGGGTCCAACCGGGAATCCGCCGCAGCCAGCAGGTCCTCGGCGTACGCGCCGTCCTCCGGGTAAAAAGCGGCGCCCAGCCTCGCGACCGGAAGCGAGCCGCCCGGGCCGGCCTCACCGATCTCCTGCATCAACGAGTCGATCAGCTTGCGCTTGTCTTTCAGATCGCGCGGGCCGAAGCCGCTGAGCACGAGCACGAATCCTGCTCCCATCCGGGCGACAAAATCGTCCTCCCGGCAAATCCGCCGAAGACCGCCGGCAACGGATTGGCGCAGACGCCGGCCCGCAATCGGGGCGGGGCCGGGGTGGTCTCCCCCGATCCCGTCGACCTCGCAGACCAGCACCGCCAGTGTGGCGCGGTTGCGGCGGCAGCGGGCCAATTCCGCATCCAGCCGGAGGAAGAGCGCCCGTGCGTTGGGGAGGCAGGTGAGGGGATCCACCACGGACAACTGCTCGGCGCGCTCGTGCGCCAAGGCGTTCGCCACAGCCGCCGAGAGCTTGGCGCGGATAGCCAGCAGCACCCGGAGATCGTCCTTGGAGAAAGCCCCTGGCGCGGCGTGGTAGAGCGCCAGTACGCCGACCAATTCTCCGCCATTTTCGAGCGGTATCGCCAGAGTCGAGCGGAGCGAACCGCCGATCGCCGGAACGTCGCTCGCAACGCCCTCCACGGAGGAGTCCGGATTGAGAATCGGCTGGCGCAGCTCGGCCACCCTGCCCGAAACACCGTGTCCAAAGGGGATCTCGATGGAGCAGAGCTGGCGCGCGTTTTCGCCGCTGACGTACGCCGGCGAGAGGCGGTCTTCGCCAGGCAAATAGAATGCGATCGAGTGGTAGACGGCGAGCCGTTTCAGCCGGCTGTCCAGCGTGGACAGGGTTTCATCCAGACTGAGCGAGTTGCCCAGTTCCTGGTTCAGTTCCGAGAGCATCCGCTCTTCATGCCGGGCAGCGGCAATGGCGGTCTGGAAGCCCAGCCGCGCGGGCGCATCGTGCACAGTTTGGACCGCAAGTTCGATTTCGGTATGGTTGGCCGTTAACAGCCGGACGATCTCGGGGTCGAACGCGGCGCCGGCGGCGGCTCGCAGAGCTGCGAGCGCCTCCGCGGGAGGCAGCGACCCGAGGCAGTCCGCTACCGAGAGGATGCGCGCCCCGATGGGGATCGACTCTCCACGGAGTCCGTCCGGGTAGCCGTTCCCGTCCCAGCGCTCATGGTGCGCGCGCACCAGCGGAGCAACCGGGAACGGAAACCCGATTTGCTCCACGATACCGGCCCCGACCGTGGGATGCAGCTTGAGCTTCTCCAATGAAAATGAATCGGAGGTGGACCCTGCCGCTGGGGAAAGGATCTGGTGCGGTACAGCCAGTTCGCCGATGTCATGCAACAGGGAAGCTGCCTGCAAAGCGTCGAGATTGGTATGGTCCAGGCCCATCCGCCTGCCGATCTCCCATGCATAGGCCCCGACGCGCAGCAGTTGACCGGGCGCGCGGCCGCCGTGGGCCCCTACGGTCAGCGCCAGGGCCTCCAGGGTGCGCCGGTGCAAAGCCGTTATTCCGCCGCGCCGCCGTGGGGGAACCGTTCCGGGGGTGGAGCCGCCACGCATACCTCTCCTATCGGCCATGAGGGCGCAAAGCATGAGCCCTGTTGCGCGCTCAGTTTTCGGCCGATATGCATCAAGAAGAATGGCGGAAGGACAGTACGTCTATCTCGGAATGCCGGCGGTGGTCGCCGACCCTGCAATGCGACAGTTAATCGACCGGATCGAACGCATCGCTCGCACCGCGGCTACCGTACTGATTACGGGCGAGACCGGCGTCGGCAAGGAGATTGTCGCGCGAGCCATCCATCACTATTCATTGCGGGCGAGCAAGCCGTGGGTCGACTTCAACTGCGCCGCGCTTCCCGAACATCTCCTGGAGAGCGAGCTGTTTGGACATGAGAAGGGGGCGTTCAGCGGCGCCGACGCGGTCAAGGCCGGGTTGTTCGAACTGGCGCACACGGGCACGCTGTTCCTGGACGAGGTGGGCGAACTGGAGCCGCGGATGCAGGTGAAACTGCTCCGCGTACTGGACGGCGTACCTTACTACCGGGTGGGCGGGCAGAAGAAGGTCGCGGTGGACGCGCGTATCGTGGCGGCCACGAACCAGGATCTGGAGATGGCCGTGGATGCCGGACGCTTCCGGAGCGACCTGTTTCACCGCCGGAACCAGTGCCAGATCCGCGTGCCTCCCCTGCGGGAACGGCGCGCCGATATCGTCCCTATCGCGGAGCACTTCCTGCGGCAACATGCCGCCAATGCCGAGTTCTCCGCAGAAGCCAAAGCGGCGCTGGAGCGCTATCTCTGGCCGGGCAATGTTCGCGAGGTGCGCAACGTCGTGATCGGAGCGGTCATCGCGGCGCGAAGTTACCGGATCGCTGTCGAAGATCTGCCATTGCCGGAGCCTGCCGCGCCGCCGCGCGCGGCAGGTTCCACGGCTACGGGCCTGGAGGGAATCGAAAGAGATGCGATTCTCGCGGCCCTGCAAGAAGCCGGCGGCCACCACCAGAGGACCGCCGATCTGCTCGGCATTTCGCGCCGAACGCTCAGCCGCAAGCTGAAGCTGTATCGCGCCGAGCCGTCGGAGGATTCTGTCCATGTCTATTGAAGCGAATGCGAACGGGGTCGAACGCCGCACGGAACTCCGCCATTACGCGGAGGGAGAAATCAAGTTTTGGCCGGAAGCGTTAGCTTTCAGGACGATTCCGGGGCGGCTGGCGGACCTGAGCGGAGAGGGCTTCCGCGCCCGGCACGGCTGCCAGGAGCTTGGACCGGGCCAGTTTGTCCGGTTCCAGCATGCAGGCGCGGAAGGGCGGGCCCGCGTCGTCTGGACCCGAATCGTCGGCGAGCGCGTGGAAAGCGGATTCCGGATCGTGGGGCCGGCTCCCACCCGAACGGCATGAGTCTCAAAGCCAAACTCTACATCGGCGCAATCATGGCCGGTGGGCTGGTGTGCTGCGCGGACGCTCTGCGGGAATGGACGTGCGCGGATCCCTTCCACTACGTCTGTCTTCTTGGCATCGCCATGCTCGCATCCGGGCTCAAGGTGTTTCTCCCCGGCATCCTGGGAACCATGTCGGTCAGTTACGTCTTCGTGTTGCTGAGCATGGTCGATTTCAGCTTTCCCGAGACGGTGCTGGTGGCATGCCTGTCGATGACGGTCCAGTCCCTGTACCACACGAAGTATCGCATCAACATAGTTCAGTTACTGTTCAATCTGGCAAGCATGGCGATTGCGGTCTCGGCGGGGTGCGCCATCTACCACCTGACCTCGGGCAGAGGGTACATGCTGCTGAATATCGCACTGGCCGCCACCGGTTACTTCCTGAGCAACACGGTATCGGTCGCGGGCGTGGTTGCGCTGACCGAATCGAAGAACATCGTCAAGATCTGGCGCGAATGCTATTTCTGGTCGTTTCCCTACTACCTGATCGGAGGCTGTATCGCCGCCCTGATCAGTGTGAGCAATCACCGCATCGGTTGGGAGACTACGTTCCTGGCTTTGCCGGCGGTCTACGTCATTTTTCGTTCGTATCGGCTCTACCTGGGGCGGTTGGAGTCGGAGAAACTCCATGCCGAGCAAATCGCCGCGCTGCATCTGCGGACCATTGAAGCGCTGGCGCTGGCCATTGAGGCGAAAGACGACACGACACACCAACACCTGCAGCGCGTTCAGATCTATGCGCTCGAGCTGGGCAAGAAAATGCAGTTGAGCGACGGGGAACTGCAAGCGCTCCGGGCAGCTTCGATCCTGCACGATATCGGCAAACTGGCGGTGCCGGAGCACATCATCTCCAAGCCCGGCAAGCTTACCTTCGAAGAATTCGAAAAAATGAAAATCCACCCCATCGTGGGAGCGGAGATCCTGGCCCGGGTGGAGTTTCCGTACGACGTGGTCCCGATCGTTCGCGCGCACCATGAGAAGTGGAACGGCGGGGGTTACCCCGACGGCCTCGCGGGTGAGGCGATTCCCATGGGCGCCCGCATCGTCTCGGTGGTGGATTGCCTGGATGCTCTCGCGAGCGATCGCCAGTACCGCCGCGCCTTGCCGCTCGACGAAGCCATGGCGGTAGTGGCGGCCGAATCCGGACAGAGTTACGATCCGCGGATCGTCAAGTTCCTTCAGGAGAACTATCTGGCATGGGAGAAACTGGCGCAGGCCGGCGCGCCGCAAGGCAACACCCTGTCCAGAGACCTGGCCGTCCCCAACGGGCATGCTCCCGCGGCGGGACTCCAGAAACCGGCGCCCGATTCGAACCAACCGGAGTTCCTGTCCTCCATCGCGGCGGCCCGCCAGGAAGCCCAGACGCTCTACGAGCTGACTCAGGATTTGGGCAACTCCCTCAACCTGCATGAAACCCTCTCGGTGCTCGATAGCCGTCTCCGAGGCCTCATCCCCTACGACGCCATCGCGGTGTATGTGCTCCAGGACGACCGCCTCGTGCCACAGTACGTGAATGGCGAGAACTCCCGTCTGTTCTCCTCGCTCCAGATTCCAGTAGGCCAGGGTTTATCGGGATGGGTCGCCGAAACCGGCAAGCCCATCATCAACGGCAATCCTTCGGTGGAGCCCGGCTATCTGAACAATCCCACCAAGTTCAGCAATCTTCGGTCGGCGCTGGCGGTACCACTGGAAAACGCCATCGGCATCACCGGCGTTCTCACGTTGTACCACCTGGATCCCGAGGTCTTTACGAAGGATCACCTGCGCGTTCTGCTGGCCATCAAGCCCAAGATATCGCTGACCATCGAAAACGCCTTGAAATACCAGCAGGTGAGCATCTCGGCCACGACGGACGCGCTGACTCTGCTGCCCAATGCGCGGTCTCTGTTCCTGCATCTCCACGCGGAAATCGTGCGCTGCCGGAGCGCCAGCGCCGAATTAGCGGTGCTGCTTTGCGATCTGGACGGCTTCAAACAGGTCAATGACCGGTTCGGCCACCTTGAGGGCAACAAGGTCCTCCAGAATGTGGCATCGGGACTGCGGAAATGTTGCCGCGAGTTCGACTATGTCGCCCGCATGGGCGGCGACGAGTTCGTCCTGGTGCTCCCCGGTATGCAACGCCAGGATCTTGGCGAAAAGCTGAACGCGCTCAAGAAGGTAGTAGTCGAGGCGGGCTTTGCCGTTTGCGGCGAGCGGCTACTGGATATTAGTGTTGGCGCCGCCTTCTGCCCGCAAGACGGCAGCGATGCCGAGGGCCTTCTAGCCGCGGCGGACCGCCAGATGTACCTGGTGAAGCAGGCGCATAAGAACTCCGCAGCTCTCGACCCGGACGGTCTCATCTCGCTGGCTGCCTCCCTGGAACTGGAAGAGGGCGCGGCGGCGCCCCTTCCGGCAATCCGGCCAAGTTGACCGTCTCAGACGCCACCGCAGCCGCTTTGGGCCATTTTGTCCCAAGGGGACAGAGTGTCCCGCGGTGTTCGCGATTCCCCATTGCAAACACACGACTTAGCATTGGCCCAGGAGCTGCATAAAGGACCTGCGAGGACACATATGAAACGTTCACTTCAACTAGTCACGGCGCTCTCCCTTGCGGGATACGCCTTCGCGGGAACGGTTGCTTCCGATCTCAAAACCAATGGCAATGCGCCAGTCACCGTGGTGATCCAATTCACCACTGCGCCTAGTTCAACTCTTCTTGGCCAGATCGCAGGCCAAGGCGTGACCGGCGTCAAGAACTTCCATTACCTGGCGAAGACTCTGGTCGCCACCGTGCACGCAAAACAGATTCCCCTGATCGCCCAGCTCCCGGGAGTGAAGTACATCTCTCCGGACCGCAGCGTCAAGCGTCACCTGGACCTTACGACCGCCACCATCGGCGCGAATATCGCTCAACAGTACGGTTGGACGGGGCAAGGCATTGGCGTGGCCGTCATCGACAGCGGCATCGACGCCACCAGCACGGATCTGAAGTCCGGCTCCACCAGCCGTGTCGTCTATAGCGAGGACTTTGTGGGTACCGGCACAGCCGACCTCTATGGCCATGGGACACACATCGCCGGCATTATCGGCGCCAATGGCGCCGCCTCCGCCGGCAAGTACAAGGGCATCGCGCCCGATGCCAATTTGATCAATCTGCGCGTACTCGACGCCACCGGCGCCGGGGCCGATAGCGCCGTCATCGCGGCCATCGACCGCGCCATCGAGCTGAAATCGACCTACAACATTCGCGTGATCAATCTGTCTTTGGGCCGCGGAATCTACGAAAGCTTCGACCTCGACCCGCTGTGCCAGGCTGTTGAGGCGGCCTGGAACGCTGGCATCGTCGTGGTAACCTCCGCCGGGAACGATGGGCGCGACGACGCCGCCTCGACCTTCGGCTACGCCACCATCACCGCACCCGGAAACGATCCGTTTGTCATCACCGTGGGCGCCATGAAGACCGAAGGGACTACGGGACGCTCCGACGACATGGTCGCCAGCTACAGTTCCAAGGGTCCCACGATCGGGGATCATTTCGTAAAGCCGGACCTGGTCGCGCCGGGCAACTTGATCGCTTCGCTCCGCGCTCCCGGCAGCACTCTCGACGCCGAATATCCCGCCAACCGGGTTTCCCCCACCGTCTACGGCGCCCCGGCTACTGACGCGCCGGTCTACTTCACCATGAACGGAACCAGCATGGCTGCCGGAGTGGTCTCGGGGGCCGTGGCTCTCCTTTTGGAGCAGAATCCCGCGATGACTCCGGACCAGGTGAAGGTGCGGTTGATGATGGACGCCACCAAGACGTTCCCGGCCTCCAGCATCGCGACCGATCCCGACACCGGAGCCATGTACACCGCTTACTACGACATCTTCACGATCGGCGCCGGTTACCTGGACATCTACGCGGCGCTCAACGATTCGACGCTCGCCGTCGGCGCGTCGCCATCGCCGGTAGCCGTCTGGGACTCCACCAGCGGCGACGTGTCGGTGGTCAACGCCAATCAGATCGCCTGGGGCCAGCAGATCGCCTGGGGCCAGCAGATCGCCTGGGGTCAGCAGATCGCCTGGGGTCAGCAGATCGCCTGGGGTCAGCGGATCGCCGAGGGCGAAGCCGCGGTTTGGGGCGCCACCGCTTTCGTGGCCGGGTCGAGCAACGTGTTCAGCCTCGGGGGTGCGTTTGCCCAAAGTGGCACTGCGGGAAACCACACAATCTGGAACAACAGCGTGACTTGGGCAAATGACACGACGAGTGCGGAGCGGGCCTCCATGAAAGGCGAGCGATAGTTCGCCCGGTTTGAAGGTCCATGGCGAAAGCCCGTCTCGAAAGGATGATTGACCCATGACTGTCCGATTGACGTTACTGATTGCCGGGTGCGCGGCGGCTCTGCTCGCGGGCTCGGCTAAGAAATCCCAAGATCTGGAGGGGGTGGCTCCGGGCCAAGCGGTCCAGGTGATCGTGCAGTACCGGAACCAGCCCAGCCAGGCCGATGTGGACCACCTTGCCGCCAAGGGGGGCAAGATCAAATGGTCGCATCCGAGCGTTCGCGGCATATCGCTCACGATTCCCGCGGCTTCGCTGGACGACGTGGCGGCTGACCCCAACGTGACGTATGTGTCGGTGGACCGGCCGTTGCGGAGCACGATGGACTATACCGTCCCAACAACCGGAGCCAACCTGGCGCTGAGTTACGGGTACGACGGGAATGGAGTGACTGTCGCCGTCCTCGACAGCGGGATAGCCCATCATGCCGATCTCGGCGGTGGCTCGAAAGACGGGTCGCGAGTGGTCTACAGCGAGTCGTTTCTCCCGGGCGCGAAGGGCAAAGGGACCAACGACCTTTACGGTCACGGCACCCACGTGGCCGGTATCGTGGCGGGAAACGGATCGGTCAGCGGCGGAGCGCTCCGGGGTATCGCGCCCAAGGCGCGCCTGGTCGATCTTCAGGTGCTCGACGAGAATGGCGTCGGCACGGATAGTGCAGTGATTCAGGCGTTGGAGCGAGCGATTGAGCTGAAGGATGTTTACGGCATCCGCATCGTCAATCTCTCGCTGGGACGCCCGATCGTGGAAAGCTACACCAGGGATCCGCTATGCCAGGCGGTGGAGGCCGCGTGGAAAGCCGGTCTGACCGTGGTGGTAGCAGCCGGCAACTCCGGGCGGTCGGGGCTCCCTGGAAGCGGCGGCTATTGGACGATCACCGCCCCTGGCAACGATCCGTATGTCATCACCGTGGGGGCGATGAAGACCATGACGACGCCGGCGCGGGGGGACGATCTGGTGGCCAGTTACAGTTCCAAAGGGCCGTCACCCATCGACCAGGTGGTCAAACCCGATCTGGTCGCCCCCGGCAATCGGGTGAAGTCTCTGCTATCCGATAAGGACAGCACGCTGGCAGATATGTTCCCGGGGAACATTGTGAAGGCGTCCAAAGGCAACGGCATTGGCAATGCCCAATACATGGAACTGAGCGGCACCAGCATGGCGGCCGCGGTCGTGAGTGGCGCCTCCGCTCTGCTTCTGGAGAGGGATCCCCAATTGACCCCCGACCAGATCAAAACCCTCCTCATGAAGACGTCGACGAAGAGTTTCCCAGCCGTCAGCTACGCAACGGACGAAACGACCGGGCAAGTCTATCGTAGTCAGTACGACATCTTCACCATAGGCGCCGGCTACCTCGATATACTGAGTGCTCTCAGCGACGGAACGCACGCTTCCGGTCCGGCTCTCTCGCTATCGGCCGTGTATGACCGGTCTGGCGCCGTGGCTATGGTGGCGAGTCCCTCGTCTGCTTGGGTCCAGACTTACCAGGCGTGGCTCACTCCCGTGTGGGGGCCATCCGTGTTGGTCCCCGGGAGCAGTTCCGCCGCATGGGGCAGTTCGGCTGCATGGGGAAGCTCCGCTGCATGGGGAAGCTCCGCTGCATGGGGCAGCTCCGCCGCGTGGGGCAGTTCGGCCGCGTGGGGCAGCTCCGCCGCATGGGGCAGCTCCGCCGCATGGGGCAGTAGCGTTCTTCTCGGAGAGAAGTGACTGCTTAGCTTATGTTTCTGAAGCGAACGTTTCGGCCGGGTACGGAGTCCTCAAGGCACCTCCGTCCCGGCCCCACTTCTTGTAACTGGTCGTAAGTCCCGCCTTCATTCTCCCCACTCAGGCGCGAGCCGCCCGGATTCGGCTGTAGTCCCGGTACGGGACAAGTTGTCCTCCGGCGCCAGACTGTCCCCCGACGATCCAAGTTAGTCACTGCAAACAAAGCGCTTCGGTTGGCTCCAGAACTGCATTGAGCAGGGTTGAGGATACAACGCCATGACGTTCTCCAAACTTGCTTTTCTGGTTGTTCTAGGCTCCGCCGGCCTGCACGCGCAGTGGGGGGGGGAGTTGCGCTTCTGCCTGCACAGCGAACCGCGGACCTTCAATCCCGCGATGGTGGACGACGACGATTCCGAAACGGTCCGCTATCTGACCGGAGGCGTGCTGTTGCGGGTGAACCGGGTCGATCAGAAGTTGGAACCGGAACTGGCAACCTCGTGGAAGATCGAAAACGGCGGGAAGAGCATCGTGTTCAAGCTGCGTGAGGGCCTGTCCTTTTCCGACGGCACGCCATTTTCCGCACAGGATGTGGCCTACACCATGCAGACCCTCATGGATCCCAACCTGCATGCGCCGACCGGCGATTCCTTCCGGACCGGCAATGGAACCGTCCAAACCGTGGCGCGCGGCAAATACGAAGTTACGGTCACCTTCGCCGAGCCCATAGCCGGCTTAGCGAGGCTCTTCGATCAGGTTGCGATTATGTCGCGGAACTCGCCGCTACGGGAGCGGGCTGTTCTAGGTCCTTTTCAGATCGCCGAACACAAACCGGGATCCTTCCTGCGGCTTTCGCGAAATCCCAACTACTGGAAGACCGATCGGGGCCGCCGGCTTCCCTACCTCGATGGCATCCGACTGGACATCCAGCAGAACCGCGAAATCGAGCTCCTTCGGTTCCGGCGCGGCGAGATACACATCATCTCATCGCTCGACCCCGACCAATTCCAGCAACTGGCCTCGGAAGACCCCGCGAGCGTCAAAGACGCCGGCCCGACGCTCGAAGGCGAACTGATGTGGTTCAACATGAACCCCGCGGCGCCCATCCCCGCTTACCGTAAGGCATGGTTCGCCTCGCGCAACTTCCGGGTCGCGGTCTCGCACGCCATCCGTCGCGACGACCTCAGCCGCGTCGTGTACCACGGGCATGCGCAGGCTGGAGCCGGTCCTTTTTCGGCGGCGAATCTTTTCTGGTTCAATCGAAGCCTCAAGCCGCACGCCTTCGACCTGGAGGAATCGCGCCGGCTCCTCGCCGCCGATGGTTTCCGCAACGACGGCCGCTCGCTCCGCGATCGTGAGGGTCACCCGGTTGAATTCTCCGTGGTCACCAACGCGGGCAACCGCTCTCGCGAACGCATCGCGGCGATGATCCAACAGGACCTTGCGGCCCTGGGGATCAAGCTGAACATCGTCACCCTGGACTTCCCATCCCTGATGGAACGGATCGGCAAGTCGTTTCAATACGAGTCGTGCCTGCTGGGTCTGATCAACGTGGACCTTGACCCGAACGAGCAGATGAACGTGTGGCTCAGTTCTTCGTCGAACCACCAGTGGAACCCCGGCCAAAAAACACCCGCAACCGCTTGGGAGGCCGAAATCGATCGGCTCATGCGGCAGCAGGCATCGGCCGTGGACGCAAATCGCCGCAAGGCGCTCTTCGACAAAGTACAGCAGTTGGTATCCGACCAGGCCCCGTTCCTCTACCTGGTCAACAAGAATGCGTTGATGGCCCTTTCGCGCTCGCTGAAGAACGTCGCGCCCTCGGTCCTGCGGCCGCAGGCGCTGTGGAACGTAGACCGGTTGTGGCTCGATGGATCGAGCCAGCCGGCGAAGCGCAGCACCGAATAGTCCGTGGCGCAGGCACTCTTGCCTGCAGGGTCGAGACTCATTTCGACCCTCCTCTTCGCAGGCCCGCCATGCGCCGCCATGAGTGGCGGCGCGGCAGACTGAGAGTCTGCGCCACACTTACGCGTGCGGCTGGCGCGGCACGTAGTCATACGCCGCAGGCAAAGGCAGGCGGTCCCGCTGGCCCAGTTCTTCAGCCGCGTGGAACGGCCAGTATGGATCGCGCAACATCCGCTCGACGAAATAATGGAAGTCCCCCGTAAATTCGGCCGCGCGATCCTCGTAGAATAATAGCCATGCCATTCTTGAACCGTACCCTGCGAGTCGCCGCGCTCGCGTCTCTCCTGGTTGTCTGCGCGTACGCGGACGTGACGCTACCCGCGCTGCTCTCCGATCACATGGTCGTGCAGCGCGGACTGCCGATCCACATCTGGGGGAAGGCGGCGCCCGCCGAAGCGATTTCGGTTGCTTTTCGCGGCGCCACGCGGGCCGCTACGGCGGACGAAATCGGCCACTGGTCCGTCTACCTGCCACCCTCCGATGCCGGCGGCCCGTTCGAATTGACCGTCAAGGGCAACAATGCCGTCACGCTGAGCGACGTGATGGTGGGCGAAGTCTGGGTGGATTCCGGCCAGTCCAATATGGAATTCGCCCTGCGGACGGCCATGAACGCCGACGACGAGGTGGCCGCCGCCGACCATCCCAAGATCCGCCGCTTCCACGTAAACAGAATGGTGTCGCCGTTTCCGCAGGCCGAAGCCGACGCCCAGGCTTGGAGCGTCTGCACGCCGCAGACGGCCGGCAGGTTTTCGGCGGTCGCCTACTTCTTCGCACGGGAGCTTGAAGCGAAACTCGGCGTCCCTATCGGCTTGATCGATTCCTACTGGGGCGGCACGCCGGTGGAGGCGTGGATGAGCCTGCGGGCTCTCTCCTCCAGCGCCCAGTTCATGCCGGCTTTCGCACAATGGTCGGAGCTGATCGGCAATTACACGGTCCGCGCGGAACAGCGTCAAAAGAAACAGAAGGACTGGCAGGATGCCGTCGCGCGCGCCCAGGCTGAAGGGAAACCGCGTCCGCCCGCCCTGCCGTTCGAGGACAACCAGGATAATTCGTGGATGCCGGCGGGGCTGTATAACGCGATGATCGCGCCGCTGACGCCGTACCCCATCGGCGGCGTCATCTGGTATCAGGGAGAGACCAACACCACGGCCGGCCGCGCGCCCCTGTATGCGGCCATGTTCGAAACCATGATTCGCGACTGGCGGCGCGCCTGGGGAGTGGGCGACTTCCCGTTCCTGTTCGTGCAACTCGCGAACTTTAGGACCGGCCCCACCGCCAAGTGGCCCGAGATCCGCGAGGCGCAACTCCAGACGTTGAGCATCGCGAAGACCGGAATGGCCGTTACGATCGATATCGGCGACCCGGGCAACGTCCATCCAACCAACAAGCAGGATGTCGGGAAGCGCCTGGCGCTCGCCGCCCGCGCCGTGGCCTACGGCGAGAAGATCGAATACTCGGGTCCGCTGCTTCGCGCGGCCGCGCCGGAGGGTGGCGCCATCCGCCTGTGGTTCGACCACGCCGGCAGCGGTCTCGAAACCCGGGGCGGCGCCCTGAAGGGCTTCCTGGTAGCCGGCGCCGACCGCCGGTTTGTGCCCGCCGACGCCGCTATCGATGGCCTTTCGGTGGTGGTGTCGAGCGCCTCGGTTGCGCAGCCGCTTTACGTGCGCTATGCCTGGGCCGACAACCCCGAATGCAACCTGTATAACAAGGA
>OCZT010003832.1_pt1 | contig 15330 bp, 15 predicted proteins | sample 1539031 | NCBI WGS metagenome assembly OCZT01 (sample SAMEA3539308, study PRJEB22396) | soil metagenome | biome: tundra; feature: field; material: soil | place: USA | collected 2010-05 | depth 0.15 m | reverse complement strand
GCGCGGCCACGGCCTCACGGTGCGCCGCGCCGACACGCGCGACCTCGGCCATGCGCGCGAGCTGGCGCGCGAGGCCGCGCGCGCGGGCGAGACCGTGGTCGCCCTCAGCGGCGACGGCCTCGTCGGGGTGATCGCCGATGAGCTGCGCGCCGTGCCCGGCGCCGTGCTCGGCGTGATCCCGGGAGGCCGCGGCAACGACCTGGCCCGTGTGCTGGGCATCCCCGTGGACCCGCTGGAGGCGTGTGCGACGATCGTGAACGGGGTCGCGCGGGCGATGGACGTGGGCGAGGTCTCCACGCTGGACGCACCGGAGCGGGGGCAGGCGTTTGTCGGGATCGCCTCGGCGGGCTTTGACAGCGACGCCAACCGGATCGCCAACGAGGCTCCCTCGTGGCTCGGAGGGCTCGTCTACGCCTACGGCGCGCTGCGCGCGCTGCTCTCCTGGCGCCCCGCGCGCTTCGAGATCGAGCTCGACCCCCCCGGAGAGCGCCGCACGTTCGTGGGCTATTCGATCGCGGCGGCCAACTCCAAGGCATACGGCGGTGGGATGCTCGTGGCCCCGGATGCCCTGCTGGACGACGGCCGGCTCGAGGTTGTCGTGATCGAGCAGGTTGGAAGGCTCGCGTTCCTGGCGAACCTGCCGAAGGTGTTCAAGGGCGAGCACGTCCTGCTGCCGACCGTGAAGGTCTTCCGTGCAGCCGAGATCGAGGTATCGGCGGACCGGCCGTTCACGATGTACGCCGACGGGGACCCCATCGGCGATCTGCCGCTGCGCGTGCGCGCCGTCGCCGCAGCCGTGTCGGTGCTCGTCCCCGCCGGCGACTCGACGGCCTTCTCCTCTCCCCCCGCTGCACCCGCCGCCGCATCCACGGACGGCGGCAGCGGCGCCACCCCAGCGGCCGCGCGATCGCCCGACGAGCCCCGGCCCGGAGCCTGATGGCCGAAGCGCTCGCACTGAAGCTCGCGCTTGCGCGGGCCGTGGGTGCGCTCTCGCGGCTGCGCGGCAGCGGCGGGACGAGCGCGCCCGGCAGGGTCCTCATCCGTCTTGCGCCGGGAGCCATCGGGGCGCTCGGAGCGCGCCTGAGCCGCGGCAGCGTGCTCGTCTCCGCGACGAACGGCAAGACCACGACCGCGGCGCTGGCCGCGGAGATCCTCGAGCGCGCGGGGATCCCGCTCGTGCACAACCAGGCGGGCGCGAACATGGCGGGCGGAGTGGCCACCACGCTGCTCACGGCGGCGCGCCCGCGATCTGGGATTGCGGGTGAGATGGGCCTGTTCGAGGTCGACGAGCTGTGGCTCGCCTCGCTCGCCTCCGAGCTGCACCCGCGCGCGATCCTGCTCGGGAACCTGTTCCGTGACCAGCTCGACCGCTACGGCGAGCTCGAGACGATCGCCGAGAGCTGGGAGGGCGTCCTGCGCGACGGCGAGTCGCGGCTGGTGCTCAACGCCGACGACCCCCTGATCGCGGACCTCGGCCGCGAACATCCCGACGTCGTCTACTTCGGCATGGAAGACGACTCGCTCGCGCTGCCCGGGATGGCCCATGCCGCCGACGCCAAGCACTGCCGCCGCTGCGGCGCCCCCTACGTCTTCGATGCGATCTATCTCGGCCACCTCGGCCACTACCACTGCCCGAGCTGCGGCCGGACGCGCCCCGAGCCCTCTGTGAGCGCCACGGCGGTCACGCTGGAAGGCGTGCGCGCAGCCCGCTTCACGCTGCGCAGCCCTGCGGGCGAGCGCGAGGTGCGCCTCGCGCTGCCGGGGCTCTACAACGTCTACAACGCGCTCGCAGCGGCCGCGCTGGCGACGGCGCTGGAGGTTCGCCTGGAGACGATCGTCGAGGGCCTGGAGGCCACGCGGGCCGCCTTCGGGCGCGCCGAGACCGTGACGATCTCACCCCCGGGGCGCTCCGGCGAGCAGGGCGAGCCCGCTCCGCGCGAGCTGCGGATCATGCTCGTGAAGAACCCCGCGGGCGCCAACGAGGTGCTGCGAACGCTCGCGCTCGAGCCCGGCGAGCACGACCTCCTGGGCGTCCTCAACGACCAGATAGCCGACGGCCGCGACGTCTCCTGGATCTGGGACGCCGACTTCGAGCTGCTCGCGGGGCGCGTGCGGAGGATCACGTGCAGCGGCAGCCGCGCCGCCGACCTGGCCACGCGCATGAAGTACGCGGGCGTGGAGGCCGAGCGCATCAGCGTCGAGCCCGACCTCGCCGCGGCGCTCGCACGGGCCGCCGCCGACCGTCCCGACGAGGGCGCGCCGCTGTATGCGATCCCCACCTACACCGCGATGCTCGCGCTGCGCGAGCTCCTGGTGGCGCGCGGGGAGGCGAGCAGCGCGTGGGAGTGACCTCGGCGCCCGGCGGCGGAGTGGAGATCCTCGACGCGGGCGCGCCGCCCGAGCAGGTCGTCTGGCACGACCTGGAGTGCGGCTCCTACCGCGCCGATCTGCCCCTGTGGCGCGAGCTGGCGGAGCTCGCCGACCCGCAGCGCGGATCGCAGCCGATCCTCGACGTGGGCGCGGGGACAGGCCGCGTGACGCTCGACCTCGCACGGCGCGGCCACCGCGTGAGCGCCCTGGACATCCGCCCTCAGCTCCTCGCCGCGCTGGCAGCGCGCGCGGGCGGGCACGCAGTCGAGGCGGTGTGCGCCGACGCGCGCACGTTCGCGCTTTCCGAGCGCGGCTTCGCGCTCGTGCTGATGCCGATGCAGACGCTGCAGCTGCTCGGAGGCGCCGCCGCTCGCGGCGCCTTCTTCACCCGCGCCCGCGCCCACATGCGCGCGGGCGCGCTGCTGGCGTGCGCGATCGTGACCGACCTCGAGCCCTTCGATTGCGCCGCCGGGGACCTCGGGCCCTCTGCGGAGACCGCGGTGGTCGCGGGGCGACGCTACGTCAGCCGCCCCACGCGGGTGCGGGTGCGGAGCCGCGCGATCGTGATCGAGCGCGAGCGGCGGATCCTCGCCTCCGAGGACGCGCCGGATGTAGCCGCGGGCGCGCCGCGAGGCGGCCCCGTCGCCTCCGAGCACGACGTCGTGGAGCTCGACCGCGTGACCGTCGCGCGCCTCGAGCGCGAGGCCGCGCGCGCGGGGCTGGCGCCGGCGGGCGAACGCGCGATCCCCGCGACCGAGGAGCACGTGGGCAGCGCCGTGGTGATGCTACGTGCCTGACCGCGACAACGGCATGGGAGCGGGCCGCCCCCTGCGCGTCTGCGCGCTCTATCCGGACCTGATGAACATCTACGCGGACCGCGGCAACCTGCTCGTGCTCGAGCGGCGCTGCGCGTGGCGCGGGCTCGGGTTCGAGCTGGACGCGAGCGGCCTCGGCGAGGCGCTGGACGGCGACGCGCACGACCTCTACTACCTCGGCGGTGGCCAGGACCGCGACCAGCGCCTTTGCGCTGAGGATCTCATCGAGAACAAGCGCGAGGCCCTGCACGCGGCGGCGGGCCGCGGGGCGGTCGTGCTGGGAGTGTGCGGCGGCTACCAGCTGCTGGGGCATTCCTACACCCTGGGCAGCGAGCGCATCCCCGGCGTCGGGCTGCTCGACGTCGACACCGTCCGCGAGGAGGGGCCGCGGCTGATCGGCAATATCGCGATCGAGCTCACCGGGGAGATTGATTGCGGCACCGGCGGGGACGGTGTGCTCGCGGGCTTCGAGAACCACGGCGGGCGCACGCGGCTGCACGAGGGCCAGGCGCCGCTCGGGCGCGTGCTGAAGGGCCACGGCAACGACGGCCGCAGCGGCTTCGAGGGCGCGATCAGCGGCGCCACGATCGGCACCTACCTGCACGGCCCGCTGCTGCCGAAGAACTCGTGGTTCGCCGATTGGCTGATCGCGCGCGCCCTCGGGCTCGCGGTGGATGGCCTCGAACCCCTGGACGACTCGCTGGAGCGCGAGGCGCACGCCGGCGCGCGGCGCGCTGCGGGCGTCTGACCGCGGCGGCGCGTACGATCGGCAGATGGAGCTCGCGGACTACCAGCGCCTCTCGCGCCGCACCGCGGAGTACCCGCGCGAGGCGTGGCTGGCCTATCCCGCCCTCGGCCTCGCGGGCGAGGCCGGCGAGGTGGCCGAGCACGCCAAGAAGGCCATCCGCGACGACGCGGGCAGCATCACCGAGGAGCGTCGCGCGGCAATGGCCAAGGAGCTGGGCGACGTGCTCTGGTACGTCGCCCAGCTCGCCAGCGAGCTCGGCCTCGAGCTCGAGGACATCGCCCAGGGCAACCTGGACAAGCTGCTCTCGCGCCAGCGGCGCGGCGTCCTCTCGGGCAGCGGCGACGAGCGCTAGCTGGCGACGGCGAAGCGCGCGAAGCGCTCCGCCAGGCGCGCGGGGACCATGGCGTCCACGCGCACGCCCTCCGCGGTGTTCTCGCGGCTGACCTCGCCCGCGATCTCGTGCAGCTCGGCGAGGCTGCCGCCGTCGGCGTAGGGCACAAGCAGGTGGACGGGGCGCAGCGTGTGCAGCAGCTCGCGCTCCAGGCGCTCCCCGAGCTCCTGCAGGCCCTCCCCGGTGGCGGCGCTGACGAGCACGGCGTCGGGATGGCGCAGGCGCAGTTCCACGCGCGCGTCCGCGTCGAGCAGGTCGAGCTTGTTGAGCACGAGCAGCCTGGGGCGCTCGCCCGCGCCGATCTCCTCGAGCGTCTGCTCGACCGCGTGCTGCATGATCGCCCGCTGCTCCTCGGGCGCGGAGCCGTCGAGCACGTGCGCGAGCAGCTCCGCGCGGCGGGTCTCCTCGAGCGTGGCGCCGAAGGCGTCGACGAGTTGATGCGGCAGCTTGCTGATGAAGCCGACGGTGTCGCTCATCAGGTAGGGCCTGCCGCCGAGCTTCAGCGTGCGCGTGGTCGGGTCGAGCGTGTGGAAGAGCCGGTCGCGCACGCCCACCTCCGAGCCCGTGAGCGCGTTCAGCAGCGTGGACTTGCCGGCGTTGGTGTAGCCGACGAGCGCGATCGTCGGCAGCGCGGCGCGCTCGCGCTCGGCGCGCTGCACGGCGCGCGTGCCCTTGACGTGCTCCAGGCGCCTGCGCAGCGCCGCGATGCGGTCGCGGGCGAGCCTGCGGTCGGTCTCTATCTGGGTCTCCCCCGGCCCCCTCGTGCCGATGCCGCCCCCGAGACGCTCGAGGTGGGTCCACAGGCCGCGCATGCGCGCAAGGTTGTACTCCAGCTGGGCGAGCTCCACCTGGAGCTTGCCCTCGGCGCTGCCGGCGTGGGAGGCGAAGATGTCGAGGATCACGGTCGTGCGGTCCACCACGGGCAGGCCGAGCGCCTCCTCGAGGTTGCGCTCCTGGCGAGCGCTGAGCTCGTCGTCGCAGGCGATCACGTTCGCGTCGGCGGCCTTGGCGGCGGCCTTGGCCTCCTCGACCTTGCCGGGACCGAGGTAGGTGTTCGGATGGGGCAGCTCGCGGCGCTGGACCATCTCGCCGACGACGGCCACGCCCGCGGTGCGCAGCAGCTCCTCCAGCTCGGAGAGATCCTCCCCGTCGGGCAGCGCCGCGATGCAGAACGCCCGCTGGCGCGCGCGCTGCGGCTCCGACCCGTTGGCCTGGGCCTGGCTGGGCGTCGGGGTGACGGCGCTGCGACCGTTGCGGCTTCTATCCATCCACGACCAAGTCTAGGACCTCTACCCGAGCGCGCCCAAGCGCTCCACTGCCTCGAGCAGCCGCTCGTCGGGTGTGGTCAGCGAGATCCGGAACCAGCCCTCGCCGGCGGGACCGTAGATCGACCCCGGCGAGATCACGACCGCAGCCTGCTCGAGCACGTGCTCGCAGTAGGCGACGGAGCTGGCGAAGCCCTCGGGCACGGGCGCCCATATGTAGATCGTGCCGTGCGGCGGGCGCACCTGGACGCCGATGCCCCGCAGCGCCTCGCAGACGAGGTCGCGCCGGCGCCGATAGAGCTCGTTCATCGAGGCCACCTCCGCGTCGGCCTCCGGTGAGAGCGCCGCCACGCCCGCGAGCTGGACGGCCTCGAACAGGCCGGAGTCGATGTTCGTCTTCAGCTGCCAGTAGGTGTGCAGCGCCTCGGCGTTGCCCACGACGACCGCGCAGCGCCAGCCGGTCATGTTGTAGCCCTTGGACAGCGAGAAGACCTCGATGCCCACGTCCTTGGCGCCCGGCGTGGCCAGGAACGACGGGGCGCGGTAGCCGTCGAAGACGATCTCCGAGTAGGCGTTGTCGTGCACCACGAGGATCTCGTAGGCGCGCGCGAACTCGACGACCCGCTCGAAGAACCCCTCGGGCACGACGGCGCCGGTGGGGTTGTTGGGGTAGTTGAGAAACATCAGCTTTGATCTGCGCGCGACGTCCTCGTCGATCGCGCCGAGGTCGGGCACGAAGCCGTGCTCGGGCTCCAGCGCCATCAGCACGGGCTCAGCGCCCGCCAGCCACGGCCCGCCTGTGTAGACGGGGTAGCCGGGGTCGGCAGCGAGCGCGTAGTCGCCAGGGTCGAGGAATGCGAGGTTCAGGTTGAAGATCGCCTCCTTGGCGCCGATCGCGGGGATGATCTCGCGCTCGGGGTCCAGGGCGACATCGAAGCGCCGCGCGTAGAAGTCGCGCACGGCCCCGCGGAAGTCCTCGCGTCCGCGGTTGGATGGGTACTGATGGGTCGCGGGCTCGGTCACCGCCTCCTGCATCGCCTCCACGATCAGCGCCGGCGTGGGCCGGTCGGGATCGCCGATGCCCAAGCTGATCACGTCGACGCCGGCAGCGCGCTTCTCGGCGATCTTGCGCTCCAGCTGCGCGAAGGCATACGGCGGGATGCGCTCCAAGCGCTTACTCGGTCTCATCAAGCTCCTTTGTGAACTCGTCGCTGAGGCGCCCCTCGAACACGGGCCGCGCCCAGCCTGTCAGGTTGACGTGCAGGTCCTCCCCCACCTCTACCTCCAGCTCGCCGCCGTCGAGCACGACGGTCACACGAGCGTTCTCGCCGGAGAGCCCGGATTCGAGCACGTGGGCGACCGCCGCTCCGGTGGCGCCCGTGCCCGAGGACAGGGTCTCGCCGACGCCGCGCTCGAAGATGCGAGCGCGGATGCGCTCGCCCTCGCCCCCCTCCAGACGCGTGTACCAGGACACGTTGGTGCGGTTGGGAAACTGGAAGTCCACTTCGATGTGCGGCCCGATGGCGCCCAGCTCGAGCGCCTCGAGCTTCTCCGGGGAGTCGACGTGGATCGCGCACTGCGGGTTGCCGACGGAGACGTGGCGGAAATGCCACGCGAGCCCGCCCGCGGCGACCTCTCCGCTGCCGTCCTCGGGGCCGCCGGGGAAGTCGGGCGAGCTGAGCCGGGCGCGTCCCATGTCCACCGTGCACGTCTCCGGCCCGGTGATCGTCGGGCGGATCTCTCCGGCGACGGTGCTAATCGCGAAGACGTCGCTGTCGGTCCAGCCGCGGCGGCGCAGGTAGAGGATCGCCTCGCGCGCGCCGTTGCCCGAGAGCTCGGCCTCGGAGCCATCCGGATTGAAGATCCTCAGGTCCGCCACGTGGCGGGCGTCAGCCGGCGGGCAGAGCAGCAGAACACCGTCGGCGACGACGCCGAAGTGGCCCTCGCACAGCCTGCGCACACGCGCGGGCGAGAGCTCGAACGGGAGCTCGTCGCGCTCGAGGATCAGATAGTCGTTGCCGAGGGCCTGCCACTTCTCGAATCGCATCAGGGGCCGGAGTCTAGGATCTCGCGCGCCACGGCGAGCGGATCGCGCCCGGCCACGTCGATCACGCGCACGCCTGCGAGCTTGCGCATCCACGTGAGCTGGCGCTTTGCGTAGTTGCGCGTGCGCCGCTTCATCCGCTCCACATCTCCCGCGAGCAGCTCCTCGAAGCCGAGTGCCATGCGCGCGGTCTGCGAGGCGCCCGCGGCGTGCGCGGCGCGGACCTCCTCGGCGGCGCCCGCCGCGAGCATCCGCTCGATGCGCGCCTCGATGGCTGCGTAGAGCTGCTCGCGCTCCATCGTCAGCCCCGCGAGCAGCGTCGAGTGGCGGGTCTCCTCGCTCCACAGCTGCGATGGGCCCTCCGGCGGCTCGAGCTCGCCCAGGTCGAGGAGCTCCAGCGCGCGCACGATCCGCCGGCTGTCGTTGGGATCGATCCCGTCGGCGGCCCACGGCGCGCGCGCCGCCAGCCGGGCGTGCAGCGCCGCCGGCCCGTGCACGGCGAGCTCCGCGGCCCAGCGCTCGCGCACCCCCTCCGCCGGTGGCGGGCGCAGGCTCAGCTCCGTCAGCGCCGCACGCAGGTAGAGACCCGTGCCGCCCACCACGATCGGCCGGCGCCCCGCGGCGAGCAGGCCGTCGATCTCGGCGTGTGCGAGCCCGGCGTACTGGCCCACGCTGAACGTCGCATCGATCGGCACGAACGACACGAGGCGGTGCTCCAGGAGCGCCTGCTCGGCAGGCGAGGCCACGCCGGTGAGGATCTCCAGGCCCGCGTAGACCTGCAGGGCGTCGGCGGAGACGGCGACGGGATCCTCGCCGCGGGCGCGGAGGATCTCGGCGAGCGAGAGCGCGACGGCGGTCTTGCCGACGCCCGTGGGACCGAACAACGCGATCGTGCGCACACGGATAGGCTCACAGGTCATGCAGATCAAGGGCTCCACGGTGCTGCTCACGGGCGCGACAGGCGGCATCGGCCACGCGATCGCGCGTGCGCTGGGCGCGCGCGGGGCGAGCCTGATCCTCACGGGCCGGCGCAGCGAGGTGCTGGCGCCGCTGGCCGAGCAGCTGGGCGCCCGCTCGATAGCGGTGGACCTGAGCGAGCCGGAGGAGATCGACCGCCTCGTGGAGGAGGCGGGGCATGTGGACATCCTCGTGGCCAACGCCGCCCTGCCGGCCAGCGGGCTGCTCGACGGCTTCACGGTCGAGGAGATAGATCGCGCGCTCGACGTCAACCTGCGGGCGCCGATCGTGCTCACGCACGCTCTCACACCCGCGATGGTGAGCAGGCGCAGCGGACACCTGCTCTACATCTCTTCGCTCTCCGGCAAGGTCGCCGCCCCCGGAGCCTCGATCTACAACGCCACTAAGTTCGGCCTGCGCGGCTTCGCCGCGGCGATGCGCGCGGAGCTGCGCTCCAGCGGCGTGGGCGTCTCGAGTGTGTTCCCCGGGTTCATCCGCGACGCGGGCATGTTCGCCGACGCCGAGGTGGACCTGCCCCCGGGCGTGGGCACGCGCAGCCCCGAGGACGTTGCCGAAGCGGTCGTCTCGGGAATCGAGCGCAACCACGGCGAGGTCGACGTGGCGCCGCTGTCGCTGCGCGCGAGCGCGATGTTCGCGGGCATCGCTCCCGAGCTCACCGCCACCATGGCGCGCAGACTGGGCGCGGAGGAGATCTCGCGCAAGATGGAGGCCGGTCAGCGCGACAAGCGCTGAGCCTGGCAATGGGCCGCGTGCAGCGGCCTCAGAACAGCGTGTCCTGACGCCAGCTCTCCCGCGGTCCGAACTGGGGCGGCTCGGGTTCGATCTCGGGCGAGCGCCTGATCGCCCGGAAGTCGCCCGGCGGCCCGCCGCGGCGCACCAGCCGAGCGAGGCGGCGCCGTTCCGCGGGCGGCGCGTAGGCGCCGCGCCGGTAGAGCTCGCAGCAGCGGGGACTTCGTGAGCACCGAGCAGGGGTTGGCCGCGTCGCGCAGCGCCTCCCAGATGCCCTGCATCAGCCTGTAGCGGCCCTCCACCCACTGATAGGGGTCCGTGTTCGTCGCCAGCGCCACGTGCTCCCCCTTCCACGAGGGACGTGCGAGCTCCGCTCGCAGGACCTCCGGTGCGTTGACCTTCACGACGATCTCGCGCTCGAAGTCGCGGCCCGCATTGAAGCCGAGATATGTGTGGGTGGGACGGGCGAAGCAGTTGTGACTGACGACGCCGTTTGCGATGAAGTCGCCCGTCCCTGTCGTGATGTCGTACAAACCCATCGTGATGCCGAGGGCACGGACGGACACCACGCGCAGGCGAGAGTCGGTTTTAAGAGCGTCGCCCTCCAGCGAGCGCTTCCGCTGATCGCAGGATCGGTGGACTGCAATAGCCGCGTTTGCTCAGGCAGACCGCCCCGCAGACGAACGGAGGTCATTCCGTTCGTCCGCCCCGTGCGCTCTACAACATGGTCGAAGTGGAGCCGGCCGAGACACGCTCTCACCCAGTCGATGATCTCTGGATCCGTGTTGGCGATCCGCAGACAATCGCTGTTCGAGCCCTCGGCGTCGAAGATGCCTGCGAGGAAACCCTTGATCCAGGAGAGCGCGGAAAACGTGGGCCAGCGGATGAGTTCAGTGATCCGCTCGAAATGCGTTTTCGTCTTGTGCGGATCGCGGTCATCGCCCTGAGATTGGGCGCAGCAGCGGCGAAGGCGAACTCCTTCGTCTCGACGCCGAAGGCGGCGAGGTAGAGGGCCGTGCGATGCAGCGCCTCAATGTCCGCGAGTGCCAGGCGAAACCGATAGGCGGCACCGGAACTTCGGCCCGGGCGCCGGTAGTCGCAGGCCCGCAGAGTGCCATCGCCTCTGATGACCCCGCACAGGTAGCCCCGGCGATAGTCCTCGTCAATCTTCGGCGGCGGCCCGCACCCACCGGGTCCCATCAGCCTGTTGTTGAGCGTGAGATGCGGCCGTTGCAGCGGGCCGGATTCGTTGCCGATCACGTGCTTCCAGCCACGAGTGCTGAGGAAACGGTGATCGGCGCTTGCGATCAGATCCGTCCCGTCCTCGAGCTCCACAACGTAGGCAGGCTTCACGCTCGTCCACTTGTCGAGTACCTCGGTTACAGCGAAGCGACGGTAGGCGCCCTCGCGGACACTTCCGTAGATGGCCTGCCCCACCTCGAGGTCGGCGATCGGCGCGGTGCGGCCGTCCGCCAGCAACACGGCCGTCTCGGGACCCAGGCAATAGGCACAGGCATGACTGCAACCCCGGTAAGGGTTGACGGTCCAGCGGAAGGGCATGCGCGACTTCTCCGGGACGCGGTTGAGGACAGACTTGGCGTGGACCTCATAGAAGCGCGTGTCGAGCGCCTCGGGTGCGTCGAAGCGGCGCACGGCGGCGGTATCGCGGTAGCCCGGAAGCCGGTGCTGCTCCTCGGCCTCCAGCGTGAGGTTGCTCCAGCGCACGAACATATGTTCGCATCGGTGACGGACACCGCCGTGTTCGCACGGGCCGACGCAGCGCTCTACGAGGCCAAGCGCAGCGGCCACGACCGCGTCTGCGTCGAAGGCGGCGCGCTGCTCGACGCGGCCGCGTAGCTGTCCGCGCTCACAGCTCGATCACGCTGCGGATGCCGTCCTGGGCCTCCATCAGCTCGAAGCCGCGGTTGATCTCATCCAGGGCGATGCGATGGGAGATGAAGGGGTCCACGTCGATGTCGCCGTCGAGGTAGCGGCGCACGAGCGCAGGCACGTCCTCGCGGCCCTTCAGGCCGCCGAAGGATGAGCCGCACACGCGCCGGCCCGTGATCAGCAGGCGCGGGACCACCTCTAGCGTCTCTCCGCGGCCGGCCACTCCGCAGACGGTGCACAGGCCCCAGCCCATGCGCGCCGCCTCCACCGCCTGGCGCATCACGGCCACCAGGCCGGTCGCCTCGAAGGTGTAGTCCGCGCCGAAGCCGTCCGTCATCTCGAGGACCGCCGCCACGGCGTCGGAGCCGCCCTGCATGAGGTGGGTGGCTCCTTGCCCGCGCGCGAGCTCCAGGCGCTCTTCGGAGAGGTCCACGCAGACGATCCGCTCGGCCCCCTGCAGGCGGCAGCCGGCGACTGCGCCGAGGCCCACCATGCCCGCGCCGAAGACCACGCACGTGGAGCCCTCGCGGACCGCCGCGGTCCGCATGGCTGCGCCCAGCCCCGTCGAGAGCCCGCACGCGAACAGGCACGCGCGGTCCAGCGGCGCCTCGGGGTCGATGCGCGCGAGCGCGATCTCGGGCATGACCGTGTATTCCGCGAACGTCGAGGTGCCCATGAAGTGGCGCAGCGGCTCGCCCCCCAGGCTCAGGCGCGTCGTGCCGTCGGGGAGGAACCCGAGGTTCTGCTGCTCGCGGATCGCCAGGCAGAGGTTCGTGAGCGGGCTGCGGCAGTGGATGCACTCGCCGCACTGCGGCGAGAACAGCGTCACGACGTGGTCGCCCTCGCGCACGAGCATCACCCCCTCGCCGCAGCGCTCCACCACGCCCGCGCCCTCGTGGCCGAGCACGGTGGGGGCGTAGCCGGAGGGATCGACGCCCGAGGCCGTGTACGTGTCGGTGTGGCACACGCCGCAGGCGACGAGCCGCACGAGCACCTCGCCGGGGCCGGGATCGGCCAGCTCGACCTCCTGCACGACGAGCGGCTTGGCGAACTCCTCGAGCACCGCTGCACGCATCTTCATGGCTCAGCCCGCCCGCGCCAGCAGGCGCTCCTCGCCCGCGAGCGTCTGGCTGGTCGCCGTCAGGATCTCCACGTCGGTCAGCTCGCCGGGGGCGGCGAGGCCGCCGAAGTTGACGACCTTGTTGTGGCGCGTGCGCCCGCGCAGCCGCTCGGGGTCGGTGCGCGAGGGGCCTTCCACGAGCACCTCCACCGTGCGGCCCACGAACCGGCGTGCGCGCTCGCGCGCGCTCGCCTGCACGATCTCCAGCAGCCGTTCCATGCGCTCCACCTTCACCGGATGGGGCACCACGCCCTCGGAGATCTCCGCCGCCTCCGTGCCCCGCCGCGGCGAGAAGATGAACGTGAACGCGCTGTCGTAGCCCACCTGCTCGGCCACCTCGAGCGTCTCGCTGAAGTCCTCCTCGGTCTCGCCGGGGAAGCCCACGATGATGTCGGTGCTCAGCGAGACGTCCGGCACGTGCTCGCGGATCATCGCCACCCGCTCCATGTAGCGGCGGCGGTCATACGTACGCCGCATCGCCTTGAGGATGCGGCTGGAGCCCGACTGCAGCGGCAGGTGGATGTGCTCGCACACGCTCGCAAGCTCCGCGTGCGCGCGCACGACGTCCTCGCGCATGTCCTTCGGGTGCGGGCTCGTGTAGCGGATGCGCTCGATCCCCTCCACCCCGTCGATCAGCCGCAGGAGCTCCGCGAAGCTCGCGCGCTCCCGGCGAGACCCCGCCGGCGCCCGGGTCGAGAGTGGGCCCGCGGGCAGGTCGCGTCCGTAGGAGTTCACGTTCTGGCCCAGCAGCGTCACCTCGCGCACCCCGTCCGCGGCCATCACCTGCGCCTCCGCCACGAGCTCCTGCAGCGGCCTGCTGACCTCGCGCCCGCGCGTGGAGGGCACGATGCAGTAGGAGCACGCGCAGTTGCAGCCCACGCTGATCTGCAGCCAGCCCTGGAAGGCACGCTCGCGGCGCGCGGGCAGGTGGCCCGTGAACCCCTCGAACTCGAAGTAGCCCTGCGCGCTCAGCGAGTCGCTCGTCAGGAACTCCGCCAGCTTGTGAACCTGCCCGGGCCCGAACGCCACGTCCACGAACGGGAAGCGCTCGAAGACCTCCTCCTTCAGCGACTGCGCCCAGCAGCCCCCCACTCCCACGACGCGCTCGGGGTGCTCGCGCTTGAGCCTGCGGGCCTCGCCGAGGTGGGCCACGAAGCGGCTGTCCGCCGTCTCGCGGATCGAGCACGTGTTGAACAGGATCAGGTCCGCCTCCGCGCGCTCGGGTGCCTCGTCGTAGCCGATCGACTGGAGCATCCCCTTCATCCGCTCGGAGTCGTGCTCATTCATCTGACAGCCGAACGTCGTCAGGTGGTAGCGCTTCCGGATGATCAATCGCGAGGGGCTCGACATCGCAGCCAAGAATCGCACACCCCAGCGCCGGGCCATCGGCGTTGTCGGCGTGTCCCACGTCTCCAGCCGAGAGGGCGAGAGCTTCGCCAGTCCCGATGAGGAGGGTCAGACCGTCGCGGAGGCGACGCGCGGCGGCCGTTTCTCTCGCCGCGAACCGCCAGGGGCCGGCGAATACCGCTCGCACGCTGCGCGAAACACAACAAGCAGGTGTCCTGGGGGGCTATCCTGGCGTCATGGCTTGGTGGCTGCCGCCAACCGAATACCCGGTAATCGGGCACCCGGACTCTGTTTCCGCGCATTGGGATCAGCTCCGGCGTGAGGCCGAAGCCCGCGCTCGGCGCGCCGAAGAGGCCCAACTCTCCGGGGTCCGGTATGTATCCGTTCAGCCCCCGCGGCCAAAAAGCGAGCCCGTCGATGTCGATGACATCCGGATTGGGCGACCGTACCCGAATAGCTAGTAGGGACCCGGCCTCGCAGCGGGGGTCAGCACGGCGTCTGGAAGCTCTCCGGGCGGCCCGCTTCCGGTCGTTCGTGTAACCGACAAGTGTCCCGGTCCCCGAGAAACAAGTTGAGCCCCGGGCGTCGTGCATCACCGCCCGACACTATGCATATTGCGAACTACGTCGTCAGGTGGTAGCGCTTCATCGGCAAAGGGTATCCGGCGAGGCGTATCGCCTCAGCTGCGCTATGCGGCGACCGCGACCCCGCCGGCCCTCCGTGGCCGTTGCGGACGCAGTTCTTGAGCCTCCCCGCTAGGCGGCTGCTGCGGCGGCGGCTGCCACCGGTTCGCTCGCTATCGGCGGCGGCACGTCCTTGTCGCGGTCGATCGGGGTGACGAGGTCCTTGCCGAGGCCCAGCGCCGCGTAGATCTTGTCTTCGATCTCCTTCGCCACCGCCGGGTTCGCCTCGAGGTGAGCCTTGGCGTTGCCGCGCCCCTGGCCGAGGCGGTCATTGCCGTAGGAGAAGAACGACCCGGACTTCGAGACGATGTTGTGCTCCAGGCCCAGGTCCACCAGGCAGCCCGCCGTGGAGATGCCCTTGCCGAACTCGATGTCGAACTCGGCCTGGCGGAACGGCGCCGCGACCTTGTTCTTGACGACCTTCACGCGCACGCGGTTGCCCACCGCCTCGGTGCCGTCCTTGAGCGTCTCGATGCGTCGGATGTCGAGGCGCTGGGAAGCGTAGAACTTCAACGCGCGCCCGCCCGGCTGGGTCTCCGGCGAGCCGAACATCACGCCCACCTTTTCGCGTATCTGGTTGGTCAGGATGCAGAGCGTCTGTGTGCGGTTCAGGTTGCCCGCGAGCTTGCGCATCGCCTGGGACATCATCCGTGCCTGCGCGCCCACCGTCTGGTCGCCCATCTGCCCCTCGAGCTCCACCCGCGGCGTCAGCGCGGCGACGGAGTCGATCGCAACCACGTCCACAGCGCCGGAGCGGACGAGCATGTCCGCGATCTCCAGCGCCTGCTCGCCGTAGTCGGGCTGGGAGACGAGCAGCTCGTCGATGTCCACCCCGATCTCTCTCGCGTAGAGCGGGTCCATGGCGTGCTCGGCGTCGATGAACGCGCACACGCCTCCGAGCTTCTGCGCCTCGGCGAGCACGTGGTAGATCAGCGTCGTCTTGCCCGAGG
>OCZT010003830.1_pt1 | contig 15332 bp, 18 predicted proteins | sample 1539031 | NCBI WGS metagenome assembly OCZT01 (sample SAMEA3539308, study PRJEB22396) | soil metagenome | biome: tundra; feature: field; material: soil | place: USA | collected 2010-05 | depth 0.15 m | reverse complement strand
GCAAGCCGATCGGTTCGCTGACGCAGATGGCGACGATCCGGCTCGGCAAGCGCACCGACAACCGCTCGCCACTCATCAGGGATTTCATCCCGCTCGCGTCGCTCGACGACATTGTCTTCGGCGCGTGGGATCCGATCCCCGACGACGCGCTCACCGCGGCAAGGAAGGCGGGCGTGCTCGACGAGCGCGACCTCGCGCCCATCGCCGGCTTCCTGCAAGGCATCACGCCGATGCCCGCCGTGTTCGACAACCATTACGTCACGCGCATCAACGGCGCCAACGTGAAGCAGGGGAAGAACAAGCGCGCGCTTGCCGAGGCGCTGCGCCAGGACATCCGCGACTTCAAGGCGACCCACGCGCTCGACCGGTTGGTCATCGTCTGGTGCGCCTCGACGGAGATCTACCTCAAGCCGGGACCGCAGCACGCGACAATCGCCGCGTTCGAGCAGGCGATGGAGTGCAACGACGACCAGATCGCGCCGTCCATGCTGTACGCCTGGGCCGCGCTCATGGAAGGCGTCCCGTTCTGCAACGGGGCGCCGAATCTCAGCGTGGATATTCCCGCGCTGGTCGAGCTCGCCAACGCGAAGGGCGTCCCGATCTCGGGAAAGGACTTCAAGACGGGCCAGACCTGGCTCAAGACCGTCATCGCTCCGGGCATCAAGGCGCGCATGCTCGGCCTCAAGGGCTGGTACTCCACGAACATCCTCGGGAATCGCGACGGCGAAGTGCTCGACGATCCCGCGTCGTTCAAGACGAAGGAAGAGTCCAAGCTCTCCGTGCTGCATACGATCCTCCAGCCCGACCGCTATCCCGACCTGTACAAGGACTTCTCGCACGTCGTGCGGATCAACTACTATCCGCCGCGAGGGGACAACAAGGAGGGGTGGGACAACATCGACATCGTCGGGTGGATGAACTATCCGATGCAGATCAAGGTCAATTTTCTCTGCCGCGATTCGATCCTGGCGGCGCCGATCGTGCTCGACCTGGCCCTGTTCTCCGACTTCGCGCACCGCGCCGGGATGAAGGGGATTCAGGAGTGGCTCAGCTTCTATTACAAGTCTCCGATGACCGCTCCGGGACTCCAGCCGGAGCACGATCTCTTCATTCAGCAGACCAAGCTCAAGAACACGCTGCGGCACCTGATGGGGGAGGAGCAGATAACTCATCTGGGGTTGGAGTACTACGCATGAAATTCTCCAGGATTTCGAGAGGTCTGGCGGCTGTCAACTCACAGCTGTCAGGTGGCAGCGTTCAGATGGGGCGCATCGCCCGCGCACTGGCCTGCGTGCTCGTGGTCTTCGCCGGCGCCTGCGGCCCGTCGTTACCCCCCACCGACATGCGCGCCTGGACCGACGATTTTGAATTCCGTATCTCGCCGGACATCGTGCCGCCCCGCGCGCTCGAGCAAGTCCACTACTCGATCACCGTGCGCGACAAGAAGACGCACGAGCCGATCGCGAACGGGCAGGGACGGATCTTCGCGACCAACGCCGACGGGCATTCGATCTACGACGGGTTCTCCTACGGCCCGGAAGTGGGCGTGTACCACGCCACATTGCTGTTCGCCACCGCCGGCGACTGGGCGATGAACGTCCAGTTCCGCCGCGATTCCACAAAAGCCCTCCAGCGACCCGACGGTGACTGGCGACAGACCGTCGATGTCGCGTCTGAACCCGGGAGCTCCAAGCCATGAACCATTTCCATCGCACGGCCGTCCCTCCCGACGCCGCCCTTGCCGAGGCGGACGCGTTCTTCCCGACCATCGGCATGAAACGGACCGCCGCCGCCGCGCGCACCCGCCGGTTCGAGGGGACTGTGGGCGAGCCCGCGGAGCAGGCGACGCTCGATCTCTCGGTGAAGATGGAGGGCGGTCACTACACGTTCGTCGAGGCGCGGACGTCGGCACAGGGAGAGAGCCGGCTCGACCGCGGCGTGAAGAATTACTTCACGCGCCTGCACAAGATGGCCGACCCCAGGTACGCGCTGAGCGCGTCGTACTGAGCGTGGCGGTGAAGGGCGGCGCGCGTGGCGCGAAGCGAGCCGCTTTCGCGCCTGTCGTCGCCGCGACCCTCTCGCACGCACGGCAACTCGAGCTCTACTACTGGATGCGGCTCACGCGGACGCTCGAGGAGCGGCTCGTGAACCTGCACCGGCAGAACAAGCTCGCCGGTGGACTCTTCCGCTCGCTCGGGCAGGAGGCGGACGCCGTCGGGTCCGCGTTCGCGATCGAGCCGCGCGACGTGCTCTCGTCGCTCACGAGGAATCTCGGCTCCCTGCTCGTGAAGGGCGCGACGCCGGTCGAAGTGATCCGCCAGCACATGGCCACCGCCGACTCACCGACCCGCGGCCGCGACCACGGTCTGCATTTTGCGGATCTCGGCCGCGGCTTCATCGGGCACATTTCACCGCTTGGCGACATGGTCGCGTTGATGGCCGGCGTCACGCTTTCGTTCAAGCTCCGCGGCGAGGATCGTGTGGGCCTCGTCTATCTCGGTGACGGCGCTACCAGCACCGGCGCGTTCCACGAGGGAATCAACCTCGCAGCGGTCCAGCGATGCCCGCTCGTCGTGATCGTCGAGAACAACGGCTACGCCTACTCCACGCCTATCGCGAAGCAGAGCGCGGCCAGCCAGTTCGTCGACAAGGCCGCCGGATACGGCGTGGCCGGCGACCGCGCCGATGGAAACGACGTGCTGGCGGCGTACGAGGTGACGCGGCGCGCGGTCGAGCGCGCGCGGGCGGGCGGCGGCGTCACGTTGATCGAGCTGGTGACGTACCGGCGACGCGGCCACGCGGAACATGACAACCAGTCGTACGTGCCGGAGGGGGAAGTCGAGCGGTGGGCCGCGGAGAACGACCCGATCGACCGGTTCATCCGGGTGCTAGTCGACCGCGAGAAGACCGAACAGTCCGAGCTCGACGCGATCGACGCCCGGGCGCTGGCCGAGGTCGACTTGGCCGCCGAGGAGGCGCTTCGCTCTCCCAAGCCCGTGGGGCTCGACGCGCTCGCCGGCGTGTTTGCCGGACCGTCGAGGCTCGCGCCGCACTGGTACCGCGCCTGACCATGGCCGCCATCACCTACCTCGAAGCCATTCGCGAGGCGCTCATCGAGGAAATGGAGCGCGACGCCGGCGTGTTCTGTCTCGGCGAGGACGTCGGCGTGTTCGGTGGCGCCTTCAAGGTCACCGAAGGACTGCAGGCCAGGTTCGGACGACATCGGGTGATCGACACGCCGCTCTCGGAGATCGCGATCGTCGGCGCGGCGGCAGGCGCGGCGCACATGGGGATGCGCCCTGTCGCGGAGATGCAGTTCGCCGACTTCATCGCCTCCGCGTACGACATGCTGACGAACTACGTCGCGACGTCGCGCTACCGCACCGGACTCGCGTGCCCGATGGTGGTGCGCGGACCGAGCGGCGGCTACGTCCGCGGGGGACCGTTCCATTCGCAGAATCCGGAGGCGGCGTTCATCCACACGCCGGGGTTGAAGATCGTGTGCCCCGCGACGGCCGAAGATGCCAAGGGACTCCTGAAGTCCGCGATTCGCGACGATGACTGCGTACTCTTCTTCGAGCACAAGTACCTCTACCGCCGGATCAGGGGGGAAATGCCCGCCGGCGACCATCTCACGCCGATCGGAAAGGCGCGCGTGGCGCGGGAAGGTCACGACCTCTCGATCGTCACCTACGGCGCCACGGTCTGGCATGCGCTCGAGGCGGCGGCGGAACTCGAACGGTCGGGCGTGTCGGCCGAGGTGATCGACCTGCGGTCGCTGGCGCCGCTGGACGACGACGCGATCGTCGCGACCGTGAAGAAGACGAACCGCGTGGTGATCGTGCACGAGGACACGCGCACCGGCGGCATCGCCGGCGAGATCATCGCGCGCATCAACGAGTTGTGCTGGGAGTGGCTCGACGCGCCGGTGCTGCGCGTGACCGCGCACGACGTCCCGCTCCCGGCCGCGGCGGCGCTCGAGGACTTCGTGCTTCCGGCGGCCGCCGACATCGTGACGGCGGCGCGGCGCGTGGGGACCTACTAGAATTATGACAGACGGCGGACGGCGGACGGCAGACGGCGGGACGGCGGGCGGCGAGACCCCGCATCGCATCTCGACGACCCGGAAGGTGGCGATCGGCTGTTTTTCGTCGTGGCTGGGGTTCGCGAGCGGAGCGATGGTGGCGGCGCTGCTCTCGAAGTTCGCGGCTTTTGTGATGAGGGCGAACGCTTGCGACGGGGTTCCCTCATGCAACTGGTACGTTTGGGCTGGCATCGGAGGGCTGGTCGGCGCGTCGACGCTGCCATTCCTGGTGCTGCGGGTGCTTGGCAAGCCCGCGAAATCCGGGACGCGGGATTCGGGACTCTGAATGCGGGATGCGGGATGCGGGACTCTAAATTGGGGGAGGTAGTCGTGGCTCGAGTGGACGTGATCATGCCCCAGATGGGGGAGTCGATCGCCGAGGGAACCGTCTCGCGCTGGCTGAAGAAAGTCGGCGACGAGGTGAAGCGCGACGAACCGATCTTCGAGATCTCCACGGACAAGGTGGATGCGGAGATCCCGTCGCCGTCCGCCGGCGTGCTTGCCGAGATCATCGTCGGCGAGGGAAAGACGGTCACGGTGCAGACCGTGGTCGCGCGGATCGAGACCGAGAAGGGGGCGTCGGTGGCCTCCACGGCGCCGGTGGCGGCAAATAGCGGCGCTCCCGCGCCGCCAGTGGCCGCCCCGGCTGTCGCTCTCGGTGCGCCCGAGAAGGCTGCCACGGTTCCGGCCACGGTCGTGCAGCCCGTGACCGCCACATCCCGTCCGGCGAACCGCGGATTCGAGGAGCGCATCCGCACCAGGAGTTCTCCGCTCGTGCGCCGGATCGCCGCCGAGCATGGCATCGAGATCGCCCAGCTCGCCGGCAGCGGCATCGCTGGTCGCGTCACCAAGCGGGACCTGATTGGATTCATCGAGAGCGGCGCGCCGGTGCCGGCGGCGGGCAACGGCGGACAGGGATCGGGCGTCGCACCTGCGCCCGAATCGCTCGCCGTCCCGACCGCCTCGGCATGGCCGGGCGACCTCGTCGAGCCGATGTCGAAGCTGCGCCGCCTCACGTCCGATCACATGGGAATGGCGATTCGGGTGGCGACGCACGTCACGACGTTCTTCGAGATCGACCTCACCCGCGTCGCACGCGTCCGCGCCGCCATGCGGGCGGACTTCGAAGCGCAGTCCGGGCAGAAGCTCTCCTACCTCCCGTTCATCATCCAGGCCGCGGTGATGACGTTGAAGCGCCACCCGATCATCAACGCGGCGGTCAACGGCAGCGAGATCATCTTCCGCCGCCGGTACAACATCGGCATCGCCGTCGCGCTCGATCCGACCGGACTGATCGTGCCCGTGATCAAGCACGCGGAGGACCTGTCGCTCTCCGGCATCGCCAAGGCGGCCAACGATCTCGCGAACCGCGCGCGCACGAAGCGGCTCGGGCCGGCCGACGCGCAGGACGCGACGTTCACGATCACCAACCCCGGCGTGTTCGGCTCCATCATGGGAACGCCCATCATCCCGGTCGGCACGACATCCATCCTCGGGATCGGCGCGATCGAGAAGCGCCCGAAGGTGCTGACCGATGCCGATGGCGGGGATACGATCGCGATCCGCACGTGCGCGTACGTCTTCCTGTCGTTCGATCACCGCGTGGTCGACGGCGCCGACGCGGATCGATTCATGGCGGAATTCAAGCGGACGCTGGAGTCGATTCCCGAGCAGGGCTACTAGCCGATGCCGCGCGCGCTCTCGATCAAGCGCTCGATCGTTCCGGCGTTGGAGCGGGCGAAGTACCTCGAGCGACTCCGGACGCGGAAGGCGCACTACGAGCGGGCCGGCTGCGAGTTCTGGGCGTTCGAGGAGGCCGCGCTCACGGGCGCGTTCATCGAGTTCGTCGAGGCGACCGACGCGGCGACCCTCGAGGCCGCGCATGCCGCCGCTCCCGATCCCGTACTCGACCCCGCCCGCGTCTACACCGAAGTGGCACTGACGTGACCGGCGCTCGCACGGCGTCGCAGGATCCGGCCGACGCGCGTGCGACGCAACGGTTCGTGGACCTCCATTCGCACTCGACCGCCTCGGATGGGGCGAACGCGCCGGGCAGCGTGGTCGAGACGGCGGCGCGTGCGGGGCTTTCCGCGCTCGCGCTGACCGATCACGACACGCTTGCCGGTGTCGCCGCGGCCATCGAAGTCGGCGAGCGACTCGGCGTCCGGGTCGTGGCGGGAGTCGAGCTGAGCCTGATGGACGGCGAGAACGAAGTGCACATGCTCGGGTTGCACATCGCGCGCGTGGCAGCCCTGCAGGACGAACTCGAGGCCGTGCGGGACTCGCGCAAGGCGCGAGCCGAGCGGATCGTCTCGAAGCTGAACGATCTCGGCGTTCCGCTGACCGTCACCGCGGTCTTCGAACAGGCGGGAGGTGGCGCCGTGGGACGGCCGCATATCGCGCGGGCCCTGATTGCGGGCGGCTGGGTGCGTGACCAGCGCGAGGCGTTCGACCGGTACCTTGGCGCGGGACGGCCCGCGAACGTCGAGAAGCGGCGCATCACGGTCGCGGACGGCATCCGCCTGATCCACGAGTGCGGCGGACTCGCCATCGTCGCGCATCCCGGCGCCGACGGACGGCGTGAGCGCGTGGAGCCCCTGGTGGCGCTCGGCCTCGACGGCCTGGAGGTGAAGCACCCGGGCCACTCGTCGGAGGACACGTTGCGGATCGAGGCGCTCGCGGAACATTTCGGGCTCGTGAAGAGCGGGGGATCCGACTGGCACGGCGCCGCGAACGGGCCGCGCGTGCTCGGCGGGATGCAGGTGCCCATGGCGTGGCTCGAGCAGCAGGACGCGCGGGTGGAGAAGCGGCGCGCCGTCGCGGTCGCGTGAACGATCTCGCGGGACGCGTGGCGCTCGTCACGGGGGCCGGGCGCCGGCTCGGACGCGCCATCGCGGTCGCACTCGGGGCGGATGGTGCGACCGTGGCCGTGCATTACCACGAGTCCGCGGAGCGGGCGCGGGCGACCGTCAAGGCGATCGAGGACGCCGGAGGCTCGGCCTTGGCCTTCCGCGCGGATTTGCGCGACGCGGCGGCCGCAGCGGAGCTCGCCGCCGACGTCGCTCGTTCCTGCGGCAGGCTCGACGTGCTCGTCAACTCCGCCGGTTCGATGCTGCGCACTCCGATCGATACCGTAACGCCCGCGCAGTGGGACGAAGTGTTCGCGCTCAACCTGCGGGCGCCGTTCTTTCTCGCGCTCGCGGCCGCGCGCGCCATGGGTGAACGGGGCGGCGTGATCGTGAATATCTCGGACCACATGGGCTTCGAGTCGTGGCCGGCGTTCGTGCCGCATGGCGTGAGCAAGGCCGGCGTCGCGGCGATGACGCGTGCGCTCTCCGGCGCGTTTGCCCCGCGCGTTCGCGTGAACGCCGTTGCCCCCGGCGCGGTGCTGCCGCCCGAAGGATGGCCCGCGGCCGAACGGGAGCGGTACGCCCGGGAAACGCCGCTCGCCCGAATCGGCAACCCGGACGACGTCGTCACCGCGCTTCGGTACCTGATAGGTGCCACGTACGTGACGGGCGAGACGTTGTTCGTCGACGGCGGCCGGCACGGGGCGCGCTGAACGCGCCGTTCGCGGCGAGGCCACCGCATCGGACGCGTTGCCTTGCGCTCTTGCGCGGGCGAAATTGCGGATAACCTCCAGAGGAAAGGGACGTGGCGAGTTTTGACTACGACATCGTGATCATCGGCGCCGGCCCCGCGGGACTCTGCGCGGGGATGTACGCGGGACGCTCGATGCTCAAGGCCGTGGTGCTGGAGCGGGGCCTCCCCGGGGGTGAGCTGCTCAACACCGAAGTCATCGAGGACTACATCGGATTCGAGCACATCCTCGGCTGGGAGCTCGCGGAGAAATTCAACTCGCACGCCATCAAGTTCGGGGCGGAGATTCGCACGTCCGTTCGCGTCGAGACCGTGCGCAAGGTCGCCGACGGCAGCTTCGAGACGCGCGTGGAGGGGGGCGACGTCTTCCGCTCTCCCGCCGTCATCGTCACCGCGGGCGGCACTCCGGTCAAGCTCGAGGTGCCGGGCGAGATCGAGTACGCCGGCAAGGGCGTGTCGTACTGCGCCATCTGCGACGGCGCGTTCTTCAAGGGGCACACCATCGCGGTGGTGGGCGGCGGCGACGCGGCGTGCGAAGAGGCGGACTTCCTCACGCGCTACGCCGACCAGGTGTGGCTCATCCACCGGCGCGACGAGTTCCGCGCGTCGAAACTCGTGCAACAGCGCCTTTTCGCCAACCCGAAGATCGCGATCATCCGCGACACCGTGGTGGACCGCATCGAGGGGCGCGACGGTCTCATGACCCACGCGGCGATTCGCAATGTGAAGACGGGCGAGACGCGCGACCTTCCCGCGACCGGCATTTTCATCTTCGTGGGATTCACGCCGAACACCGGCGTGATCGAGGGGCACGTCGAACATGACGCGACCGGATATCTGCTCACCGACGCCAACATGCAGACGTCCATCCCCGGCCTCTTCGCCGCGGGCGACGTGCGCGTTCAGCTCACACGACAGGTCACGACCGCCGTCGGCGATGCGACCACCGCGGCCATCGCCGTCGAGAAATACCTGACCGCACGCAGGAACGGCGACGCGGCGCCGGCGCCGATGCCAATGCTGATGCGAAAGGCCGGATGATCGTCTCGACGATCACGGTCGGCCCGTTCGCGGAGAACTGCCACCTGCTGGTGGACGACGACTCGCGCGCGGCGGTGCTGGTGGATCCCGGAGACGAGGGCCCTCGGATCGTGGCCGCGGTGCGCTCCGCGGGGGTGGCCCTGCAGGCCATCTGGCTCACGCACGCCCACCTCGATCACATCGGCGGAATAGCCGCCGTGCTTCGTGAGTGGACCGTGCCCGTGCATCTGCACCCGCTCGACCGGCCGCTGTACGATCGGGGCGCCCAGCAGGCCGCTGCGTACGGAATTCCCTTCGAGTCGCCGCCGGCTCCCGACCACGAACTCGCGGAGGGCGACCGGCTCGCGATCGGGGAGCACACCTTCACCGTGCTGCACCTGCCCGGGCACGCCCCCGGGCATGTCGCGTTCCTCGGGAACGGGCTGCTGTTCAGCGGCGACGTGCTCTTCGCGGGCTCGGTGGGACGCACCGATTTGCCGCTCTCGAATCCCGCGCAGCTCGAGCGGTCGCTCGCCCGCCTGGCGTCCCTGCCGCCGGAGACCCTTGTCCACGCGGGGCACGGGCCGAATACTACTATCGGCGCAGAGGTGCAGACCAATCCTTTCCTGACGGGCGTGGCACGCGTTGCGCGTCGATGAGGCCCGGGCTGAGGCACTTGTGTGCGCTCGCGGGTATAACGCCGCGGGGCTGGGTGTCGCAATGACGGGCGCCGCGGTCCGAGTCGGCTTCTTCCCGTTCTCCATGCATCTTCGCGGCTGAAACGGATTTCCTCATTCGACCGGGATTTCACATGCACCGTCGCTCGTCTCCATTTCTCGCTCTCGGCATGATCGCGGTGGTCGCCTCGTGCACCAACCTCTCCGGGCTCTCCGGCGCCAACGGCACGCCGGTCTCGATCGTGCTGATGAACGCGCGCACAAAGGGGGCAGGGTACACCACCTACCCGAGGGTGAACTTCTACTCGGTCGGATCGGCGACGTTCGCGTTCTCGAACATCAACTCCGACACCTGCGTCGTCGGCCCGTACGACTCGGCGACGGTGGGGGTCACGACGGCGACGCAGATCGGGGCGGGTGCATTCATGATCGCGGCGGTGTCGGGCGATACGGACTCGCTGTACAAAGCGGCGAGCGGCGACCTCACCTACCACCCGAACGCGCTCGCCGGAATGCCGTTCAATCCCGGCGATTCGGTCTTTTTCAACGTCGCCGGTGACGTGGCGGGTTTCCCGCATCTGATCGCCATGGCGCGCACGGCGGAGCCCTTCACCATCACCCAGCCGGTGATTCCGCCGGCCGGTCAGCCGATGATCATCCAGTGGACGCCGGCGACCGACAACAACGCCGCGATGTACATCGCCCTGCTCTACAACACCGGCGGCGGCACGACGCTGAACACGCAGATATTCTGCGACTTTCAGGACGGCGGCCAGGGGACCGTGCAGAGCCGGCTGCTGGCGGCGCTGTCGTCGTCGGCGGTGCCGTTCGTGATGCACGCGCAGCGCGTGCGCACGGCCCTCTATATCTCGCAGAGCGCGCCGACGAGCTACATGAACATCATCTCGACGTACGAGGTCCCCACTCCCATCTCGCCGTGACGCCTCGCGGGCGCGCCACCCGCAGTGAGCGCGATCCGCTCGGAACCATCGAGGTCCCGGCGGACGCGATGTACGGCGTGCAGACCATGCGCGCCGTGCAGAACTTCCCGATCAGCGGCCTGAGACCTCTTCCGGCCTTCGTGGACGCCGTCGTGCGCATCAAGCGTGCGGCCGCGCTGACGCACAAGGACACGGGCCGGCTCGACGCGCGCCTCGCGGACGCGATCGTCGAGGCGTGCGACGAGGTGCTTGGCGGCGCCCACCATGGCCAGTTCGTGGTGGATGTGTATCAGGCCGGTGCGGGCACCTCGCACAACATGAACATCAACGAGGTGCTCGCGAACCGGGCGAACGAGCTCCTCGGTGCCGCGCGAGGCGCGTACGCGCCCGTGCACCCGAACGATCACGTCAACATGGCGCAGTCGACCAACGACGTGATCCCGAGCGCGATACGCCTCGCCGTGCTTGGGGAGCTTGCCCCGCTCGCCGCGTCGCTGGCCGCGCTGCGCGGATCGCTCGCCGCGAAGGGAGAGCAGTTCGACCACGTGCTCAAGGCGGGCCGCACGCATCTGCAGGATGCGATGCCGATCCGCCTCGGTCAGGAGTTCGCGGCGTGGGCCGGCACGATCGAGCGCGCCGTTCGCCGGCTGGGCGACGCGGCCGAGTACCTCCGCGATCTGGGCATCGGCGGAAGCGCCGTCGGGACCGGCGTCAACGTGGAGCCGGAGTATCCGGGACGGATCGTCGCCCACCTTCGGGCGATGACGGGACTGCAGCTTCGCGCCGGCGACCGCATCCAGCTCATGCAGTCGATGACCGACGTCGTGTCGTTCAGCGCAGCGCTGCGTTCCCTCGCCGTGGATCTCTCGAAGATATCGAGCGACCTGCGCCTGCTCGCCAGCGGCCCGCGAACGGGCCTTGACGAAATCGCCCTCCCGGCGGTGCAGCCCGGCTCGTCGATCATGCCGGGCAAGGTCAATCCGTCCATCGCCGAGATGGTGAACCAGGTCTGCTTCCAGGTGGTGGGCAACGACGCCGCGGTGGCGATGGCCGGCGAGCATGGGCAGCTCGAGCTGAACGTCATGATGCCGGTGATGGCGCACAACGTGCTCTTCTCGATGAAGATCCTCGCCAACGCGGCGAGAGCCCTCGACGAGCGCTGCGTGCGCGGCATCGAGGCGAACGAGGCCCAGTGCGAGTACTGGCTCGAGCGCTCGGCGGCGCTCGCGACGGCGCTGGCGCCGCGCATCGGATACGCGAAGGCCGCGGCCATCGCCAAGGAGTCGGTGAGGAGTGGCGAACTCATCCGTGACCTCGCGGCCCGCGAGGAGATCCTGCCGGAGGAGGAGCTCGCGAAGATCCTCGACTTGCGCCGCATGACGGAGATCGGGGTGCCGGGGGAAGTGACGGGCAAGAACGAGTAGACCGAAGACCGAAGACCGAAGACCGAAGACCGACCTCGCGAGTCCGCTTCCATCTTCCATCTTCCATCTTCCATCTTCCATCTTCGGTCTTCCGTCTTCCGTCTTCGGTCTTCCGTCTTCCGTCTTCCGTCTTCGGTCCTCCACGTACTCGCCTTTTCAGCCTTCCCGCCCTATTCTGAAGTCATGCGCATCACCACCTGGGCCGAGTACGGCGTCATCCGCGCCTTGCACCTCGCCAAGCGCGCAGACGACGGGCCGGTCACCGGACGAGAGCTCTCGGCGTGCGAGGGACTGCCCGCCGATTACGTCGAGCAGATCCTGCTGCGGCTTCGCCGCGCCGGGATCGTCGCCAGCACGCGCGGCGCGAAAGGTGGCTACGAGCTGGCCCGTTCGTCGGCCGAGATCACCGTGCGCCAGATCCTCGCCGCCGCCGAACTCCAGACGTTCGACCTGCACTGCGAGTCGCATCCCGTGGACGAACAGCGCTGCTCGTCCGCCCACCAGTGCAGCATCAGGCCGGTATGGATGATGTTGCAGCAGCGCATCGACGAAGTGCTCGAGGGAGTGCGATTGAGCGACTTGCTCGACGCGGAGCCGAGGGTGCGCCGACGCGTGGGACTTCCCGTCTTGACCGCCTGACGTGCTGCTGCCTCTGACGGCGGAGTGGCACGCCGCTCGCGAACGGAAGCGAAAGGCGATCGCGTTCCTCTCCGCGTTGCGGCGGGAGCCCGCCGAGTCGGACGTGAAATGGCTCGCCGAGGTTGCTGCGCGGGACGATCTGGATCATGCGCGGTGGGAGTTGCGCTATGCGCGGCTGGCGCTCGCGGTGCTCACCGCGCAGCGCGACGCCCTGGACGACCGGACAGGATCGGAGGCGGCGGCGGCGCTGGAAGAGGTCCTGGCCAAGGATCCCAGCGTGGATCCGCTGATGCTCGACCTCGTTCGAAGGCAGCTGAACGACCGCCTGTCGGGATACAACGAGGCGCTGATCGCCAAGGGCGGCCCGGCGGGCAGCGGGGAGCGGCTGGGACGCGTGCTGCTGGCCTTCGCGTCGGACGGTGCCCGCTCTGCCGGCGCGCCGCTGCCGCGGGCGGTGGAGCTGCTGAGCGCGTACCTGGGAGAGGCCAACGAAACGCTGCGCCGCGTGTACGGCGAGGCCGACCTGCCCGAACACCTTCCGCCGTCCGAGGCATCCGCGCGGTAGCGGCGGAAAAGCGGGTAAAAAGTAGTTGGTCATTGGTCGTTGGTGAACGAATTGGTTCACCAATCACCAATGACCAATAACCTATCACTCGCCGATGGCCATCCCCTCGCTCCAATCCATCCCTGAGTGCCGAAGGCGGGACTCGAACCCGCACGGGCTTGCACCCACTGGCTCCTGAAGCCAGCGCGTCTACCAGTTCCACCACTTCGGCGTGTGTGTCCAAGCTAATGGTGCCGCGACCGATACCCAAGGGTGCGGGCGGTCGTCTTCCGTCGAGGGGTATAATCCACCATGGCCAAGCCCGCAGCGAACCCGGAACCCGATGCGATCGAGTCGATCGCGCGCAACAGGCGCGCGCGATTCGACTATGAGATCCTCGAGACCTGGGAAGCCGGCATCGCGCTGACGGGCACAGAGGTGAAGTCGCTGCGCAACGGCAAGGCGCAGATTACCGACGCGTATGGGATCGTGAAGGACGGCGAGGTCTGGCTGCTGAACCTCCATATCGCGCCGTACGAACAGGGCAATCGCTTCAATCACGAGGCGACGCGCACGCGGAAGCTCCTGCTGCACAACCGCGAGATCAAGCGAATGATCGGCGCGGTCGAGCGGCAGGGACTCACGCTCATCGCGCTCGAGATCTACTTCAAGCGGGGCCGGGCGAAAGTGCGGCTCGGGCTCGGACGGGGAAAGAAGCTGCACGACAAACGGGCCGACCTCAAGGAGAAGGACGACAAGCGCGAGATGGCGCGCGCGGTGAAAGTGCGGCGATGACCATCGTGTCGCTCCTGTTCGCGTGCCTGCTGCACGCGCCGGTGGACAGCGTCCACGTGCGCGGCGTGGCCCGCGACACCACCCTCGCCGTGGTGCCCACGCCATCGGGCGGCGCGCTGCGCGCCGACATCGTCCTTCCGCTGATCGGCGGTTCGGTGACGACGCTGGCTCCCGGCCGATGGTCCATTGACGCGCCCGGGGTCAGCTTCACGCTCGTCGACGGCGTACCGTTCGCCACGGGAAAGGACGGCCTGATTCCGCTAGCCGCCGCGCCGATCCTCCGCAGCGGCGTCCTCCTGATGCCCCTGCAGATTCTCGCCGACCTCGTCCCGCGTCTCGGCAACCGGATCGTGTGGGACGCCCGGAGCCACGAGCTGCGCGCGTTCAGGAACCTCGCCAAGTCCGCAAGCTCCGTTGCGCCTTCCCCGTCGAGCGACCTGCGCCGGTTGCGTCCGGCGTCCGGCGTGGTCACGTTCGCGGGCTCCTCCGCCCGGCCGGCGGCGTCGGGAACGGCCCGGTCCTCGGCCTCGCCCTCGCGGCTGGGGAAGCGCCGGCTCGTGGTCGTCGACGCCGGGCATGGCGGGCCCGACTTCGGCATGCAGGGCCCGATCGGCCAGCCGACGACGCTGCACGAGAAAGACATCACGCTCGCCGTCGCCAAGAAGCTCGCCCGCGAACTGGAGAGCCGGGGCGTGGATGTCCTCATGACCCGCGTGTCCGACACGCTCATCGCGCTCGGCGATCGCGGCAAGATCGCGAACCGGGCCAAGGGAGACCTCTTCATTTCGATCCACGTCAACGCGGCCAATCCGAACTGGAAGGATCCTGCGTCGGCTCGCGGGTTCGAGACGTACTTTCTCGCCGAGGCGAAGACCGAGGACGAGCGCAGGGTCGCGAAGATGGAGAACGAGGTGGTGCGGTTCGAGAGCAGCGGCGACCCCGCGTCGGAGCGCGGACTCGACTTCATCCTGAAGGACATGGCGCAGAACGAACAGTTGCGCGAGTCGAGCGACCTCGCGGGCACGATCGAGGCACGCCTCGCGCACATCCATCCGGGCCCCGACCGTGGCGTGAAGCAGGCTGGCTTCATGGTGCTGGTGACGTCGTTCATGCCGTCGGTGCTCGTGGAGATCGGGTTCGGGACGAACGCCGCAGAAGCCGCCTATGTCTCGAGCGATGCAGGGCAGCACTCCATCGCGACTGCCGTCGCCGACGCGGCGATCGAATACCTCGCGCACTACGAACGCCGGGTCACCGGCGCTTCCTCGCTGGAGGGCTCGCCACGATGAGTGGTGCGCGCGGCACCGCGGGAGAACATCCGCCGTTTGATGCTCCCGCGCTCCGGATGCGCGCGGCCGGCCTCGACTTCCAGAATCCGCTGTTGCTCGCGGCCGGCACCGCGGCGTATGGCCGTGAGCTCGCGCAGGTGATGGACCTGGATCGCCTTGGCGGGCTCGTGACGAAGGCGGTGAGCCTGGAGCCCCGGCCTGGCGCGCCCGCGCCGCGCGTGGCGGAATTCGAAGGCGGCATGATCAACGCGGTCGGACTCGCGAACCAGATCGGAAGAGCACACGTCTGAACTCCAGTCACGCCAATATCTCGTATGCC
>OCZT010003829.1_pt1 | contig 15338 bp, 8 predicted proteins | sample 1539031 | NCBI WGS metagenome assembly OCZT01 (sample SAMEA3539308, study PRJEB22396) | soil metagenome | biome: tundra; feature: field; material: soil | place: USA | collected 2010-05 | depth 0.15 m | reverse complement strand
ATGACTGGCCCACATGGCGGGCTATGCTTCCGCATTATTTGGGAACGAGATTTTAGATTATTTGATTTATTTACTACCGAACAGTTTTGGGTACTTTTCTATCTCTTCTTTTTTAAAATAAGTTTCTATAATTTTTTTGAAAGCAGGCGACATCCTAATGTTATCAAGATCACTGTCTTCTGCCATATGCGCCAGATCTATATAACCGGTTTTTATTGTTTTATCCAAATAATTAAGCGCCTCTCCTGTTTTAAGCTGAACTGATCTTGCACAGGCAATATTGTAATAATAAATTGCCTGGTCAGTGGTATCACTCTTTAATATTTTATTATATAAAGCAATGGCATCATCATATTTTTTTGTCATCATATATCCATAAGCCAGTTTAGGAAATGATGTGGTATAAGATGAATCCATAGATAATGCTTTTTCCAGATATGGTACTGATTCTGCATATTGTTGAAGGTAATAATATGCGGCCCCTAAGTTTACAAAGTAATTAGAATGTGAATTATCAAGTGCTATTGCTTTTTTATAATAAATGATAGCTGAATCATAATTGGTTTTATTAAAAAACGCATCTGCCAGGAAGTTATAATTGGCGGCGGAAGGTTCACTTATGGCAATTATTTTTTTAAAGTAGAGAATAGCAGAGTCAAAATTACGTGTCCTGTAATATAAGTATGCAAGGTTATACATTGAACGAACGTAATCCGGCTTAATATTTAATGCTAACTGGTAAGTTTTTTTTGCATCATCATACTTTTCCAATCCTTCATAAGTATAACCAAGGTTATTGTACAAAGTTTCTTCCGGTTTTATTGCAATCGCTCTCTTATATAAAGCAACTGCATCATTATATTTTTTTATTGATAAATATGAATAGGCCAGGTTGGAGTATGAAGAAGTATAAGAACTGTCCATACCAAGCGCTTTTTCCAGGTATGGAACTGCTTCTGCATATTTCCCCAGGTAGTAATATGCTTCCCCCAGGTTAACAAAATAATTAGAATGCGAACTATCCAATGCTATTGCTTTTTTATAGTATACAATGGAAGAATCATAATTGTCATAGCTATAATAAGCATCTGCCAATGAGTTGTAAACTGCCGCAGATGGTTTACTTGTTATTGCTATTATTTTTTTAAAATAGGTGGCCGCAGAATCATATTTTTTTGTTCTGTAATATAATGAAGCAAGGTTATTGATAGAAAGAACATAATCCGGCTTAAACTTAATGGCTGATTTGTAAGCCTGTATCGCATCATCATACTTTTCCTGGTCTTCATAAGCAATTGCAAGGTTATTATAAATATCCTCAGCAGGTTTTATCGCAAGCGCTTTATTATAAATACCTATAGCTTTTTGATAATCCGGAAGATCAAGGTATACATCCGCCATGACCCTTAGCTCTGATGCGTTTTCAGTGTTTATACTTTCAAGCTTCCTAATATAAAGCAAAGCAGAATCCTTTTGTTTTAATTTAATAAAGAGTTTGGCAAGAGCTGATAAATTGTAAACACCATTTGGGGAAATAGCATACAGTTTTTTATAATAATAAAGCGCTGTATCGTACACCCCGGTTCTATTGTACAATAAACCAAGGTTACGAAGCGATGTTGTATAATCAGATTGTAATGCAACGGCCATCTTATAATATTTTTTGGCCTCATTATACTGGCCGACATTTTCGTAAGTAAGCGCAAGGTTGTTATATATATCTGTTGAAGGCCGGATGGCTAAAGCTTTAAAATATAAACTAATGGCCTTGTCATAATAACCTATATCAAGAAAAGCATCTGCAATTTCCCTGATCTCAGAAGGGTTATTAGTTGTTAGGCTTTCCATTTTATTGGCATAAACCATTATGGAATCAGTTAGCTGAAGTTTTGAAAAAGCGCCAAGCATATAAGATAGACCAGACATATTATTTGGATCGGCACTATATCTTTTACGAAAAAAATACAAAGCAGAATCATACTGGCCGGTTTTAGAATATAGTAATGCTACGTTCCGGATAGATACTGCATAATCAGGATTTAACTGCAGAGCTGCCAGGTAATATTTTTTAGCTTCATCCAGTTTTTGAAGATTTTCATAGGCAAGTCCCAGGTTATTGTAAGCAATAGTTGAAGGTTTTAAAGCAATAGTTTTAATATAATAATTTATTGCTTTACTGTAATCCGGTATATCAAGAAACGCATCGGCAATATCTCTCATATCAGCAGCATTATCAGTTTTTACCATTTCCAGTTTCTGTACATAAAGTGCTACAGAATCATTAAAACCAAGCTTTGTAAAATTGCTAAGCATAAAAGACAGGTTAGAAACATCATTAGGATTAGCACTAAATCTTCTGCGAAGAAAATAGAATGCAGAATCATATTTCCCGTCTTTTGAATATAAGAGCGCTATGTTACGGATCGATATTGAATAGTCCGGATCTAGTTGCAGCGCTGACAGGTAGTATTTTTTTGCTTCGTCTAATCTTTGAAGATTTTCATAAGCAAGCCCAAGGTTATTATAAATATATGGCGATGATTTAACCGCAAGCGCTTTTGTATAATAAATAACTGCTTCTTTATAATCCAATGCATCAACATATGTGTCACCTATCTTTCTAATATCCTCTGCACGTGTTGCGCTAGAACCTAATGAGCTTACCCTGCCTGAAGCTGTAGATATTGCCGCTGGTGTTATAATGGAATTTGCTTTATGTGTACTATTCTTAACCCCGGGAGTATTTAATCCACTTTCAATACCTGGCATCTCAACAGCCAATGCGTAATATTTTTTGGCCATCTCTTTGTTCTTCAACTTATCATAAGTTAGCCCCATATTATTATAGAGTTCGGAATTAGCTTTTATTGCAACTGATTTATTATAATATTTCAAGGCTTTTTCATAGTCTGCAAGATCATAATAAGTATTGCCAACAGTTTTAAATTCCTCGGCAGAAGAAAGTGTAATATTTTCCAGAAGTTTAATGTAATATTTGGCGGAATCAGCTTGTTTTAATTTGGTAAAACTATTTATAAGGCCTGTTATGTTATAAATATCAGAAGGGTTTACCTGGTATCCTTTACGCTGGTAATAAAGAGCAGAGTCGTAATTGGATTTATTTTTCCAGTATAATCCAATATTACTATACAGTACATCACTTTCAGGTTTTGCAATTTCCAGCGCCTTGCGATAATAACTTATTACTTTATCATCTTCATTAAGCTTGCTGTATAAAACACCACTGTTTATCAATGCCAGTTTAAAATCTTTTTTTATTGTTAATGCTTTTTCAAAGGCTGCCCTGGCCTCATTATACATTTTTAGATCCATGTAAAACAAACCGGCAATTAAATGTGGGAAAGGCCAGGTAGGTGCAAGTTGCATCGATTTCCTGAAATATTTAAAAGCATTTGCTGTATCAGGAACTGATCTTTCTGAATAGCAGCGGGCAATCTCACAGTTAATATAGGCTGTATTCGGAAGGATAGAATCTGCTTTTAACAGGTCATGTAAAACATCATCATTGTAATATCCCGCTTTGCTAAAAAATATACGTAAAGCCTCTATGTCATTATACCGGTAATCATCGGGTGATATAAGGTCAGATTTTATTATTTGTAGTTTTTTATTGGCAACACTAAAAAGATCATAAGGATAATCCTGAAATTCACCACGGGTAAACCTGTTAAGTAACGGCTGGACATCATCTTCAAGTCCGGCAGCCAGATCGTATTTCATTGAATTAACAAGATCACCATTTGTAATAATTTTTTTTGCAGCTAAAAAAGTTTCATAAGCATTATCACCTTCCGGTGTATTCAGCTTGCCATCTCTTAGCTGGTTATAAAATTTTTTAATGATCATAGAATCATTAAATGGAATACCACTGTAACTTTTTTGGCTGAAAGACCTTGTGGCAACGGATTTTGCGTCTGCCCCGCTTTTTGCTTTTGCCAGCATTGCCAGTTTAAGTTCCGGTGTAACTTCTAAAATAACTTCATTGGCATTGCCTTCAATGATGGGGTTTTGACGGTCGTTAGTTGCTTTAGCAACTTTATCCCTTAAAAATTTATCAAGTTCTTTTTTGGTGATCTGGTTGTTATTGTCTTCATCCGCGAGGCCATACAAAGCCTCCAATAAATAATAGGTAAATACTCCATGCCCTCCACCTCTGAAATTTGTTTCTTCAGATAATTCTCCCGGTCCGCAACTCAATATTTTTATAGTATTCTTAAAGCGGCTGCTCAATGCAGTTAATGTTAACTCCGCACCATGAGCTCCGCCTGTTAGTTTACCGGATCTGCAGGCGTCTGCGATCAGAATTACTTTTACATTTTTTTTGGTAATGGCATCTACATACCTTTCAAGCATCGAGATATCAATTGCGTCAGAAGCCGCATAGGGAGTGGCTTCGCAATTATATCCTAATAAAAATCCGGCATCAATATCATTGTCCACATCACCATGACCGGCAAAATAAATTATCACCCTGTCGTTCTCCTTAAGCTTATCCATTATCTTTTTAATCTCGGCATAAAACCTTGAACGGGTAGCTGTAGAATCTATAAGTGTATGAATGTTTGCCTCAGGAACAAGTTTTGTATCAAGAAGAAAATCTTTAAATGAAATTGCATCATCATCTGCATACAATAAAGTTTGTATGTTATGATATTTTGATACTCCTACAACTAATGCATATTGATTGCCTATAGTTTTATTAGAAGTTGCTTCTACCTTGACTCCTCTTACTGAATTGGGATTATCCTGACCGAAGCTGGAAATATTAACTGCACAAAAAATAATTAAGCAAGGCAGTTTAAAAAGAAAATTATTTTTAATATAAAAGATAAAATGCGGGCTCATTGCAGCAGTTTAAGAAATCAAATTACAAAATTTTAGTTGTATTTATAAAATTACTAACACACTATCTCAACAGGTTAGGCCAAAAAACAAAATGAGCAATTTCTTAAAATACAAACTCTCCCCCCAGGTCTTGCTTCAACACATTTAAAAAAACATCTCCCTTCCCTGGCTTGTTCGCCACTTTGATATATTTATACGCTTCTGCTACAAGGTTGTTTTTCGCTAATAAAAAAGAAAGAACTTTATATTGATCTTGTTGAGATAGCAATTGAAAATCTTTTTGTTTAATAGCGGCTAAAATTTTTTTATACTTATCATCCCCTACTTTGTTGAGGATTTTTTTGTCACAGATTGCTCCTCCGTTTCTCAAAACTGTCCAATAGTAAGTATTGTCAGGTTGCAATAGTTTTATAACCGTATTCTTTAATGAAATCTGATTATCGAAAATAATTGTTTTATAAAAAGGAGCTACTGCATTTTCATCATCATATAAGGCAAATTCAAATCGGCTACTTGTATCTGGATTATTATACTTAATACTAAAAGGAATTTTATAAACAGAAATAGTATCCCTTATTTTACTAAATGCCATATCTGCGCATCCTCTCACTACAGCTCCCACTTCTTTTAGATTTTCAGCATGGCTGTCATCAATCGCAAGAGATTCTTCATGCAATTGTTTCCAGATGTACTTTAAAAAATTTAAAGAAACGTTTGTTTTTAAAGTGCCACATGAATCATTATATTTTTTAAGATTAGAAAATATCTGCGCATTTCCATTTTGATTGCTAATAGTGAATAAACTATAATTATTACAAATGACCATTACTTCTGACCTCTTGCTCAGTGTAACCTGGTCACTTGGTGACAATGAAGTGCCAATTTTCAATGGAATTTTGTATTTATCCCTCGAATAATAACCACTTCCTTTGATGCGAAACACTAGGAAATTCTTTGCATCCTGGGCCTGTGCAGTTGTTACTATCAAAAAAGATATAATGTAAAGAGCAACTCTCATTAATGAGTTTTTTTATTAAAAATTGAAACAATAGAGAATTTTTGCTCCAACCAATTTCTGAGATCTTCATAAAAATATAAAATATCAACCGATAAGATTATTGCAATTAGAACAAATGTAAAATCTATGCTGATACTGAAATACCTTAGAATAAGTATAGAGAAATAAATCAGTAAAATACTCAGAACTAATTCCATTAATTTAGCTGCAAGATGAAACCAGATATGCTTGTGTATGTAATACTTCAATAAAAATGACATGTACAGCCAGGTAAGTATTAACCCGAATAAAAACATCACCCCAAATGGAATTCTTAAAATATAATCATTATCAAGAATCATGGATATAATATTCGCCTGAATTACTACTCCATTCATATCCGGCAGTGACTTGCCGAATAATTTACTGTTCAGGGGGGTAAAATGTTTATCCTCTATATTATTCTGATCTTTTGATACTAAACCGATCAAAATAATTTTATCTTTCAAAAAGGAAGAATCTATTTTATCAGCAAGAATATCATCGTAATTGAAAATGTAATAATTCTCAGATGTTCTTTTATAATTGATCCATTCATTGGTATTGTTTCTACTGACTATCTTTTTATAAGCAGCGCTATCCGCCACTTTGATTACAGAGGTACTGAAACTTTCATACACATTGCTGCCATCCCTTATAATATGAGGATAATACCTGATTACTCCGTTTTCTCCAACTCTGAAATTTACATAGCCGGATCTGTGTAAGCTATCTGAAAATTGGTTATCGGTTAAAGACAAATGGTTATCCTCATCAACAATAATTTTCCTGCTTAATACAATTTGAGGAACAGATTTAATGATGGTTTCTAGTTCTGCATTAGCATTATCCAGTTTGTGTGGTAATAATATATCAAGCCCGATAACTTTCGGTTTATAATCCGCGAGATGCTTGATAACCTGGCCAATTGTTTTTCTGCCAATAGTATCAATATTAATAATTACAATTCTCTCATCTTTTGAATTACTTAAATGTGCCTGGGAAAAAGCCAGGTCATTAAAACTGAAATCTGTAAGAGATACTTTTAAAGGGTTAAATATATGTGTATTAAAAGGGTTAAAATACAGCAATCCCAGTATCGTAAATACAAACAGGGTTGCAAAAAAACTGTCCTTTTTAAAAAAATAATTCATATCCTCATTAATATGTACAGCGATAAGAGGACTTTTGAAGGCTCCATGTAGCAGGAAGTTGTGATGGCATCCCCCTGCTGCCTGCATTTCCAATATCTAATAGATCAGATAAGGGATTAGAGTCACTGCGCAACCCTCTGCTTTCAACCCCTGAATTAACTCCTTGCTGGTTAAAAATAAGAGCAGCATTTGTGATCGGTTCTTCACAAGCTAATAAAAAATAATTATCAGTTCCGCTTGGGGCAGGAATGGTAGTGGTAAGTAAAGTAACTTCATTTATCAAATTACCATTCACGAATTTGGGATATTTGTTATCAGCGCCTCCATCATCTCCGGGATAATAAAGCGCCATAGTCCCTGATTGATCAATCGCAAAAACATACACATATTTTGCTGCCGATAACCCTAAATTATTATCCTTATTTGCAATAAGTTTAATAGAAATATTATCACCTATCTTATAATTTGAATTTAATATGGTTTGCTGTTTACTTTCATTAAATAGTTCCAAATGATAAACAAACCCTTTTTTAGTTGCATCAGGCCCTGTCAGATTCAGCCAGCCCCTTAATTTTGAAAGTTTTAGTGCCATATCAAATAAACTATCACCAATATTTTTCAAATTACCCGACTTTTCAGACGATATTTCAAAACAATCTGTCTCAATAGGCATTGATTCCAAACTATCTTTGGCAGCAACTTCTGTTTTCCTGAATCCATAGGCAGGTAATCCATTCATTCCTAATCTGCCAAATAAAGAATAATGAGAGCTGCTTGAAGCATCAACTAATTTGAAGCTCTTATTGTCTGATAACCTGTTGTAATATTGGCTTGAATTTTCTTTAGATAAGGGTATCTCAACGTATAGAGTTGAGTCTTTTTTACAATACTGTAAAATATTTTGAGCGGTTATATTTTTTATCTCTTTAGCAACGCTTGTATCAACCTTAACAAAACACTTACTATTTATCCAAAATACAGTTGCATAAGGGTCATTCTTACCTTTACCGATAGTATTTACCCACTTAATTTTTGGTGAATTCTTTAATTCTCTAGTAATATTTGTAAATTTTGTAACCTCATTTTCAGATAGTTCTGATTTTGGTATATACAATTTTATCAATGTTCTTCCTGATGATACCCAGTTAGTAACCCTAAATTGATACCCCGGCTTTATTTCCCCGATATTTCCTTTTATAACAGATGCCATTGATTTATTAATTCCGATTACGGTATCTATTCTTAATTTAAATAGGGTATCTTTTTTATCATTGATCATGGCCAATTCATTTTCCTTTAAAAGGCCTAATGCAAAACCTGCCTGTAATTGCACCTGTGTACGTCTGATACCCGAAACAGCTACGAAAGAATAGTCTGTAAGTTTACCTTTTTTTATCCCAAATAAGGTTTGTTCCTCACGCTCTATATTCCCGCCTATAATAGGTTCCTGCTTTTTTCCATTGCTTTTCAAAATAGCCCGGGCAGAAGTAAAAATATTTAAGGCGCTTGCATCTACTGATTGCTGGTTTAAGGATTCAATTAGTGCTAATGTAAATACGCCATGTGCGATGTCATGATCGTCTTTTTGTTCAGCAGCAAATTCATCCGATTGAGCTGCAGAAAAAATTAAAAAATTATTGCCGGCCCTCTTTTCTGGAACTTGATATTTACTGGGATCTCTGGAATCCCAATTGGCCATTGGCATATATCTAAGTTTTCCCGGACGATCATTTGGGCCACGAGAAATGGAGCCACTATGACAGCAATCAAAGATTACCGTAAGTTTGATATCTTTATCAATAAACTCATTGAATATTTTTGAAAGCTCCTTGTCTCGTATGTCTCTGACCCCTTCTTGCCAAGTATTGCTGGGCACAATAGTTTGGTCTTTTTTGTCTGCTTCAAAAGATAAACTGTTCATTACTTCGCTGCCATGACCGGCATAGTAAATAAATGCGATATCACCGGTATTACTTATTGCGAGTAATTTGTTCATAGCTTTTAAAATGCCATCGCGGGTTGCGGATTGATCAAATAACGTATCAATATTTTTCGGATCAAAATCAAATTTGGAGCTGATAATTGAATGTATCGCCAATGCATCGTTCCTGCAACCTTCCAGATTCGGAAAATCTAACCTTCCAACCGTTGTTGAAGGTGTATAACTAGGCGGCGGAGCATAATGGTCAATTCCAATTATTAAAGCCCGCTGCTGCTGCCCATAACCTGATAGCACCAAAAGAATGGCAAAAAAAATAAAGTGAATTTTCTTTTTCACAAACAAAATATTAAAGAGTTAACTGGCTTTTTTGGGAGTTGTTGTTGAGCTTTTCGTCTTGGGATTAGCTGGCGGTGGTGAACCATATTTCTTTTGTAAGGCTGCGTTTCCTACTGTTAAAACATCAGCAGAACTATAAATAATTACTTTATCAACAAAATTGTTTTTAGAAGATTCTTTTACTGCTATCTTTATAGAGTAGAGCCCCTCTCCATAACATTTTTCTATTGAGCCAGTTTCATTTTTAAAATATCCTTTGGACCTTGGTATCAAAAAAGATTGACCTGTGCAAAAAGGGTTTTTCTTTGGTAAATTCTCATAATATTCTTTATAAGATGGATCATTTTGATTGAGTGGTGCATTTCTTATTGAATAAATAAATTTACCTACCGTTACATCCATATTGATCTGGCCGTTATCGCTAATGAAAGATGATAAAAAGCTTATTTCAAAATCCATATTTAGTTTCTTTTTATCACTTGGAACTTTTACTCTTGCTCTTTTGAGAATAAAGCTATCCACCTTAAGTCTGAATACTCCGTTATTCATTATTTCGTTTATTTTTTCATCAGTAGTATCTATGCTGAACTTGGCAACAAATGCAGTATCAGAGAGTCCATCTTCTCCCTTTAATATCCTCGCAATTTTAAAGCCTTTAAATCGAATTCCTGTAGGATCAAACGGGCCATCAGTTGAGATCTGGTCATAAAAACTTTCATCTTTGATAGCAAATGAATAATCGGTAGTATATTTTTTCTTGCGATTATCTATCAAACTTTGTATACCCTGAATAGCTTTAGACACCAAGAAGGAAGTTACAATTCCGCGTTGCTTTTCTCCAATTGTTGGGGCTGTTTGAAATTTGATTTTATCAAGGGTTAATGTACTGTGATCAACCAGCATTTCAAATTTCTCAGTCCTGGGAGCTTTAATTTCAGATTGAGAGAATGAATAGTTCGAAATACTTAGAATGGTAAATAGAGTAAAGAGTCTTAACAATAAATCTTTTTTCATGCTAATTAGTAAGGTTAAGAGTTAGTAATCTGGTTAATAAAACTAAATATTTATATATTCCATTTATTAAATTTACTACTTTTTATTTAAATTATAAATTTTATATCGTCAGCAAAAGTTGGACTGAAAATTAGCTAACTTTAGAAACAGTTTCCAATAGTAAATTCTCGTCTTGACTCAGGCCCCATTTCTTAGAAATAAAAAAAACACTGTCTGGATCCTTCATCCCCGGATTTATAAATTTTCCATAGCCATTGGTCTCATGATGTTGCCGTTACAATTTTTTTGCCATCGGGAGAAAAGGATGTCCAGGTAACTTCACAATGATGTTCTTTCAGGTCAGCGAGAAGTGCGCCGCTTCTTGCATCCTATATTTTAGCGGTACCATCCAAGGATACGGTTAAAATCTTTTTGCCGTCGGGAGAAAAAGAAGCGCTAGCGGCGGTTTTATTATTGTCTTTCAAAACAAAAAGAAGTACTCCACTTTGTGCATCCCATATTTTAGCAGTCCCAAGTTGATTAGGCATCCAATCGCCACTCCATGATACTGTTATAATTTTTTTACCGTCAGGGAAAAAAAAGCGCTAAGGACATATTTAGTATTTCTCAGATCAGCAAGAAGCGCCCCGCTTTGTGCATCCCACATTTGAGCTGTGCCATACTCAGATGCCGATAAAATCTTTTTTCCATCTGGAGAAAAACAAGCGTTGTAAACCGACCAATTATGTCCTTATCAGCAAGAAAGGCGCCGCTTTGTGCATCTCATATTTTAGCAGTACTATCAGCAGATGCCGTTACAATTTTTTTGCCATCAGGAGAAAAAAAGCACTGTTGACAAACAACGGCATAAAACTTTTTAACGATAGCTATGTTTGTCCTGAGTTACAAACTCAGGACAGCAGTCGTTTTTTCAAACATTCTAAGGATAGCACTGATACATAATTTCGAATTTAGCAAGTTTAGTGGTTTTACAATGTTCACTACCACACTCTCCAATCAACTGCATTAGTTTCTGTTCTTGCAGTTGGTACTTGCAATCCTTTGGTTAGCTCCGGTACTCTTTTATTTACATATTGCTTTAACTCATTTACAGTTGCAGATGGATGATCTTGATATAGGCAAGTATGCCGAAGGTAAATACACCCATTTTTTAAATCTCTTCTTTCCAATTCAAATTCCGTTCCGACAGCATCCATGTAGTTCAATATAATCCAACTATAATAGGTGTGTGTATCTATTTAGTGATATTGACTTGAATAACTTTTCCAATATTTTCTTTCATATTTGAATCTGACTTATTACCAGACATCTAATCTAATAGTTTATTAAAATCCCAATCAAATTTCATATCAATGGCCACCGTGGAGGGTACTTGTTTCCCCTTTGAAAATTTTTTTACCGTTTCGTGTAAATAACTTTCTAATTCGCTCAATGTCGGAAAAAGTTTTTTTTCCGGTGCATAAACGTTAGTATGAAAAGCTTCCTTTTTAAAGAGACCTTTTATTAAACAATAAGTAAATAATCCATTTTGAAGGCTATCCTCTTCCATTGCGTAACTATTTCCAGAAGAAGCCGCAATAACTTGTACGCCCATTTCTGTTTTGAAATTGGAAAAATAAGTGTTATAAAATTCAAGCAGATTTGCATCATTTTCGTGACCTTCATTTTCAGAAACACCTCTCTTATTAATCGCAATTGTTTTATTTGCAGAAATTATTTTTTCAAAGTTACCATTTTGCAAATAATCACCGCTTTGGCATGCATCTATAAAAATGAGCCTTTTGCGGGCCTTGGCACTATCAAATACATGAAGTAGTTCATTAAAGGGTAAGGCAGTTTCGGCAGGCCTCTTAAAATCCGTATTTGAAAGACAAAGCATAAACCCTTTTTCTGGAATTCTAATTCCATGGCCTGCATAATAAATAATTACTTCATCATCAACATCAGTTAGTTTTAAAATTTTGCTTATTGTTTTAACTTTTTCATTAAAAACCATAGAGTCAATTAATGCAATAATAACATCCTTTTTTCTGGAATACTTTTTAAAGCTATCTACGACATCATTTACATCCTTAGCCGCGTATTTAAGATTCATACTACTATCTGTATAATGTGAAATTCCCAGACCAATAACCCATAATTTTCCTTTATAATAGTCTTTGGGTTCATAATTTACGTTTACACTTTCAATCAGTGAAAATCTTTTCGAAGCATCTTCAACAAAGACATTAATGGAGTTATCATCTTTAGTTAGCCTAATAGGTATAGTAATTAATGTATTATTAGCATTAACAGAAATGCCATCAGATGTAAACAATGGAACATTGTTTACATGCACATGTATTTTTTTTACAGGACAGTCAAATGGTTTATAGGCTATTTCTATTTGGACCAGATTTGTATCGGTGTTATAAGGGATTTGTAGTTTATTTATTATATTGCAACTTGGCAGCTGGTTAGGGTTTGGAATTTCATCAATTCCTAATCTTGTTTTTCTTAGTTGATAGGCCATTTTCATTTGCGAAACAAAATTCTTTTCTGTTTTTAATTGTTCAGCAATTATATCCGGCCGATTTAAATAAGGGTCTAATGAATTAAAATCATATGTATGAGAGTCTAATACAAGATGAATGCCTTTTGTAAGACCAGATGAAAGATAATATTGATTAAGGCTATTCACAAATACAACATTTTGAAAGGTTTTTTTTTCTCGTAAAATCCAACAATTTGCAATAATTTGAAGACCGGGGAGTTCCAAAAAGCAAATTTTTTCGTCATACCCAGTAGTTATTATACGGTTTCGAATGGAGTCATAAATAATATCGCTGATATTTTCATTATGGGCTTTATTTCTAGAAACTATATTTTTAAAATCTTCGTCTCGCAATTCAATATTGCCATTACTGTATCCTATTGCCCAATAATTTTTATTTTCAAGGTGAATTGGTTTAAAAATGCTAATCCATCTAAAAAAACCAATTGTATCTGTTTTGGATGTAAGCAAATCATATTGATACAATTTATCACCTTCTTCATATACCACTTTAGATGAATCATGATTGAGAACGGTGTTGAAATATTGGAAACAACAACCTTCATTATTTTTAATATTGTTTATTAGTTTCCGCTGTTTATAATTATATACTATTATCGACTGGTCGGCTATAACAACCTCTCCATCTTTTTTGGTGAAAAGAAATGGTCTGAGAAAGCCACTATTCATTCCTGAGTTTATTATTGGAATGGTTTGTTTTTCTATAAGTGTATTTGTTTTTCTACTTACAAAAAAAATAGTATTTGATTGCGGATTTTTGATAAAATAATATTCATTATTTTTCGAGATATAAACTTCAGGATAATATAAACTGTCAGAGGGAATTATTTTATTGAGATTAATCTTTTCTACTGAATCTGTTTTTGGGTCAATGCTGGCAAGATAATATACTGCTTTGCCATCTGCGTAATCAACAAGTATCCTTATAATTTTATTTTTACTAAATATAGCTCCACCAAATCCTGTATTATCTTCCATTGTTTCAAAACGCCTTGAACTAAGATTTTTTAAATCAATAAGGTTGTATTGAGTATTTGTATATCTCGAACCGCAGATTAGTTGGTTTGCATTAGCCAGGTATAAAGGCGAGGGACCGTCGGTTCTTACATCACTATAGCTATTAAGGATTTGCGGTTCACCTGATTTATCCGGTTGAACTAAATATATTTTCTCGCTTTGTGCTGTAAAAAATTGTAAAGGGTTTGCGTAGTTCATTATTGATTCTCCGAGCATCGATGTAAAATCAGTTATTTTCTTAAAAACCCTTTTAACCGGATCGAACTCCAATAACATTCTTGTGCTTGCTATTTTAATGTTACCTGTTGTAGGGTCTTTTTGTATACTGCTTCTATAAGTAAGAAAATACGATTCAAACGGTATCTTATAAGCAATGGATTGAAATGTTGTTAGGTTTAAAATCTGAAGTGAATCATATTTAAATAAATACAAAAAGCTAGAAGATGGTTCCTTGTACATCTTTATAACTTGCGATGTTGAACACAATTCTTTAATTTTATTTGACTCATCCAATCCACATTTGTATACAGTACTGTAACCCTTGTGATTAATATAATCCAGATCATTAATAAATAATGTATTTCCATCAAGCATTAGATCTTGAAAAAAATTAACATGATTATTTAATAAGCTATCAATAGTCACCTGTTTGCTTAATAAATTAAACCTGAAAATGTACTTATTTGTATGCCAAACAAGAAGATTATTCTTTTCAGAAAAAAGAACGCCTTTCACATCATCAAAATAATTTTTGTGGCATAAAGAATCAATATTTATTCTTCTCTCCAATGTACCATCGGTTGTCTTCCAAAAGTTGAGGAATAACACTTTGTCTATTTGTCTTTCCGCAGTAATAGTATAATTTTCTTCATACGAAACGGTGAAAGCTTCAAATTTGCCGTTAGGGAATATTTTACTAATTACTCGTGCGTCACGCACGTCCCATATAAATAATTCATGTTCATTTCCGGAAATAAGTCGACTTCCGTTTTTAGTTGAATGTAAAAAGGTAACATATGACTTATGACCTTCATTAGTCATAAATTTTAAATCTTGGGCAATTGAAGTATTGTTAAATAAAATACTTCCTATCAAAAATATTTTTTGCATAATACTTAATCAATAAACCTTGGTCAATTTTTTTTCATATGATAGATAACAGCCCACCAAATCTTCCTTACCAAACCCTCCAATCCACTGTATTAGTTTCCGTTCTTGCAGTAGGAACCTGTAATCCCTTCGTTAGTTCAGGCACTCGTTTGTTTACATATTGCTTTAGCTCACTAACTGTTGCTGAAGGATGATCTTTCATATACTCCAGTATGCTGTAAGTGAACACACCATTCTTTAAGTCACCTCTTTCCAAGGCAAACTGAGTTCCGGCAGCTGCTGAAATAATAGTTGCCCCTGTGCTGCGGC
>OCZT010003828.1_pt1 | contig 15339 bp, 13 predicted proteins | sample 1539031 | NCBI WGS metagenome assembly OCZT01 (sample SAMEA3539308, study PRJEB22396) | soil metagenome | biome: tundra; feature: field; material: soil | place: USA | collected 2010-05 | depth 0.15 m | reverse complement strand
CCGCAGGAGTGGGGCTCGCACGTCCCATCACACAGTGTCCGCCTCCGGGGTCCAGCTCTGGTCAGCGACCAAGTCGGACGATCTGTACTGCAAGTTCGACAAGGGTCCTTGCGCGGCGAACAAGCGGTTCGGCCTTGGTGGCAGTGACGAGTGTGACGCCGTACTCCACATCGCCTTTGGCTGAGATCAACTCGCGAAGCGCGCGCTCAGTCGCAGCTGCGTCGGGTCGCTGACCTAGTGCTTGCCTCAGTTCCCTGGCTGCGGTGGCGTGGTTCTTGTCCTTGCTGGTTGTACCGGTGAGTGCGGTTACGATGGCGTCCTTAGCGCTGATGCCTGCATGGATCGCGTCGCCGGCTGCGGGCGTGTGGCGTTCGGCGGCCAGACTGTCCTCGGCGGCAGCAAGGTACTCTTGGGCCTTCTTTAGGAAGCTCCTTGCGTGATTCATGTACTCGGCTGTGACCATTACGTGGCTCCGCTCTTAATCCGAGGCATGGTGCCGATGAGCGGGATGCCGTCGGCGAGTATCTCATCAACGACGGGCTCGTGCGCTGAGGCGAGGTGCGCGAAATCCGTAGCAGTGAAGGCGAGGACGTCGCAGTCATTGCCGAGGCGTCTTCGGATGGCGTCTTCTAGATCGACGCGTCCATCCCAGGCAGATTGCGCGATTACTGCCAGGTCGATATCGCTTTCCGCGTGAGCTTCGCCGCGGGCGACGGAGCCAAAGAGAATGACGGCCTCTACCTGGTCGTCAGCCACCCGAGTCACAGTCTCGGTGAGGGCCGCCATCGGGTCGAGGAGAGAACGCAGCGGTGTCACCGCACAGTGGTCCTCGTTGACTGCGTGGACAACCGCGCGGCCGATGACCTGGGTATCGACCAGACCGAGCTGGACCCATGCTTTCAATGCCTCTTGGACAGACCAGAGGCTGTGCCGGTCGCTGACCAAGGCATGGATCTGTCTGCCGGTCAGCCGGACATCGGTACGCAGGAGGGCTGCGAGTACAGCTCCACGTGCACCAGGGATGACGCCGCCAAACGGTTCACTCAACAGCATGAGGAAAGCTTACCAGTCACATGATTGTTATACCAGTCATGTGACTGGAATGCGGTTCTCGAACAGGGAACCGGCGTGGACCGGCTAGTCAACAGCCTGCCGTCTCGATCTAACGGCTCCGCAGCGATGGCCTCAGCCGGGGCTCGCTGGTCTGCGCCGGTGTCGTCGCACTCGGAGCCGTATTTGCCTTCCTCGTCCTGCCCCGCCGGCTTCCCGGCACCCCGCCGAGCCCGCCAGCTGAACCGGGACCCAAGCCTAGCCTGCGGGCAGCGGAAAACCCGCGCTCCGACCTAGAAGGAGCGCTGAGCACTCATCAAGCATGAGCGTAACTGGATAGGTGCCGGTTCGGGCATGATGATGTGACGCATGGCGCTCCTGCGGACCGGCGGATTCGTGACACCGGGCCCGTCGCGGGGCAGCCAGCCGGGATGCCGGGCGGCCGCCTTGACGACAGGGTGCCTTCCATCCGCGGATGCTGGGCTGGCGGCGCTCCTCGGGCCTGTTCCCGATGTCACCGGAACCCGCCGGGCAGTCCGCCATGGCGCTCGGGGACGTCCGGCCCTGGTTCGATTTGTGCAGCCGGGTCATAACATGTGCGCGCGGGCGTGAGATGAGATGCGTCAGCCAGGAAAAGAAGGCGCTGATGGGCACACAGATGACGGTTGCGGTCGCAGCGGCTGCGGGTTTCCTCGCCATTGCGGCCTTCCAGGCCGCCCTGGCGCTCGGCGCCCCCGTCGGTCGTGCGGCCTGGGGCGGGATCCACGCGCGGCTTCCGGTCAAGCTGCGCATCGCCAGCGCGTTCGCGGTCGGGGTCTGGATGCTCGCCGCACTGATCATCCTGGGCCGTGCCGGGTCCCAGGTCTCCCCGCTCCCGCCCGCCTTCGCCCGGTGGGGAACATGGATCCTGTTCGGCGTGAACCTTCTCGCGGCGCTGATGAACTTCGCCTCGCACAGCAGCTGGGAACGCTTCCTCTGGGCGCCGGCCGCGCTGATCCTGGCGGTGCTGTGCCTCATCGTAGCGCTCAACGGGTCGCCGGTTTCTCAGGCGGACCGGGCATCCGCATCGATCATCGGCGCAACCGCGCGGGCAACCCGGGCGACCACCGCAGGGGATCGATGTGGTGCATTCCCCCGGCTGATGCAGCGCAACACCCCAGGCGGAGAGATGCTGTGACCGGACAAGTCACGGTCTTGGCGGCGGTGGCCAGTTAGCTGCCAGAACCGGCTCGTAGGTGTGATCGCAGTCGTCTGCTAGCCGGCCCAATTGGACCGTTACTACCCACACCACCCTCGACGCAGAGAGGGCCCTCTCTGTGGATGCGTGCGGCGTTCCTGGCAGGGCCCAGCCGGTTGCGCTGGCGCCGGTTCCTGCATCCCAGCGCCGCCGGCGGGATCTGCGGGCCGCCGCCCTGTACCCTCGCCTGCCACCTGGCCCGCAAGCCTTGCGCAAGGTGGGGGCATGGGATTGACTATGCCGCCCTGCGAGAAGCTAAAGGACTAGGCGGCAACGGTAACGATTGCGACATGGCTTGTGGCTGGCGGTACCGGTTCGCCAGCCAACCGCAGGCCTTCGATGTGAAAGGCGATCGCCTCTCGCATCTCAGTCTCGCACTCTCCTAGTGTGTCGCCCGTCGCGACCACGCCAGGCAGGTCTTCTCCCGCACCCGAACTTGTGGGGTTTTTGTGTTGCTCCGTCCTGTCTGGTGCGCAGGAAGGGGACCCAGGGCCGGTCGTGCGCGCCGATCTTGCTCGATGCCTGGTCGCTGGAACCCCGGCACGAAGTCCGCCGGGGACTTTCGGGTGGGTGGGGGTAGCCCGGCGTCAAGGGCCGGGGCGCAAAGCCGGCGGCCCGCCCCGGCGACCGAGGTACGGCGGACGGTGAGACGTTCGGGCCGACGGCGGTCGCTTCCGTCGGTGGCGGGCAGATTGCCGGGGCTGGGGATTGTCCACAGGCCGGGTCCGGGCTGCCTTTTGGCCCTTCTTTGGCGTAGCGTTAGTGATGAGAGGCCCGGCGGGCCTGGCCCGGAAGGGCGTTGAGTCCAGTCCCTGCTGACGCTTTCCTTTCTCAGCCGAAGGAGCCGGCAGGTGAATGATCGCCCTGATCGAGCGGGCAGAGGGACGTATTTGTGCCCGCGGTTGCGTCGCTGAGATGGCTGGCGACAGGCTGCACCGGATACTGGCTGCGCTGTCTGGCGGGGGAGATGCGTGGTCCTCTGCCCGGCTGTGCGCAGTGTGCCCGGGGATCGTGGGGGTGAATGGTGCCGGGGTCATGCTCATGTCGAGTGACATACCGCGGGTCGTTGAACAGCACCGATGATGTTAGTGAGCTGATCGAGGAGCTGCAGTACACGCTGGGCGAGGGTCCGTGCGCGGATGCCTGCCAGCAGGACTTGGTGGTGGACCGCCTGCTCGCCGATGTGGCCGATGACGTTGTCGCCCGCAGGCTGAGGCTGGAATGAGCCCCGCTCACCCGGCGCAGTCGGGCGGGGACAGGCCGCCGCAAGAATGGATGCCGCGGCCCGGGGCTCGATCTGGTAGCCGGCCGGTCCTGACGGGCCGCCGGGCGTTCAGGAGGTGAGTTGACTTGTTCCAAGAAGCCGACGCGATGCGATCACTCGCCGAGATGGCCGACACCCTCGTTGAGGACTACGACGTCGTCGACCTGCTGACCGGGCTCGCGGACCGGTGCGTAGAGTTGTTCGGAGTTTCCGCCGCCGGGGTGATGCTGGCCTCTCCCGAGGGCAGGCTGGGGCTGCTGGCCTCCTCTAGCGAGGCGATGCGCCTGCTGGAGCTGTTCGAGCTGCAGGCCCAGGAAGGCCCCTGCCTGGATGCCTTCCGCACCGGGGAGCGCGTCGAGCACCAGGACCTGGAGGCCGAGTCCGGCCGCTGGCCGTCGTTCTCCACCGCCGCCCTCAGGGAGGGTTTCCAGTCGGTGTCCGCCTTGCCGCTGCGGTTTCGTGACATCACCCTCGGCGCCCTGAACCTGTTCAGCGTCACGCAGGCCCCGATGTCCGAGGCGGACGTCACCGTCGCCCGCGCCTTCACGGACCTCGCCACCCTCAGCATCGTGCAGCGTCGCGCCACTGCCGAGGCCCAGCGCGTGAACGAGCAGCTTGCTGCTACCCTGGCCAGCCGCGTGGTAATCGAGCAGGCCACGGGCGTGCTCGCAGGGCGCGCCGGCGTCGACCTGGCCGAGGCCTTCTCCCGGCTGCGGGCCTACGCCCGCAACAGCAAACTACGACTCACCGATGTCGCCCAGGCGACCATAGCCGGCACCCTCGATCTGCGGGGGTGAGCCGGCTTAGCCGGCTTCCCCGGCGCAAGCGCCTCGGCTGGCTCATCGCGGTATACGCCGGCAGCCAGGGCTGCGGACAAGTACTCGCATGGCGATCGCCGTTTCTGATAGTCTCCGCCGACGTCCGGTGGCCAAAGTTCGCCGCCGCCCTCGCGGCGGAACACCTCGATCTCAAAGGGCATTCAAGCGCGCCCCGTCCATCGTGGTGTTCGGGCATCGGGCGGGAAGCCGGGGCGACCGGATGGCGGTGGTCGATCCTGATCAGTGCTCTGTGTGTCCGTTTTGCGTGCGCGGGATTATTATCGAGTCGTGCTGCAACGAAAGATTGAGCTACCGCCGGTGCACCTGTACCCGGCGGATGAATGGCGCATCGTGGAGGCCCGGTACTCAGATGAGTTTGTCGGTCTGACCGAGACCGTCTTTTCGCTGGGAAATGGTTTCGTCGGTGTCCGCGGCAGCTTCGAGGAGGGGCGCCCGGCGCTGGTTCCCGGGACGTTCGTCAACGGGTTCCATGAGACCTGGCCGATCATGCACGCCGAGGGGGCGCATGCGCTGGCCCGGACCGGCCAGACGATCGTGAACGTGCCCGACACGACGATCCTGAAGCTCTACGTGGACGACGAGCCGTTCTTCCTGCCGACCGCGCGGATCCGGGACTACGAGCGGGTCCTGGACATGCGGGCCGGGACGCTGACCCGTGAGCTGGTGTGGGTCACCGACGCCGGGAAGCACGTCCGGGTCCGCTCGCGCCGGATCGTCTCGCTGGAGTACCGCCACCTGGTCGCGATGACTTATGAGGTCACGATGCTCGACCGTGCCGCGCCCGTCGTGATCTCCTCACTGGTGCTCAACCGCCAGGACGCCCACCTCAGCGGCCTGCCCGGGCACCTGCCGGGCGATCCCCGCCTGGCGACCGTGCTGCCGCACCGGGTGCTCAACGTGCGGGCGGCCGAGCTGGCTGACCAGCGCGTCCTTTTCGGCTACCAGACGACCGGCAGCGGGATGACGCTGGGTATCGGCGTGGACCACGTGATCGACGCGGCGTGTTCCTACCGCGCGGCGGGGTCCGTCGATGACGGGACGGGCGAGGTACTCCTGACCGCCGATGCGGTGCCCGGCGTCCCGATCCGGATCACCAAGTACGCGACCTACCAGACCTCCCGCAGCATCCCGGTCCCCGAGCTCGTCGACCGGTGCCGCCGGACGCTGGACCGCGCGGTCCCGGACGGGTTCGACACACTCCTGGCCAGCCAGCGCGCGAATCTCGCCCGGTTCTGGGATCGCGCCGACGTCCGGGTGCAGACCCGGCTCAATCCGGTGCGGCAGCAGCAGGCGGTCCGGTGGAATCTTTTCCAGGTCGCGCAGGCGACGTGGCGCGCCGAAGGGGCCGGGGTGCCGGCGAAGGGACTGACCGGGCAGGCCTACGAGGGCCACTATTTCTGGGACACCGAGGTCTACGTCCTGCCGTTCCTGTCCTACACCCAGCCCAAGATCGCCCGGAACCTGCTGCGGTTCCGGCACAGCATGCTGGGCCGCGCGCGGGAACGGGCGGCCGAGATGAGCCAGCGCGGGGCGCTGTTCCCGTGGCGGACCATCAACGGCGAGGAGGCGTCGTCCAATTTCCAGCAGGGCACCGCCCAGTATCACATCAACGCCGATATCGCTTATGCGATCGGGCGCTACACCCACATCCAGGGTGACATCCGGCTGCTCGGCGAGATCGGCGCGGAGATCCTCGTTGAGACCGCCCGGCTGTGGGCGGACCTCGGGTTCTACGGCGCCGACGAAAGGTTCCACATCCACGGCGTGACCGGGCCGGACGAGTACACCACCGTGGTCAACGACAACGCCTACACCAACCTCATGGCGCGGCTGAACCTCAATTTCGCCGCCGCCACCGTGCGCCGCCTGCGCGAGGAGCGGCCCCGGGACTACACCGCGCTGGTGCATACGGTCGGACTTCAGTTCAGGGAAGCCGAGGCCTGGGAACGCGCGGCGGCCGCCATGCACATACCGTTCGATGAGACACGCCGCATCCACCCCCAGGACGAGACGTTCCTGGACCGCGAGCCGTGGGACCTGGACGCCACCCCGCGGGAGAAGTTCCCGCTGCTGCTGCACTACCACCCGCTAGTGATCTACCGGCACCAGGTACTCAAGCAGGCCGACATCGTGCTCGCGATGTTCCTGCTCGGCAACGAGTTCCCCGAAGAGCAAAAACGCCGCAACTTCGACTACTACGACCCGCTCACCACCGGCGACTCGTCCTTGTCGGCGTGCGTGCAGAGCATCATCGCCGCTGAGATCGGCCGGGAACGCCAGGCCCTGGAATACTTCCAGTACGCGCTGCTGATGGACCTGGGCAACGTGGCAGGCAACGCCTCCGACGGCGTCCACATCGCCTCCGCCGCCGGGGTATGGTCATCGCTGGTCTTCGGGTTCGGCGGCGTCCGCGACTTCGACGGCCACCTGTCCTTCACGCCCCGGCTGCCCCGCGCCTGGAACGAGCTCGCCTTCTCACTCCGATTCTGCGGACGCCAAATCCGGATCAGGCTCACCCACGACGAGGAAAACTACCTCATCGACGAGGGCACCCCGCTGGAGATCACCATCCGCGGCGAACCCCACCTGCTCAGCCCCGGCACCACCGTCACAATCAAGCTCACACCACCCTGACATGAACGTATGCCCCTTGGACTCACCATTGGTGACCGTGGGCTACCTCGGATGACAGGCCGAGCAGTGGTGTGGGCCGATACTGGGCGGCGGGAAGCGAGGGCATCAGGCCGCATTCCCGGCCTGATGCCCTCGACTGTCCACTCATTCCATGCCGCCAAGCTACTTCTTGCTCGTGCAGAGGTTCGCCGCGCGCTCGTGCACGATGCCGAACGGTAAGGGCCGCCGCCGCCGTTTCGGCGCCATCCGCCGTCTTCCCTCGGGCCGCTACCAGCCGCTATCCCGGCCCTGACGGCGTGGTCCGCCCCGCTGACGACACCTTCGAGACCAAGACCGAGGCTGAGACCTGGCTTACCCGCAAGGAAGCCGAGATCATCGAAGACGACTGGATCGATCCGGACGCGGGCGAAGTCCTGCTCTGCGACTACGGCGCAACCTGGATCGAGGAGCGCCCTGGCCTGCGTCCCAAGACGGTCACGCTCTACCGCTACCTGCGGCGCTCGCACATCGCGCCGTACTTCCCGGCCATGACGATAGCCCGGCTCAAGCTCGCCGCTGTCCGCCGCTGGCGCACGAAGCTGCTCGACAGCGGAGAGTGAGGAAGGTGCACGGCAAGGCGGGTCTATTCCTCGCCGGAAAATCGCGTCCATGCCGACTGCCGGGTCATTCCTAGCGCGTCACCAATACGAGCCCAGGTAGCTCCCAGCTCCCGGGCTCGCCGTACCCATCCGGTCAGGCTCGCCTCGACCTGCACGCCCGCCTTGGCGATGCGGGGAAGGTTCGCCAGCACCGCCTCGACATCATCGACCTGGAGCCACGGGGCGAGCCTGGGGACGGCCTCGGCCCTGGCCTCGATGACCTGCTGGGAGAGTGCCACGCATTCGTTGCAGATGTACACGCCTGGGCCGGCGACGAGGGTCGCGACCTCGGTGTTCGGTTTCGCGCAGAACGAGCAGGCCGCGATGACAGATTGCTGGGTGCTGGGTGTCACCGTACTTGCCCCCTGGGTTGTCAGCCTGCGCCTGACGATATGAGTCCAGAGTTTACGGCGTCAGTTGCAAACTGACAAGAGGGGTGAGCCGACACTCTTGAGCAAGCCGCTGACACGCCGCACAGCCCTCTATTAGCGGCTGTAGCTTGAGCGCCGCCCGGACCGTTGGATATTGCTGCAGGAGCGCTGTAGTGGAACCGTTAAGCTTCACGATAAAGTGTTTTCGCAGGTCAGCGCGCCCGTCAGGATTCGAACCCGCAGTCCCGCTGCTTAGAAGCTATCCGGGCATCAGCGCTGTAGCCAGCAGGGGAAACGCACGTCGCGGAGAAGCGTCATAGCCCAAGTTATCTGCTCACGTCCGCGAGCCCGTCTGGCCTGCGCAAGGCCACTGGATAGATTACTGGCAGATTTGAGCGTGTCGGGGAGTGCCCGCCCAGCGGATGATGGGCGCCGAGGTGGAGGTTCGCTGCAATGCCGGGTCCGGGGAGGTGACGCGGGCGCGGGTGAACTCCGTAGCGGGTACCGGACGCGGGAGTGGGACACCCGGGCCGGGACGATCGAGCTGGCGATCCCGAAGCTGCGGGCCGGATCATACTCCCCGTCGTTCCTGGAGCACCGCGCTGCGCCAAGCGGGCGCTGGCCTCGGTGCCACGTCGTACCTGGTAGGCGTGTCGACTCGCAAGGTGGAAAAGCTCGCGGCTGCGCTGGGCGTCGCCGGGCTGAGCAAGTCGCAGTTCAGCGCGATGGCAGCGGAGCTGGACGAGCTGGCGGACAGTTTCCGGAACCGGCCGCTGGACGCTAGGCCGGTACACCTTCATGTGGATCGACGCCCTCACCCAGAAAGTCCGGGAGAGCGGGCGACCATCAAACGTGCACTGCCTGATCGCGACCGGGGTGAACGCGGAGGGGCACCGGGAGATCCTCGGCATCGACGTCGGTCAGTGCCGCGTCGATGCGGTCACGCGAGGCCTCGAACCACCTGGGCAATTGGCGGTCGTAGTCCACTACCACTGCTGGAGTGTCCACGCCGCGATCCTGCCTTACGGCAAGGTGCCTGACTCCTACCCCGCTCTGAGGGAAGGTGGTGAGCGGCCCGCGATTGACCTGCGGTTAGCCGCCCGGCTAGCCTCGCTCCTGTTATGTGGGCCGCCAGACTGCGATATTCCGGACTCGGCATACTCCTGCTAGGCGTCACAGGTGCCCTGTTGATGGCCTGGCGGTTGAGCCATGTGTTGTTCGCGATCGTCGTCGGTTTCATTGTCCTCGTCGTGACGGTGCTCCTGGTCGCCCGGGACGGATGGCGCCAGACGAGTCCGGAGAGCCTCAGCTCACACGGTTTCAGGCCGGACCCGGGTCTGAACGTGATGGATCCGGGCCTGCGCCGGGAGTGGGCGCCCATAATTCCGGCCGCTGTATCCTGGCGGATTTCCGGTAACCCCACCCGGCGCCCGGCAGCCCGTTCGGCCGCCAGGACAAAGCCCGCCCGAAGCGGCCGGACTCGCCGACGGAACGAAACGCTGCAGCCGGGTGCCACTATCACCCTCGCTGATGAACGGCGGGCAGCACACATCGATGACCTGTTCATCGAGCTGGACCTCGAACTGGTCGGGCTCGTCCCGGTGAAGAAGAAGGTGGCAGAAATCGGTTCGCTGCTGCTGGTCGACCGGGCGCGACAGCGGTTCGGGCTCTCCGCGTCCCGCCCGAACCTGCACATGTGCTTCACCGGGGCGCCGGGAACCGGGAAGACCACGGTTGCGCTGACGATGGCCGACCTGCTCCGTCGGCTTGGCTACCTGCAGAAGGGTCATCTCGTGCATGCCATGCGCGATGACCTTGTGGGTGAGTACATCGGGCAGACCGCGCCGAAGACCAAGCAGGTTCTCGAGCGCGCGATGGGCGGCGTGCTGTTCATCGACGAGGCCTACACCTTGTACCGCGCCCAGGACTCGAAAGACTACGGCCAGGAGTGCATCGACATCCTCATGCAGGTGATGGAGAACGAGCGGGACAAGCTCGTGGTGATCCTCGCCGGATACAAGGATCGTATGGATCATTTTTTCGAGTCCAATCCTGGTATGAGCTCGCGCATCGCGCATCACCTGGACTTCGCCGGGTACGAGGTCGACGAGCTGCTCGCGATCGGACGGCTGATGCTGGACCGGTCGTCCTACTACTTGTCGTACGAAGCGGAGACGGCATTTCGCGACTATCTGTCGCTGCAGATGAGGCAGCCCCGGTTCGCCAACGCCCGCAGCGTCCGGAACGAGCTGGAAAGTGCCCGGCTCCGGCACGCGTATCGTCTCGCCGCCGATCCGGAGCGGCACTGGAGTAAAGACGACCTGATGCGCCTGGAGCCGCCGGACATCTTGCCTAGCGACTTGGTAACCGGCGATCCGCCGTAGCTGCTCGTAGTGGCGCTGACGTATCCAGCCGGGCGCAGTCGATTAGTCAGTGGAAGGGTTCTACGGCCGGAAAGGACATGATTACTCGACAATCCACACCTTCCGATGCCGGACGCCGGTCTGCGATCTCTGGTTATCTGCTGTCTGAGCGCTGTAGCTATCGCCGCTAAGAAGTCCAAGCCCATGTCTGTGCAGCTAGCGCGCCCGATGCTGGGCTTGGATGATCTGCGCCGGTGACCGGCTGCCTAAAAGCGGCTACAGCCGCAGAAACCACTGTCGGCAGCGTTTCCGCAGGTCAGCATGATCGCCACCCTGGACCGGTTCGCCGACGACGAGATACCCGTGCCCGAAGGCTCATCAGTGGCCGAACTGCGGGCCTTCTACGCGGCCTGGCGATCCGAGCTGATGGAGCTGGGCGAACGCTAGTCTCAATACTCGGTGGACTGTCCTTACCGCGCTCACGCAAGGTGAGAAGGCTTCCGCCTTGAATCGGGTGGCGGAATCGGACGTTACGCGCTACCCGCCGCGTCCGCATCATGAAGAACTGCTACGGATGCGCTGTAGCGGGGGAACCTTCGGACTACTCGATGCATATTTCTGGCAGGTCGGCAAGCCGGCTGGCGCGCCCGGCACCACCTATCGATCGTTGGACATCGACCTGCGGGCCATTTAGCTGGACCGATATTGGCTCGCCATGGCCTGACGTAGCCCGAAATCTGTCCCTGTTGGCTCCCCGAGAAGCTCACCCGGGTAGCGATGTGGATCTGCTTGTGGATTTCGAACCGGGTGCCTCCCTTCTGGCCATGTCGGCTTGTTCCAGGATCTTGAGGAACTCCTTGGCGTTGGTGTCGACGTCGTCACGCGGAGCGCCCTCAAGCCTCGGGACGACAACATCCGCGCCGAGGCCGTAGATCTGTGACCAGAGGACTTGATGACCTTCTGGCAGATCTGGCTGAAGCAGCAGATGCGGCAGCCGAGCTTGTGAGGCTTGGAAAAGAGCGCTGGGATACTGAGCGGCCGTTGCGCCTGGCAGGTGAGGCCGTCATCGGCCGACTGGGCGACATCGCAACCAAGTTGCCTGATGAGGATCATCGCCGCGCATGCCTACCACCGCATCGACTACGAAGAGGTCTGGGTCACCTTGCGCGACGACGTCCCGCGGCTGGGCAGGGCGATCAACCGCTGGCGTCAGGCGCAAGATTGATACCCTGCGTCAGAGCCAAGCTACGGCGAAAGCGGCTTGGCGGCCCGCGCCTCACTCCGGAAGGCCCGGCAGCCAGGCACAGCATCGCGCGCGGGTGTGGCACGCGCGCGCGGAAACCAGTGATGAACATCTACGGCAGCGGACAGGATGCGCTGTAGTCTTTGCAGGAAGGCCAGCGTAAGGGCACATCGTCTTGGACCTGCACACCTGCTGCCTGGCTCCGGACCTGGCCAATCACCTCCGTCACTGTCGGCAGGGACACGCGATGGGGGTCCGCATGAGGGCGGGGAGCGCGGTTTCCCGGGCCCGATCCGGCCCGTGACGGCCGCGTGCCGTCGCTTCACCAGACGGGGTCCTCGACCGGGACGGCGGTGCCAGGGCCGGCGGGCGACGGATGCTCGTGCCGGGTTACCTGCGGCGGTGGTGACGGACGGGAGCGCCGGGCGAGGGCGATGCCGCCGAGCGCGGCCACGAAGCAGGACGCGCCCCCGACTGCGAGGCCGGTGCGCGGGCTGGTTGCGGCGATGATCCAGCCGATCGCCGGGCCGCCGACAGGCGTCGTTCCCTGGAAGGCGACCTGCCACAGCGCGATCGCCCGTCCGCGCATGCTCGGCTCCGCGCTGAGCTGGATCGTGGAGTTGCCGATCGCGATGAAGGAGACACTCGCCCAGCCGACGAACAGCAGCGCGGCGTAGGCAAGGCCGAGGGCGGGGGAGAATGCGCAGGCCAGGATCGCCGCGCCGAAACCGGCCGAGGCGATGATCATCGGACGCAGTCCGGTCCGGCCCCGCGCGGCGGTGAACAGCCCCCCGATCACCGCCCCGACGCCCATCGCCGCGGTCATGAAGCCGTAGGCCTCCGCGCCGCCGTGGAATGTCTGCCGGGCGAGGACCGGGAGCGTGACCTGGAATTCATATGCCAGCAGCCCGACCAGGCTCATCATCGCCAGCGGAATGGCGATCGTGGGAGTGCGTGCCGCGTAGTGCAGGCCCTCGCGCAGCTGCCCGCTGGCCCGCCCTGCCGGGGGGCTCGGCCGCAGGGCGGAGCGGTCCATGATGAGCAGGGAGGTGACGACGGCCGCGAAGCTGGCTGCGTTCAGCAGGAAGCAGACCCCGATGCCGACCGTGGCGATGAGGACGCCGCCGATGGCGGGCCCGACCGCCCGGGCCGCGTTCACCGTCACCGAATTCAGCGTGATGGCGTTGCGCAGCTCATCCTTGCCCACCATCTCCCGGACGAAAGCCTGCCGGGCGGAGTTCTCGAAGGCGTTGTTCAGGCCGAGGATGACGGCCAGCGCGCAGACCTGCCAGAAGCGGACCGCTCCGAGAACGGTGAGCAGCCCGAGCGCGAGGGCCTGGAAGCCCATGGCGATCTGCAGCACGATCATGAGCCGCCGCTTGTCCACCCGGTCGGCGACAACGCCGCCGTAGGGGGCGAGCAGCAGCACGGGCAGGGTCTGCAGGGCCACGGTGAAGCCCAGGTCCGTGCTGGAGTGGGTGAGGGTCAGCACAAGCCAGGACTGCGCCGTCATCTGCATCCAGGTCCCGGCGAGGGATATCGACTGGCCGGTGAAGTACAGGCGGTAGTTCGGGACCTTCAGCGAGGAGAACGTCTGGCGCCAGAACGCGCCCAGCCGGCGCTTCACGGCCGCCGTCCCGTCAGGTCCCTGGCGAGCTGCTCAACGACCGGCGGGGCAGTATCGAGGGCACGGCGCTCGTCGTCCCCGGGCCGCTCGATGTGCCGGCTGAGAGCGCCGGTCAGCCCCGCGTGCGCCGGGAATTCTGGCCGGCTGCCCAGCGGGGTGGCAGACCGGACCTGATCAGCCAACCAGCTCGACATCCCCGGTGAACGCGGCCCACAGGGCCGCGTAGCTGCCGCCCCGCTCCAGCAGCTCGTCGTGGGTGCCGGCCTCAGCGATCTTGCCCGACTCCATCACGACGATGCGGTCGGCGCGGGCGGCGGTGGTCAGCCGGTGCGCGACCACCAAGGTGGTGCGCCTGGCGGTGAGACGCTCGGTCGCGGTGTTGACCGCCGCCTCCGACGCCAGGTCGAGGGCCGCGGTGGCCTCGTCGAGCAGCAGGATGGCCGGATCGACCAGGTAGGCGCGGGCCAGGGCGATCAGCTGGCGCTGGCCCGCGGCCAGGTTGCGTCCCCGCTCGGCCACCTCGTGCCGGAAGCCGCCGGGCAGCCGCGCGATCATCTCGATCGCCCCTACCTGGCGTGCCGCGGCCTCGACCTCCGCGTCTGTCGCGTCCGGGCGGCCGTAGGCGATCGCGTCCCTGACCGTGCCGGGGAACAGGTAAGGCTCCTGCGGTACCACGCCGAGCTGCTGCCGGTAGCCGGCCAGGTCCAGCTCCCGCACGTCAGTGCCGTCGATGAGCAGGGTGCCCGACGTGACGTCGTAGTATCGTGCGACCAGCTTGACCATGGTGGACTTGCCCGCGCCGGTCTGGCCGACCAGGGCCACGGTCTCGCCGGGCCGCACGACCAGGTTCACGCCCGACAGCGCGTCCTGCGGCTGCCCGGAGTACCTGAACCGCACGCCACGGAACTCGATCTGGCCCCGGGGGCGGCCGACGGGCCGCGGGTGCGTGGCCTGCGGCGTGCTGGTCGGGCGCCGGAGCAGGTCCTTGATCCGCCGCAGGCCGACGGCGGCCTGGTTGTAACCGTCGAAGACCTGAGACAGCTGCTGCACGGGGGAGAAGAGCAGGTCGATGTAGAGCAGGTAGGCGATCAGCCCGCCGGCCGTCAGCGTCTTGTTGCGCACCTCGCCGGCGGCGACGAACAGGATGAGGGCACCGCCGACGGTGGAGAGCAGCTGCACGAACGGGAAGTACAGCGCGATGAGGCGCTGCGCCCGGAGCCGGGACCGGCGGTACCTGGCGCTCAGCTCAGCGAAATGCTCCTGGTTGCGGCCCTCGCGGCGGTACGCCTGCGCGGTGCGCAGCCCGGCCACGTTCTCCTGGAGGTCGGCGTTGACGATGCTGATCTTCTCGCGGGCATCGCTGTAGGCCTTCCGGGACTTCGCCCGGAACACCAGCGTGGCCGCCACCAGCACCGGGATGATCGTCAGCAGGATGAGGCCCAGCCGCAGGTTGATGTACAGCAGCGCGATCAGCACGCCCGCGAACGTGAGGACCGCGTTGACCATGGTGATCAGCCCGGTCTGCAGGAACGTGTCCATGGCGTCCACGTCCGTCGTCATCCGGGTCATGATCCGGCCGGACATCTCGCGCTCGTAGAAGTCGAGGCCGAGCCGCTGCAGCTGGGAGAAGATCTTCACGCGGAGGGTGTAGAGCATCCGCTCGCCGTTGCGGCCCACCACGGTCGTCTGGATCACGTTGATAACCCAGTCGGTGCAGACGATCGCGAGCCCGATCAGCGACACCACGATGATGGGATGGAAAGCCTTGTCCAGGACGCCGTTGTCGACGCCGGTGCGCACCAGCGCGGGCATGGCGATGCTGGCCACGGCGTCGAGGCCGTCAAGGACCAGGCCGGCCAAGAGCGCCAGGGCGATCGGCCGCAGCAGTCGGCGCAGCGTGAAGTGCGGGTCGGCCGCGCGGGATCCCGCCTGGCTGACCCCGGGCAGCTCATTGGCCGGCGGCAGCGCGTCGACCTTGGCGAGCAGCTCGGGTGTCGGCGGTATCCCCGCGAGCATGCCCCCGCCGGCGCCACTGCGGCCCCGTCCGCCGCGGGCCGCGGCGGCGATCTTGAT
>OCZT010003826.1_pt1 | contig 15342 bp, 10 predicted proteins | sample 1539031 | NCBI WGS metagenome assembly OCZT01 (sample SAMEA3539308, study PRJEB22396) | soil metagenome | biome: tundra; feature: field; material: soil | place: USA | collected 2010-05 | depth 0.15 m | reverse complement strand
GCGGTCGGCGGCTTGCTGGACCTAGTCGCGCATTTGCCCATGCTCCAGTCCCGCAATCAATCGAAAGAATCTGCCGATCCTCGGCTTCGCTAGACTTCCTGCTGTATATGAAATATGTGGGCATGTGGGTCACAGTACGAATATGAACCCTAGCCTACTCAGGATGATAGAAGATGCAACTTGTGGGGTATACGAATATGTGTCGTAAAAAGTCTCCTTGCATTGCGCATCAGTGTCGTGATATACTTGCACTACAAATGGCTTCGGCCTCGCCCCACACTTTGTGGGGCAAAAACGTCTAATTGTGCTCAGCCCCAAAAAACGTCCGCTTCAGCTCTTCGCACACTCGATCAAACGTGTCCTTGTCTAAGGTGCCTGCTTTCCGTATCAGGCGCTTTGTATCGATCAGGCGTGCTTGCGATAGGATGACCGACGCCTCTCTGCCTTCTACTTTCCCAATCGGCACATAGAATCGTCCCCGCCTGATTTTCCCAGTGAGGGCGACGCCAAAGAATACATGTGGATTGAAACCCTGAATCACGAGTACGGGGCGGTCATAATTGGCTCCTGTTCCGTCCTGCTCAAAACCAACATTGATACCCAGTGAACACCACCAAATCTCGCGCTTGTGATAGAACGGCGCGACTGCGTGATCATGTATATTCTTCTTTTTGGAATTCCATCCATCAAAATCTTTCTCCATTGATCGCCAGTATAACATGAAGTTACGACTAGAAGTATGCTCCAATCGCAACGCGGGCCTTGTTATTTGCCGCTTCCGGCAACTTCAGCCTCCTTCTCTCAATTCTTCCAATCGTCAATACTGCCCGAATGATATAACTGAAACCAGTCGGACAATGTAAAGGAAGGGGACATACAGACGCTTCGGAAGAAGTGGTATATGGCCTTGACGAGATACTCGTTATTGTGGCGCAATGTTCGAACGTCCTCTAAGTCTCCCAGCAGAGTAGTACACGGGCACCGTCCCCCCGCCCCCGTTCCCTGAGTTCCCGCCAGTGCCGCCACCACTCGCCGAGGGGCAGTTGCTACAGCTTCCGCCGCTGCCTCCCGTGGATCCACCACTACCGGCGCCGCCTGGTCCTCCTGCACCTGAACGTCCGCAACCTAGGCAGTTTCCTCCAAACCCGCCAGACCCGCCACCGCCGCGCCCACCGGTTCCGCCGGGCGAACCGCCGCCGCTCCCATTTCCGCAACTATCAGTGGGATCATTGACAGAGGAGACCCAACCCCGGCCAAAGATTTCGTCCGTTTCCGTTGTGGTTAGGGCCTTCCAGGCCTCCGGTATCCGGTCTCTGCGCACAATGAAATATCCGCTTGCCTCCTCTTGGATGTTCGTCAGCTTAAGCCAGCGCGGCTGGTTGCCGAATACCGAATCGATTATCTCATAGCTGTCATTCTTCCGCGCGAGGATCGCTGCATAGTGGTTTTCCTTCCAGTGGACCACGCAAGGTACAACCAAGGTCTTCTCGTTCCCCCACTCTGGCGACTCAACGCGTGCCGGCCCTCGGCTTGTGTTGTGAGCGTAAGGGGCGCGAGCGCAGATCAAATGGAGGTTCGTTAGATTAACCGGGCACGAGCTGGCGGTTAGAAAGCGTTGTTGGTTCATCATCTGTATGCCTGGTTCCAGTTTCTCGAAAGATCGGCCGCCCGGCGTCCGTATTACCTTTGGTTAAATGCGTCCAGGCACAACGGCGTTGAGAGAGTGGACTCTTATGAAACTGGTGCTAAATGAAGTGCGGGACGATTTTGTACATTTCACAAGCGTTGCTTATCGATGGGCTGATGCCGCTTTGTGTAGAGACATTGACACACTTGAGAAAGATAATGGCTAGAAATCCGAATACTGACATGGTTGGACAACCTTTCAATGACGCAACAGTTGAAGCGGTCTGGGAAAAGGGAACACGGGAACCTGCATATTCCACTTTCCGCAGTGATGTCTGCGGCGCGTTCTTGCAGCTCAGCAAGTACGGTAAAACAGAGAAATGGGGTTGGGAAATTGATCATGTGAAGCCGGTTTTGGCAGGGGGCACAGACGATTTGAGCAATTTACAGCCTCTCCAGTGGGAGAATAACCGGCACAAGGGTGACAATTACCCTCGCTGGGAATGCAAAGTGAAATCGTAATCGCCCGAAAAGTTTGGCGTTGCAGCCGCGCTTTTGCCGGAAGATGAACTCGCCTTGGCCAACCCTCGGCGGGGAGAAGGAGTTCGCCAAGATCAAACCGGAGTGCTCACACCCCTAGAACGATCGGCCACGCGATTATCTCAATTCAGTTTTGAAGCCTGCCCACGGTGCTCTACGAACCGAGGATTGCCGTTTGCCGAATACAGTCAGCAACCTGGACACGACGAGTGGGTCAGCGGTTTTAGCCAGCTTGATTTCATAGTGTTGGGCTCAACCTGTATTGAGATCGCGGAAAGCGGCTCGGTGAGGCCTCTGGTGCTTTTGCGCTTGATTTGCAGCAGTTGAACAGTCAGAAGGAGTGTTTAGCGGGTGTAAGCGGGCAGAATTTGCGAATGACGCGCGATATAACCAAGTCGGGGGCAACGGCTGGAGTCCCGAAGTTAATACTCGCGGCCCAGTCGATCACGAGCCGGACGTTCGAGTACTGGCGCGTGGGTTATGACAGGCGTAAAATGACGTTCCTTCCAGACGGTCGTGTGGGCGAAGGCGCGGCGGGTTGTGAAGTATTTTGGTGGCTCAGAATGAATGAGGGCCACGTAGTACTGGAGATCTTGTCGGGAACCGAAGTTACGTGCCGCATGAAACAGGATTCGGACGAGACCTGGCGGGGAAGATGGACTCATCACGAGAAAATGGGTGTAGTGCTTTGCCCGCCTTCCGACGCAGCCTATTGAAAGGGAGGAAGTACGACACATGAGAGACCCGCCACTACCGGATTACCCGCCTGTACCCGAGGGGCTTCAAGAGATCATGGAGGTCTTCGGAGCTTTCGTCTTCCTCGACCAGCCGAATGGATTGGTCACTCCTGAGGAGGAATGGGTGAAAGGCAATATCGCCAGGGTTGAGAATGTGCCTGTTTTAAATCAGTCGGTGTTGTGCCATAAGCGAATAGCACTGCCGATCTGGAATGTATTCGAGCAGATCCGGGATGCCGGCCTCGCATCTGCGATACGGACGTACGAGGGTTGTTATTGGCCACGGTACAAAATGCATGATCCCGAGCGCGGGTTATCCGTCCACGCATGGGGCATTGCCGTCGACCTTAACGCTGCCACCAACAAGCCCGGTAGCCGAGGCGATATGGACGAGCGGGTGGTTAAGATATTCTGTGAGCACGGCTTTTACTGGGGCGGCAATTTCGGGGACCCGATGCATTTTCAGTTCGCTCTCGGGTATTAAAGTCATTGGAAATACACCGGCCCCGACGCCCGTTGCCGCCAACACCAAAGAGTTTCCAGGCTGACGCGAAAAGTGATTGTGGCGCAAGATGAATATCCTTACGCATCCAGTTCATACCGGTTACCAGTTCGATCTCGCGAAGACGGGGCACGAGTTCTATTCTCTGGATACGCCGGGGAGCGGTGAAATCTTTTGGGATTCGAAATCGCGTCCCCAGCCCAGGAATTATCACCGCCTGAAGAGATTGGGAGATGCCCCTGTGAACTTTGACCTGATCCTGGTTCACTACGACTTGGGTTATCATTGCTTAAAACAGTTGAACCTGCCCCTCATATTCAAGGAGCATTGCCTGCGCGCACCGTTCAAAGTACCTGCGGGGTGGTTTGATCGAATCACTTGCTATTGCTTTGCCAGCCAGGCGGCGGCGGCGCGGTGGATCACGCCGCCTGGATTTGCGCCACGAAAGGCCATTATCGGTATGGGGGTGGATGTGCAATCGGGTGACGGGCATGAGATCAGAAACGATGGTATCCTGGCCGTCGGCCAGCATATTGAAGCGCGAGGCAACGAGAAAGGCTACGACAACCTGAGACGCCTGACCGAAAGGTTCCGTATCACGGTGGTTGGACGCGGCAGTGAAGGAATTCCGGGTGGTGTGGGGCCGGCTGCGAATTATACCGCGCTCCTCCGCTATTACAGAACACATCGGATTTTCCTAAATCCGTCACATTTGCTGGGCATGTCCACTTTGGAAGCCATGGCGGCTGGGATGGCGATCGTCAGCTTTCGGACGTTAAACTCTGATGTTGTTCGAGACAGAGTGAACGGTTTGGTTGTCGATACTGTGGGAGAGGCCGAGAGGGCATTAAAGCATTTGTTGAGGGATAGGGCGCTGGCCTGTGTCCTGGGGACAAGGGCGCGGGCAACGATCAAGGAACGATTTCGGTCTGAACTATTTGTCGAGCGTTGGAACACTTTGTTCCGACGGGCCATTTACGAGTATCGGCCTGGAGCGGCGTTCAGGGGCTGGAAGCCCTTTGATATCGCCTCAAAGTCAGGTGAAGAACAGCTCATGGCGGAGTTTTTCAGCAGCGGGGCGTTTAACTACTGCCGTGTTGGTTTTGACAAGCGACGGATGACGTTCCTGCGTGATGGCCGGGTGGGCGAAGGTGCGGCGGGGTGCGAGGTATTCTGGGATGTGAAAGCAGGAGAACGAGGCGAGCTTTGTCTGGAAATCTCGTCAGGATATGCAGTCACCTGCCGGTTGAAGCGGGCATCAGATGGAAGTTGGAGAGGAAGATGGGGTCATCACGAGAAGATGCCGATTGTGCTTTCCTCTGTTCAAGACTTGGCAGACAAAGCAGGCACCAAAGAATCAAATCGATCCCGGTGATTGTCCTTTGTGCGGAGGGGCATGCTGAAAGAGAGCAGCCGATTTGGATGAACCGGAGCCGCGCCTGAGAACGGCAGGCTGAATGGAAAAATACGGCTTTATACCGGGGCTAACAGTAGCGCGGTTTCGCGTAACTGAAGCCTCTGGAGCCTGGAGGATTCGTCGAAGGACCATCGGAAGCTCGACGTACGAAGTATGAACTGCTGCCCAGCTTTCCAGGCAGCAGTTCATCTCCTCGCTTGGCCCGCAGGAGTGAACCCATTCGAAACGCCTGCGCTTTTAACCACACAACCACCCCTATTAGCCAATACGGGAGCAAAGCGACGGATCTTTCAAAAAGCTTTCGTCAGCCGACAGACAATTGTAAGGTCAGGGTGTGGCGGCACTTGTCCGGGTTGCCAGACGGCGCGAAACGTTTCTTGAAAGAAACGGCCTTGAGGCAACGTATTGTTGGTGGCGAAATGATAACAGCAGCTTGAATGAAAAGTGTTGAGGAAATGATTCCGACCCGGCAGTCGTTGTTGAGCCGGTTGAAGAACTGGAACGACCAGGAAGGATGGAAGGTCTTTTTTGATACGTACTGGAGGCTGATCTATCACGCTGGCGTAAAGACTGGGCTAACGGACGCGGAGGCGCAGGATGTGGTCCAGGAAACCGTGCTCTCGGTCATGAAGAGCATGCCGACCTTCGAGTATGATTCGCAACATGGCTCATTCAAGAGCTGGCTGCTGCGTTTGACCAGTTGGCGAATCACTGACCAGTTGCGCAAACGGCAAAAGGGAATCGAGCACTCGAAACGCGAACCTCGGACTTCCACCAGAACCGCCACCGTTGACCGCGTGCCTGATCCTGCGGGACTGGAATTGGAGGCGGTCTGGGATGAGGAGTGGCGGACGAACCTCCTGGAAGCTGCAATCAATCGGGTCAAGAGGACCGTCGACGCCAAACAGTTCCAGATATTCGATCTTTACGTCGTCAAGAAGTGGCCCGTTGCGAAAGTGGCTCGGATGTTGCGCGTCAACACCGCTAAGGTCTATCTGATCAAGCACCGAGTCGGCAAGCTGATCAAGAGGGAAGTCGCCTATCTACAAACTAAACCGATCTAGTCCCCTGCATTCAAGTAACACGGCCCTTCGCCATGAACTCAACAGCAAGACGCAAAAAGCACGCAGCCATCGAGGGCGCCTCCAGAAATGCGAAGGAGACGGCTGGCACAGCCGCAGCGCCACGTCATGCCATGCATGAGATCAAACGGAGTATATTGAAGAAGTTGTCGCTCCGCATGAACCAAGACGATTACTGCTGTTCGTGAGTTGAAACCAAGCCCCCTTTCCGTTGCCTAGAAGAAAAAACCAAATCAATCAAAACACCGATACAATATGGCCATTAAGCAAGATCCTACTGGAAAACAGAAACCGCAGCCCGGATTCAGTCCCAAACCCGTTCGTCGTGTCCAGCCGATGGGCGCCGGGGGTAGCGGCCAAAGTCCAAGCCCCAGCTTCAGTCCCAATCCAGACACTCCTAGCCCGAAGGCCCTCAAATCGAAGAAGTGATCAAGCGGCCCCGGCGAGAGGACAAGCCAGCCAGGGATTCGGGAGGCGGCTTTTCCTCGTGGTTGGCGATTGACTGACGGTCACGGCTTGGCGTCGGGCTCTCGTCGTTATTATGCGGAAGCTGATCCTGAAGTGTGGACTCTCGCCGGGCGATATCGTCATGCTGACAGCGGCGGTTCGCGACCTCCATCAATGCTATCCTGGACAGTTTGCAACCGATGTGCGGACGGTATGTCCCGGTTTATGGGAGAACAATCCGCACCTTACCACCTTGTCTGAGAATGAACCGGGGGCTGAACAAATCGATTGTTCATATCCTTTGATCGACCGCTGTAATGAGAGTCCGTACCATTGCCTGCACGGTTTTGTTGAATTCCTGAATGATCGGCTGCACCTTTCCATAAAGCCCACGGTATTCAAGGGCGACATTCACCTTTCCGGCCAGGAAAAAGCCTGGTACTCGCAAGTGCACGAAGGCACAGGCGAGGACACGCCCTTCTGGATTGTGGCCGCGGGAGGAAAGTACGATTTGACGATTAAGTGGTGGCAGGCCGAGCGTTACCAGGAGGTGGTGGAACATTTCCGAGGCAAGATTCAATTCGTTCAGGTAGGCGATGTCGGGCATCATCATCCCAAGCTTGAAGGGGTGATCGATTTGCGCGGTCAAACGGACCTCCGCGAGCTGGTTCGGCTGATTTACCACTCTCAAGGGGTGCTCTGTTCGGTGACGGCCTTGATGCATTTAGCCGCGGCGGTGGAGACCAAGCCGGGGCAGCCGGCGAACCGCCCGTGTGTCGTGGTTGCCGGAGGGCGTGAGCCGGCACACTGGGAAGCCTATCCAGACCACCAGTACATTCACACCAATGGCGCTTTGCGTTGCTGCGTAAGCGGGGGCTGTTGGAAGGACAGGACGGCACGTTTGCGAGATGGCGACGAGCGGGACGGACGCGACCACCTTTGTGTCGACGTCATTAACGGACTGCCGCGCTGCATGGACCTGATCACACCGGCGGAAGTCATCCGTCGGATAGAACTGTACTTCAGAGGGGGCGTTATACGGCCGCTTTTGCCGCGCCAACGGGCATTTGCCGAACGGGGGATAATCGCAACCGCCAAGAACTCATATGATCGACAACCCTTGAACCTTCAGAGCGCGGGCGGAGCTTGCGAACGGTTCATACGAACAATCCCAAGCTATCCGGATCGTTACCAGGGGCGAGGCATTGTGATCTGCGGCGGCGGCGTGAGGTACTTCACCGGCGCCTGGGTTTGCATCAACATGTTGCGGCGCTTGGGATGCCGCTTGCCAATCCAGTTGTGGTACTTGGGCCGGAAGGAATTGGATAACCAGATGAAAGATCTGGTAACCCCGCTCGGTGTAGAGTGCGTCGATGCCGGCAAGGTGCGCAGAGAATTCCCTGCACGGACTCTCGGCGGATGGGAGCTGAAGCCGTACGCCATACTTCACTCACATTTTCGCGAGGTCCTGCTCTTGGACGCGGACAATGTACCGGTGGTTGATCCCGAGTTCTTGTTCGACACGCCGCAATTCGAAACCAGCGGCGCGATTTTCTGGCCCGATTACCCCGCTTGGCAAACCTCGCGCGCGCGAGCTATCTGGCGGAGTTGCGGCTTGCGCCTGCCGAACGAGCCGGAATATGAAAGCGGCCAAATCGCGGTGGACAAACGACGTTGCTGGAGGGCGCTATGCCTGTCCATGTGGTTCAATGAGAATTCCGATTTTTACTACCAGCATTTGCACGGCGACAAGGAAACCTTTCATCTGGCCTTCCGCAAGCTGAAGAAGAGCTACGCCCTAGTCCCGAAACCCATTCACCCGCTCGAAAGAACCATGTGCCAACATGATTTCGAGGGGCGGAGAATCTTTCAACACCGGAATATGGACAAGTGGGACCTGTTTCTCCGGAACAAACGCGTCGATGATTTCTGGTTTGAGAAAGACTGCCGCGCTGACATTGTGCAACTGCGGGGTCGCTGGCATGGGGGGATTGGCCAAGGCGTTAAAGGGTGGACGGGCGCGATCGTACCTGCCAAGTTGCGGGGACAGCCGTTGAAGATCGTGGCGGTCATAATCTCCAGGCTGGAACGTAATGAAACGCGACGCCAGACGCTAGATAACCTTGCGCGCACCGATTGGGATGGCGCGCCGCTACTCGTCCAGATTGACGATGTGGATGCCGAGAATCATCAACAGTGGGAAACGGAGCGCGCTTACCGCGCCCTGGAAAAGGGTTTAGCACACGGTGCTGATTATATTCTCTTGCTGACGGACGATTTGGATTTCAATCGGCACCTTGGCCACAACTTGCACAATTGGGGTCCCCTTAGAGCCGGGGCGGTGACGCTGGCGAGCCTGTTCAACCCAAAAGTGCGAGAATCAGCGTGCGATTTGAGAAACAACGCGCGTATCGTCGATCCCAATGAGGTATTTGGTGGCCAGGCCTTTCTGATCGCAACCGATACTGCGCGGTACGTCGTTCGGCACTGGGAGGAAGTGGAGGGTGGCCAAGACATCAGGATCTCCCGCTTGGCCGGTCGCCAAAGAAAACCGATCTTCTATCATGCTCCGTCATTGGTCCAGCGCATCCGGACTACTGGAGCGTCGGAACCGGGCTTTCGCGAGGCGATGGATTTCGATCCGATCTGGAAGGCGTAGACAAAGTCTGCCAATTCCTGGTATTCCCGTCGTTTGATGAGAAGCGGAATCTCGTCACCTTGGCGAAAAATGAATTGCCGGTGGTCGCTTTGCGCCGTTTAATGCGGCGCATGGCCTGCTTCAAAGAAGATGGATCACGCCTCGACTAACGACCGGCAGCCGAGGCAGGCAAGCACTGGAGCGAGTCGAGGCGAGGAAGACGGCCTGCCGCCCATCTTGATTCCAGATCACCAGTTGCTGCGCTGCATCGGTCGCGGCAGTTACGGTGAGGTGTGGCTCGCGCGGAACACCATGGGAACATACCGGGCGGTGAAAGTAGTTTACCGCAAGTCCTTCGTGGACCAACGACCATTTGAGCGCGAAGTGTCCGGCATTCGCAAGTTTGAACCGATTTCACGGTCACACGAAGGTTTTGTGGACGTGCTGCACGTGGGGATTAATGAGGAACACGGGTACTTCTACTACGTGATGGAACTGGGCGACGACTGGAGGTCGGGGCAGAGCATCGATCCGGAAATCTACACCCCAAGGACGCTGGGCAAAGACCTGGGATCGCGCAGGAAGCTGTCCGCGCAGGAATGCCTGCAACTGGGACTGGCTCTCAGCCAGGCCCTGGGCGAGCTGCACAAGCACGGTTTGGTCCATCGGGACGTCAAGCCATCCAATATCATCTTCGTAAACGGTGTGCCCAAACTGGCCGACATCGGTTTAGTGGTCGGTGTCGATGAGGCCCATTCCTATGTCGGCACCGAAGGGTTCATCCCGCCCGAAGGGCCTGGGACGGCACAAGCTGACGTCTACAGTCTGGGCAAGGTGCTTTACGAAGCCAGCACTGGAAAGGATCGTCAGGACTTTCCGGAATTGCCGACCTGGGTGGACCAGTTCGAAGATCGGGAGCGGTTTCTGGAACTCAATGAGGTGATTCTGACTGCCTGCAGTAACGACCTTGGCCGGCGTTACGCCTCCGCCTTGGACATGCACGCGGACCTTTTGGTTTTGGCAAATGGCAAATCGGTCAAACGCCTCAAGACATTGGAGAGGCGACTGGCCAATTTGAAGCGAGTAGTGGGCGTCTCCGCACTGGTTCTAGCAGTCGTGGCGGTTGTTTTTTTCGAGGTCTATCGTGAATGGAGAGCCAGCTTTGAATCGCGGCAGCGACAAGTGGGTGCGAATGTGGCCTACGGCACTCGGGCGATGGAAAGCGGCGATCTCTTAGGTGCCCTGCCATACTTCGCGGAGGCGTTAGCGCTGGAGCAGGATAAGCGGAGCCGGACAATGCTGCACCGTTTGAGGTTGGGCTGTGTGCTGAACCAGTGTCCAAAGCTGGTGCAATTGTGGTCCGCTAAGAATAGGGTCGATGCGGTGGGATGGAGTCCAGACGGGCAGCGGCTTCTGTCGGTGGAACACTTAGGTAAAGCGCAAGTATTGGATGCGAATACAGGCAAAGCAATCTCACCTCCATTTGGGCAAAGCTACGGTTTGTACCGAGGCGCCTACAGCCCGGACGGCAGCTCCGTGGTTACCGCAAGTGGAGACAAAACGGCTTGCATTTGGAGAATGGGTGATGGCGGGAGGGGCCTTACGCTGGCTCATCCCGATCAAGTGGTTAGCGCCAGTTTCAGTCCTGACGGTTCGCGCGTTGTCACCGGTTGTAATGATCATGTCGTCCGGGTTTGGGATACGCTGACCGGCAAACTCGAGCTCGCCCTCAACGGACACACAGATGCCATACTCTTCGCTGCTTTCGACCATGAAGGCCGCCGGATCGTCACCACCAGCCGAGACAAGACAGCCCGGATATGGGACGCTGCGGACGGCCACCAGATTGGCTTACCGCTCGAACATCCGACGTGGGTGGGGTATGGCGCCTTCAGCCCGAATGGGCGCAAACTCGTCACCGCCTGCTTTGATCACAAGGCACGAGTCTGGGATACGGGAACGGGGCGGCAAATTTTGCCCGAGATGATCCATCGCGATGGAGTCAGCAGCGCAGAATTCAGTCCTGATGGTCGCCTTATCGTGACCGCCGGCCTGGATCATGTTGCTCGCCTCTGGCTGGCCGAGAACCATCAACCCCTGATTCCGAACCCGATCTTGAGACACAGTGACCGGGTGCTGCATGCGTCGTTCAGCCCGGATGGCCATCGCATCGCCACGGCCTGCGCCGACGGGACCGTGCGAATTTGGGACTTGGCCGGCAGCAGGGTGGCAACTTTGCCGATCCGCAACTCGTTCAGCGAGGACCGAAGCCGGTATCTGACCGTCACCAACCAGGCGGTGCAGGTGTGGGACACCCTCTCTGGGCAAGCAGTGTCGCCGTTGATGAAAGCAAGCCACTTTGACGAAGCGAAGCTTAATTGGGATGGCACTTTCATATTGGTCGTGTCCAAACCGTTGGAAGGGGGGGAGCAAAGGCGCGAGGAAGTATGGAAAACGGAGACGGGTGTGCGAGTAGGCCGGCCGATGCTGGTCCCGAATCCGCTCAGAAATACGTGCCTCAGTCGCGACGGGACGCGTTTGTTGGCCTTCGGGGGCGAGGTCGCGCAAACCTGGGACGTTCTTTCCGGGTTGCCTCTGGCAAAAGGCGGGAGGCACGCTGAGGCGATCCGCTCCGGGGTGTTTGATCCCGCCGGAAAGGAAGTGGCGACTTGGAGCGGGAACGTCGTCAAAGTCTGGGACTCGGTGACCGGTCGAGATGTGATCGAACCGCTCCGGCACGCCGTCCCGGTTATGTGGGCGGAATTCAGTTTCGACGGCTCTTGTCTTGTGACTTGTGGGGCGGACCCCAGTTTCACCAAATGCGAGGCGCGGATCTGGAACGCCACAACTGGTCAACCGGTCGGACTTCCGCTCAAGCATGACGATGGAGTCCTCAAGGCTTCGTTCAGTCCCGACGGCAGGCGCATTGTCACTGCCAGCGAGGACTATACCGCCATGGTCTGGGACGCAGTGTCCGGGGCACCGCTTACACCGGCCCTCAAGCACGACAACCAGGTGTCGTCGGCGACGTTTAGCCCCGATGCCGAATGGATTCTGACCGCGAGCTCTGATAAGACGGCACGGATTTGGAGCGCAGAAACCGGTGACCCGTTGACCCCCCCTCTGCGACACATTGCCACGCTGGATAACGCCACGTTCCTGGCCGATGGTCGCTGGATCGTCACGTCCGATGGGGAGGGTAGTTTCTGGAAATGGAATCTGCCTTTGGATGAAAGGCCCGTGAACGATCTCAGAAAACTGGGGCGTCTGCTTTCCGGCACTAGGATTGCTTCTGCCGGCGAGGCAGTTGCACCGCAGTTGGAATCGCTTGAGGCTCTCTGGCGGCAACTTCAGGGACGATACCCTTCCGACTTCGCAACCTCCGACCAGGAAGTTGCCGCCTGGCATGAGTTTGAAGCGGAGAAAAGCGAGCTTGAAAAGCAGTGGTTTGCGGTTGTATTCCATCTGGAACGCCGCCTCGCGATGCAGCCAGGCGACCAGCCTCTCACTGAGCGTCTTGCACGTGCGAGGGAGTATTTAAAAAACGGGAACTAGTTCATCGACCGGCGGTCTGGTGTACCGCCAGCCCTCCGCCAGTTTTGAAGTCCGGCCGGAACGATTTCCGAAAGATCCATTGTTTGTCATACGTATAGAGGGAAGAGCCTTGTTTGATTGAGCGGAGTAATTATGTCGACGTCTGGGCCGGTCATCAAAAGGTCACCAGTGACAAGGTTGGCAAGAATCACTCACTCACGCTGAAGCGTACCAGGAATGATCGCATTTTCGCATGAATGCAGAACGAAAACGTCGTGGCCGACAGGCATGATGACACAGAAATAATGCAAGCCTTGGACGTGTGCAAGCTCAGGCGCCGTCGGCTCGTGAGATCCCGCCTGAGGCATCGAAGCGCCTTGACATCATGGAACAGAAAGAGACAGAGGACCTCTGGCGCCTGAAGAGCGCTGCTTCGGAAGTGGCAGCGAATGCGATAGCCATTACTGATCGAGCGGGGTCGGTGATTTGGACCAATTCGGCTTTCACGCGTTTAACCGGATATTCAGCCGAAGAAGTGGTAGGCCGAAATGTGTGGTTTCTCAACTCTGGGGAACCCGATCAGACCCTTTACCAAAGCCTTCGGGAGACGTTACTTGCGGGCCGGATTTGGCAAGGTGAGGTGGTGAGCCGTCGCAAGGATGGCAGCCCTTACGCGGAGGATAACATCATCACGCCTGTGCGTGACGGGCGAGGAGAGATTACGCATTTCATCGCCGAGAAGCAGGATATCACGGAACGCAAAGAACTCGAAGCGCAAGTGCGCCAGGCGCAGAAAGTGGAAGGCATCGGCCGACTCGCCAGCGGTGTCGCGCATGACTTCAACAATCTGTTGGCAGTGATCCGCGGCAACACCGAACTGCTGCTTATGGAGAACGACCAACTCAGGGGGCTCGCCAGCGAATACCTGGGGCACGTCATCACCGCAGTGGAACGCGCCGCCACGCTGGCCCGCCAGTTGCTTGCCTTCAGCCGCAAAGAGGTCATGCAATCCCAGCCTGTGATTCTGGACCAGGTTATCGGAGACATGGTCAAAATGCTCAAACGGATCATCGGCGAGGATATTGATCTGCAATGTCATTTCGCATCGGGGCTGCCATGCATCGAAGCCGATCCCGGGATGATGGAGCAGGTGCTCGTCAATCTTGTCGTCAACGCGCGCGACGCCATGCCTCGCGGCGGGCGGCTGGTCATCGCCACGGACCTCACCAATGTCGACACGGCTTACACGCAAACCCACGTGGAGGCCCGTGCTGGCGAATTTGTTGCCTTAACGGTCAGCGACACCGGGACGGGAATTGTTCCGGAGCACCTGCCCCGCATTTTTGAGTCCTTCTTCACCACCAAGGAAGCCGGCAAGGGCACCGGCTTGGGTCTGGCCATGGTCTGTAGCATTGTCAAACAGCACCGCGGCTGGGTCGAGGTGTCCAGTCGCGTCGGCGTCGGCACCACCTTCCGGCTTCTACTCCCCGTTCTCCCGCCGAGCTGCAGCCCAGTGACGGCTGCAAAAACAGAAGCAGAACTGCCTGGCGGCATGGAGACGATCCTGCTCGTCGAAGATGACCACCAGGTGTGCATGACCATCCGGCGCGTCTTGGAGAGCTCTGGATACAAGGTATTGGAAGCCATGTCCGCTGGCGATGCGCTCGCGGTCTGGAGCCGCGAGCGGGAGGAAATCAGTTTGCTGCTCACGGATATCATCATGCCCCAGGGCGTCACAGGCCGGGAGTTGGCCGAACAATTGCGAGCGGAGAGACAAGGGCTCAAGGTTATATTCCTGAGCGGGTATGGCGAGGATGTGTCCGGCCGCGATACCGACTTCATCCGGCGGACCAGCAGTCACTTTCTTCAGAAACCCTGCTCGTCGCGCACGCTCCTCGAGACCGTGCGAGAATGCTTGGACGAAGAGTAGCGGCAGGGAGATGAACGAGGTCGGCATCCCAAAGGGGACCTTTCGCTCCTTATGGACGGAGTCAAGCAGCGGAATAGACACTCCAAAAAAGCGTGCAAATAAGCTTGCTTTATTTCAGCTTATCTCCAAATGTCCTGAATGTCGGCATCCGGTCGTTTACCCTGCGGGACCCCCACATCCCCACCTCCGGACGGCCGGATGCCTGACGGACCGAGATCACCAAACCGTCGGTTTCTATCCATACGGGTGCCAATCTTCCGATCGTTCTAGAATCTCAATCGATTTGGGACGGACTCTTTGACTGTGTTAGCGCCAGCAAAATCGCCGGAGTTCGATTTATTAACGCGTAATACTACTTCTTGAGATGAGCATGCCTTACCGACCGAGATGCCGAGTTTGGTGGCGACCTGTTTGTGAATGAAATTAGCACGCTTTGATGTACAGACGGATGGTCTGTATAATCACTGTTAGGATTGCCTCTTAATTCTTGAGGCGCTACGGGTAATTGATATATGTGAAGCGAAAATCGAAACCGAGATACGCAACTCTGGTGAGGGCGCTCATTGAATTGCAGCAGGCGTACGACCGGCATTTGCTGGCGGACGCTGATCCCATGTGGCTGAAGATACTTCGGAGGCCATCCGACAAAGTTGATCGACTGCTTAAGCGTGTGCGCGAATCCTAACAATCGGATCACTTCCAAAAAAGAGAGCGTACGTAGTGAATGACGCCAAAGGTACGACAGTTGTCTGATTCTTGCCTCATCCGGCAAACCTACACCCCTTTGTATTCATCACCACTCCTTTATACTGACCGCACACCAACACAATCAAATCACTGGCTTCCCATAACGGACAAAAGCCGGGCCTGATCCTCCGGATTCCCGAAG
>OCZT010003825.1_pt1 | contig 15344 bp, 10 predicted proteins | sample 1539031 | NCBI WGS metagenome assembly OCZT01 (sample SAMEA3539308, study PRJEB22396) | soil metagenome | biome: tundra; feature: field; material: soil | place: USA | collected 2010-05 | depth 0.15 m | reverse complement strand
TTATGCGCTGACCAAACTGGGTGTGAAATGCCTGATGCTCGACGCGGGGCCGCTGGTCGATTTCAATCGCGCGCGCGGGCCGAAGGCTGTCTACGAGTTGCCGTACAGGGGTTTCGGCAAACCAGGAAAACTGCCGCATGTTGTTCAGGCGAACGAATTCAACGCCAATCAGTGGGTGGACGAGAAGGAGGTTCCCTACACTCACGATCCGAAGAGTCCGTTTAACTGGGTAAGGGTGAGGATGGTGGGCGGAAAATCGCTATTCTGGGCGCGGATGTCGTTCCGGCTGAGCGACTACGAATTCAAGGGCGCCGATCATGACGGGTATGGCGAGAATTGGCCGATCAGTTACTCCGACCTGGCGACTTACTACGATCGAGTGGAGCCGATCTTCCGCGTCTCGGGCCGGAAAGAGGGATTGAAGCAGCTTCCCGACGGCGTTTTCCTGGAAGACAATTCGCCGTGGAGCGAATCGATGAGCCAGTTCATCGTCGCGGCGAAGAAGCGCGATATTCCGGTCACGAAGATGCGCCGGGCCACGGGGCAAGGCCAGTTTGCCTCCTCCTTCAACCTGCTTTTGCCGGATGCGCTCGACACGGGGAATCTCACTATTGTTCCGAACGCTGTCGTGCGCGACATCACGGTCGACAAGAACACGGGACTGGTGAATGGAGCGAATTTTCTGGATCGCCACTCGCGGCGCGAAATGCACGCGAAGGCGCGAGCGGTTATTGTAGGCGCATCGTGTCTCGAAAGCACGCGCATTCTACTCAATTCGAAGATCGCGAATTCGAGCGGCGTTCTGGGCCACTATCTTCACGATCAGACATATATAACGCAGGGCGTACAAGCAATTGTTCCCGCAGCCAAGGACGGGAAAGCTCCGCGCGGGTCGATGGGTGGCGGAGGGTACGTGCCTCGGTTCGTGAATCTGAAGAAGGGGAACGAAGAGGATTTCATTCGGGGCTACGCGTTCGATTTTTCGACGGGAGGAACTCCCGATGCGAAATATATTCCGGCGTACGGTGAGGAACTGGAGAAGGCTCTCAATAGTTATCGGGGCGCGGGCGTCTCGGTGACGATCATGGGCGAGGTGCTGCCGCGCAAGGAGAATTTCGTATCGATCGACAAGAACGTAGTCGATGCCTGGGGCATACCGGCGCTGCACATTCAAGCCAAGTACTCGGATAACGAATTCAAGATGGCGAAGCATGCCATGAATACGTTTGACGAATTGTGCCGGTCGGCCGGATTCGAAGTGCTGGCCAAGCACGACCGGATGTTTCCTCCCGGCTACAGCATTCATGAGCTGGGAACGTGCCGCATGGGGAGCGATCCCAAAACCAGCGTATTGAACAAATGGAATCAGAGCCACGACATCAAGAATCTGTTCGTGGTCGATGGCAGCAGCTTTGTCACCGGCGGCTACCAGAATCCCACGATGACGATTCTCTCCCTGTCCCTGCGGGCTTCCGAGTACCTGGCAGAGCAGATGCGCGGCGGAAATGTTTGAAGTCATGCTGGCACTGTTGCTGGTTCAGACGCCCAAGCAGGTTTCCGCGCCTGAGCAGCCGATTCCGTTCAGCCACAAGGCGCATGCCGGGGCGCTGAAGCTGAAGTGCAAAATGTGCCATCCGAACGCCGGTTCGGGCGAGACCATGCAGATCGCCAAGGCGTCGACTTGCATGCAATGCCACTCCGCGATTAAGACCGACTCTCCGGCCATTCAGAAATTGGCGGCGTTCGCGAAAAGCGATCGGGAGATTCGCTGGACGCGCGTGTATGAAATTCCGAGTTACGTGAGCTTCAGCCATAAGACTCATCTCGACTCCGGCAATACCTGTGAAGATTGTCACGGCCCGGTGGTGGAACGGGATCGGGTTTTTCGCGAAGGCGATATTTCGATGGGTGGCTGCATGAACTGCCACCAATTGAAAAAGGTCGGCATCGATTGCACATCCTGTCATGAGCAACGCTAGGGTTGTAATCGGAGCAGGTTTGGTGGGTGCGCTCCTGCTTGCGCAAACCCGGGGGGAACGGACTTGGCCCGCCTACGGTGGAGGCCCTGAGAGCAGGCGCTATTCGGACCTGAAGCAGATCAACCGGTCGAACGTCGCGAATCTCAAGGTCGCCTGGACCTATGACACGGCCGACGGCACGGGCGACGGGCAAACTCAGCCCATCATGATTCATGGAGTGCTGTTCGGCCTGACGCCGAGGCACAAGGTGGTCGCGCTCGACGCCGCGAACGGCAAACTTCTATGGCGATTCGATTCCGGTGTGCCTGGACGCGGCGCGAATCGCTCCGTCGTCTATTGGTCCTCCGGCGCCGACAGGAGAATCTTCGCCGCCGTTCAGAGTTTCATCTACGCGCTCGACGCGCGCACCGGCAAGCTGATCGCGAGCTTCGGAAAGGACGGCCGCATCGACCTTCGCGAAAACCTGGGCCGCGATCCGGAAAAGCAGTCGATTGTCGAGACAAGTCCTGGGATCATTTATAAAGACCTGCTGATCGTCGGGGATCGGACTCCGGAATCACTGCCGGCGCCTCCCGGCGATATCCGGGCGTACGATGTTCGCACAGGGACGCTGCGCTGGACCTTTCACACCATTCCTCATCCGGGTGAGCCGGGCTACGAAACGTGGCCGAAGGACGCCTGGACCTATACCGGCGCGGCCAACAACTGGGCGGGTATGGCTCTCGACGAGAAGCGCGGCATCGTATATGTGCCGACGGGATCGGCGGCCAGCGATTTTTACGGCGCGGACCGGCTGGGGGACGATCTTTATGCCAACTGTCTGATCGCGCTGAACGCCCAAACCGGGCGGCGCATCTGGCACTTTCAAGCGGTGAAGCACGACGTCTGGGATCGCGATTTCCCCTCGCCACCAACTCTCGTCACGTTGAAGCATGACGGCAAAATCGTGGATGCGGTTGCACAGACGACCAAGCACGGGTTTGTTTTCCTTTTCGATCGAACCGATGGGACACCGCTGTTTCCGATCGAATCCAAGGGGTATCCGGCCAGCACAACTCCGGGCGAAGCGACATCCGCAACGCAGCCGGTGCCGGTGAAACCCGCGCCGTTCGCGCGTCAGTTGCTGACTGAGGACATGCTCTCCGATCGTACGCCGGCGATTCATCAGTGGGCGGTGGAGAAGTTCCGGACGTTCCACAGTGATGGGCAATTTGTACCGTTCCGCGTTGGCCAGGAGACGGTGATTTTCCCCGGATTTGACGGCGGCGCCGAATGGGGCGGCTCGGCGTTCGATCCTGAGACCGGACTTCTATATGTAAACGCGAACGATGTCGCGTGGACCTCCAGCCTGGCGGAGAATTTGGGAGGAACATCCGGGCTTGAGCTTTACCGAAGCAGCTGTGCAAGCTGGCACGGAGACAATCTTCAGGGCGCTCCTCCGCAGTTCCCGTCTTTGGCCGATCTCCCCGGGCGGCGTAGCCTTCAGCAGATCCTGGCGACGATCAGGCAAGGCGCGGGACGGATGCCGTCGTTCCCAAGTCTCAGCACGGAAGCTGCGACTTCGATCGCCGAGTACGTCCTGAAGGGAGAAAGCAAGGAACTGCCGACTGTGGGGACAGCACAGCCGAATCAAAAATATCGCTTCACCGGGTATCACAAGTTCCTCGATCCGGATGGGTATCCGGCCGTCGCTCCTCCGTGGGGAACTTTGAATGCGATTAATCTGAACACCGGTGAGTACGCGTGGAAGATTCCGCTGGGAGAATATCCGGAACTCGGTTTGAAAAATACCGGAACCGAGAATTACGGAGGTCCGATCGTGACTGCCGGCGGTTTGGTATTTATTGCGGCGACCAACTTCGACCGCAAGTTCCACGCGTTTGACAAGCTCACAGGCAAACTGCTTTGGGAGTCCGCGCTGCCCCTGTCGGGAAACGCAACGCCCATCACCTACGAGCTTGGCGGCAAGCAATACGTGGTGATTTACGCGACCGGCGGCAAGGCGGGCCGGGGCGCTGCATCCGGCGGGATTTATGTGGCCTTCGCTCTGCCGAATAAATAAGTACAATGTGGGGCAGCCATGTTTACCGCCACCGCCGACTTGGTACTCCCTAGCACGACTACCGGATCGTTTCCGCGCCCCCGTTGGTTCGACGTGAGCATGTGGGGGCGGCCGCTGGACACCTGCATGCTGGACGTTCGCTTCCGCGAAAAATTTCAGGACGCGATGGCGGTGCTGATCGGCGACCAGGAGCGCGCCGGGCTCGATATTTTGACTCATGGCGATCTTCACGTCGATGAAGATATGGCGGGCCGGGCGTGGCATCATTATCCGCTTCAGCGTTGGGCTGGGTTTGAGGGCGACCATCTGCAGCCTGAGGAGACCACCGCGCCCTGGCTGCACTATCCGCCGGGCACTCTGCTGAACGAGATTTATACCGGATGGCGCTGGCCGCACGTGGTCGACAAGATCGAGCACCGGCCGCTCGATTATCCGAAGCTGTGGCGCCTCGCGCAGGCCAAGACGCGCAAGCCGGTGAAGTTCGGAACCTGCTGCTCCCAGGTGATGGCTTTGTTCCTGGATATTCACACGCCGAAATACACCGACAAGCGGCAAGTGATCTGGGACATGGCGGAAGCGATGAACAAGGAGCTGCTGGCGTTGCGCGACGCCGGCTGCCGGTGCATTCAGATCGAGGAACCGACGTTTCACTTCATGGCCAACACCTACGGCAAGGATCATGAAGAGGTGAAGTTCATGGTGGATGCGTTCAACCGCGAGGTGCAGGGCCTGGATGACGTGGAACTGTGGATTCATACCTGTTGGGGCAATCCGAATATGCAGCGCGTGATGGAGGACACCAGCTACGCCAACTCGATCGAAATCTACCTGGAGCGATGCCGCGGAGACGTGTGGACGCTCGAGATGAAAGACCGCGGCCAAAGGGATCTGGAACTGTTCGAGCCGTTCAAGCACGACCTGAGAAAAAAGATCTGCATCGGCGCTGTCAGCCATCGCACATTGCAGGCCGATAGGCCGGAGGATGTCGCTGAAGAAATTCGCAAGGCCTTGAAATACATCCCTGCGGAGAGCCTAATCGTTTCGAGCGACTGCGGCTTCGGCCGGCAGGGCTCGAATCGTGAGATCGCGTTTTACAAAGCGAGCGCGATCGCGCAGGGAGCGAACATCGTGCGTCGTGAGCTTGGACTGCCGGTGACGTACGTGCCCGCCGCGGATCCCACACTACAGATCGATGTGGTCCCCGGCCGATCGGGCTACTCGTAGAGGAGTTCCGACAGACGGCCTTCGGCAACCAATTGAGCGTGGGTATCCTGCCATGTCTCGGCGGAGCCCGCGGCGATAGTCATCGCGTTTTGAAACTTTTGCGCGGCGTCTAACAGGCCTGCCAAATAGACAAACGTCTTTGGACTCTGCACCATTTCCCAGATTTCACGAGAATTCTCAGCTAAAACGCGGCCCAATGCCGGTGGTGCGTCGAATGCGGGGCGCGGGCTTAACGCCTCGAATGCCTGAAACGATCCCTGGTCGTAATAAAGGCCCAGGTCGTTATTGATGTCATTCAAGTACAACAGCTCCATGCCGGTTTTGGCGCCATAAAATAGCCGGACTTTTCCTTTCCAGCCTTTGTGATCGTCATAAATGTGTTTGACCAAGGCGCGAAATGGCGCGATTCCGGTGCCGACGCCCACCATTAACAGGTTGCACGTTTCGTCGCTGGGCACGCGGAAAGGGCTCCCGTAGGGCCCGGTGATCTGAATCGTCTCGCCAGGCGGCGCGTCACAGAGATAGTTCGAGGCTTTGCCCGGATAGCGCTCGCCGCTGATGTCGTCGATGTAGAAGCAGCGACGCACGCAAATCGAGATCGTACTTCCAGAAAGGTTCTCACCTTCGCGCGGGCTGGCGATGGAATATAGACGCAGGTGGTATGGATTGCCGAACTCCCTCGGGCCTGGCGGCAGAACGCCTATGCTCTGCCCTTCCAGGTAGTTGATGGCGCCTTCGGGCAGCTTCAATACCAGGTGGCGCACTTCCGCTTCCCAGTTATCGGGTGTGATTCGCTCACTACTTACCAGCGTCGCGGGATAACGACGGGTGATGTCGAATTCATGCAGGTTCATGATGCTCCTCCTCCGCTTTCGGGTTCTGACAACGGCCCTGGTTCTGGCATCCGGCGCACCCGTGGGTCATATGCTCCAGCACGTCGCGGTCGCGCCGCAAACCGGACCGCCGCCGGACGTAGGACATCCACACGAACCACGCGGCCAGGACGAGAAAGAATCCCAGCGCCGTCTTCAGCAACGTCACTATCGTTTCCATGTCAACCTCCGTTCCCCATTCCGGCAAAACCCATGAACGCCAGCGACAACATAGCGGCGAGCACCAGCGTCAAAGCCGTTCCCCGCCCCAGTAAGGGAATGTCGCCAAGATCCGTGCGTTCCCGGACCAGCGAGAGAAGTATCAGGGCCATCGCGTACCCGCCGCTGGCGGCAATCGCGAAAACCGTGCTTTGGACCAGATTGTACTTGCGGAAGGTCTGGAAAAGAGGCACCGCCAGCACCGCGCAATTGGTGGTGATCAAGGGCAGATACACGCCCAGTTCCCGGAACAGCGACGGGCTCTCCTTGCGGATGAACATTTCGGTCAACTGGACGGTCGCCGCGATGATGATGATGTAGACGATAATGCGCAGGTATTCGGCGTGGAAGCGGACCAGCAGCAGATTCGCGCCAAACGACAGCACGCTGCTGACGACGATGACGAACATCACCGACACGCCCATGCGCCAGGCCGTCGAAAACTTGCCCGACATGCCTAGAAACGAGCACATGCCCAGGAAGACGCAGAGGACAAAATTGTTGATCAGAAAAGCGTCGAGAAAAATGTGCGTCAAGGATTCATTCATGAACCCACCTCCATGGCCTGTGCGATTTCCGCTTGCTGAACCTCGCGCCGCCGTCTGGCCTTGTTCTCGCGCCAAAGCGTAAACGTCAGCAGCCACATGGCGAGCGCGATGAACCCTCCCGGCGGCAGCAGGAACAGCACCCACGGCTCAAAGTTATGGCCGAACAGAGGCACGCCGAGGAAAGTGCCCGCTCCTAATACCTCGCGCACCGTGCCCAGACAGGTCAACGCAAATGCGAACCCCAGCCCCATGCCAAGCCCGTCGAGCAGCGACTTGCCCACTGGGTTCTTGCCGGCGTACGCCTCCGGGCGCTCCAGAACCAGGCAGTTCGACACGATGAGAGGGATGTAAGCGCCCAGCGCCTTGTAAACATCGATGCTGATCGCTTTCACCAGGTAATCCACCACCGTCACCCAGGTAGCGATGATCGCGATATAGGTCGCAATCCGGACCTGCTTCGGAATCAGCTTGCGAATCAGAGAAATCATCCCATTCGAACAAACCATCACGAAGGTCGTGGCCAGCCCCATCGCCAAGGCATTTTGGACGCTGTTGGTAATCGCCAGCGTCGGACACATGCCCAACACCATCACGAACACTGGATTCTGTTTCCAGAGGCCGTTCAGGAACGGGTTGTCGATCGTCGCGACGATCGGCGCAGGATGACAAGATATAGGTGCGTTCGCTTCACTCATCGCTTTCCTCTCATTGGCCTCTCTTAATGCGGTCCAGATTGCGCGCGACCACCGGCGCGGTGCTGTGGATGCTCCCTTCGAGCATCCGTCCCACTGCCCGCGACGAAATGGTCGCGCCGGAAATCGCGTCGATCTCCCAGGGGTTCTTTTTGGTACCGTGTTTCACAGTCGTAATCGGATGGTCCGTGCCGGCGTCCAATCCCTTGAAGTTGGCAGTGAATTCCGGATCGCTTCCAATCCGGTTCCCCAATCCAGGCGTCTCCTTCATGTCGATGACCTTGAATCCAGTGATGATTCGCTTGTCCGGATCGTAGGCGTACATGGCGGAGATGACGTCGGCGTAGCCCCGCTCGCTGGCTTCGATCACGACGCCCAGAAATCGGCCGCCGTCGTCGTAGCCGGCGAACAACCGCGGTCCTTCACCTTGCAGGCCGGATGAGATGGTGAGATCTCCCGAAGGCTCTATCGAATAAATGATCTGTTTCTGAATGCCCGGCAGGAGCTGCGCGACGGACTCCCGCATAATGATTTCCTGGTTGGAGCGGATCCGCGCGCGCGTGTTCACGTCGGTCACGACAATCAGCAGCCCGCACAGGAGAGACACGACGGTCAGCGTCCGGATCATCGGAAAGCCGCTGGAACTTGAAGATGCCGGATTCATACCGCCGCCTTCTTCGCCGCCCCGTACGGCCTGGGCTGGGTGAACTTGTCGATCAGAGGAGAAAGCGCGTTGCCCAGCAGGATCGAGTACATCACTCCCTCGGCCAGGCCGCCCAGGAATCGAATCAGCACCGTGATCAAACCCATTAACGCTCCGTAGATCCACATGCCGAGAGGCGTTACCGGCGACGCCACCGGGTCCGTAGCCATGAACACCGCGCCCAGCATCAAGCCGCCGGAGAACAGCACGAACCATGGGCTGGGGTAGAGCGCGGGATTCGCCAGATGAAAGAGAGCTCCGAATAGGAACGCGCTCGACAGCATCGCCGCGGGAATCCGCCAGTCCATCATTTTGCGCGCAATCAAGTATGCGCCGCACAGCAAAATCAGCAGCGCCGAAGATTCGCCTGCCGATCCTGCGCGTTGGCCGAAAAACAGCGTCCAGGGGTCGGTCGAGACATGTTCGAACTTTTGCAACATCAGCGGCGTCGCGCCGGAAAAAGCATCGACGCGCACCTTCGCGATCCAATCGGTGAGCGGCGGCGACTTCATCAAGGGCCACGCCAGCGTTGAGGGAATCAACGCTGTAAAGCGGTGCATCGCCAGCGCGGGCGTGTAGGATGTGATCGCGATGGGAAATGCCGCCTGCAAAAACGCGCGCCCCACCAGCGCCGGATTGAACGCGTTGAAGCCCAATCCTCCGAAGAGCATTTTTCCGGGCGCCACCGCGATAAACGCGCCCACTATCGCCATCCATAACGGCAATCCCGGAGGCAGGATCAGGCCCAGAAGCACACCGGTGATCACCACGCTGAAGTCGCCCACCGACGATCGTTTGCAGGAGATCCGGCAGATGATGTGCTCCGTGAGAACGCACGCGACCGTCGTGGTCGCGATCAACACCAGCGCGCTGATGCCGAACAACCAGACCGAATAAGCGCAGATCGGCAGCAGCGCGTAGACCACGTTGCGCATGATCGAATCGACAGAATGGCCGGAGTGCAGATGCGGCGACGTCCGCACTTCGATCACGGTGGTGGAAAGTTGGCTCATACCCGCGCTTTCGCTTCCCGGTTCATCTGCTTCGCGACGCGGAAATACTGCACCAGAGGTATGTGCGACGGACATACATAGCTGCAGCATCCGCATTCGAAGCAATCGTTCAGGTGATATTCCGCAGCCATTTCCTCATAGCGCTCCTTCCGCGCCAGCATGCCGAGCTGAGATGGATTCAAGTGCATCGGACAGATCGTCACGCACGAAGCACAGTGAATGCAGGGGAAGATCCGTGAGTTCCACTCGCGGTTCGTCAGGACCAGGATGCCGGTGACGCCCTTGGTGACGGGGACATCGAACGATCCGATCGATGCGCCCATCATCGGCCCTCCCAGGATCACGGATGCCGCTTGATCCGTGCATCCCGCCTGTTCCAGAACCCAGCGGACCGGAGTGCCCAACGCGACCAGGTAATTTCCAGGCTTGGTCACACCAGGACCGGAAACCGTAAGCACGCGCTCGATGAGCCCCTGCCGTCGAGGCAGCAGCTCGCCGATCTGCGCCAGGGTAGCAACGTTGAAAACGCTCACTCCGATGTCGGAAGGCAACCCGCCCGAGGGAATCTCGCGGCCCAGCAGCACCTTGATGAGCATCTTCTCGGCGCCCTGCGGATACTTCGCCGCCACCGGCTCGATCTGAATGTCCTGTGCCGCGCCGTTGGCTTTTCTGAGAGCCTCAATAGCATCCATCTTGTTGTCCTCGACGCCGACGATGGCCCTCGGCGCGCCCACCGCCTTCATCGCCACCCGAGCGCCGTGCAGCACTTCCTTGGGATACTCCACCATCACGCGATGGTCGCTGGTGAGGTAAGGCTCGCACTCGCATCCGTTCACCAACACTGTGTCGATCTTCTTGCCCTCGGGTACCTTCAGCTTCACGTGCGTGGGGAACGCGGCCCCGCCCAGCCCCACCACTCCGGTCGCCTGGACCGCGCGCACAATCTCCGCCGGCGTCATCTGCTCGATGTCCTGCGGTGCGCCGTATAAGACTTCCTGGCTGGCTGAGGCGTATGGGCGGATGTAGATCGCCCTTGTCAGATCGCCGCGCGCGGAGGGCGCAAGCGCGATCCGTTCCACGCGGCCCGTGGCCGGCGCATGCATGGGCACCGACACGAATCCATCGGCATCCGCTATGGGCTCTCCGCGCACGACCTCCTGCCCTTCGCGAACGATCGGCACTGCGGGTGCGCCTGTGTGTTGCGAGAGCGGCACCACCAGCATCGGCGCAAAAGGCAGACGCCGTATCGGCAAATGGCACGTCTGCTCCTTGTACTCCGGCACGTGAACCCCGCGCCAGAGGCGTTTGCCGCCAATGTTTGTAAGTAACGTGTCCTCGAGTAGCATCTGAGCTAGTTGTACTTCGCGGCGCGCAACGCCAGCTTGGCCGCGTCTTTCTCGTTCGGATTCGAAGGCGTGCCGGGATGAATCACCTGCGCTGTGCACTTCTCGGCCGCTCGCACCAGGTCTTTATAAGGACCGCCTCTCGGATCCTTGATGTAGGCATGCTGATCCGCGTCGTAAGCGAAAATCTTCGAGTTGATGTTGATGCACTCGTTGCAGGACGTGCACAGCCCCGATTCGATCCACGGAGCCACATAGTCGCCCGTGGCGGCCGCAGCGGCCGGTTTGGCAGCCGGCGGAAGCGGAGTCGCGGCCGGCGCCGCGATCTTCGCGACAGGAGTCGCTGCGGCAACAGCCGGCGCGGGCTCATCCAGAAGCTTGCCGCTGGTCAATAGTTCCGTCAGGCGTCCCGCCAGCGTCTGGGCAAACTCAGCCCGGATCTGCTCGGCCGACTCCGTTGCCACCGCAGGCCGCAAGCCGGCCAGCGATTTCAGCATTCTCCAGAAATTGCGCCGGTCCTCGCACGACCGCACGATCGGCTCGGCGGGCATCACGCGAATCAGCCGGTTCTTCTGGTTCACCGCCCAGATGTACGGGAATTTCTCCTCGCGGTCTTCCGGCGCCAGTTCGAGAAATTCCGCCAGCGGAACCATGTTGTCGTTCCACGCATCGGCCGGTACAGTCCGGAACTGCTTACGAAACCGTCCTTCGGTCACGGCAAAATCGGCGAAGGTCAGGGGCGAATCGATTTTTCCGGGGTTGCCCTTCTCATCGACAAACTCCAGCTTGTAGGTGGGCCAGTCGTCGTCCATCGACGGATTGCCCTCCAGGTCGAAACACTCCTCCGGCAGCACTCCTTTGTCCGGGTTGTAGCGGATCAACGGATACGCGCGCGATTCCACGGCCAGCTTGCTCTGATGCTCCGCCAGATCGTCGGCAATCCCGTGCTCCGGCATGCAAGGACTGTAAACGTTGAACAACGCCGGCCTTCGCGCATTGAGCCCGTCGATAAAGCCTTCGATCAGATGCGTTGGATTCGAGATGCTGCTCTGCATCACGTAGGTGGTGCGGTGCGCCATCGCGATCAGAGCGATTTCCTTGCGAATCTCTTCCTTCCCATGCGCAGCCTTGCCGTATTGCGCCATGTCCGACACTTGTCCCGTGAATCCGGATGTACATGCCTGCCCGCCGGTATTGGAATACACCTGGGTGTCGAGGATCAGGACTTTAATCGGCTTGCCCGACATCATCATGCGCGACAGGTTCTGGAAACCGATGTCATACATCGCGCCGTCGCCGCCCATTGAAACCACCGGCGGGCACAGCCGGTACTCGTCGTCGCTGAAATTCTTCCAGTTGAAATACGTAAAGAACTCGCCCTGTTTATCTTTGTTGTATCCGCCGTTCAATTCGATCTCGGCCATCCGGATCGCCTTGAATCCTTCGGCCATCTTCGACATGTGGCCTTCAAAAATCCCCATCGCCAGCGACGGCGAATCCTGGAATAAATGGTTGGCCCAGGGGAACGGGTATGGATTGAACGGATAGGTGGATGCCCACACCGAGGTGCAGCCGGTGGAATTCAGCATCCCCATGCTGCTGCGCCCTCGCCTCGACACACCGTCGGTGTACTGCCATCGCAGATGTTTCAACTTGGCCAGCAGTTGCGTCGTAAAATGCAGCCACTCCGGATCGATAGTGGCTCCGGAGTGCCTCGCGTCCAGCTTCTCGGAGAAGGACGCTAAGGTAACGTCGCTGTTGCGCAAGGCCGCCAGCGCCTCGTCGACGCGGCCGCTGTCGCTTAGATCGAGCGTGCCCGCCAGCTTCAGCCGCACGTGCCGGTCGAGCCGTGCGACGAGATCGTCAATTTTTTCGACTTCCTTCGCCACCCTCGGCTGCATCAGCGCTTCCACTGTCGCGGTGAACAGATGCACCACCGTTTTCTCGCCGCATCCCAGGCAGGCTCCGTCGCCGCCGACCATGCCCAGGTAATTCTTCTTGTCGAGCAGTAGCGTGTGCAGCGCGCCAATTTTTTCGTCGAGGTCCTCAATCCGGTTGAATTCGGGATCGCTGGTCGGCAGAGCCTGCCAGAATTGCCATCCTTTTCTCAGATTCGCGACCGTTTCCGGCGTCTGGTCCTGATTGCGCAGCGCGCCGTCGGTGCAAACCCTGATGCACTCCATGCAGCCTTTGCAGGTGGAGGGATTCACGGTAATCGATAGCAACCCCCCGGTGCCTTTCTGCTTCTTCTCGCGGACCGTCCAGAACGGAGCGGTCACGGCGAACTGGAAATCGCCCAGCGCTTCGCGGAACCATTGGAATTCCTGCTCTAATTCGCCCTTTTCGGTCCCCTCGGCCGGCGACGCGCTCAAATGATCGGCAATCGTCTCGTCCAGCAAATGCCGGACATTGGCCTTCTCTCCCGCCTCGTTGATGCGACTCCGAAGTTTCGGCTCGATCGCGCGCACCGCGCGGAACAAATGCTTCACGTTGTGTCCGGCGGTGGCGATCTCTTTCACCGCAGTGTTGAAAATCGTCGATAGCGAATGCACCAGCCCCGGAATTGCGCTGTCCGGACAAATTGAGTAACACGCACCGCACGCCGTGCAATTTTCGGGCAACCACTGCGGATGCCCGAAGCGGACTTGGGTCATGTCGCGAAACACGCCGGTCGCCGCCGGAATCCAGCTCAAGCCGATAAACGGATCCGCAAGATTGTCGTTTCCCCTTCCGGTCAGATAGAAGCTGCCCGTCTGTTCCCAGAAGCGGTGAATATCGGTGGTGGGAGATGCGCTGCCCGGCAAATGCTTCAACAGCACCGGCAGATCCGGAGCCTTGCGAAGCTGTGCCGGCGCACCCTCGGTGACTCGCCTTTCGAGAATCTCCCTGACTTCGTCGAAGCCTCGGCGCACCACGCGGATGTTGTCTTCCACCACGCGCGCGCCCTTGGTTCCGAATTTATGCTCCAGTTGCGATCGGATGGCCCCGAACAGTTGCAGTTCGTCCAGTTTCGCCTGACTCATCACCGGCGAGGTGGAGAAAAACGCGCCCTGGAACGCGATGCCCTGCATGCGAAACTGCAATTCCGGATCGTTGGCCTCTTCCCGCGCGATTTTGAACGCGTCCAGGAAAAATACGCGGATGTTGTTTTCGGCAATGATGCGCTGGAAGCGCTCCGGGATCTGCGCCCACACGTCCTCAGGCTTATCGTGAGTGCTCTGGAGGATAAATGTTCCGCCCTTCTTCAAACCTGCCAATGGGTTCGAATGCTGGAACACGTTCGGATCGGGCGACAGCACAACGTCGACATAAAAATAGTCGCAATTGATGCGGATAGGCTCCGGCGCCGCGGACAAATAGTACGTTGTCGGCTGGCCCTTCTTCTCCGAACCGTATTTTGGATTCGCCTTGATGTGATAACCCAGCAGATCGAACAGCGTCATCGCCAGATTCTTGCCGGTGGTAATCGCGCCCCAGCCTCCCACGGAATGTAGTCGCACCGTGATGCTATTCTGGGGCATCAGGTTCGGGTTCTCCGTGCCGTGGACCGCTAACTCCTTGAGTCCAGGGTAGGAATCGGTCACCTGAATCTGGTGAATCTCCTGCTTCGGCGTGAACGGACGATCATGCGCGAAGTCGATCGAGAGGTAGAAGAAATTCTTCCTGGCTCCGTTCGGCAACATGTTTTCGATCGCGCCGATCAGTCCCTCCGGCTGCAAGTCGCGGCTGCCCAGGCCGAACGAGCCTGAATAGAGCGGCGGCATTTCGTCCATCTTTCGATACGATGCGTGCGCCGGATAAGGCAAATGCCCGTTTGCCGAGCGCCCGTTTTCCATGCATCGGCCGAGCGCGGCTCTCACTTCGCGGATCAGCGGCAGATCCACGGCCAGCGGCTGATCCACGCGTTCCAGCACTGTCACGCCCTTGCGGCCCTTCAAAATCTCGCCGAGAAGATCCCCCGGGAACGGACGGAACATGGTCAGATTCACGACGCCGGCTTTGATGCCGCGCGTCTCCCGCAGATAATCCACCACTGCTTCGGCCGTCACGATCATGCTGCCCTGGCCGAGAATCAGATAATCGGCATCTTCGGTGCGATAGGTCGATACGCGCTTATACCGCCGTCCGGTGAGCTCGAAGAAGTCATCCATCACTTTGTCGGTAATCGGCGCGATGTGGTCGAAGAAGAAAGGCCTCTGCGCCGCGACGCTTTGCATGTACGCGTCCTGATTCTGCACCGTGCCGATCATCACCGGGTTGTCCACGGTCCACAGCTCCGGAATGCGGCGCCGCCGCGGTCCGAACAGGATCCGTTGCGCCGGCGTCGGCGTGTCGATAATATCGTCCGGACGCCCCAGAAATTCAGCGATCAGTTCGCGCTCCGGCAGCATCAGCGATTCGATCAAGTGCGTGGTCAAAAACCCGTCTTGCGCGCAGATCCCCGGCGTCAAGCCGAGTTCCGCGATCCGGTGCGACATAATATTCAAATCGCAGACTTCCTGCGCGCTCTTGCCGAACAACTGGAAAAACCCTGCGTCGTCGATGCAATGGTAGTCGTCGTGACCGGCATGGACGTTCAGCGTAGCCTTCGTCATCGCGCGGCAACCCATGTTCAGCACGTAGGTCAACCGCTTGCCCGCCGCCGCGTACAGCGATTCGTGCATGTAAGCGATGCCTTGTCCCGACGAA
>OCZT010003824.1_pt1 | contig 15348 bp, 14 predicted proteins | sample 1539031 | NCBI WGS metagenome assembly OCZT01 (sample SAMEA3539308, study PRJEB22396) | soil metagenome | biome: tundra; feature: field; material: soil | place: USA | collected 2010-05 | depth 0.15 m | reverse complement strand
ATCAGAAACAGAAAGAAATTGGGCGATGCTATGTCACCTTTCAGCTTTTGCTGGTTTCTTTTTCCCGTTCGGCGGTGTTATAGGGCCTCTAATTTGCTGGTTAACAAGAAGAGATGAATCTTCATGGGTAAATATAAATGGGAAGGCATCTCTTAACTTCCAGTTATCTATGCTGCTTTACATGGTTCTTACAATTCCTTTATGTTTCATCATAATAGGAATTCCGATTATTATAGTACTTGGGACACTAAAGGTAATCTGTGTGATTATTGCCAGTGTTAAAGCGCCAAAGGGAGAACTTTTCAGATACCCGCTGGTAATACCGTTTATACAATAAACCCACCCAACCCCCCAAATGGGGGACTTTAAGGCCAAAAGAATTAAGAATAACAAACAAACGAACAGTGAATTAAGTAGTGAATTCTATTTCTGAATTCTAACTTCGAATGTTCAATATTCTGATTTCGGTAAGTCCCCCAAATGGGGGATTTAGTGGGTTGAAGCTCCTTTGTTAGTGAACTCACAACCGTCCCCCTCTCTGCTCAGCAAAGAGGGAGCGTAACACACTATATATTAATGACATTCCCTCTCTTTACGAAGTAGAGAGACGGACGACCGTTAAAAAATTGCCTCGCAGGCAATTTTAGGGAGGAGCGAGCCTGCAGGGCCGAGAAGGGGGTGAGTACATTGATTTTAATTTCTGATTTTCAAAAATTTTTGTTAATTTTCAAATTCATTAATAATCTCATATCATGGCAACTAACAAAGAAAAGAAATTAGCTAAAGAAAAGACTATTGGAAAGGACGATTTATATCATGATATAGAGCAGGAAAAAAAGAAAAAGATGGACGACTCTGAATATGAAGAGTTGCTGACAGATCTGGAAGTTGAGCTAGTAAAATTACAGGAATGGGTAAAAGCTAAAAAGCTAAAGGTAGTGGTAGTATTTGAAGGCAGGGATGCTGCTGGTAAAGGTGGTGTGATAAAAACCATTGCAGGCTGTCTTAATCCCAGGATTTGCAGGATTGTAGCTCTTGGCATACCTACAGAAAGGGAAAAATCTCAATGGTATTTCCAGCGATATGCTTCAGCGTTGCCTGCAGGAGGAGAGATTGTTCTTTTTGACAGGAGTTGGTACAACAGGGCTGGTGTGGAAGAGGTGATGGGGTACTGTACTTCCGACGAGTATGAGGAGTTTCTCAGATCGTGTCCCGAATTCGAAAAAATGCTGATAAGATCAGGGATAATACTGATTAAATATTGGTTTTCAGTCAGCGACCATGAACAGGAAAAGCGGTTCCAGGATAGAATATCAGACCCTACAAAACGGTGGAAGATAAGTCCGATGGATATCGAGTCGCGTGATAAATGGATAGAATATTCTATGGCTAAAGATAAAATGTTCTCTTACACCGATACCAAACAGTCACCGTGGTATGTTGTAAGAGCTGACGACAAAAAGAGAGCCAGACTTAACTGTATATCACATCTTCTGTCGGTCATCCCTTATGAAGATCTGACACCAAAGCCTTTGAAGCTCCCTCCCCTGAAACATGATGTGGCATATGTTCGTCCGCCGGTTACCGAACAAACCTTCGTTCCGGAAAAATACTAAAATCACTGTTCGGTGTTTCAGGCATGTTCATAAATATAAAATCCTTTGCATCTTCTTTGTGTGCTTTGCGGTTAATGACTTTCATTATTTCAGATTCTAAGTAAGTTTTATACTTTTGTCTTTTATCTTGAACCCATGTCTTCAAAACCATCTGTACCAAAAGGAACCCGGGATTTCTCTACTGAGGAGATGCTGAAACGCGAATATATATTTGAAAACATAAAAAAGGTATTCAAATTATTTGGTTATCAGCCAATTGAGACTCCTGCCATGGAAAATCTTACAACTCTTCTTGGAAAATATGGCGATGAGGGAGACAAACTTTTATTCAGGATTCTTAACTCAGGCGATTTCCTGTCATCGGTCAGGAATGATAATATGGCTTCCCTCGAATATGGTAAACTATCTTCAAAGATTTGCGAAAAGGGGTTAAGATACGATCTTACTGTTCCATTCGCACGTTATGTTGTGCAACATCGTGAAGAAATTGTCTTTCCCTTTAAAAGATATCAGATACAGCCGGTATGGAGAGCCGACAGACCACAAAAAGGCCGGTACCGTGAATTTTTTCAATGCGATGTTGATGTTATCGGCAGCGATTCATTATTAAATGAGTATGAACTTATTAGAATCATCGATGATATATTTAAAAAACTCAGAATTTCGTCGGTCATTAAAATTAACAACCGGAAAATACTTGCAGGAATTGCAGATTATATTGGAGAATCGGACAGGATTATTGATATAACTGTAGCCATCGATAAGATAGAAAAGCTAGGAATTGACGCGGTTAATTTAGAACTTAAAGAGAAGGGTCTTTCATTTTCTTCAATTAAAAAATTACAGCCAATTTTAAAACTTAAGGGACCGGCAGGAACAAAACTCAGGACACTGGATAAAAGATTGATTAATTCGAAAATAGGTAAAAAAGGCATAACTGAATTACAGACACTTTTTGCATATATTGAAGACAGTTCCTTATCGAGCGATATTGAACTGGATCTTACACTTGCCCGCGGATTAAATTATTACACAGGTGCCATAATTGAGGTGAAATCAAAGGATGTAAATATCGGAAGTATTTGTGGAGGAGGACGTTATGATAATCTTACAGGAGTTTTTGGAATGGAAGGTGTATCAGGTGTGGGAATTTCTTTTGGAGCCGACAGAATATATGATGTAATGAATCAGTTAAATCTATTTGATGATTTAAAAGGTTCATCAACTGAAGTTCTTATTGTCAATTTCGGGGAGAATGAAACAAAATATACTCTTAAAATCCTTGATCAACTACATGAAATGGGTGTAAAAACTGAATTATTCCCTGATCCGTCTAAGTTAAAAAAACAGCTGTCTTACGCCGATTCAAAAAAGATACCTTATATTATTATTGCAGGGGAAGATGAGATTAATAAGAATTGCATCACAATTAAAGTAATGTCCTCAGGAGAACAAAAAAGCATACCTTTGAAAGAACTTGATGTATTTGTAAACTCCGAAATTAAAAATTGATTTTCTTCGTTCACCCCGGCCCCAAGGGGAGCGAAGAAAATCAATTTACTCCCCTTGGGGTAGGGGTAAAAAATTGATTTTCGAGCGATCACAATTAAGAAATTAAAGTATGATTTTTGAAATATCACCAAAGGAATTGGACTTTGAAACGATTGGTAAGATTCTAGGGAGCAAAACCAGGCTTTCTCTCTCGAAGGAATCTGTAAAACTCATAACTCTTTGCAGGAACTACCTCGACCATAAGCTTGAAAACAATACATCACCTATTTATGGTATTACAACCGGTTTTGGATCACTTCACAATAAAATAATTAGCAAAGATCAGCTCAATAAACTGCAGGAGAATCTGGTTAAGTCACATGCCTGTGGTACGGGTCCAATGGTAAGAGAGGAGATTGTCAGACTTATGCTGCTTCTGAAAATTCATGCGCTGAGTTTTGGAAAATCAGGTGTTCAGGTTGCTACCATTCAGCGGCTGATAGATTTTTTCAATGAAGGTATCATCCCGGTAGTTTATGAACAGGGTTCTCTGGGAGCATCTGGAGATCTGGCGCCTCTTGCACATCTTGTTCTTCCGCTTCTTGGGATGGGAGAGGTGAAATACAAAGGTAAGATATCAGAAGCCTCTGTGATCCTTAAAAAATTTGGCTGGTATCCGGTGGAACTGCAATCAAAAGAGGGTCTTGCTCTTCTGAATGGTACACAGTTCATGAGCTCATATGGAGTATATATTATAGCCATGGCTGAAAGATTATCGGCATCTGCAGATATAGCCTCTGCCATTTCGCTGGAGGCATACGACGGCCGACTAGATCCGTTTTTCGAGTGTGTGCACGAAATCAGACCTCATAAAGGACAGATTGCAACTGCCAGGGCCTTCAGAAAGATGCTGGAAGGGAGCCAGCTCATTTCACACAAAAAAGCACATGTACAGGATCCATACTCATTCCGGTGCATTCCTCAGGTACATGGAGCAAGCAAAGATGCGATAACCTATGCAAAATCTGTAGTGCTGACTGAGATCAACTCTGTAACCGATAATCCAACAATATTTCCGGAAGAAGATCTGATTGTTTCCGGAGGAAATTTCCATGGTCAGCCGCTTGCCCTTATTTTCGACTATCTTGCTATAGCTCTGGCGGAATTGGGTAGTATCTCAGAAAGAAGGGTTTACAGGTTGATTGCCGGACAAAGAGATCTTCCGGAATTCCTTGTGGCAAACCCCGGACTGAACAGTGGTTTTATGATACCCCAGTATACTGCCGCCTCAATAGTGAGCCAGAATAAGCAACTTTGCACACCATCCTCGGTGGATTCTATACCTTCATCAAATGAACAGGAAGATCATGTAAGCATGGGCGCGAACGGGGCGACGAAATTGTTACGTGTTGCTGAAAATCTGGAAAAAATACTGGCAATTGAACTGTTTACCTCTGTCCAGGCACTTGAATTCAGAAGGCCGCTCAGATCATCGGCGTTATTGGAAGATATTGTAAAGTCGTTCAGGGAAATAGTACCTTTTATTAATGATGATAAAGTGATGTACACTGAAATTGAAAAATCAATTAAATTTATCAGAACCATCGACTGGAAACGAATGTTGAAGAATAAGCTTCAATAACCACATAACATTGTACATTCTTTTGATTTTTTACCCCTAAATCCCCCAAGGGGGACTTTGAAATCCATCTCTTTTCATACCCCCCCTTGGGGGGGATGGGGGTGATTCCATCGGATTAATCAGAGAAGTTATAGATTTAAAAATTTCTTCCCGTCCTTACCCTTTGTTGTTGTCTGACAGTCTGCAACTCATTAAGAAGTTGAATTTTATACTGATTTTCTGCCTGGTAATACAATATTACCTTTACAGGAGGCAGGACCTCCTTAAGTTTCCTGTGAAATGAAACGGCAAGATTTGACTCCTGTACCAGGCAATCAACATATTTATCTCCCATTTCTTCCAGTTGCTTATCACTTAGCGTATTTTCACTTTGATTAAAGTTCCTGTTAAGTTTCACTTTTTCCAGTTGTAAAAGGTTTCTTTGACCCTGATAGTCATTATAGACCGGCCAGAATTTTTCTGCCTCTTCTGAAGTTAAATTCAGTTTCTTTGTGAAGAATCCGATTTTATAGTTGTTAAGCTTTTCCAGATTTGTATTCTGTGCTGATGATCTGATAACAGGAAACATTATTATTATCAGTAAAAAAGTAACTATTCTTTTCATGACATTGAATTTATAGTTGTGCATAAATATCATTAATTTCAACATTTTCATTTAAAAGATAATCAATTATATCCTTGTTGCTTACATCCGGTAACTCTTCCGAAAGTACCAGAGATGCATTTTCTTCAAGTAATGAAAGATCAATATCATTCAAGTATGAATCAGGGCTAATTTCGTGAAGTACTACTGATACCTGAGAATTTACTCTGGCTGGAGTTAAAAGCTTAATTGTGGCATAACTGATTAGAATTAAGCCTGCAACAGAAGCTGCTATGAGAAGACTGGTTCGGAATCTGCTAAATATGCCGACCTTTAATACTTCCTTATCAATACCCGAAGTGGCAGAAATAATTTTTCTGTTTACCTCTTCAAAGTAATTGTCAGGTACTTTAAAAGGATTTTTTCCCGGTATGTCATTTAGCTCTTTCATCCCTTATTTAGATATTTAATTATGAGGAAGGTTTAATCACTGACTATTATTTTTTCGATTTTCTTCACTGCATGATGATAGGATGCCTTCAGTGCGCCTTCTGATGTTTTTAATACTTTGCTCATCTGCTCATAAGTCATTTCGTCATAATACTTCAGATTAAAAACAATGCATTGCTTTTCAGGAAGTTTCATAATTGCATTTTGAAGTTTTAATTGTGCCTCATCCCCGTCAAACCAGGTGTAGCCTTCCTGAGAAGTGGCAAAGTAGCTTTCCAAATCATCTATTGAGACTGCAGCATTCCTTTTTCTTTTATTAATTAATGCAAGCGCTTCGTTTGTTGCAATTGTATAAAGCCAGGTATAGAGAGAACTTTCACTCCTGAAATTTCCAATACTTTTCCAGACATTGATAAAAGTGTTCTGAAGAGCGTCATCGGCATCTTCATGCAGGATTACCAACCGACGGATATGCCAATAAAGTTTCTGGCTGTACTTCTCAACTAAAAGCTTGAAACCTTTATTCAAATCAGTCTTTAGCAATTCAGAAATGTTATCGTCGGGCCTGATGGTATTCAATTTCAATGGTGATTTCCTTCTTAGATGGAAAGAACGTTCAAAGGTTTAAAGATAGAAGTTTTTTACCCCCCAACCCCCCAAATGGGGGGCTTATATTTCCGTAAAATATTCAAAGTTCCCCATATGGGGGATATAGGGGGTAGCTTTTTAAATCCCCGGAATAATGATAAATTTGCTCCCGAATCAATTAATCCGGAACATAGATGGCTCTTCAATGTGGAATTATAGGCATAACCAATGTTGGAAAAACGACGATTTTTAATTGCATATCCAATACCAAAGGAGAAACAAATGCCTTTGCATTCAGTGCAACAAAGTCTAATATGGGAGTTGTACAGGTTCCCGATCCAAGGTTGTATGAGCTTGAAAAACATCAGGTTACTGACAGAATCGTTCATACTACTGTTGAAATTGTCGATATACCGGGATTAGCGAAAGGTTCTAATAAAGGAGAGGGAGTTGGTAATAAATTTCTTGGCGATATCCGGAATACAGATGCATTAATTCATGTTTTGCGATGCTTCGATAATGAAGCTCTTCCACATATCGACGGTTCGGTTGACCCTGTACGTGACCTTGAGACGATTGATCTGGAACTGCAGGTAAAGGATCTGGAGTCGGTTGAAAAAAAAATTGAACGTCTCGGACGTGCAGCCAAAGCCGGCGACAAAGATGCGAAACATGGGGCAGAGATTCTTCATCTGTACAGGGCGCATTTTGAGGAATTTAAGAATGCAAGAACACTTGAAATGAAGGAAGAGTACAAAAAATATGTTGATGATCTCTTTCTGCTTACCATGAAGCCTGTGATGTACGTATGTAATGTTGATGAGAAGTCAGCAATTACAGGTAATAAATATGTTGAGAAGGTTAAGGAATTTCTTAAAGGGCAGAATGCAGAAATTCTGGTAATAGCGGGGGCTACTGAAGCAGAAATTGCAGAACTTGAAAGTACTGAGGACCGTCTGGCTTTTCTTAAAGATGCCGGACTGGATGAACCGGGTGTTGATAAACTTGTGAGAGCAGCCTATAAAATGCTGAATCTCCAGACTTTCTTTACAGTGGGACCGATGGAGATAAGGGCCTGGACAATTAAGACAGGGATGACTGCTCCAAAAGCTGCAGGTGTCATTCATAGCGATCTTGAAAGAGGATTTATCAGAGCTGAAGTCATGAAATATCACGACTTTGTTTCGCTCGGATCAGAACATGCATGCAAGGAGGCAGGAAAATTTTATATCGAAGGCAAGAATTATATAGTTGATGATGGCGATATACTGCATATAAGGTTTAACGTATAAAGTCCTTATGATAAGGCAGTTCCTGATATTGATGTTTTTAGCGGTATTTTCTTGCCTGAACTGCTTTTCACAGATAATTACTTCTGATAACAGGCTACGACAGATTATTAATCAATATGGGCAGGTTGAGGTCACTCTTCCATATACAGATAAGAAATCCATTGAAATACTTACAACTAACGTTTCAATTTTATCAGTGAAAGATAAAGTTGTGAATGTTAGTCTCTCACCGCTGACAATGGGTTGGTTTATTCAGCAAAAGTATGATTATCAGATTGTAGAAAAAGCAGCTCCTAAGGGTGTTATATCAGCTCTTAATTTGAATAAGGCAATGGATTGGGATATTTATCCCACATACACCCAGTACGATTCCATAATGCAAAGTTTCAAAACTCTATATCCTTCTTTATGTCGCCTCGATACAATCGGAAAAAGTATAAACGGGAAATTAATTTTTGCTCTTAAAATTTCAAAATATCCCACTACTGATGGTGGCAATCCTTCAGTCTTTTACACTTCAACAATGCATGGTGATGAAACTGGTGGTTATATTCTTATGCTTCATCTTGCAGACTATCTTCTTAAGAATTATTTGGTGAGCGACAGAGTAAAAAATCTCATCGATAATCTTGATATATGGATAAATCCGCTTGCTAATCCTGACGGCACTTACAATAATGGCAATACAATAAACTCGCCTACCCGTTATAATGCGAACGGATACGATCTTAACCGGAATTTTCCTGATCCTTTCACGCCAAATACTGTGAAACAGAAGGAAACTATTGATATGATAAAATTTCTGAGGAAGCACAAATTTGTTCTCTCAGCAAATTTTCATTCAGGTACAGAAGTTGTTAATTACCCCTGGGACAGATGGTTTTCGAGGTTTCATGCAGATGATTCCTGGTTCAATGCCATCAGCCGGTCTTATGCCGATACTGCCCATGTCTATGCAGGACCGGAATATATGAATTTTCTCAATAACGGTGTTACGCGTGGAGCTGATTGGTATATAGTTTATGGAGGAAGACAGGATTTTGAGACCTGGGAATTAAATGGAAGAGAGGTGACAATTGAGCTTGATGATCAATATGTTACTCCTGCGCCACAATTACCTCTTCTCTGGCAGAATAACTGGCACTCATTACTCGGTTATCTCGAAAATGCTTTATATGGGATTCATGGGCTGATACGTAATGTAAACTCACATGCTCCTCTATCCGCAGAAGTTTTTATTAGTGGTCACGACATAGATAGTTCTCAGGTATATTCCGATACCCTTTCAGGAAGTTTTGTAAGATTTCTGAGTCCAGGTTCATGGAATCTGACTTTTTCTGCTGCCGGTTATCGCGATACAACAATTAATGCCATAGTGTATTCCGGACAGAAGACTGAATTAATTGTTGACATGTCACCGATAACAAGTGGAATTGAGCCAATAAATTCAACTGCTCATTTACTTATATATCCTAACCCTGCATCAGATGTTATTAATATAGTGTTTCCCGATAAAATCGAGGGTCGGATGAATCTCAGGATTATAAATCAGGCAGGTATATTAATTTCTGACTCCAAGATCCAGGTTGTTCAGGGGGTACCTGTAATTCTGGATACAAAATATTTATCTGCAGGTGCTTACACAATTGTTTTCACAAGCTCAACCACCGGGATCTCTTTTCATGGGAGGATTGTGATTATTAAATAATCACTTCCCATTTGCCACTGTAATTAAATCAGCTATTTTTGCACCTTACTATTATATCAGGGGAACCTGTTTTCATCATGCTTTCGTAGAGCCGTCTTTAATACATTAAGAATCAGGAGTAAAATATGAAAAGATTTATAATAATATTTTTTTTGATTTTGGTTTTTGTAAAATTACATGGTCAGGGAGCTTATCTTCCTCCAGACAAACCGAAACTTGTTATAGGGATAGTGGTAGAGGAGCTGAACTACAATCAGCTTGAAAAGTTCCATGACAAGTTAAGTGAAAATGGGATAAAAAAACTTATTAATGAGGGAACATACTTTAAAAATGCATCATATGAATATTTGCTCACTCAATCCGCCCCGGGGCATGCGACAATCGCAACAGGAGCAGAGCCCTCATTTCATGGAATAACATCCGATATCTGGTACACGCCGCTTAAGAATGAACTGATTAATTGTACTAAAGATGTTAGTGTCAATTCGGTAGGCGGTAGTTTTGAATCAGGATTACATTCACCGGTAAACTTACTTGTATCAACTTTTTCTGATGAGCTTGCAATAGCAACAAACAAAAAAGCTAAAGTTTTTGGAGTCGGTTTAAACGAGAGTTCAGCAATATTCTCCGCCGGTCATACTGCAAATGCAGCTTACTGGTTCGATAATACTACCGGAACATGGATGTCAAGTTCTTATTATATCAGCGCTCTTCCCGATTGGGTCAATGACTTTAATGCTATGAAGTTTTCCGATACATACCTGAATTCTACATGGAACCTGTTAAGACCTGCAAAATATTATGCTGATTGTCTTCCTGATTCCAACAGTTTCGAAATCGGGTTCAACAATATCAATTATTTCCCTTACGATCTGAAAAAGTTGAGATCTGGGAACTCTTTTAGTTCCAAAAATGACTACTCTTTGCTGAGAGAGACACCATTCGGCAATTCTTTTACAACCAACTTTGCAATCAGACTTATACAAAAAGAACGTTTGGGCAAAGATGATGTAACAGATTATCTTTCAATCTGCTATTCTGCAACAGATTATATTGGTCACAGATTCGGTCCGTCTTCAGTGGAGATGGGGGATGCCATTTTACGGCTTGATGATGATATTAAGAATCTTCTCACGTTTTTAAATGATAGTATCGGGAAGAAAAACGTTCTTATATACCTTACAGCAGCTCATGGAATATCAGAGATTCCTGCAGTTCTGGAAAAAAACCGGATACCTTCAGGATATTTTCAGCAAAATCAGGCTTTACAGCTGCTGAGGAGCTATTTGAATGCAATTTATGGAGAGGGAGACTGGGTAAAAGGTTATTCCGAAAGGCAGATTTTTCTCAACAGGACTCTGATTGAAGATGCACGTCTCTCACTCGATGATGTACAAAAGAAAGTTGCCCGATTCTTGGTTCAGTTTACAGGGGTAGAAGCCGCCTATCCTTATTCTGCTTTTGAGGCTAATGACTTTGGTAATGGTAATCTTAAAAGAATCATTAATAACTTCAGTCCTCAGAGATCAGGAGATGTTATTGTTATCTTAAATCCGGGCTGGGTAGAGAAAGTATCTGATTTTGTGACAAATAATAATTCGCCTTATGAATATGATTCTCATGTTCCTTTGATCTGGTATGGGTGGACAGTGAACAGGGCAACAGTGACCCGGCAGGTTAATATAACTGATATTGCTGCTACGCTATCGACATTGTGTAAGGTTCCATATCCGAATGCTTGTACAGGGGAACCTCTGTTTGAGTTGTTCAGATAAATCTATTATTAAAAGTTTCTCCTCCTTCAAAAGGAGGGGAGACTTATGGGATAAAGTTATTTTTTATTTAGATCTTACGGAACTTATCCCTTACTCTGCATGCTTCGGAGAGAAGCTCCGGATTTTTTTCACAGCCATTACCTAAAATAATAAGATCAGCACCGGCATTAAAAATCTCATCAACTTCATCTGCATTTTTTATCCCTCCGCCAACAGCTAATGGAATAGAAATGTTTTGTCTGACTGCAGTAACAAGGTTAACCGGAACCGGATTTGCTGCACCGCTGCCTGCCTCGAGATATATCATCTGCAGTCCAAGCATCTCTCCGGCCATGGCAGTAGCCACAGCAATTTCAGGTTTATTGCATGGAATTGCCTGGGTCTGACTTATATACTCGACAGAGGTTGTTTTTCCGCTACTGATAAGTATATATCCGACTGATACAAGCTTCTCCCTTACATTTTTCAGATGAGGTGCTGCAATTACATGATTACCAATGAGTAATTCAGGATTTCGGCCTGAAATAAGCGATAGCAGAAGAATTACATCTGCTTCAAGAGTAAGCTGAAGAAGGTTTCCGGGGAAAAGTATTACAGGAATTGAACAAAGCTTCCTGATTTCGTTTATCAGATTGTCGATACTGGTAAATGTCAGACTGCCACCGGCAAAAATATAGTCAGTTTTACTCTTTACTGCAACTTTAAGGATATTTCGAAGCGAATCTCCTTTGGCCTTATCAGGGTCAAGGAGCAGCGCAATGCTCTTTTTACCAGGGAAATTATCTACTTTCATAATTTTTTTTTGTCCAGACAATAGCATAATTATCGTACTTTGAATAGAACAGTTCAAATGATTCATTTATTTTAGTAGTGCGAACGTGTCCTGTGATCTCTCCTGATTCCCTGACTATGAAAGGATCAATTGTAATATTGTTTCTTATACTTATACCCTCTTTGTCGCAAATTTTATAAAGAGCTTCTTTGGCACACCAGTGAATATAGAGATGAAACCTGCGTTCTTCCTGTTCTTTTGTAACTTTTTCCTTCCTGTTAATGAATTTAAAAGCAAATGCTCCTATGTTTGAACTCATGTATTCGAGGTCTATGCCAACCTTCTCATTTGTGCTCAGCAGGATTGCTGTTAGTTTATGCGAATGTGAAATACTTATAAACCTCGAACCATCATTCAGGAATGGCTTGTTATTCTTATTATAAACTATCTTGGCATCCCTTCCGATCAGTTCAGCGAGTAATGCTCTCACACTCAGAAATTCAAGTTTCCGTGAGGTACTGCTGAATCCTTTATATTTCTTCCTTTCATCATTATCGAGTAAAACAAGCTCCAGAAGAGTAATTAGATCCTCTTCTATTTTCCATACCCCCAGGATAGAGAACTCGTTAAGATAATGTTTTGTAATACAACCCATTGGTAGCGATTAGTTGTTATTTCCACTTCAGAGTTTCAACCAGGTGCATTATATCCTCTCTGAAAAAATCAATTACGGGTGCCAGCGAATCTGCATTTGGCTCAGCGGCGAAATAAAGAGATCCTCTCAGGTAATGACTCAGGCTGTCGGTAACATAAAATTCAACAGCCGATGCGGTATTCCCTTTTAAATCATATAAAATGCCATAAACTTTATTTTCCCGATTGCTAAATACCTGTTCTTTTATAGCGTCAGCCTTTGCTACATGATATTTTACGTTAAGATCATAGCTCTGATCAAGAAGACTGTCCAGATCATTCTTAACATCCTTATATGTCAGATAAATTTTTGCTTTATAAGATGGGAATTCGATATTAAACCAACCAGGGTCTGAACCTTGTTCTTTCTGAAAAGTAAGGTTTCCGTATGCCGGATACTCAAATGACACCGGAATTTTGAGGTTTATTCCGGTCTGCTCATTGAACTGAACGTATTTATGAACAGGGAGATCTATTCTGAAATGGCCCCTGGGCTTTGGAACAGGAACATGCCTGCAACCATAAGAAGCACCTAAGAAGATCAGTAGTGTCAGGATTCTAGTACTTCTGAATATCACCATCATTTTTATTTATTTCGACACGGATCTCCTTTATTCTTCTTCTGTCGGCAGATTCGATCCTGAAAATAAAATCACCGAATTTGATTACCTGGTCCTTTTGTGGAATTTCGCCGGTAAGTTCAAGAATAAGTCCGGCCAGGGTTTCTGACTCTCCTCTGACTTCTTCAAAAAGTTCCTCATTGATGTTGAGTACCTTGCAGAAATCATTCAGGAGAATCTTGGCTTCAAAGATATATGTCTTTTCATCCAGTTTACGAAACAGTAACTGATCTTCATCGCTTTCATCAGTAATCTCACCAACAATTTCTTCCAGTATATCTTCAAGGGTTACTATCCCCGAGGTGCCTCCATATTCATCTATAACTACTGCCATATGGATCTTCTTGGTCTGAAACTCTTTAAGAAGATCATTTATCTTTTTTGTTTCAGGCACGAAATATGGTGGCCGCAGCAGAGCCTGCCATTTAAAGCTTCCCGGATTATTCGTATAAGGAAGCACATCTTTTGCATAAAGGATTCCTTTAACAGAATCAAATGAACCTGAATAGACAGGAATTCTCGAAAAACCGGAATTAATTATTATGGGAACTATTTTGTCAAATCCATATTTGATGTCAATTGCTGTCACATCTGTTCTTGAGCACATTATGGCGCTGACATTGATGTTCCCGAAATTGACGATTCCTTTAAGTATTTTTTCATCTTCAGTAAAGTCTTCAGAAGTCAGTTCAAGAGCATCGGAAAGATCATCCATACTGATGTTCGATCTCCGTGTTCCTGTTCTTTTCTTCACGAATGAGGAAGAGAAGATAAGCAAAGAAGTAACAGGTTTAAAGACCTTTTCCAGTACAGTTAATGGGTAGGCCATAAAAAGAGCAATTTTAATATGATTTCTTGAAGCATAAACCTTTGGCATCACTTCGCCAAAAAAAAGCAATAGAAAAGTTATGATTACAACATTAATTATAAATCCCAGAACTGGTTCCGAACTGAAATCAAATATTCTAAGACTGATAAATGCAGCCAGTAGCACTATTGCTATATTGACCGTATTATTTGCAACCAGCACCGTGCTCAGAAGTTTCTCAGGGTTGCTGTACAGTTTCAGTACCGTCTTAGATTTTTTGTCTCTATTTATCTTCAGGTTTTCAAGGTCCTCGGGTCCTAATGAAAAAAAAGCTACTTCAGAGGCAGACATCAGGGCTGATCCAATGAGAAGGATAATGATTACTAAAATGCCAATAACTACTTTAAAATCAGGGATATTGACACCGATACCTGAAATGAGCATTAAGTAAGATAGAGGATAATCCGGTTCCAACTGGTTTCTATTAATAAACTATCTAAAAAGGCAGATCATCTTCATTCTGCGCGTTTCCGGGTTTGCTGTCAATACCAAAATCATCGTCGGTCAGATTGGTTTTGTCTGACCAATTTTTATTATCGTTTTCATTGGCTTGATGATATGAAGCAGGAGGGTCATTTACCACTGAACCAGAGATCCCTTTATCGTGTGCTTCTCCCTTTGGACTATCTGTTTGTACTGATGTGGTACCGGATGCTTGCTTTTTCTCAAGCAAAAGGAGAGTATCTGCAAGTATTTCAGTTATGTACTTGTTAACTCCATCTTTATCTACATACGACCTGGTTTTTATTTTTCCGACAATATATACCTGAGACCCCTTTTTAATTGTTTTTTCGGCTACTTCAGCCAGGGCACGCCATAAAACTATATTATGCCATTCTGTCGAAGTTATTGTTTCGCCTTGTTGATTTGTGTAGGTCTCGCTTGTAGCAAGCGGGAATGTCGCTTTGGCGACACCTTTATCAAAATACCGAACGACAGGATCTTTTCCGACATTACCTACAAGTATAACTTTATTGATTGACATATAGTTATATATTTATTATTAATTCCATTTCCGGATTGTAAAGTTAATAAAAAAACCACTTTCAACAACCATCGTCACGATTAATTGATTAACTTGCAATCGGTCAATATTTTACTAATTTTTCACTGATTTGTTTTTTCCCCGGTAAGTTACCTTGATTTATTGTGGTCATTTATCTATTTCATTGTATTTAAGGCATTAATAAAACCTAAAAAAAAAATTTATTATGTAAGTGTTTCTATTTAAACAAATAATATTTTTATAT
>OCZT010003822.1_pt1 | contig 15351 bp, 16 predicted proteins | sample 1539031 | NCBI WGS metagenome assembly OCZT01 (sample SAMEA3539308, study PRJEB22396) | soil metagenome | biome: tundra; feature: field; material: soil | place: USA | collected 2010-05 | depth 0.15 m | reverse complement strand
TAGGTCTTTCTAAAGTTTGCTCAGGTAATCCATGATCTCGGGGCTCGTCCAGTTTTGCGCGGAGACAAACTTGCGGCGGAGGATTCCCTGTCTGTCGATTACGTACGTCTCAGGAATCTTGATCGTGCCGTAAAGCTGGGGAATCCGGCTGGAGGCGTCCCGCACAGTCAGGAAGTCGACATGGTCGTCCGCGAGGAAGTGGCGATAGACCGAGGCGTCCTCATCGTTGCTGATGGCGACCACGGTAATCTGCGGCATTCTGTGCTGGAGATCCCGCAGGCTTGGAACCTCCTCCACGCACGGAAAGCACGACGTGGCCCAGAAGTTCAGGACGACGACATGGCCGCGAAGTTTGGCAAGATTGACCGTTTGCGCATCGTCGGCGACGGTGAATTGCGGCGCGGCGGAGCCGATTCGTGCGGGATGGTCGCCCCGGTCGCAGGCGGTTGCCAGCAAGCCGCACACTGCCAGAGCGAGCAGTAATAGCCCGCGCGACCGCCAACTCGCCGATCCTGCACCGCGGCTTCCCCACTTCTTCGAAAACATATTGCGTTCCTGCATCTTGTAAGGCACGCGGTACTCCCGCTTCCTATAATACGAAGCTGTGAACGATAAGCGGAAGGCGGAGGGCAATATCGAGGGTTCAGCGGAAGATTCGCAACCGGAACTTCGGCTCTCAGTGATCGTGCCAGCGCGCAATGAGGCTGCCTCGCTCGGCGCCTGCCTCGAGTCGCTGCTTTCGCAGTCGGAGCCGGGATTCGCGCTCGGCGTGCAGTGGGAACTGATCGTGGTGGATGACGATTCGATCGACGCCACCCGGGAAATTGCTGAGGCTGCGGCTGCCGGCCGCGACGGTGTGATCGTCGCCGAAGCGCCAACGCTGGATCTCAGTGATCGCGGCGGGTTTACGGGCAAAACCAACGCATGTTGGTTCGCAGCCCAGAAGGCCCGTGGCGCATGGCTGCTCTTCACCGACGCCGACACAGTCCACGAGCCAGGAGATCTGTCGCGGGCAATTCACGAGGCGGAGAAATACGACGCAGCGCTGCTTTCCTACTCGCCCCGGCAGATCGTCACCGGCTTCTGGCAACGGGCAGTAATGCCGCTGGTCTTCTCGGAACTCGCAACCGCCTATCCGCCCAAGCAAGTGAGCGATCGGGGCTCGAGTATAGCCGCCGCCAACGGGCAATTCTTGCTGGTCGAGCGCGAGGCGTACTTCTCGGTCGGCGGCCATCGCGTGATCGGCAAGGAAATCCTCGAGGACGTCGCGCTGGCGCGGGCCATCAAGCGTGCGAGGTTCGGCATCCGGTTCCGACACGCACCCGAGGCGCTGGCCGCGCGAATGTACAGGACTCTGCCCGATATGGTCGAGGGCTGGACCAAGAATCTGGCCCTCATCTTCCCCAGCCCCATGCTGATGGCCGCGATGCAAATATTGCAATTCCTGCTCTTCTTTGGCCTCCCGGCGCTGGCGTTCTCCATGCCCTTCCTGGTCTCGTGGCAGCGCGGCGCGATTCTGCTGGTCTGGCTGCGAGCCTCGTGGGGCTTCTACAATCGTGTCTCGCGGTCCCACTTCCCGGCCGCCGATGTGGCACTCTCGATTCTCGGTGTCCCGTTGTTCTCCTGGCTGCTGATCCGAAGCTCTCTGCAACATCGCATCAACAAGTCCGTCGGCTGGAAGGGGCGGAGTTACCGGGTTGGTCGATAAGGAAATCGCAAAAACACGTCTGCGTCGATGCGCGTCGAGTTACATCTAATCCAATAGGCCGTTTCTTGAGACCGAGTTGCAAGCCCTGAGCTACAAGCAGTGATTTAAAGTGCAGGCGAAAACTATGATTCTTCTAACCCGGAAGGCTGAGTTCTCTTCGGCACACTACTACTGGAACGACACCTGGTCGCAGCAGGAGAACGAGCGCGTCTTCGGAAAATGCGCGAACCGGAACGGCCATGGGCATAACTACACCCTCGAAGTAACAGTTGCTGGCGAAGTCGATCCGGTCTCCGGCTTCGTAGTCGATCTGAAGGAATTGAAGGAGATCCTCGAACGCGAGGTGGTCAGCGTTTACGACCACCGTCATCTCAACCTGGAGGTCCCGGAATTCGCGTCGCGTATCCCCACAACGGAGAACATCGCGATTGCCATCTGGAATCGGCTTGACGGAAAAATCCCCCATGCGAAGCTGCACCGGGTGCGGGTCTACGAAATGCCCGACCTCTTCGCCGACTACTATGGTGAGCGATGAAAACGGCCGCCGAGTCTCTCAACGCGCGGCCGTCTCCCTCTCCCAGGGCCTACCTTTCGCGACGCTATCGCCTCAGCGCGTCACACCGCCTGCACTCGGACACCTTCACCGCAGACGAGAATCGAGCAGTCTATGGCAAGTGCAACAATCCGCATGGGCATGGCCATAACTACGTCGTCGAAGTGACGGTTGGCGGGCCGGTCAACGAGACAACCGGAATGGTCTGCGATCTCGGCGAACTCGATGCGTTCGCGCGAACAAATCTGCTCAACCGCTTCGATCTCATGAACTTGAACACGTTGGAGGCCTTCCGCGATGTTGTCTCAACGACGGAGAACTTTACGATAGAGGTATACCGGATATTCGGAGCGTTCCCCGGTGCAAAAATAACGCGCGTGCGAATAGAGGAAACAAGCAACAATTCGTTTGAGTACTCCGAACAATCTCAGAAAGGCTGAAACTATATGAGCGCACTGACAACTTCGGAACCACTAACGGCGGCATCGCTCACCACCCAGGAACTCTATCGCGAACTGCTCCTGCGGATCGGCGAAGACCCCGCGCGCGACGGCCTGCTCGACACACCGGAACGCATGGAGAAGTCCATGGAGTTTCTCACCCGCGGATACGCAATGGACGTCAAGACCGTGCTCCATGAAGCCCTCTTTGACGTGGACTACGACGAGATGGTGATCGTGAAGGACGTCGAGTTCTTCTCGCTGTGCGAGCACCATCTGCTGCCGTTCTTCGGCAAGGCTCACATTGCGTACGTGCCCAACGGCAAAGTGATCGGCCTCTCCAAGATCCCCCGCGTGGTGGACGTGTTTGCCCGCCGCCTGCAAGTGCAGGAGCGGCTGACGACACAGATCGCCGACGCTATCTCCGATGCAATCGACCCCCAGGGCGTCGCCGTCATCCTGGAGGCCCAGCACCTTTGCATGATGATGCGCGGAGTCGAGAAACAGCATTCAGCCACGGTGACCTCAGCCATGCGCGGCGTCTTCAAGACGCAGTTGCAGACGCGCAACGAATTCCTCTCGCTCGTCCGCCGCGCCAGCGGTACCTAAGCGGCAAATCGGTGTCAAGTATTCTCTCGGGCTCAAGACCACGTAGTCTGGTACCTGATGAATGGACTGCTTGTTCTGGATAAACCCGCGGGGATGACCTCGCACGATGTCGTTGAAATCGTGCGCAGGGCAACCGGCGAACGCTCCGTCGGCCACCTGGGAACGCTCGACCCGATGGCAACCGGAGTGCTCCCGCTACTGCTTGGAAAGTACACGCGCCTCGCGCAGTTCTTCGGAACCGCGGAGAAGGGATACGAAGGAACAATCCGCTTTGGATTCGCGACCGACACCTTCGACGCCGAGGGAACGCCCGCGGACGAGCCTCATGCGATGACGAAACCTCTAACCGAATTGCGTGAACTGGCCGTCCGCTTCCACGGCGAAATGCTCCAGATGCCTCCAGTCTTCTCCGCGAAGAAGATCGGCGGAGTCCCCGCGCATAAGCTGGCGCGCGCGGGCAAGCCGGTCGACGTCAAACCGGCGCGCATTTTCATTCATCGATTTGAGTTGCTTTCGCTGGACGGCCCTTCGCCCTTGGAGATGCAGGCGAGTTTCGAAATGCAGGTCTCGGCCGGCGGCTACGTTCGATCGGTGGCGCATGAACTCGGGCAACTCGCCGGATGCGGCGCGCACCTCGCGGTGTTACGCCGAACCCAAGCCGGGGCGTTCACGCTCGCGCAGGCAATCCCTCTCAACGAATTGAAGGCGCTGGCCGGTCAGCCGGGAGAGATAGAGCGACGGCTTCCGCACCCGCGCACGCTGCTCCCGGAGATGCCCTCCGTCACCGTGGATGAGCAGGCCGCAGGACGTCTGCGCAACGGGATGCAGGTCAACCTACCCGACTTCTCTGGTGCAGCAATGGTGAAGGTGTTCACCAGCCCGACGGAGTTGCTGGCAATCGCAAAGCGAATTGCGGGCACATTGATGCAACCCATCGTCGTGCTCGGATAGCCATCGAAACGAGCTGGCGCCCACATCTCAGAATCAAGATGTGGGCGCCAGACAATTCCATCTGTTCTTACTAGCTCTTAGCGGCGGTCGTCGTGATGATCGTCGTGGTGATCACCATGATCCTCGCGGTCCCAGTGGCCTTCATGCAAGTGCCAGCCGTCCTGGTAGTGGTCGTAGTGCGGATGGCTCCAATACGCACCAGCGTACGGCGGGCGATCCCAGCGTCCGGCAACCCATACATATCGGCCTCCGTTATTGCCCCAGTAACCGTCGACCCAGGCATAGCCTTCGCCAGGCATCGGCGGACGACGCTCATAACGCAAGGGTGGCGGCGGCTGGCGGCCGATGACGATGCCGATCTGTGCGGACGCCGGAGTAGTGAAACCGGTAGCCGTGATGGCGGCCATGGTCAGGGCGCCGACAAATAGTTTTGACTTCCAATCCGGTCTAGCGTTCAAGGTGGTCTCCTCTTACCCGTGTTGGATGCCGAAAACTGGCAACGCGGAAGGAGGATTCGTTCCAGCTACTTCTTCAACAGCGGCAGGACCAGCGGAACAACATTTCGCGCCACAATCGCATTGCCCTTCGCGGTCGCGTGAGTTTCGTCCCGCTGCATCATTCCCGGAACGCCGTACACACCCTTCAGCAGGAACGGCAGCATGGGGACACCGTACTTCTTCGCAATCACGCTATACGTCTCGTTGAATTTCTGGATATAGTCCTCCCCGTAGTCGGGTGGCAGAGTGATGCCGGCGAGCGCAATCTTGATGCCCGCCCGCTTCAGCGTGCCCACAATCTCGTCGAGATTCTCCCGCGTATCCTCGACCCGCAGCCCGCGCAGCCCATCGTTGCCGCCGAACTCCACAACAACCACCGCCGGATGCAGCGCTAGGATATTCGGCAGGCGCTCAACCCCGTCCTTGGTCGTGTTGCCGCTGACGCCCTCGTTGTCGACCCGGTAATGGTAGTGGAGCTTGTCGAGATCGGTCTGAAGATAGTCGGGGTAGCTCTGGCCAGGTTCCGTGCCGAGCCCCGCGGTCAGCGAGTCGCCAAAACACACCAGCAGCGGCCGCGAGTCATCGCTGTGTGCAGGCTTGGAGACCGTCTCCCGCGTTGCGGTGCCAGTACTCGACTTACCACCCGGCTCCCCGGACATGGGCGAATTCGACGCCGCCGACTCCGGATGGGAAACTGCAGCGGAATTGGAGGCTGTGTTCGCGTGGCATCCCGATACCGCAAGCACTAAACCCGCTAGAATCGAGAGAGAATAAACTTTCCGCATCGTTCCAACGTATCAAAGATGTGAATTCCTGCGGCGTGACGACCGGCGCAGAGGGAGACTTTGGTTCCGTGAGCGAAGACACAAACAGGGTGCAACCGATGATTGTGGTGGATGGATTGCGAAAGTCGATTCGCAATGGCCCGCGAACGGTCGACATTCTCAGAGGCCTCGACTTCACCATCGCAAAAGGCGAGTTCGTCGCCATCATGGGCCCCTCGGGAAGTGGCAAATCGACGCTGTTGGGCCTGCTAGCCGGGCTGGATACGCCCAGCGCGGGCAATGTTCATCTCAACGGGACCGCGATCAGCTACCTACCCGAGGACAAGTTGGCGCAGGTGCGCGGCAAGGCAGTCGGGTTCGTCTTCCAGTCGTACCAGTTGATCCCGACCCTCACAGCGCTCGAGAACGTCCTCTTGCCACATGAACTGAACGCCGAGGGAGATGGCCTGCCGCGCGCCCGCCAACTGCTCACCAGCGTCGGGCTCAGCGACCGGATGGATCATTACCCGGTGCAACTCTCGGGCGGCGAACAGCAGCGAGTAGCGCTGGCGCGTGCCTTCGTGCTGCGACCGCCGATCGTTCTCGCGGATGAGCCGACAGGAAACCTCGACACCACCAACGGCGCGCACGTGTTGGAACTGTTGCTCGAACTGAACCGAATCGAAGGAACAACGCTCGTACTTGTCACGCATGATCCCGTCCTGGCGGCGTATGCCGGCCGCCGGATCGTACTGCGCGACGGGCTGATCATCTCCGACGAACTCTGCCCCGACCGCACCACTGGGGTTCCACCGCCGCCCGCACCCGTGGCCATGGGCGTCTAGCCATGGCGAGCCTCTCTTACCGTTCCGCCGCCAAAATCGCAGCCCGCGAAATGCGGTCCTCGCGCGGCAAATTCCTGTTTGTACTCCTTTCAGTTGCGATTGGAGTCGCGGCGCTGACCGGCGTGCGCGGCTTCTCCGCGTCGTTCCGCACCACCTTGCTGATGCGCGCCCGTTCGATCATGGCGGCCGACCTCGCTGCGCGAATGTTCCAGCAGCCCACGCCCGGCCAACAGCAAGGCCTCGATGAAATCCGCGCCACCGGCGCCCAGATAACGACCGTGACCGAGATGCTCTCGATGGCCTCTTCGCCAAAGTCGATGGACCCGATCCTGGTTGCCGTGAAGGCAGTCGACCCCGCGCTGTATCCGTTCTACGGCGAGGTGGAACTCTCACCGGCCAGCGGGTTGAAGTCAGCGCTTGGCCCGCACTCTGTTGCTGTTGGCGACGACCTGCTGCTGCGACTCGGCCTTCATGTGGGCGACGATCTAAAGGTGGGCGGACAGTTGTTCCGCATCGCCGCGTCCGTCGTGAACGAGCCCGACCGTCTCTCCGGAAGCTTCGCCGCCGGTCCGCGCGTGTTGATGTCGCGCGACGCGTTGGAGTCAACCGGCCTGCTCGCACCCGGCAATCATGCGAACGAGCGCTTCCTGTTCAAGCTCCCGCCACCATCCGATGGCCGGCCCGTATCGGACACAGCGATCGCGGACCTGAAGGCGCGCCTCGAAACTCTGCTCCCTGAGGCGCAGTTGACCGACTACCGCGAGGCCAACCCTACCGTGACGCAGGGGCTAGACCAGGCGACGAGCTTACTCTCGCTGATGAGCCTGGTGGCGCTTGTACTGGGCGCGGTTGGCGTCGCGATGGCGATGCGCGCACACCTGCAGCAGCGCCTGGACACCATCGCCATCATGAAGTCGCTCGGCGCACGCAGCACGCAGATCATGAAGATCTACCTCCTGCAGACTCTTCTGTTGGGACTGGCGGGCGGTGTGCTGGGTGTTCTGTTTGGTATCGCCGTGCAGCTTGCATTCCCGCATGTGCTGCCCAAGGTGCTCGATGTTCAAACACAGTTACATATTCAGCCGCGAGCAATTCTCGTCGGCCTGGGCTCGGGTGTGCTCACCACGTTATTGTTCACGCTTCCACCTCTGCTGGACATACGCAGCGTTCGGCCAATCCTGATCCTGCGGCGAGCTGTGGAAGAGAACGATGATCCATTTGTGTCGGCGGTCCTCAAGAAAATTACAAAGAACATTGCCCAGATCGTGGCAACGGCTCTGATCCTCGCGGGATTGGCGGCGATCGCGATGACCCTGTCCGACTCGGTGGAAGTGGGCAAGTGGTTCTCGGCGGGTCTCGTCGGAGTGCTGCTGATCTTGCTGGCCGCCTCAGCCGCGCTTCTGTGGGCCTTGAAGTTCTTCCTCAATCGCACGCGGTTGCATTTACCCTCCGCGCTTCGTCACGGCCTCGCCAACCTGTATCGCCCAGGAAACCCGTCGGCAGCGCTGCTTGCCGCGCTTGGCATGGGCGTAATGCAAATCATGACCGTCTACCTCGTGCAGCGCGCCGTAGTCACCGAGTTGCACATTGCCTCCGCACCAAACATTCCCAATGTGTTTCTGGTCGACATTGCCGACACCGAGATCAACGGCATGCGCACGCTCTTGAAAGCGCAGCCTGGGATAACTGCCGAGCCTGAGCTGCTGCCCGTAACGACATCGCGCATCGAAGCCATCGACGGAGTAGCCGCCGATCATGCGAAGCTGAAGAACACCCCGCGGCGAATGCTGCGGTCCATCAATCTGACATGGGCAGATGCAGCGCCTCCGGGCACAAAGGTCGTCGCGGGAGAGTGGTGGAAGCCCGACGAGACTCGGCCCGAAGTCGCAATCTCGCAGCGCCAGGCAGACCGGCTCGGCGTAAAGCTGGGTTCGATCATCACCTTCGCAGCGCAGGATTCCCAGATCAACGCGACCGTTGTCGCGCTCACAAGTTCCAATGGACAGCATGCCTATTCGCGCGCCGAGTTTACCCTGCCGCACGCTGCCCTGAAAGGCCTCCCCGTCATCTGGTATGGCGGCGTGCACGTCGCTCCGGCGCAGGTGAGTCAGTTCCAGCGCGCGCTCTACCTGGCCTATCCGACCGTGACCGTCATCAACGTGGCCCAGGCGATCGAAACCGTGCGTGCGGTGGTCATCCAGATTACCTACGTCATTCAGTTTCTGGCAGCGTTCTCCATCTTCGCCGGCATCATCATCCTGGCGTCTTCGATCGCTGGAACCAGGTATCGCCGTATCCGCGAAGTGGTCGTCTTGAAGACACTCGGCGCAACCCGCGCGCGGATTGCCACCATCTTCTCGATCGAGTTCGCAGTGCTCGGATTAGTCGCGGGCATAGTGGGAATCGGGTTCGCGAACCTGATTGTTCGCGTGCTGGAGAACCGAGTATTCAATGTGGCCTACAAGTCTCAATTGTTATTGAACCTGGGCGCGCTGCTCACAATTGCCGCGCTCACCGTAGTCACCGGCTGGGCCGCGAGCCACCGCGTCCTCGGTCAGAAACCGCTCGAAGTTCTGCGCGACGAGTAGCCGCGGCTGACCCTACGCGAACGTCACGCCTCCAGGTAGATTTAGTGTTCGCCCGTTAGTTCAGTTATCATCCTCCTGCCGAATGCGTGGATCGTTCCCCGCATCCGGCGTTCATCATCCAAGGGTCAACCAGCGAGGTTTGAAAATGTCAGTTTGGCGGAAGTTCGGGGTACTCGCAATTGCGGCGAGCACTTGCCTATTCGTGTCGTTTCAGCAGAGTGGATCCGCCCAGCAGCCGCCCGCGCCACCGCTCCCTGTTTCGCCGCCGCAACTCACCGACACACCGGTCGCCCCGCCCAACACCGAAGCTATGCGCCTCGCCGGAATCGCCAAGGACAATTCGCGCGAATTCGGCTCCGACCCGGATGATCCAGGCCCGCTCGCCAAGGACCTCTCCCCCGCCATCACAACCGCGGCCGTCGGCAAGGCCATGCGCAAGGTCGCCGACTGGCAGCTCGCGCAGTCGCAACAGTACTTCACCGCCATCGATCGCGCCCGCCAACTCGACGGCCGCATCTGGACCTGGAGCGTCCTCTACACCGGCTTCATGGCCGCCTCGTCGTCGCTGGGCGAGGACAAGTACCGCGCCGCAATGGAGCAGGTTGGCAAAGGCTATAACTGGGGACTTCGTTCCCAAACCCCCAGCGGCGACGACATGAGCATCGCCCAGATGTACATCGAGCTCTACCTCCAGGACAAGCAGCCGGAGGAGATCGCCCCCATCCAGACCGCGCTCAACAACATCCTCGCCGCTCCACGCGTGCAACTCGGATCGAACCAGAGGATCGCATGGTGGTGGTGCGATGCCCTGTTCATGGCCCCTCCCACCTGGGCCCGAATGTACGCCGCGACCGGCGACACGAAGTACATCAGCTACCTCGACGAGGAGTTTGCCAAGACCTCGCAGCTCCTCTACGACCCGCAGGCGCACCTCTACGCGCGCGACGCAACCTTCATCGGCAAGAAGGAAAAGAACGGCGAGAAGATGTTCTGGGGGCGCGGCGAGGGCTGGGTCATGGGCGGTCTCGCACGCACACTCGAGTACCTGCCCAAGGACGATCCCGCCCGCGTGAAATATGAGACACAGCTCAAAGAAATGGCCGCCGCTGTAGCCAAGCTCCAGGGCCCGGACGGCCTCTGGCGCGCCGGCATGCTCGACCCGAAAGATTACGACCAGCCCGAGCTCTCCGGCTCCTCACTGATGACCTTCGGCATCGCGTGGGGCATCAACAACGGCATCCTCGACCGCAAGGTCTACACGCCCGTCGTCACCAAAGCCTGGGACGGCATGCTCAAGCACATCTACGCCGATGGCCGCCTGGGAGACATCCAGCAGACCGGCGCGCAGCCCGCCGCATTCAAGCCTTCCGCAAGCTACAACTACGGCGTCGGCGGATTCCTCCTCGCAGGCAGCGAGATCCACAAAATGGCCGAGGCGAAAAAGAAGTAGCCGCTCAGCCATGGTTTGTCATTCCCGAAATCGGTGTCCCCGGCGAGTACATTTGCTCGCTGGGGTGGCAAGGGAATCTGCTTCTGCTTTTGCGGAACGCTATATCTGCGTCGCCGGAGTCTCCCGCCCAATCGCAATCACAAAGTAATTCGCCGGAGTCTCGCCAATATTCTTCAGCCCGTGCATAATGTTCGACGCGGCAAACATCACACCGCCCGCCCCGACCCGCTCCGGCTTGCCATCGTTCTCGAACTCCATCTGCCCTTCGCGGATCAGCATGAACTCCGAGTGCCGGTGCTGGTGCGGTGGATGCGGCATATGCCCGGGCAGCAGCGTCGTCTCATGCATCTCCACCGCCTCACCCGTCGGCAGAACGCCGCGGATAATAGCGCGCGTCTCGCCATTGCCGGTCTTCACCACCGGCAGTTCGCCAAGGCGGAACGCCCGCGGCGTCGAAAGCACCTCATCGCCCGGCGATCCCGGCGGCGCCGGAACGGCCATTACATCCGGCGGCAACTTCGGCGTTAGTGGGGCTTGCGCCTCAGCAGAAATCGCAGCCAACGCCGCAAAGCTGGAAAGAGCAGCACAAAGATCACGACGGTTCATAGTATTCATGCGCAAAATCCTACACCGCTCGCAGGAACTTTGGCACCCGCCTGGCTAGGGCATCCGCCTTTTCAGCCAATCTCTGTGTTTTCTCTTTTCCTCCGTGCTCTCTGTGATTCGCTTTTTCCTTTTCAGCACCCTCTCCAGTCCCCAAGGAATATCCGGCCCACCCCTCTTACTTAGCGTCTCCGCCAATGGCAACCACAAAATACCGCGCCGGAACCGTCCCCGCGTTCTTCACCGTATGCCTTGTGCCGAACGCGACGTACAACACACCGCCCGGCCCAACCTTCCCGGCCACCATCTGCCCCGCAACCTCATGCTGAAATTCAAGCTCGCCCTCCCGCACCAGGATGAACTCCGAGTGCTGAATCACGTGCGGCGGATTCGGCGTCACCCCCACCACTTGCATTGACTGGTGCAGGTTCACCGTCTCCCCAGTCGCCAGCGTTCCATGCGCGATGTCCCGGCTCTCCCCGCCATTGGCTATCGTCCGCACTGCCATCTGGTCGAACGCAATCGCTCGCGCCGCACCAACCGTTCCTGCCCCAGCACTGGCCACCGGCGGCCCAGGCTTGTCATTCGCCGGAACCGTGCGACTCGCCGGTTGCGAACTCTGCTGTGCGGGAAACTCCGACGCGTGTACCTGCGATGCAAGTGCCTGCGGCACGCCCGCGCCGACAGCAGCGAAGGCCGGAAGAGCAACACAAAGATCGCGACGACTCATGTTTTTCATGGACGCCATGTTAAGCGTAAACCCCAATCTTTGCTCGCAATTCAGCCAACCCGTTACCCAGGAGCTACCCTCTGATCCTGATAGCGTTCGCGCTAACTTGCTCTAAACCTGGCGATTCCGCCGAGGCCTACATCCTCCTCGCCAGGAACTGGCCACACGTTCTAATATCAAGAGAATGCGCAAATATATCTTCTTGCGTCTTCTGACCGAGCATATAGAGATAGCAAGGTGACAATCATCCGACGGCCCCTTCGTCTCAAGCCGCGGTACGCGCTCGCCGGCATCATCGTGGCTCTATCCCTCTGCCTCGCGTCCACCTTCCGCATGCTCCGGGCATCCTACGCCCTTGGCTTCAGAAACGCGAAAGCGCGGCCCCTCCGTATCTACGACCGGTACTTCGGGTACCACTCCGCCATGACCGACCTTGTTATTCCGGGAGCACTGGGGCCGGTCCGGCTGCGAGTCTATACGCCTATTGGAGACACGCACCCATTACCGATCGTGATGGTCCATGGCTTCGCCCCCGACGGCAATAAGGACGGCTATCTCAACTTAGTGGCAAGCCGCCTGAGTCAAATGGGCTATGTCGTCGTCCTGCCCTACGTGCCAGCGGAAGCTCACTACGAGATGCGCGCCACCGACCTCACCGTCATCGGGGATGCGATTCGCTGGAGTGCCCACTCCACCGGAGAAAAGGTCTCCGTCTTCGGCATCAGCTTCGGTGCCGGGCTCATAATTCCCGCGGCGGTCCAGCCCTCCGTCACCGGCGACGTCGGCCGCTACTACCTGCACGATCGCGTCTACGATCCGAACGGCAAACCTTATGTCGGCAATCCTCCCGGTCCGCTCCTCATCGTCTCTCAATACCTGGGCGAGCTGGTCTCTCCAAAAGATATTCCCGCCATGCGCCGGGAACTGGACATCCTCAACTCCAACTTCGATCGCACGGTGGGGGACAACAGCACCAAGGAAATCCGTACCAATCCCCGCGATCGCAAAAAGCTCAACGAATTGCAGACCGCCGATACTCCGCAGATGCACCAGCTCTACCTCGACATCCTCACCCGTCACCACGCCGAGATGGAAGCCATCTCACCAATCAGCGTCCTGCACAACATCAACGTTCCGCTCTACATCCTGCACGGTCAGGATGACCCGGTCTTTCCCGAGGGTGAAGTCGAGTGGATGCGCAAAGAGCTGGCCGGAAATCGCAACGCTCACATCTTGGTCAGTCCCTGGATTGCGCACGCGTTCGTAGGCCAACCGGCCACACAGGGGGAACGGCTCCGCGTCATAAACTTTGGCGCCCAGCTTTTGTATGAAGCATCCCGCCCATCGCCAATCGCCCACTAGAGTCCCTTCGGTCTAAATCCATGCAGCGGCCGTTGCAGGTGGCCAGCCACGACGACCTGTATCATCAATGCAGCCGATGCATCTCGTCGATTCCCACGCCCACCTCGACATGTACGCCGACGACCTCCCGCAGGTCCTCGCCCGCGCCCACGCAGCCAACGTCCGCACCATCCTCGCCATCGGCATCGGAGACGGCCCGCACCAGATGCACCGCGCCCTCGAGATTGCGCAAGCCATCGCCGAATCCACCAACTCCCCCTCGCTCCCCACCATCTACGCCAGCGCCGGCATCCACCCCCAGGAAGCCGCCAGCGCCAGTTTCACAACCCTCACCCAACTCGCAACCCTCGCCGCCAACCCCCGTTGCATTGCTATCGGAGAGATAGGCCTCGACTACTACCACGTCGACAACCCCGACATCCCCACCCAGCAAGCCGCCTTCGTAGCCCAGCTCCACGCCGCCGCCACCGTCCGCAAGCCCATCCTCATCCACTGCCGCACCTCCGAACTCGCCACCCCCGCTGCCAAGGAAAAATTCGGCCCAGCCGACGCCTGGGAGGACCTACTCGCCCTCCTCGCCGAGCATTGGAAGCCCCATGCTCTCGGCGGCATCATGCACTGCTTTTCCGGCACCGTCGACCACGCCCGCCGCTCGCTCGACCTCGGCTTCTATCTCTCCTTCGCCGGCAATCTCACCTACCCCGCTGCCAAAACCATCCGCGAGGCCGCCGCCTTCGCCCCCGCCGACCGCATCCTCATCGAGACCGACGCCCCATTCCTCGCTCCCATCCCCCACCGCGGCCAGCGCAACGAGCCTGCCCTCGTCACCCACACCGCCGCCGCTCTCGCCGACCTCCGCGGCCTCTCTCCGGAAGCGCTTGCAACCCTGACCACCGCCAACTTCCACCACCTCTTCCCCACCACCGCGAACCCCGAACCTTGAACCTCGAACCTGCTCTATACTTCCCCTATGGCATCCGACAACAGCTTCGACGTAGTCAGCAAAGTAGACATTCAGGAAGTAAAGAACGCAATCGACCAGGCCTCGAAAGAGGTTCACACCCGCTTCGATCTAAAGGACTCCAAGTCCAAAATCGAACTCGAAGGAACCGAGATCATTCAGCTCGCCAGCCAAAGCGAATACTCCCTGAAAGCCGTCATTGAGATCCTCTCCCAGAGGATGGTCAAGCGCGGCATCTCGCTCAAAAACCTCGAGTATGAGACGATCGAGCCCGCCGCCAACTCTTCCGTCCGCCAGAAGATCAAGCTGAAGCAGGGCGTCAACTCCGACGCCGCCAAGAAAATCGTCGCCACCATCAAGGACTCCAAGCTCAAGGCCCAGGCCTCCATCCAGGGAGACACCGTCCGCGTCGTCTCCAAGGACCGCGACGTCCTCCAGCAGATCATCGCCAAGCTCCGCGCCGGAGACTTCGGCGTCGACCTCCAGTTCACCAACTTCCGCAACTAGTGAAGACCGGCGACTCGAGCGACACCAGGACTTAAGTACCGCACCCAATTTGAACTTTCGCGTGACGGAGATCACAATTCTCTTGTGAACCTGACTGCCCCGACCTGCTACTCTAAAGTTGCGTGAGTACCCTTTCCATCGCGACCGCCAAAGAGGTCTTCGACCTCCTCCGTGACGACCTCGCCGCGATTGAGCAGGAGTTTACCCGCCAGTCCGCCTCCGAAGTCGACGTCATCACCGACATCGCGCAATACCTCATGTCCGGTGGCGGAAAACGCATCCGCCCACTCCTCCTCCTGCTCTCCTCGAAAGCTCTCGGCTGCACCTCCCACTCGCGCATCCGCCTCGGAGCCGTGGTCGAAATGCTCCACACCGCCACCCTCGTCCACGACGACATCATCGACGAGGCCGACATCCGCCGCGGCCGGCCCTCATCCAACACCACCTGGGGCAACGCCAAGTGCGTCCTCGCCGGCGACTGGCTCTACATGCAGTCCTTCGCCTACGCCCTGGAAGAGCGCAACTTCCGCGTCCTCGAACTCCTGATCTCGCTCACCCAGCAGATGGTTGAGGGCGAGCTGCTCCAGATGCAAAAGCTCGGCCACCTCATCAACGAAGAGGAGTACTTCGACCTCATCTTCCGCAAGACCGCCTGCCTATTCAGCGTCTCCATGCAGCTCGGAGCAGCCATCACCCACTCCACCCCGGAGATCGAGTCGCAGCTCGGAGAATACGGCCGCAACCTCGGCCTCGCCTTCCAGATCGTCGACGACGTCCTCGACC
>OCZT010003821.1_pt1 | contig 15352 bp, 9 predicted proteins | sample 1539031 | NCBI WGS metagenome assembly OCZT01 (sample SAMEA3539308, study PRJEB22396) | soil metagenome | biome: tundra; feature: field; material: soil | place: USA | collected 2010-05 | depth 0.15 m | reverse complement strand
AAAAGCCGGTTCTCGTAATCCCGCACATACTTCTGGAAGAATCTCGGGCCCGCGCCGCTGGTGGCCAGGTTGCCGCCAATCTCTACAGACTCCGAACCCGCCGCAATCACCTCGAGCAGGTGCTTCATGTTCCAGTCCAGCAGGAACTCCATCATCGCCCGGTAGAACCCCTCATCTTCAATGGGGTCCATGAACATCTGGTCCAGTTTGCGGAACTGGTTCAACGTGTTGAATGCGCCCTGGGTAGCCACATTCACCAGGCCTTTGTCGCCCACAGCCGTTTGGGCGCGGCGCAAAAGTTCGCAGTCAATAAATTCGGCAGGCGGAACGTATTTTGAAAAGAGCTCAAAGTCCCGCTTAGTCTCGATCAGGTATTTTTCCTGGGCCAGCACAATCATGTGCGTCGAACTGCGGATGAAGTTGATCACCTGCCGCAGTTCGCCATCAGGCGTGCGCACAATGGTTGTGCGGCGTTGCTTGTCCTGATCGCCTTCCTTGGTAATGTTTACGTCCCAGTTCTCCGCGGAGGCCGGTATGTAGCGGTCCCAGACGTGACCCGGAGCGAAGAGCGTGTCGAAACCGAAGAAGTCGTGATAGGCAACGTACTTCTCGGGAAGGTCAAAGTCCGGCGGACTCATGTAAGTGTTGATGTCCGGCTTGTAGCCGAACATCTCAAAAATATTATTGTTGTAGATAAATGGCGAAATAGGCATGCGATCTGCCCGCTGGCCCTGGAACGTCTTGATCAGCCGCTCTCTGCCGTTCATGAAATGCATTCCTCTTTGTTGCGCACGAAGCCTCTCAATGCACAAAAAACTCAGAGTTGTTCCGACAAACGAGCGTAGGAGTGGGGATACTTGTATGTCAAGGGTGAATTCAGAAAGGAATGAGGGAAGATTCGATATACGCTGCGCTCACTCCCCGGTGAGCAACTGTCACTCACCGGGGAGGAACGAGTCGGGCATAGCCTGGCAGTAGCGGTCACTCAGGCCTTCATCTTCGATTGCAGTATCTTCAACAGAGTGTGGTCCAGTTTGTGTCCATGAAAGTCCTTGTAGTCCGTGCCTTCCCGGTTGGTATCGAGAATGCCGAACGGGCCGCGGAAGTTCCAAAGCGCCCACCCGGAATGAAGCCCGCCGATCATATCCAAAGTGTCCTCGAACCACGCATAGGCGACCTTGGGTGGCGTGTAACGGTTGCAGCCCATCTCGCCAAAGTGGATGGGAATTCCATGTTGCGCCAAGTCTGCCCAAGGATGAAATTGCTTATTCATCATCTGCTGGTCGGCAACGACTTTTCCCTGCGCATCCTTGAGCGGCCACTCAGGTACGGGCAAGTTCATGCTATCCGGGCGGGCCCACTCTGCGTGATAGTGAGTAAGGTGGCCCGGCGCATAGTCATGGCAGGCCTGCATAATCCCTGTGTCGTACAGCTCGGGGATTGGCACCGTACCCACCATGTAACCATCCGTAACAATCAATCGATCCTTGTCTTTTCCGCGAATGCCTTCAATGGCGGCGCGCGCTACTCGCGCATATTGCTTCTGCCCGTCGGGAACAGGCTTTTCATTCAATATTTCGATGGGTTCGTTCACCAGGTTGAAGCTGACCTTCTCGTTCGAGATTCCCTTGTAGCGCTCGGCAAAGTAGACCCATTGGTAAACAAAGGCATCCAGCGCTGACTGGTCGGTGAACAGGTTGGTCTTCTCCGTCGTAATACGGATTCCCCACGCCTTGTGGTCGCCGCCGTCGAGGATGCAGAAACCCGGCGCGCGATGCAGGCTGACGTTCACATGGACACCGTACTTCTCGCCAAGCTTGATTGCGCGGTCAATCGGCTCGACCATCTTTTCGTTGATTTTCAACAGGTCGCTGGGATCGGTCCAGAAACGGTAATCCATGGGCAGGCGGACCCAGTTGAAGCCCCAATCCCGCATCCATTTGAAGTCGTCCTCCAAAAACATTCCATCATTCTTGTACGGGAAGTGCTGCATCCAGTCTGGATCGGTGGAGAAGTACTCCAGCAGGTTGAAGCCGTACCATTTCGGGTTGGCCGCTTTCGCCGGTTCCGCGGCCGCTGCCAGACGGGAAACTGAAAACGGCATTGCGGCTCCCGCCGCCACCCCGGCCATCGACTTCAGCATAGTGCGGCGCGAAATCGTGCCCGCCATCTCAAATGAATTGTTCTCTTGCCTGTCCATCTTCTCTCCCTTCAGACTCTCATCTTCGATTGCAGCAGTTTGAGCATTTTGAAATCCAACTGATGACCGTGAAGATCCTTGTATTCGGTGCCGGGTCGATTGGTGTCGAGCACGCCGGCGACGCCGCGGAAGTTCCAGAACGCCCAGCCGGAATGCAGGCTGTTCACCATGTCCAGGGTGTCGCTCGTCCAGGCATAGACCAGGTCAGGAGGCGTTAGACGATTGCAGCCCATCTCGCCAAAGTGGATTGGAATCCGGTGTTGCGCCAGTTCTCCCCAGGCGCGAAATTGCTCCGCGATCGTCTGCTTGTCGGCGATGATCTTGCCTTGCTCGTCTTTCAATGGCCAGGAAGGTGGTGGCCACGTATCGCTAGCCGGGCGCGCCCACACGCAGCGGTAATGCGTAAGCTTGGCCGGCGAGTAATCGTGCCCGCTTTGCAGAATGCCGGTGTCGATCAACTCCGGTATTGGAGTCGTGCCGCCATCGTATCCATCGGTAACAATCAGCCTCTTTGGATCAACTTCGCGAATAGCAGTGATGGCCGCACGCACCACGCGCACATAATCCTTTAACCCGCTATGGACAGGCACACCGCGAGGGTCCAGCGGCTCATTCACAAGATTGAAGCTGACCTTCTCGTTTGAGATTCCCTTGTAGCGCCCGGCAAAGTAGACCCACTGATGAACAAACGCATCCAGAGCGGCCTGGTCGCTATAAAGGTTGGTCTTCTCGGGCACCACATGGATCCCTGTGGCCTTTTCATCGCATCCGTCGAGGACACAGAATCCCGGCGCCCTGTGCAGGCAGATATTTACATGGACACCGTACTTTTCGCCGAGGCGGATTGCACGGTCGATGGGTTCAACCATCTTGTCATTGATCTTCAGCAGATCGTTGGGGTCGGTCCAAAAGCGGTAGTCCATGGGCAGACGAACAAAGTTGAATCCCCAATCACTCATCCATTTGAAGTCGTCCTCGGGAAACATTCCATCGTTCTTGTATGGGAAGTGTTTCATCCAATCCGGCTCGGTGGAGAAGTACTCCATCAGGTTGAAGCCATACCATCTGGGATTGATGGATCCCTTGAGCTGCGAGGGTTTCTCAACCCCAGCTAGCGCTTTGGGCAATGCGGCGGCCGCGGCTAACCCGGCAATGGATTTCAGAACGCTACGGCGATGGATCTGCGACGGGGCTTTAGGTTGTTCGCTGCCTGCCATGTTTGGCCGGTCCTTTCTCTCCGGAAGAAACCCTGTTTCACGCAACAATGCAGCAATGAGCCTGAATGCTTTCAATGCATGATTCGAGACCGCTGAAGTTCACGGAACACGATAGCACAGCATCCTCGTGGCAGCACGACATGGCAATGCCTGCTGCCTTTGTCGGCTGCTGCGATTTCCTGCTCGGCTCAATGACCAATCGGCCTCACCTTCAATGCCAGTTCGCTGCGAACTTCCGGCAGAGGCACCTCAAGCAACGATTTCTTCGTTGCGATCTCCGCGGTCTTGAGAAGCTTTCCTTCCTCCGGGCTCCAGCACTCAACGCGGTAGGTGCCCGGCTCCAGGCCGGTCAAGGTCGCTGTGGCCGAGTCAATCGACGACAACACCTCCTTCTCGACAGCGAGGCTGTACCAATCAAGACCGGTGCGGCGAATCCAAAGCAGGCGAGTGCGCTTACCCACCAATTCAAGGAGTCGCAATTCATCGGTAGAAGTGTACGACTTTGCTCCGCGCTGGAAACTCTCATGGTTGAACTTGATGTCCGCAATGAAATTGGAAATTGCGCGGAAACGGAAATAGCCGTCGTGCTGGTCCACGTGCTCGTCCCACCACCAGACCATTCCCGTGCCCACCGCCCCCGCGAAGAGTCCGCCCCACAAAGCCGTGCAAGTGGAAGCAGGTCACGTCTTTGTCCGCCATGTCCCCTGCCAATCCAAAGGTGGTTGAAAACTCGCGTGCAATCCCGGTCTCGCCGACAATGAAAGGCCGGCCCGCGGCGTACAGCGCAGAAGAGTGGCGCGGAATAAACTCGCCAAAGTTCTTTGGCTCCTCTTCGCCGGACCAGCCGAAGTAAGGGTGCACATCGTTGAGGTCACCGACCTCCGCGCCCCAACGCTCCGGCTCCCACGCATCTGACGTGCTGGATTTGATGAGGTGGCCCCAAGCATCGATGGATCTTGTGTAAGCGGTCATCTCGCGAAGCCAGGGCCCCATTCGTTCGCGATGTTCGACGGTTCCAATCTCGTTCCAGAACTCCCACGAGAATATGTTGGGTGAGTAACCCCACCGCGCCACGAAGTACCTGATCTTGTCGCGGTACATCTCGCGGCAGAGTGGATTCAAAAAGAACTTATCGAAGCTGAGCCCTTGTGATTTGAGCAGCTGCCCCCATGCCGTGTTCGAAGCTCGAAATAGATCCATCGATCCGTGATATGCCCCGCCCTCGTCGCTCCTCTCAGCATTGAAGCAAAGGCATACGTTGATTCCATTCTTCCGCGCCTGTTCCAGAACCTGATCCAGCCGCCAGGCACTTTCCAACTCCCACGCCCATGGTTCACCAGTTTCCATGTAGAAGTTCGGCTTGATGAATAAGCGCGCCCAGTTTGCGCCGCTTTGGCCCATGCGGTTAAACCAGCGCGCGAACGCCTCGTTCCAGGGAAGCGTCGGTACGGCAAGCTTGGCGCTGGGAATCGACGATACATCGGTCGTCCAGCAGACGTTCTGGCCAACAGGAAAATAGCCAACACCGTCGTCGAACTCCAGATAGCGGGGCGCACTTCGGCTCACATGAATCATGCCGTGGTTATTTGACTTGGTAAGTACGAATGGCGGCAGTTCGCGGGATGCTACCAACTTCCCTCTCACTCGAAGCTCGACGTTGCCTTTGTAAGCTCCGGCCTCAGGGCCTGAAAACCGGACGCGCCAGCCTTTTGAACCTTCTACGGGCGTGCCTGCTGAGCCCATCGGCGTGTAATCCTGCGCATAGAATCCCGGCACGCGCATGGTTTTGCCTGCAGGCAACGTGAACTCTACATCCAGCGCCAGTTCACTGGCGCGATAGGGATTCAGATTCTCATGGTCACCGGCATGCACGGCCACCTTAAACTCGCATAACTCATAAGTCGCCAGCCCCGACGGCGCCCGGCTTATCGGGTCAATCGAATGGGTCAACCCAGTTACCGTTCCATTGACTGGCTTAGCAAGGCTCTCCAACGACGGGTGCAATGCGCTCACTGCCGCAATGCCGGCAATGGACTCCAGGACCGTACGGCGCGAAACCTTCTTTGATTCTCCAACCAAGGGTCTCTCTTGCATTTCCCCTCCTGACGGCTCTCTCACAAGCGCCTCGCCTATGCGTCCCAGGCTCCGTATTCGCGAGCCGCATCTGTCATTGCCTGCAGGTTCTCCGGCGGAGTTGTGCCCATCACGAGACAACCCGGACAAAGGACGAAGCGCGCCTTATGCCGCTTGGCTGATTCGATGACGGCACGGCACTTTTCCTTCACCAGTGCGGGTGTGCCGGAACAGAGGACCGACGAGGGATCGATATTGCCAAAAACGCAACTACGGTTGGCGATAATTCCAAACGATCGATCGAGGTCGTTGTGGTGATCCAGTTCCAGCACCTCCGAGCCGGTATTCACCATGCCTTCGATGATCAGATTCGAGCGCCCACAAATATGAAGCGAGAGAAGATTTCCCTCACCTAGATCTGTCTTGTAGCGTCGCTCGAACGGCTGCGAAAATTTCATGTACATCGCCGGAGAAATGAGCGACTGGCCTGACAGTCCGTCGCCGATCGAGGTAAGGTCGGAGCCTGCCTCAATCTGCGCCTTCGCAAAGGCAACTCCGGCATCCACGCAAATGTTCAACGCGGCAAAGATGTCTTCTTCGGGCTCTTCGATCAAGTCCATCATCAGCTTCTGCGGATCTCTCAGAAGCCCGAGCAATCCGAATGGGCCCTGATCGGCTCGCCCCATGATGGCCAGTTCATCGCCCACCATGCGCCTCAGGACGCGCGTGGTCTCCAGCCACAAAGGCAGACGCCCGTCACGCTGTGGATCGGGAACCTTCAGATGCGCGCCTTCCTGAATGGTTTCAAGCGGAGATTTGGCGATGCGGGCCGGCTCTTCGCCGGGAAAGGTGATGGTGGCGCCCATCGCCTCGGCCAGCACACAGGTGTCGAAGTCGATGATGATGCAGTCGTATCCAAAGTCGTACGCGGCGTCGGCCAGTGCCTGCGCGGCCTTCTCCGGATGAAACGCAAATTCTTTCATGCTCAGCCCGGCACGCCTGGCCACAAAAGCAAAGTTATGCTGCGCCACCGGAACCCGGTCGTGCGGCAACCCATGAATCGCCGCGAGTGTTCTTTGTCGAGAATTCATAGCCTTCCACCTGATGGGATTAACGCTTGGTTTGCTATTTATTTTCGCATCTTGCTCTGCAACAGCTTGAGCAGTGTTTCATCAAGTTGGTGCCCATGCCAGTTTCTATAGTCTGTTCCCTCGCGCCCGGAATCGAGGATTCCGAACTGTCCGCGGAAGTTCCACAGCGCCCAGCCGGAGTTGAGTTCATTAATCAGATCCAGGGTGTCGTTGAACCATGCATAGACCACGTCAGGCGGAGTGTGGCCGCCGCAGCCCATCTCTCCAAAGTGAATAGGAACGCCGTGTCTCGCCGGCTCCGCCCATGGACTGAGTATCTTGCGGATGGACTCCTTGTCCGCGATCATATTGCCGTTCTTGTCTTTCAGCGGCCAGGTAGGAACCGGCACCTCGTCGCTCAAAGGCCGCAACCATGGGACGCGGAAATGGGTCAGCTCAACGGGATTGTAGTCATGGCAACTCTGCGTAACTCCCGTGTCGTACAACTCCGCCACCGGTTCGTGGGCAACTTGATACCCATCCGAAACGATTAGACGTTGGGGATCTCTGCTCCTTATAGCCTCAATCGACGCCTTCGCCAGCCGCGTGTAGTCTTTGAGGCCAGTGTCGTGCTCCACTCCGCGCTCCAAAGGCTCGTTGACCAGGTTGAAGCTGAGTTGCTTGCCGGGAATTCCTTTGTAGCGCCGAGCGAAGAAATCCCATTGATGTACAAACGCATCGAAGGTCGCCTTGTCCTTGTAGACACTGGTCTTCTCCGGCGCTTCGCGTATTCCGGTGATGCTGGGATTTGCGTCGTCCTGAATCCATTCTCCCGGCGCGCGGCACAAGCAGATGTTGATGTGCACGCCATACTTTTCGCCGAGCTTGACTGCGCAATCGATGGGCTCGATATCCTTCTCCCTGATCTTCATCAGGTCGCTGGAGTCGGTCCAAAGCCGGTAGTCCATGGGCAGGCGGGCCCAGTTGAATCCCCAATCCCGCATCCAGCGGAAATCGTCTTCGCGAAACTTTCCGTCATCCTGGTAAGGGAAGTGTTGCATCCAGTCTTTATCTATCGAGAAGTACTCGAGAAGATTGAAGCCATACCATTTCGGATTGACTCGGACTGCGGCCTCGCCGGTCGCCATTGCGGGAATAGCTTTGGATAATGCGCCGGCAGCCGCAAGCCCTGCCATCGATTTCAGTACCTTGCGGCGCGAAATACTCTTCGGGGCCATGGACACTTTCTCTTGTTTCATCTTTCCCTCGAACGCCCTTCATCATGGAAGCGGTCTGCTACCGCATGCGGTTCGTTGCTGTTGGCTCCTGTCTGAAGAATGTAGTCGAAATGTATGACAATCTCGTTTATAGTGTCAAGCAAGCACAAGTCCAATATGACCCTGGCAATCTGAAGGAGAGCGAGGATGATTCGTGGAGAAACGCTTACCTCTCGCGTCTTCGATTACTTGTTCGCGCAGATCAAGTCAGGAAAGGTAAAGCCGGGCGATAAATTGCCCACCGAGAAGGAATTGACGAAAAAGCTTGGGGTCAGCAGAACCTGCGTCCGTGAGGCAATGAAATCGTTGCAGGCTTTGCAACTCGTTACAGTCCGGGCGGCTGTGGGTGCGGTTGTCAGTCAACCTTCTCCAGGGGCGTGGTTCAATGCTTACCTGTTTGCGGCCGCCATTCAGTCTGAACAGTGGGATGCGCAAACCGAGTTCCGCAAAATACTTGAAGTCGGTCTGGTATCGCTGGCCGCGGAGAAGGCCGACGATAAGGATATCCTCGCCCTCTCAAAGAGCATCGCGGCCTACGAGAAAGCCTTGTTGCTGGGAGAGGCTCCGTCCCAGGCCGACGTTGACTTCCACACTGCGGTCGCAGTGGCATCGAAGAACCCCATTGCGGAGATGGTCTGGCGGTCGATTGTGCCTCCGCTGACCGAACAACTAAGGGCAACGATGACAGTTCCCACCGGACCGGTTGAAGGCCTTCGCGATCACTTGCGTATTTTCAGCGCCATCACCGAGCGCAATCCGGAAAAGGCGCGGAGCGCCATGCGGGCTCACCTGGACAACGCGGAGAGGAACTTCCTGATAGCCAGGTCCGGAATTCCCGTGCGGGCGGCGAGGAGCCCCCAAAAAACAAACAAATCCTGACCAGACAGACGTAATGTATGATGTTTGGATTATCAAAACCACACGCCCTCGGGACGCTTCGCGGATTCCGTGCGCCAGAGAGTGCGCGCCGACGAGTTCGACGTAAGGAGAACATCCATGAATCGCAGAGAGTTTTGTTTGACGATGGCGGCGATAGCCGCTGCGGCAAAGGCGAAGTGCTCGGGCCTGGGTGCCGGAGACGCCCAAGCTTCTGCGCATGCAGTCACACCGAGTTTTCCGGCCATCGAGGAAACTCCGCTTGGCACTTTGGCAGAGAAGGCAGTGGTGCTGCATAAAGGCTGGCAGATGCGGGAAGAGGCGATTTGTGGCGATCATGGCCCCTCGTTCTCACAGCCCGGTTTTTCTGCGACGCAAAGCTGGTACCCAACCACCGTGCCTACCACGACGCAAGCAACGCTGGTTCGGCAAGGCGTTTATCCCGATCCATATGTCGGCTTGAACAATATGCTCATTCCCGACGCCTGCAAGGAACAGAACGAACGGTATGGGCTCGATAAGTACAGCCATCTTCCCAACCTTGAAAATCCATGGGCCAAGCCTTACTGGTTCCGAAGTGAGTTCAACCTGCCCGCCGATTTCAAGGGCAAGGTGGTGTGGCTGCATCTTGACGGCATCAATTACCGCGCTGACGTTTGGGTCAACGGCAAGCAGGTGGGCGACCACAAAGACGTGGCCGGAATGTTCGAGAGATTCCGCTTCAATGTTACGGACGTGATTCATCGCGAGGGCGCCAATGCCATCGCTGTCCGGATTCATCCCCTCGATTTCCCGGGTGACCCGGTGGACGAGCAACTGGGCGGCCTGATGGGAATCTACGGGCCGAATGGCGGCGACGCCGAGATCCTGCGCAATGTTACCCAATACTGCAGCATCGGCTGGGATTGGATTGCCGCATCCCGCGACCGGAACGTGGGCATCTGGCAGCATATCTGGCTTGAGGGAACGGGCGCAGTTGCCGTGCGCGATCCCGCCGGCTTCACGGCGCTCAGCACGGCAAACGATTCCGCCAAAGTGAAGGTGAGATTCCATTGCGAGAACGCAACGGCGAAGCCGGTCAATGCGGAGGTCCGCATCCGCATCGAGCCCGACGGCTTCAAGGACAAGGCCATCGAGTTGCGCAAAAAGGTTGTTGTTCCACCGGGAACGCCGCAGGAGTTCATTTTCGACGCGGCAGATCATCCGGAACTAGTCATGCAGAATCCAAAGCTCTGGTGGCCGGTCGGCTATGGCGATCATCCTCTTTATACCCTCACTGTCGAAGTCTGGACCGCCGGCGTAATGTCAAACTCGGCCAAGTCGAACCTCGGCGTGCGCACGTTCGGCACGCTGGTTTTGCCCAGCGGCGGTCGCGCGTGGACCGTGAATGGGCGTATCTTCCGGCTGAGCGGCGGAGCATGGGTTCCCGACTTCCTGATGAGCTGGGGCGCACAGCGCTACCGCGACGAGGCACGGCTGATGGCTGCCGGCAACCACACGGTGGTTCGCGTCAACGGCTGCGGCATCATTCCGCCTGAAGTCTTCTTCGATGAGTGCGACCAGCAAGGCCTCCTGGTGTGGCAGGATCTCTCGCGCACCTCGGTCGAGACCCGGTACGCCAAAAGCTATCACCAGGAGGAGCCGAATGTTTGGGGAACAGTTGCCTGCGACGACGCGGCACTGCTGCTGCGCAATACGGAAGACTGCGTCCTGAGACTGCGCAGCCACCCGAGCATGCTGCTCTACGAGGGCTGCAACGAGGCGGCTCCGCAGCGCAACTTTGGCGAGGTTGTACAGAACGAGATGCTCCCCAGGCTGGACGGCACGCGCCCCTGGCTTCCCTGCTCCAGCAGCAACCCGGGTTGGGCAAAGGAACCAATCCACATGTCCAGCGGCGGTCCTTATGCTCTGATTCGGCTGCCGGACTACTTCAAGCTCTACGCAACCGAGAATCAGTTTACCTGCAAGAACGAAATCGGATTGACCTCTCCACCGCCGATCAACTCGCTGGCCGGCCCCATGCCGCTGTGGACCAGCAATGACTTCGGAGCGAAGATCTCGGATGTTGAACTGGGCTATCACGACGGCACCGACCACTACTATCGGGCGACGCCGGAGATTGTTCACGCCGACCTCGGCCTCGCCTCCAGCGTGGCGGAGTATCTGTTCATGTGCGATCTCTACACCAACACCGCCTACCGCGCCATCTACGAAGCCGCAAACAAGGCGCGCCCGCGCAACGCCGGCACTCACCTGTGGAAGACAAACGCGGCATGGCCAAGCATGGTGCAGCAGGTCTACGACTGGAGCCTGTGCTGCAACAGCGGCTTCTACGGCATGAAGGCGGCGCTGAAACCTCTCCACGTGCAAACCAGCATCGACGACTGCGGCATTCAGGTCGTAAGTACGCTCAGCGCCGAGCAGAAGGACATGCGCGTCTCTGTGGAGGTTGTTTCAATCGACGGAAGGGTTGAGGCAACAAAAGAGTGGACTACCAGTGTGCCTGCTGACGCAACGGTGCATCTGGATACTCTGCCCCCGGTTGCCGGCGACGGACGTCTCCACTTTATCGGGCTGACCCTGCGCGATAAGAACGGAATGGAGGTGGATCGCCAGGTTACCTGGATGCAGCGTGACTGCAAGTGGCATGAGTTGCTGAAGGTTGAACCCACGCGGCTTGCTTTGACTGTGAAAGACCAGTCGCACGATGCAAACGAAACCACCTATCATCTGCTGGTTGAAAACAAGGGCAAGATTCCGGCGGTTAACGCAAGCATGTCGATTCTTGCGGGCGAGCGCGGAGCCGAGGTGCTGCCCTGCTTCTGGAGCGACAATGCGGTCACGCTTCTTCCTGGGGAAAGCAGGCAGTTCACAGTCACCTTCCGCACCAGCCTGCTCGGCGGGAAACATCCGCACTTGATTGCGGAGGGCTGGAACCTCACTCCCACTGAAATCAGCCTGGTGGACTCCAAGCCTGTCGACTTCGGATTGCATGTCGTCGAAGTCAAGAAGGATTACCAGAACGGCGAAGGCATCGTCAGGGTCATTGCCGAAAGCGGCGATCCGAATTCGCAAACCGCCAGAATCGTCACCTGGCCGATGGTCCTCAAATTGAACGGTGAACCGGTTCGTACTTTCCGGCTTGCAGTTCGCGGGCAGGGCCAGGCGAGCGCCGCCGTCCCGGTAGGCTGGAACACCTCCGACGACCAATTCACTGTAACCACAGGCGCCAAAGCCTGATCTCAATTCAATCACCCAATCAGGATCGTGAGAGCCGCTTCTAAAGGGCTCCCCGGCCTGAACAGACCATCAGCCGGGTTTGCGCCGCAAAGACGCGAAACAAATACGCAGATCCTATTGAGCCGAACCAAGGACCTGCCTCAACATCCTTCGCCGCTAACTCGCTGACTAGCTAATTCCTCAACGGCGGAGCTAACTCGCGGCATTTGTCAGCAAACACTCAGTCCGTCACGGTCGCTTCAAGCCGAAGCCTGTTACCCTCATAACTTCGGAGCCTCTCTCTTGTAGAATCGAAGTCTCGACAGTCTGCAGAATCCCAAAAAGGAACCCAGCCATGCTCAAGCTTGCAAAGCTCGGATCGTATGCCTTGCTGTACGCTGCCTCCTGTTGCGCATTTGCCCAGACCGGCTCCGACTGGCGCACGCCGGCCGAGGTTAGCGACTACCGAAGCACGCCCGATTACCAAGAGACCGTGGCTTACCTTGAGCGCATTGCCGCAGCCGCGCCGGGACTGGTGAAGATCGAGAACTTCGGCAAGACCGGAGAAGGCCGCGACCTGAAGATCGTCATCGTTTCGAAGGATGGCGTTTTCGAACCGGCGGCGATTCACGCCTCGGGCCGCGCCATCCTGCTGGTGCAGAACTCCATCCACGCCGGCGAGATGGACGGCAAGGACGCGTGCCTTGCCCTGCTGCGGGACCTGCTCCAGGACAAGAACGGAGCGAAGCGCCTCCTGGATCACGTGGTTTTCGTCTTCATTCCGGTCTACAACATCGACGGACACGAGCGGCGCTCGGCTTATAACCGCATCAACCAGAATGGACCGGAGTTGGCAGGATGGCGCGCCAACGGCAGCAATCTGAATCTCAATCGCGACTACATGAAGGCCGACACGCCGGAGACGCGCGCCTTCCTGAAGATGTTCCACCGGTGGCTGCCGGATTTCTTTGTCGACGACCATGTGACGGACGGCATGGACTACCAGTACGACGTGACCTTCATGATCGACGACTCGCCCGATGTGGCGCCGGCCACCGCCAAATGGATCCATGAGACTGTTACGCCGGAGCTTGAACACCGAGTAAATGCGGCGGGGCATATTTGCTTCCCTGCCCTGATCGATCTGAACGACGACACCGACCCTGCGAAGGGCCTGAGTTTCGAAGCCGACGAACCACGCTTCTCCACTGGTCAGATGATTCTCGAAAACCGTCCGGGGTTGCTCGTCGAGCTGCACATGCTGAAGGACTACAAGACGCGCGTTACCGGCAACTACGAAATCCTGCGCGCCTTGCTTGAAGTAATGAATCGCGATGCCGCCAAGCTGATCGCGCTGAACCGCGCGGCCGACGCGGCGGCAACCCGGTTGGGCACGAATGCGTCAAGCCAGGAAAAATTCCCGCTGGCCACCGGCTGGAGCGGCGAGACCACGCCTGTCTTGTTCCATGGGTTCCAGTTCACGCGCGCCATGAGCGAGATATCCGGCGCCGAGTGGGTGAGTTACAGCCACGAACCGTGGGACGTGACACTGCCCGCCGCCACGGGCGCCAAAGTCACTACTTCAATCGCGCCGCCAGCCGGCTACATTGTGCCTCCGCAGTGGACGCACGTGATCGATGTGCTGGCCGCACACGACGTTGCGATGCACCGCACCACCGTCGCGTGGACCGGCAAAGTGGAGCGTTATCGCTGCTCGGGGATGCAGTGGCAGGGGCGTCCCTTCGAAGGCCGGCATCCCGTCTTCCGCGGCGAAGGAGGAGGAGCGCAGCCCGGACATTTTGGGCAGTGCGCAATGACAACGGAGACCATGACGTTCCCGGCCGGATCGGCGGTGGTCGAGCTGAATCAGCGGCTCTCAAAGGTTGCAATTCACTGGCTGGAGCCGGAAGCCCCAGACTCCGCCGTGCGCTGGGGTTTCTTCGACAGCATCTTCGAACAGAAGGAATACGGCGAGGCTTACGTACTGGAAAAGCTTGCCCGCGAGAACCTGGCCAGGGATCCGGCTCTGAAGGCCGAATTCGACCACCGTGTCCAAACTGACCCGGCCTTTGCCTCCAGCCCTCGGGCGCGACTTGAGTTTTTCTATGAGCACTCACCGTGGTTCACCGAGAACCATATCGGCGAGTATCCGGTGGGTCGGCTGCTCTCACTTGACGGGCTGCCGCTCCTATAGATTCAAGGTCCGATTGGGACACTGAATCGGCTATTCCGCGCCGATTCAGCAAGTTGGTTAAGTCGGAAGAGCCGTGCGACCATCGGCTAATTCTCCCGGTATCCCGAATCCAGCGCGCTTTTTCCGTTTTTCAATTGCGGACCACGCCCTCTTGGCCTTACCTTTTCACAAAGCCGCCAACATGAATCAAGGAGCACGTCTTATGCATTTTGTAGCGTTGCTGCTTCAAAGCCAACCCGATCCTGAAATGGTTAAGCGGATAGTTATTGCCGTGCTGACTGTCCTGCCCATCCTGATGATCGTCGGCATGGCCGTTGTGATCGTGCCTTTCTGGTTCATCTGCAAGAAGGCCGGCCTCTCGCCCTGGCTCTCACTGTTGAACATCGTTCCCCTGGGCAACCTGGTTCTCATTTATATGCTGGCCTTCATGGATTGGAGGGTTGTGCCGGCTCCTCTGCCCCCATGGCCGCCTCAGCCGCCGTACCCCCCACAGGGATGAGGATGAGGATGAGGATGAGGATGGAACTGGTAGCATCAGAGAGGAAGAAACCTCTCTGACAATGCCGGAAGATCGCTTCTCTCAAGCCAAACTCCCTCGCGTCCGATTCGCTCCCTCGCCCACCGGCTACCTGCATGTGGGCGGGGCGCGAACCTTTATCTTCAATTGGCTCTACGCGCGCCACAATCACGGAACCCTGGTGCTGCGTCTGGACGACACCGATGTCGAGCGCAACACCGAGGCTAGCGTCCAGTCTATTTTTGAAGGCCTGCGTTGGCTGGGCCTCACCTGGGACGAAGAGTACAAGCAGTCCGAGCGGCTGGCGCTGCACAGCCGGCAGGCCGAGGCCATCTTCGTCAAGGGCCTTGCCTATCGCGACTTCACTCCCGCGCATGCGGCTGAAGGTGAGCAATCCTCCGCGCAGGGCGCATGGCTCTTCAACCCCGGCATGCGTGAGCTGTCCGAGGAAGAAAGCAATCGCCGCGCCGCAGCGGGCGAACCCTTCGCCCTCCGCTATCGCGTTCCCCGCGGCCAAGACCGAGTTTTGCGTTTTGCCGATGGCGTTTATGGTGAGCAGCAAAAGCTCGCCGACGAGGTCGAGGACTTTGCGCTTCTGCGGAGTGACGGGATGCCGACCTATCACCTCGCCTCGTGCGCAGACGACGCCGATTTACGTATCAGCCACATCATCCGCGGCCAGGATCACCTGACGAACACCTTCAAGCAC
>OCZT010003820.1_pt1 | contig 15353 bp, 9 predicted proteins | sample 1539031 | NCBI WGS metagenome assembly OCZT01 (sample SAMEA3539308, study PRJEB22396) | soil metagenome | biome: tundra; feature: field; material: soil | place: USA | collected 2010-05 | depth 0.15 m | reverse complement strand
AGATATTGGCGTGACTGGAGTTCAGACGTGTGCTCTTCCGATCTATGTTCGCGACGCCTCCCTGACCTGCCCTCCGGGAATCGAAGGCATCGTTGTGGACGTGAAAATCTTCTCGCGCAAGGGCGCGGATAAGGACGAAAGAGCCAAGAACATCGAAGGCTGGCAGGTGGGACGCCTGGAGAAAAACCTAAACGACGAAATCCGCATCCTCCAGGATGAGCGCCTGAAGCGCTTGTGCGCGCTGCTGGAAGGTGAGGAACTGCTTGCCGACCTGCACGACGAGAAGACCAACAAGCGGTTGGTCGTCAAGGGCACCAAGCTTTCCCGCGACGTCCTGTCCCGCGTGACCACGCGCAACCTGAAGCGCATGAGGATTGCCAAGAAAGATCCCACCCTTCTCGAAAAGATCGACGAGGTCGAGGAGATGACGTCGCGGCAGATCGATATTCTGCGCAAGATTACCGACGAGAAGATTCAAAAGCTGAAGAAGGGCGACGAACTTCCGCCCGGAGTTATCAAGCTGGTCAAATGCTACATCGCCATGAAGCGTAAACTGTCCGTCGGCGATAAGATGGCCGGCCGGCACGGTAACAAAGGCGTTATCGCCCGCATCCTGCCCGAGGAAGACATGCCCTACATGCCGGATGGAACTCCGGTGGAAGTGGTGTTGAACCCTCTGGGCGTCCCCTCCCGCATGAACGTGGGACAGATTCTGGAAACCCATCTGGGTTGGGCGGCAAGGGAAATTGGCACCAAGATTCGCGGTCTCCTGACCATGGAAAATCGCGCTGAGCTATTGCGCAAGGAGATCAAGAGTCTCTTCCGCAACAACCCGCTGGCCACCACGGTTGACACCTGGGACGACGAACAGGTGATCGACTACGGGCGGCAGGTATTGTCGGATGGAGTAGCGTTCGCCACGCCGGTGTTTGACGGCGCGACGGAAAAAGAGATCAAGGAATTCCTGGAAAAAGCGGGCCTGCCGTCTTCCGGCAAAATCGCTCTCTACGACGGCATGACTGGAGATAAGTTCGAACAGCCGGTAACCGTCGGCTATATCTACATGCTCAAACTTTCGCACTTGGTCGACGATAAGATCCACGCGCGGTCGATCGGGCCTTACTCCCTCATCACTCAGCAACCCCTGGGCGGCAAGGCGCAATTCGGCGGTCAGCGGTTCGGCGAAATGGAAGTGTGGGCGCTCGAAGCCTATGGCGCGGCATACATCCTGCAGGAACTGCTCACCGCGAAATCCGACGATGTTTACGGACGCGCCAAAATCTATGAAGCCATCGTCAAAGGCGAGGCGGCCATTGAGCCTGGCGTACCAGAGTCGTTCAACGTTCTCGTCCGTGAGTTGCAGAGCCTCTGCCTCGACGTGGAATTAATCAAGAAGCCCAAGGAAAAGGAACAACTCGCCCCTGTGGGCGCTGAATAAGCAAGTAACGGGCCGGGTCCCGCGCCAAGCCCTTCAAGACGCGGAGGCCCTGGCCCAAAGTTTCGAAAAAATCTCTTCTCTCTCCTTTGAAGGAGGAAACCTTGTTTCGCAGCAGCCCTTATGATCGTGTAAGCCTGATCGGTGAGTTTGACGCCATCCGCATCAGCCTGGCATCGCCGGAAAAGATCCGGTCCTGGTCTCACGGTGAAGTGACCAAGCCGGAGACTATCAATTACCGCACCTTCAAGCCGGAGCGTGATGGCTTGTTTTGCGCGCGCATTTTTGGTCCGGTTACGGACTGGGAGTGTTTGTGCGGCAAGTACAAGCGCATGAAGCATCGCGGCGTGATCTGCGACAAATGCGGCGTTGAGGTGACCCTCTCCAAGGTTCGCCGCGAGCGTATGGGGCACATCGAATTGGCCTCGCCCTGCTCGCATGTTTGGTTCTTCAAGGGCCTCCCCAGCCGCATCGGCCACTTGCTCGATATCGCTCTGCGCGACCTTGAGCGCGTCCTGTATTTTGAACAATACGTCGTAATCGATCCCGGTGAAGCTCCGCTTAAAGAGAAAGAGTTGCTGACGGAAGAGCGCTTCCGGGCTCTGCAGGCGGAGTTTCCTGGCAAATTCCGCGCCGGAATGGGGGCGGAAGCCATCAAAGAACTTCTGAAGATGGTGCCAATTGACGAATTGGCGGTTGAGCTGCGCGAAAAGATGAAGACCGACCCGTCGATGCAGAAGCGGGTGAAGTATGCCAAGCGGCTGAAGGTGCTGGAAGCCTTCCGCAAGTCAGGAAACAAACCGGAGTGGATGATTCTGGACGTGATCCCGGTGATCCCGCCTGAGTTGCGGCCCCTGGTGCCCCTGGATGGTGGGCGCTTTGCCACTTCCGATTTGAACGATCTCTATCGCCGCGTTATCAACCGCAACAACCGGTTGAAGAAGTTGATGGAGCTGCATGCTCCGGATGTGATTGTCCGCAACGAAAAACGCATGTTGCAGGAAGCCGTGGACGCGCTGTTTGATAACGGCCGCCGTGGACGCGTGCTACGCGGCGCCAACAACCGCCCGCTCAAATCGCTCTCCGACACTCTCAAAGGCAAGCAGGGACGGTTCCGCCAGAACCTGCTGGGAAAACGCGTTGACTACTCCGGCCGTTCCGTGATCGTCGTGGGACCGGAGCAGAAATTGCACCAGTGCGGTTTGCCCAAGAAGATGGCGCTGGAGCTCTTCAAACCCTTCATCTATCACCGCCTGGAACAGGCGGGCCACTGCACCACCATCAAGGCGGCCAAGGAAATGGTGGAGCGCCAGGAACCGGTGGTCTGGGATATTCTGGAAGAAGTCATCAAGGGCCATCCCGTACTTCTGAACCGCGCTCCCACGCTTCACCGATTGGGCATTCAGGCCTTTGAGCCGGTACTGGTTGAAGGTAAGGCCATCAAGATTCATCCTCTGGTTTGCACTGCTTTCAACGCCGATTTTGACGGCGACCAGATGGCCGTGCACATTCCGCTTTCGCCGGAAGCCCAGATTGAAGCCTCCGTGCTGATGCTCTCTTCTCAGAACGTTTTGTCGCCAGCCAATGGCCAGCCGCTTGCCGTTCCCACCCAGGACATTGTGCTGGGCTGCTACTACCTCACCAAGGACAAGCGTGGCGCGAAGGGTGATGGCCGTGCATTTGCCAATTCGGACGAAGTAGTTTTGGCGTTGGAAGCGGGCGAAGTTGAAACTCTGAGCCCGATTCGCCTCCGCTACACCGGACGCGTCATCGATTTGACCACCGCCTACGATGACCAGGACGTTTTGCACACTGAGCCTATTACCGTCAACAAGCAGTTCATCAACACCACTGTGGGCCGGGTTATCCTGAATGACCATTTGCCGAAAGATCCGACCACAGGCCAGCCCCTGATGCCGTTTGTAAATGGGCTCCTCCGCAAGAAGGGCCTGGGCGCGCTGGTTAACTACTGCTACCTGCGCTTCGGTTTGGAAACCACGGTAGCGATGCTGGATGGCGTTAAGACCCTGGGCTTTCTCTACGCGACCAAAGCTGGAATCTCCATTGGCATCGATGACCTTGTGGTCCCGCAAAGCAAGGCGACTTTGGTGAGCAACGCGGAAAAGGAAGTTATCGAAGTTGAAAAGCAGTATCAGGAAGGCGCCATCACCCACGGCGAGCGCTATAACAAGGTTATTGCCATCTGGTCCAATGTTACGGACGACGTGGCCAACGAGATGTTCCAGGTTATGGAAAAGCAGGACGCCGCGGGACAGATGAATCCCATATACATCATGGCAGACTCCGGAGCGCGCGGTTCGAAGCAGCAAATCCGGCAGCTCTCAGGTATGCGCGGATTGATGGCCAAGCCCTCGGGTGAAATCATTGAAACCCCCATCACCGCCAATTTCCGCGAAGGCTTGAACGTGTTGCAGTACTTCATCTCCACTCACGGAGCGCGTAAAGGCTTGGCGGATACGGCACTGAAGACGGCGGATTCCGGTTACCTCACCCGCCGGCTGGTGGATGTGGCGCAGGATGTGATTATTTCTGAGTTCGACTGCGGCACGCTGGACGGTATTTTCGTTGAGCCCATCGTGGAAGCGGGCGAAGTGGTGGAACCTCTCCGCGACCGTATCGTGGGCCGCGTTTCGCTGGAAAAGATTAAAGACTACGAAGGCAATGTGATTGTCGACGTCAACCAGGAGATCAACGAAGACCTGGCGGCGGCAATCCAGGCGGCCGGCATCGAACGCGTCAAGATTCGCTCCGTGCTGACCTGCGAGTCGAAGCGCGGAGTTTGCGTGCGCTGCTACGGACGCAACCTGGCCACCGGCCGGGTGGTTGAGATGGGTGAGGCGGTGGGAGTCATTGCCGCTCAGTCCATCGGCGAGCCGGGCACCCAGCTCACCATGCGTACCTTCCACATCGGCGGTACGGCCAGCCGTATTTCCGAGCAAAGCACCCTGGAAGCAAAGAATCACGGCTTCCTGAAGTATCACCTCATTCAGACCGTCATGAACCGCGAAGGCGCGCATGTGGTCATGAATCGTAATGGCGCGGTAGCCATCGTAGATGACAAGGGCCGCGAGCGCGAACGTTACTCGGTAGTGTACGGCGCGCGTATCAAGGTGGCGGACGGCGCCCCCGTGAAGATGGGCGAGAACATTGTCGAGTGGGATCCCTACACCTTCTCAATCCTCACTGAAGTTGCCGGAACAGTGCAGTTCAAGGACCTCGATGCTGGCGTTACCGTCCAGGAACAGGTCGACGAAGTTACCGGCTTGTCGCAATGGGTGGTAAAGGAAGCGTCGGAAGAAAAATTCCAGCCGCAAATCGTCATTCGCAATGAGAAGAAGGGGACCAAGAAGTATCTGATGCCCTCACGCGCTCACTTGATGGTGCAAGAGGGTGATGAAGTGAGCCCCGGCGATGTGCTGGCCAAGATCCCGCGTGAAACCACCAAGACCAAGGATATCACCGGCGGTCTGCCGCGCGTCGTGGAACTCTTCGAAGCACGCAAGCCCCACGAGCCCGCGGTAATTACAGAAATCGACGGCGTTGTTCGTTACGCGGACGTCGTCAAAGGTCAACGCAAGATTCTGGTGGTCCCGGACAAGGGTGAGACCAAAGAGTACTTGCTGCCACGCGGCGTACACGTTTCTGTGCAGGAAGGGGAGCGCGTTAAGGCGGGCGAGCCTCTCATGGACGGCCCGCGCAATCCGCACGATATTCTGGCGGTCTTGGGCGAAAAGGAACTGGAGAAGTACCTGGTCGATGAGATCCAGGAAGTTTACCGGCTCCAGGGCGTCAACATCAATGACAAGCACATTGAAGTGATTGCGCGTCAGATGATGCGGTGGGTTAAGGTTGAAGAAGTGGGCGACACGGAGTTCTTGTTGGACGAGCAGGTGGACAAGTTCCGCTTCCGTCTGGAGAACGAAAGAGCCAAGGCCAAAGGCGGGAAACCGGCCACCGGCCGGGCACTGTTGCTCGGAATTACCAAAGCGTCGCTGGCTACCGATTCCTTCATCTCGGCCGCGTCGTTCCAGGAAACAACGCGTGTCCTTACGGAAGCCTCCATCCGCGGTGCAGTGGATCACCTCCGCGGGTTGAAGGAGAACGTTATCATGGGCCGGCTGATTCCGGCGGGCACAGGCCTGGAGTTCTACAGGAACTTCAAACTGCTCACTGAAGCCGAGCCGCCCGCGCCGGAAGTTACGACGCCGGTGGAAGCCGCCATCCCCGCCTCTGCCACCGGGGCAGTGGGAGCCGACTTGGCGGATGAGGACGAAGCAAGAACGCAGTAAGAGCGCAATAAGCTAAGAGCTGTCAGTGGCCAGTGGTTAGTTGTCAGTTGCAAGACTGATGACCGACCGCTGGCCATTGTTGTTTTCGGGCCATCCTAAACATCAGAGAGTTGTGCGAATCCCTCTAATCGCAATTCGCCCTTCCCAAACCTCTTAGCTAATTTTGAATCCGCCGGCCTTTTCAAACGCGTCGGCCACGCGCAGCAGGCGAGCTTCGTCGAAATGATTGGCCAGGATTTGCATGCCTACGGGGAGTCGTGGCTCGCTTGGCGTTTTGCCGCAGGGAACGCTAATACCGGGGATGCCCGCCAGGCTGGCGGTGACGGTGTAGATGTCGGCAAGATACATTTGCAGCGGATCGTCCACCTTTTCGCCGAGCTTGAATGGCGGAATTGGGGACGTAGGGGTAACGATGACATCGACTTCGTCAAACGCTTCGATAAAGTCGCGGGTAATGAGTGTACGTACCTTCTGGCCTTTCAAATAATAAGCATCGTAATAGCCGGAGCTCAATACGTAAGTTCCCAGCATGATGCGGCGCTTCACCTCCGCGCCGAAGCCGAGGTTGCGAGATTTCCGGTACATATCACGCAAATCGTCGTGTTGGGTGGAGCGAAATCCATAGCGCACACCATCGTAGCGAGCAAGGTTCGAACTAGCTTCAGCCGTGCAGATGATGTAATAGCAGCCAATGGCGTAGTCGGTGTGGGGCAGACTGATCGGCACGATCTTGCACCCGAGTTTGCTAAACAGGTCGATGCCTTTTTGGATGTTGCCGCCGATGTCAGGATGTAGCCCTTTGAGAAACTCGGTAGGAACTCCAACGCGGATTCCCTTGATATCGCCGTTCAACGAGCCAACATAATCGTCCACTGGCAGCGCCGCGCAGGTGGAATCGAGGCGGTCCGGACCGGCGATGGTTTGCAGTATGAGTGCCACGTCGTGAACCGAGCGCCCAAATGGCCCGATGTGATCAAGCGATGAGGCGAAGGCCACCAGACCGTACCGCGACACTCTACCGTAGGTTCCCATCATCCCGACCACGTCGCAAAACGCCGCCGGCTGCCGGATGGAGCCACCTGTGTCTGAGCCCAGAGCGACGGTGGCAAAATTCGCCGCTACGGCTGCAGCCGAACCGCCGCTTGATCCTCCCGGCACGCGCGTCAGGTCGCGGGGATTGCGAGTGGGAAAGAAACTGGAATTTTCCGTCGACGAACCCATGGCGAACTCGTCACAATTTGTTTTCCCGAGGATCACTGCCCCCGCGCTCTCCAGCCTTTGCACGGCCGTGGCGTCATAGGGCGCCGCGAAATTCTCCAGAATTTGTGATGCACAAGTGGTGTGGGTTCCGCGGGTCAGGATGACGTCCTTTACCGCCACCGGAACCCCGGCCAGGGAAGCCAAATCCTCGCCGGCCGCGATTGCCTCATCCACTTTCTTCGCCTGCGCGAGCGCACGCTCGGGGCACAGGCTGAGGAAGGCGCGGACTTCTTTGTCTCTCTCCTCGATCTGTGTCAAATGTGCCTGCGTGATTTCGACGGCGGTCGCTTGCCGGCTTCTCAGGAGTTCGCGAATTTGACTGATACTCAGGGTTGTAAAGTCCATAATGCGTTGATCGCCTATAACGATTCCATTTTGGACTTGCGATTTTGGATTGAATCCAGCGAGCGCTAGAGACTGACCCTTAATCCAAAATCTAAAATCCAAAATGGATTCAGTCTTCCCGCTCAATGACGCTGGGCACTTTGAAGCCTCCCGCGCCCTGCTCAGGGGCGTTAGCCAGCGCCTGGTCCTGGGTAAAACACTTGTGCTCCTCGTCCGCCCGGAAGGACGCATTCTCCGAACCCGGATAAGTTACCTGCGCCATGGGTTCGACGGCCGTAGTATCCAGCTCATTCAGCTTCTCCACATACTGCAAAATGGAGTCAAGCTGGGGCAGGTACTTCTTCACCTCTTCTTCCGTAAGCTCCAGGTGGGCAAGGTCAGCCACGTAGCGAACATCTTTTTCGGTGAAAGCCATGTGTTTAACTAGCTCCTGGGACGATTGAAATACTTGGCGTAAGAGCTTGCCAGCGTCGCGGCAATTTCCGGGTCTGCTATCGAATCGGTGATCATCGCCATGTCTGCCGGCGGCGCGGGTGGCGTGGCTTCGTGCGTGCGCCGAGACTGAGAAAAAAGGTTAGGGTGAGTCACTGTCTTGATCCGCAACTTCTTCACAACCGCCTGGCCCAGGAATGCGTTTACTTCGGTGCGAATCTCCTCCGTCATGTGGCGAAGCTGCGTGCCCCAAGTGGGGCAGTGGGCATGGAGGGTCAATACGCCGAGGTCAAATAGGGCCGGCCGGGAATGTTGCGCCATGGTCTTGCCGACGATGCGTGGCCACAATGGGACCAATATCTCAAGCAGGTGAGGCTCCGCCCGGCGGATCTGTTTCTTGAACAGCACGGGCAAGAGTTTTCCGATTTCATCCACGATCAGTGTTCCCCTAGGCGGTTTGTTGAACTGAGGAGTACTGCTCAGTCTAGCACATTGCGCGGTAACGGGAAATGCCTGTGAAAAGTGCCCAGAAAAAGAAGTCCTCAGTTGTCAGTCCTCAGTTGTCAGTGATAACCTCTTCTGAGAACTGATGACTGAAGACCTCTTGTATGAAGTTGCTTCTTGCCTCCAATTCGCCCCGCCGGCGTGAACTCCTGAGCAACGCTGGCTTTGATTTTGAGGTCGTCCCGAGTGACGTGGATGAAGGTGAGCCTTCAGCGGACGAGCTCCCACAGGAGTACGCCCAGCGCGTCGCTCGCACCAAAGCTCTGCATGTTGCCGACCGCGCGCCCGCCGGCAGCCTGGTGCTGGGTGCGGATACAATCGTTGTTATTGGCGGCTTGATTTTGGGAAAGCCCTCCGGACCCTTGGACGCCACGCGCATGCTCCGCCTCCTCTCCGGCCAGACCCATCAGGTAATCAGCGCGATCTGCCTGGTTCGGGCGCCGGAGCAGATTACGGCGACGGATCACGCGAGCACCTTTGTGACCTTCCGTGAACTCACCGAAGAGGAGATTCGCGCCTACGTCGCCAGCCGGGAGCCATTTGACAAAGCCGGCGGCTATGCAATCCAAGGCCTGGCCTCCAAATTCGTCGTTCACATTTCCGGCTGCTATTTCAATGTAGTCGGGCTCCCAGTGGCTCTTCTGTATGACCTATTGAAGGAGTCAAGTGTGGGAAGCTGGAAGACGGGACAGGAGATGCCGGACCCCCTGACCAGGAAATTCTGACTCCTGGCTCCTGACTTCTGTCTCCTTTTAAAGGATAATTCGCTCATCGCCTTCGCGCCGGGTCACTCGCTCTCGATCGAGGTATTCGAGCAGCGGGATGGCGTATTTGCGGGAGAGTCCGGTGAGCTCTTTGAAGTCTGTTACGCCCAGGCGGTTGTTCTGTGCTTTGCGGTGCGCTAGGATTTCGCGAAGCTTGCTGAGTGCGGACTTATGAAAGATCAGGTCCTCGGTGACTCTGTATAGAACGTGTTCCTTTACCAGCATCTTCAATAATTTCTCAGCTCGCGTGCGGTCGAGACGCAGGGTCGCTAGCACTTTCGGCGCGCTGGGCACAGCCAATCCAGCTTTCTCAAAGGCGGCGGCGATTTGATTCCGCGCCACGATCTCTTCCGTGGACAATTGAATGGTACGTCCGCCCAGGCGAACCGTCTCGCCTTGCACCTCGATTTTTCCCAGTGATGTCAGGGATTGCAACAGCGCAGTGAGCAGCGTCGGTGAGGGCAGGGAATGCGCCGCCCGGCCGGTGACCAGCTTGGCGCGCAATTCTTCCTTGGGCAGCCCCGCCACCAATGGATTTGCAGTATGAAACAACGCGAGTTGCTCCAATAGGAGTTTCGCCAATCGCGCGAAATGTGCCGCGTCGATCAGCAGGCTGGGCGGTTGCCCGAGCAACATCAGACGCTTCTGGTTCGCAAGGGATTTTGCCACTCGCAAAACCTCAGCAGGTTTCCATCCCGTGCGGGCTGCGAGCGACGCAGGGGCGGCCTCACCCATGCGCTGGACCAGAAGTTCAAGTCGCGCTTCCGGAGTTCCGTCTTCCAATATCCGCAAGGATTCGATTGTGGCCGGATCGCCGGGGCGGTGCTTCGGGGGCGCGCTGTCAAGCACAACGCCTCCGCCAATGGTGGTGACGGGCGAGAATTGCCGGATGATGAAGCGGTCACCTGGTACAAACAGGCCGGGCTCGGACAATCGAAGCTGCACAAAGCCGGTTGCGCCCGGTTTCATCTCTTTGCCTTCCAGCAGAACGACTCGCGCCAGCATCTCCGCTGTCCCACAGTGGAAATGCACCGGCGCATGGTTCTTGAGTGGCCGGGCGCTGAGTAAGAGGTTTATGGTGCAATCCAGGGAGATTGTGGGCTGGAACATGCCGGGCGCCGCCAGCACCATCCCGCGGGTAATCTGCCGCGCCTCGATCCCGGCCAAATTCAGAGCTGTTCGCTGGCCAGCGGTGGCGCGTTCAGCGGGAGCGTTGTAGACCTCAATGCCGCGCACACGCGCGCGCTTCGCGAGCGGAAAAATTTCAACCTCTGCTTCCTTCTCCACCGTCCCTGTGATCAGCGTCCCGGTGACGACCGCGCCGAATCCCTTCATCACGAAAGAGCGGTCAATGGGAAGGCGGAAAGGCAGATCGGCTGGCTTCGCGGGCGCCTCCAGGCTCAGCCGGCGCAACTCGCTCTTCAGTTCATCCAATCCTTCGCCGGTACGCGCGCTCACAGCCAGCATCGGCGCGCCCGCCAAAAACGAGCCTGCCACGAATTCCTGCACCTCCAAACGCACCAGGTCCAGCACCTCGCGCTCCACCAAGTCTGACTTGGTGATGGCTACCAGACCGCGGCGAATTCCCAGCAGCTTGCAAATGTCGAAGTGCTCGCGTGTTTGAGGTTTGATGGATTCGTCGCCGGCGACGATCAGCATCAGCAGGTCGATCCCGCCCACGCCCGCCAGCATGTTTTTCACAAATCGCTCGTGGCCCGGGACATCGATGAATCCAACGCGTAGGTCCTCGCCCAAATCCAGGTGTGCAAACCCCAGATCAATCGTGATGCCGCGGCGCTTCTCTTCCTGCCAGCGGTCGGGGTCGGTGCCGGTGAGGGCCAGGACGAGCGCCGATTTGCCGTGATCAATGTGGCCGGCGGTTCCAACGATGACGTGTCGCATAAAGATCGGGTTACTGGGTACGGGACATGGGACACGGGATTCACGTTCGACTTGCGGCATGTCGCGAGTCGAGCCATTGTAACCCCACAAATCGTTGAATTGCCCGTATTGCTAATGCGCGGCCTCGGGTTCCGGGTCTGGAGCCGCATGTCCCGCGTCCTTTATCCCGCTACCCGGCTTTTCCATTTCGGGTCCCAGCCAGACGCTGGCGAGCGCCCAGTTGCCCGAGCGTTTTTCCAATACGAAATCGTAGAAGGCCATCGCCGTGGGGTCCTGAAAGAGCACTCGGGCCAGGGCCCGATTCTTGTCGGGCGAAAGTGTAATGCTGCGGACGTCCACCGTAACCGGCGGGGCCGGTGGCTTCAGCGAATGTGTGGCGGGGGCGGCGGCCGTTTTCCCCAGACCTTTATTGACCGGAGGCGCGGCCGGCGTTGGCGGCGCAGCGGATGGCTCCAGTGCCGGGAGGAAATATGTTCGCACGGCGGATTCGATGGATCCGCCGGATTGTTTCCCTTGCATCGAAGCCAGATATTTCGCGCGCTCTTCAATGACCATGCGGGCGTTGTCCAGGTCGTCGCGGATAACGACGTCCTGAAGCTTCTTCTCTGAATCGATGATCCGCGAAAGCACAGTCGGGTCGGTTCGCACGGTCAGTGCAATTACTGCCGCTTCCGTCACCGTGCGGTCCGGTTCGTCGTCGGATTTGTTGATGACGTCAAAGAGAATGTCCGTGGCCTGGGGCGAATCGAATTCGCCGAGCGCGCCATAGGTGAAGCGCTTCAAATTGAGATCGCGAGGGTCTGAAAGCAGCTTCTCCAGAATGGGCAGCGCCTGCTCGCCTCCGATATAAGCCAGCGACTGCGCCGCGTACTCGGCGGTGCGATCGTCTTTCAGCGCTTCAGTAAGTTGAGGGATGATGGCCGGGCCTGCGGCGAACGTGGCGCGCAGCAAGCCGAATTGAGCCTCCTCATTGGTCGAGCTGAGGATGCCATAGAGCAGCTCCGGACCCCAATCTCCGGGAAGAGGCTGTTGATCTTCATCCACCGCCGCCGGTGCCGCTGGAGCTGGCGGCTGTTGGGCTTCGACCGATTGAGGCTTAACCGGTGTCTGCTGGCAAAACGCACTACCCGCGGGGAACAAGCAAAAGGCCGCACACAACCACATCGCCCCAACATACACTGAGACACCGCGCTTTTTCATTCTTGGCGCAGGGACTGTCGCCCGCACCAACACTTGAATTGCATTCGTCATAGGAAATTCCGTCTCAGGTTGGATGCGAAAGACTCGGGACAAGTTGGAGTGCACGGTGCAGAGCTCTCCGCTCCACGAATTCCCCGCCCGCTCTCCATGCTAGATTTTGCGGTGGCCGTTCAGCAACGGAGGAAGCTCCCGCATATCGTCAATAATCAAGTCCGGAGAAACATTCTCCAGCGTCTGCGCCCCAAATCCATAGGTGACGCCGCACGTCAACACGCCGGCATTCTTTCCCGTGAGGATGTCGGTATCTGAATCGCCTACCATCACCGTCTCGCGCGCGGATACTTGCAGGTCCTCCATCAATTTGTGCAAGCCAGCGGGATCGGGTTTCTTCTGCGGAAAGCTGTTGCCCCCATAGACGTAGGAAAAGTAGGGCGCGAACCCGAGTCGCGAAATCATTTCGCGGCTAAAATTGACGGGTTTGTTGGTCAACACCGCCATCTTGCGCCCCTTGAGTTTTTCCAGTGCCTCGGAGACTCCGGGATACGGAGTCGTGTTATCGAGCATGTGCTGGCGATAATAATCCAGAAAGAAGGCTAGCCCTTTTTCCACATTCTCATCCGTAGCTTGTGATCCCAGTGAGCGGCGGACTAACAGCGTGACGCCATGGCCCACGTAGGAAGAGACCAATTCCAGCGCCAAGGGAGCCAATCCCATCTCTTTGCGCATGGCGTTGACGCTCAATGCCAGGTCCCGTTTGCTATCCACCAGGGTGCCATCAAGGTCGAACACCAGCAATCGAACTTGTTCCCATACTGAAGTTACAAGGTTGTCCATATTTAAAGTGTGGGCGGCCGGTCCGCGCCGGGGTCAAACGCTCGCAAAACCAACGCTGCCTGCTCCGCCGGGATGGGGTTGAAGTGAAAGCCCTCGGTGCCCAGAAAGCGCCGCTTACCTTCCACGTCCGGCTGAATTTCGATGTGCCAATGATAGTCATCCCGGATGGTGTTCCACCACTCTTTGGTGGGTTTCGAAGCCTGTAGATTCGGCTCCGTGTGGACCACCACGTGGAGAGAGGGCGAGACCTTTTCGATGCGCTTAAGGCAGGACTTGAGAAACGGCGCAAACGCCGCCGCCCTGCCGGGCTCCGTCATATCGTTCTCGAATGAGGAGCAATGCCGGATGGGACCCACCCAGAGTTCGTAGGACCAGCGTGAGCCGAAGGGGCAAAAGGCCACGAAATCATCCGTCTGATCCACCAGGCGCGACTCCTCCTGAAGTTCCTGCTGCAACGCGTCACAATAGATACAGCGATCGTGCCTCTCGAAATGCGCGCGGCTCCAGCGGAATTCGATTTCCAGCAGTTGCGGCAAGACCGGCGTTCCCAGCACCTGAGAGTGTGCGTGTCCTTCCAAGGCGGCGGAGGGCGGATGCTGGTCCTTGAAAAGCGAAACATAGCGGAGCCGGCGATCCTGCTTGAGATCGAGGATACGGTCGCGGAAGAGTTCGAGTAAGTGCGCAACATGATCTGCGGGCAGTTGCGCCATCGTCAATCCATGCACCGGAGTCTCCACCACAATTTCATGCGCTCCCACTGTGTTCATGCGGTCAAACATGCCCTCGGCCCGGCGGTCAGTGCTGCCTTCCACAAGGAATAAAGGAGCGCGATCGTGAAACACCCGCGCCATCCATTTGCCGGCGGAGTTGTTGTACTCCCGAATGGAGTGAGGGGTCATGTGTTCGTTTCCCGGGCAAAAGGGGCATCCCGCTCCTTCGTCGTGCACATCCGGCATAACCGGCCGCTTGCCCGTAACCACCCAGCGTCGCGTGAATGGGTCCAACCGCAATTCAGCCATGTACGCAGCCTTTCAGAAGAACGTTTTCTCCGGTTGGGGGGCTCGAAGCGAGCCACCGGCGAGGGCGTCGGCTGTATCTCCCGAAGCTCTTATTCTATCTTGTATCAGCCCTCACGTCATGCCGGATGAGAGAATGTGCACACTCAAGCCTCGACGCCCAGCGCGGCGGTGTGGTAGTTTAAAATTTCAGGCACATTTTATCTGAAAGCGAGGCACATGGCAGAGATACTCCCATTTCGCGCACTCTATTACGACCCAAAAAGGACGGCGGACCTCGGCACGGTGGTCACTCAACCCTACGATAAGATTTCTCCCGAAATGCAGGCCCGGTATTACGGCCTGAGCCCGCACAACCTGGTCCGCATCATCCGCGGACGCACATCGCTGGAGGATGGCCCCGGGGACAACGTCTACACCCGCGCCGCGCACGACTTCCAATCGTGGATCAAGACGGGTGTGTTGGTGTCAGCGGACAAGCCGACGATCTATCCCTATAACCAGGAATACGAAGTGCCCGGCCAGCCCGGCGTGCGCAAGGTTCGCCGCGGGTTCATCGCTCTATTGCGCCTGGAAGATTACTCTGCGCGCGTGGTGCATCGCCATGAAGAGACGCTTTCCGGTCCCAAGGCTGATCGCATGGAATTGCTGAAGGCCACTCGCGCTCACTATGGCCAGATCTTTATGCTCTATAGCGATCCCAACGGGACGGTGGAAAACCTGCTGGCCGCGCCCGCTTCGGGGCAGCCCTGGGAGCAGGTTACGGATGAGTACGGAACTCGGCACACCGCCTGGCGGGTGGTTGATTCCCACATCGTCGCCGCCGTAGCCGCCGCCATGAGTGACAAGCGGCTGGTGATTGCTGACGGGCATCATCGTTACGAAACAGCGCTCGCCTATCGCAACTATTGCCGGGAAACAGGCCGGAATGACGGTCGCGCTGAATATGTGATGATGACCTTCGTGCGCATGGAGACCGATGGCCTTACGGTGCTGCCGACGCACCGGCTGGTTCACAGCCTGGGGAATTTCGACTGGGGCAAATTTGCTGCCGACGCGCGGGCTATTTTCGACTGGGAAAACGTTGACGTGCAAGGGCCGGCAAGCGCTTGGACACCGCGGTTCATTGCCAAATTGAAGGCGGCCGGCGGCGAACGCCCGACTCTGGGCGCCTATGCGGGGCGGGGAAAACTGGCGTTGCTGCGCCTGCGTGTTGATTTTGATCTTAACGGTGCGCTGGCGGATCTTCCTTCCACCATGCGCCAGCTTGATGTTGCCCTGCTGCACCGTCTGGTGCTGGAGCGTCTGTTGGGCGTCAACGCCCAAGCCGTGCGGGAAGTGAAGAATCTCA
>OCZT010003819.1_pt1 | contig 15355 bp, 14 predicted proteins | sample 1539031 | NCBI WGS metagenome assembly OCZT01 (sample SAMEA3539308, study PRJEB22396) | soil metagenome | biome: tundra; feature: field; material: soil | place: USA | collected 2010-05 | depth 0.15 m | reverse complement strand
AAGTTAGTCGGCCCGTCTATGGATGGGCTACTTCCCGGGGAATTAACGGCGATGAGCGACGCGTGAGGGGCGATCTGGTGAAGAGCGATGGGCGAGGAGTGCGGAGATGGTCTCCTCACTCCTCGCCCATCGCTCTTCACCAGATCGCCCCTCACGCGTCGCTCGTACCTCTTCGCCAGATCGCCCCTCACGCGTCGCTGGTCCCTGTACGTACCGTCGCTCCTCGCCGTTTAAGTAGCGGCCCCCGAAGCGCACCGGTTAAGTTGCGGTGTTCCCCCGACCCGAGGATCCGAACCCCGATGATGGCCCCGAACGCCGCCGACCCGGCCGACCGCCTCAGACTGCGCCAGATGGTGATCTGGACCATCTTCGCGGCGATGCTCGTGCTCGGGGTCGTGCTCTGGTTCCGCTTCTCGGGCCGCATCGTCCCCATGCTCGACGTGCTCACCGACCGATGATCGACGCAGCGCCAGGTGGATCAAGCAGCGCCGAAATGATCACGCTCGTGCTTCCCGACGGTGCGACCCGCACGGTCCCGTTCGGCACCCCGGCGCACGAAGTGGTCGGATCCATCGGCAAGCGGCTGCTGCGCGACAGCATCGCCGTCGCCGTCGACGGCGAGGTGCAGGACCTCTCCACTCCGCTGAGAAAGAACGGCAAGTTCGTCGTCATCACCGAGAAGGATCCGCGCGCGCTCGACGTGCTGCGCCACTCCGGCGCGCACATCCTGGCCACCGCGGTGCGCCGCCTGCGGCCCGACGCCAGGATCGGATTCGGCCCCGCGATCGAAGATGGCTTCTACTACGACTTCGAGGTCGCGCAGCCGTTCACGCCCGAGGACCTCGAGGCGTTCGAGCAGGAAATGCGGAAGGTCGCCGAGGAGAAGCTGCCCTTCGTGCGCGAGGAAGTGTCGCAGGCCGAGGCGAAGAAGCGCTTTGTGGACGATCCGCTCAAGCTCGAGCGGCTCGCGGACTTCGAGGGATCCGACGAGATCATCTCGACGTACACCGACGGGCCGTTCACCGACCTCTGCAAGGGACCGCACGTCCCGGATACTTCGTATCTCAAGCATTTCAAGCTGCTGCACGCCGCCGGCGCGTACTGGCGCGGCGACGAGCGCCGCCAGATGCTGCAGCGCATCTACGCGACCGCCTGGTTCAAGCAGGAAGACCTCGACGCATACCTGCACCGGATCGAGGAGTCCAAGCGCCGCGATCACCGCGTGCTCGGCAAGGCGCTCGATCTCTTCATGTTCCACCCGTACTCGCCGGGCGCGGCGTTCTGGACGGAGCGCGGCACGACGCTGATCAACACGATCAACGAGTACCTGCGTGAACTGCAGCGCGACGATTACAAAGAGATCATGACGCCGCTGTTGTACAACAAGGCGCTCTGGGAGATCTCGGGGCACTGGGGCGTCTACCGCGACAACATGTTCCTGGTGCTCGACAAGGAAACAGGCGAGCACGACTTCGCGCTGAAGCCCATGAATTGCCCGTCGCACCACCTGCTGTTCGCGTCGAAGAAGCACTCGTACCGCGAGCTGCCGCTCCGCTACAACACGTACGACGTGCTGCATCGCAACGAAGTGAGCGGTGCGCTCTCGGGGCTCACGCGCGTGCGCCAGTTCCGCCAGGACGACTGCCACATCTACCTGATGGAAAGCCAGATCGCCGACGAAGTGAGGCGGCTGACACAGTTCATCCTCGGGTACTACGCCGCGTTCGGGCTGACCGCGTCGCTCAAGTTCGCGACTCGTCCCGCGGAGCGCGTCGGCACGGATGAAATGTGGGACGCGGCGGAGCGCGGCCTGCGCGAAGCGCTCGACGCCACGGGGCTGCCGTACCAGCTGAAGGAGGGCGACGGGGCGTTCTACGGACCCAAGATCGACTTCGACGTCATGGACTCCATCGGCCGGCACTGGCAGCTCGGCACCATCCAGCTCGACTACTCGCAGCCCGAGCGATTCGACCTGAGCTACACCGGCGAGGACAACCACGCGCATCGCCCGGTGCTCATCCACCGCGCGGTGAGCGGCTCGTTCGAGCGGTTCATCGCCATCCTGATCGAACATTTCGCGGGCGCGTTTCCCGTCTGGCTGTCGCCGGAACAGGTGCGCGTGCTGCCCATCGCCGACGATCTCGCGCCGCACGCGGCCGCGGTCACGGCCGCGCTGCGCGCCGCGGGAATTCGCGCGCATCTCGACGACCGTTCCGAAACGCTCAACTATCGCATTCGCGAGGCGGAAACAATGAAGGTGCCCTATATGGCCGTGATCGGAAAACGCGAGGCGGAGGCGAATTCAGTCGCCATCCGCGAGCGCGGCGCGGGGAAGAAGCAGGAAGTCGTGGCACTCGACGCGTTCGTCGCGCGCGTGTCGAACGAGATTCGTACGCGGTCGCTTTCGACAACCGCACCTGTCGGAGCGGCCCAATGACGAGCCCAAAGAACGTGCCCGTCATCGTCTCGGGCGCCCGCACGCCGATCGGCCGGTTCCTGGGCGGGCTCGCGCCGCTCGCCGCGCCCGATCTCGGTGCCGCCGCCATTCGCGCGGCTATCGAGCGCGCCAAGATCGATGCGTCGCAGATCGACGAAGTGATCATGGGCAACGTCGTGCAGGCCGGCGTGGGGCAGGCGCCCGCGCGGCAGGCCATGATTCGCGCCGGCGTGCCGGCGACGGTTCCGGCGTACACCATCAACAAGGTGTGCGGCTCCGGACTGCAGGCGGTGATGCTCGCCGCGCAGGCCATCAAGGCCGGCGACGCGCAGCTGCTGGTGGCCGGCGGCATGGAGTCGATGTCGAACGCGCCCTTCCTCGTGTACGGCATTCGCGGTGGCGTGAAGTTCGGCGATCAGACCATGGTGGACGGCCTCATCAGGGACGGCCTCTGGGATTCGTTCGGCCAGGTCCACATGGGCGGTTATGCCGAGTACACCGCGAAGAAGGCCGGCATCACCCGCGCGCGCCAGGACGAGTTCTCGTATCAGTCGCACATGAAGGCCGTCGCGGCGATCGAGGGCGGAAAGTTCGAGAAGGAAATCGTGAAGGTCGAGATCCCGGGCCGGAAAGGACCGACGATCGTCTCGACCGACGAGAGCCCGCGCAAGGACACCACGCTCGAGGCGCTCGCCAAGCTGCGCCCCGCGTTCCCCAAGGATGCGCCGAAGGACATGAAGCCCGACGAACTCACCGTGACGGCCGGCAATGCGCCCGGTCTCTCCGACGGCGGCTCCGCGCTCGTGGTGACGAGCGAGGAGTACGCGAAGGCGCACGGGCTCCCCGTGCTCGCGCGCATCACCGGCTACGCGAGCGGCGGCACCGAGCCGCGCGACCTGTTCTTCGCCCCGATTCTCGCCGTGCAGAACCTCATGAAGCTCACCGGCGCGAAGATCGGCGACTACGATCTCATCGAGGCCAACGAAGCGTTCGCCGCGCAGGCGCTCGCCGACGGCGACGGGCTCGGCTGGGACTGGTCGCGCGTGAACGTGAACGGCGGCGCGATCGCGCTCGGACATCCGATCGGATCGAGCGGCGCGCGGGTGCTCGTCACGCTGCTCTACGCGATGCAGGATCGCGGAGCGCGCACGGGGCTGGCGACGCTGTGCCTGGGTGGGGGGAATGCGGTGGCGCTCAGTGTGGAGCGAGTCTGACTGAGTGGTGGGAGAGATGAGTATGAGTCGGAGGGATGAGTTGGAGAAAGTAGAATTGAGTTTGAGCGGCGAGAGTGAGTGTGAGTGGGAGTTGAGTGGGAGTGGGAGTTGAGTGGGAGTTGAGTGGTTGGTCCTATCTCGCACTCCCGCTACTGCCATTACTCACTCTCATCCCTCAAACTCAAGTCTATTTTCTCCAGCTCATCCCTCCCAGTCAAACTCGCTTCTCATTTCTACTCGTATCTCCCACTGACCCGTTCCCCTCGTGGGAATCTTTGTAAGGCCTGATGGTCGCGTACGCGTCTGGTGGCGCGTCGCGTTCTTCGGCCTCGCCACCACCGCCGGCGGGCTGTTCGCGTCGAGCGTCGCGTACGAAGCGATATCGCTCACGCCGCTGGTCGGTCTTGCGCGACAGTACGGCGTGCCGCTCGCGGAGTACGGGCAGGCGCTCGCGCTGCTGATCGGCACCTGGGCCGCGCTGCGCATCATCGACGGCCCGCGCGACGGCGCATGGGCGCGCGTCGGGCTCAGCGTGCAGGGCCTGCGCCTCCGACCGATGCTGATCGGGCTTGCCGCGGGCACGCTCGCGATCCTGGTGCCGTGCGGCGTGCTGCTCGCAACCGGACGCCTGGGGCTGGAGCGGCAGCCGGAACTTCAATCGTGGTGGTCGGCGGCGCGCGGGGTGCTCATCCTCCTCACGCCGGCCGCCTTCGCGGAGGAGCTCGCGGTGCGCGGCTACCTGTTGACCACGCTCGTCGACGGCGTGGGCCGGCCGTTCGCCGTCGCCATCACCAGTGTGCTGTTCGCGCTCCTCCACCTGCTGAATCCCGATCCGAGTTTCCTCTCGACCGGCATGGTCGCGCTGGCCGGGCTCTTTCTCGCGACGATCAGGCTGACCACGGGGAGCCTCTGGGCGGCGTGGATCGCGCACCTCGCGTGGAACGTCGTGCAGGCGATCGTGCTGCACGCGCCGGTGAGCGGGCTTCCGCTGCCAACGCCGGATTATCGTCTCGTGGACCGGGGGCCCGTGTGGCTGACCGGCGGGCCGTGGGGCCCCGAGGGAGGCCTGGCCGCCGCCGCGGGGATGCTCGTCGCTACCTTTCTGTTGGTACGGCTTTCTCACCGTGCCAGCGGGCCAGGGAAATTCGATTCGGCTTCAGTCGTGGAGACATGACGGATGGGTGACGTGATTGCGGTGATCGGCGCAGGACAGATGGGCAACGGCATCGCCCACGTCTGCGCGAGTGCCGGACTGCCGGTGACGATGATCGACGTGTCCGAGGCGGCCCTCGCGAAGGGGCGCGCCAACATCGAAAAGAACTTCGAGCGCCAGATCAAGAAGGGCTCGATCGACGCCGCCGCGCGCGACGCCGCGCTCGCACGCGTCTCGACGAGCGGCGACCTCGGCGCGGTGAAGGGCGCGACGTTCGCGATCGAGGCCGCGACCGAGAACGCGGACCTCAAGTTCAAGATCTTCGCCGAACTCGACCGGCTCGCCGACGCGACCGCGATCCTCGCCTCGAACACGAGTTCGATCTCGATCACCGAGATCGCCGCGCGCACGAAACGCCCGGCGCAGGTCATCGGCATGCACTTCATGAATCCCGTGCCGGTGATGCAGCTCGTGGAGATCATCCGCGGCCTCGCCACGAGCGAGGCGACGCTGGCCCGCACGAACGCCCTCGCCACCGCGCTCGGAAAAACTCCGGTCGAAGCGCAGGACTACCCCGGGTTCATCGCGAATCGCATCCTGATGCCGATGATCAACGAGGCGGTGTACTGCGTGATGGAAGGCGTCGGCACGCCGGAAGCGGTGGACACCGTGATGAAGCTCGGCATGAATCATCCGATGGGACCGCTCGCGCTCGCCGACCTGATCGGGCTCGACACCTGTCTCGCAATTCTCGACGTCCTGCACAAGGGACTCGGCGATCCGAAGTACCGGGCCTGTCCGCTGCTGCGAAAGTATGTGGCGGCGGGATGGCTCGGGCGAAAAACTGGACGAGGCTTCTATGAGTACAAATAGACGGCAGACGGCGGACGACAGAAGGCCGCCAACTGTCGTCCGCCCTCTGTCGTCCCGTCTGCCATCCGTCTTCCGCCGTCCGCCGTCTGCCGTCTAAAATGACCCTTCGTTCGCTTACTCCGCTCACCACCGACCAAGCCGAAATCCAGCGGCTCGCCCGGGACTTTGCCCAGAACGAAATCGCCCCGCGCGCCGCCGCGTGGGATCGCGATTCGTATTTCGAACCCGCGCTCGTCAGGCAAATGGGCGAACTCGGATTCCTCGGCATGCTCGTGCCCGAGGAGCACGGTGGTCTGGGACTCGACAACCTGACATACCTCATCGCGCTCGAGGAAATCGCGGCCGCCGACGCATCGGCGGCCGTTCTCATGTCGGTGCACAACTCGCTGCCGACGCAGATGATCCTCAAGTACGGCAGCGCGGAGCAGCGCCGCCGATTTCTCGCGCCGATGGCGCGCGGTGAAATGCTCGGCGCGTTCGCGCTCTCGGAATCGGACGCCGGATCCGACGCGGCATCGCTGAGCGCGCAGGCCGTGCGCGACGGCGATGCGTGGATTCTCGACGGCACGAAGTCGTGGGTCACCAGCGGCAGCCACGCCGGCGCGATCCTCGCCATGGTGCGCACCGACTCGCCGGAAATGCGGCGCGGCGCGCGCGGCATCTCGACGTTCATCATCACGCCCGACCTGCCGGGGTTCAAGGTCGGCAAGAAGGAAGACAAGATGGGGCTGCGCGCGTCGCCCACCGTGCAGCTCATCTTCGATCGCATGCGGGTTCCGGCCGACCGTCTCGTCGGGGAAGAGGGGCTGGGATTCGTCTACGCGATGCAGTCGCTCGAGCACGGCCGTCTCGGCATTGCCGCGCAGTCCGTCGGCATCGCCCGGCACGCGCTCCAGTTGAGCGTCGCGTACGCCAGCGAACGCCGGCAGTTCGGGCACTTCATCAAGGAGTTCGAGGGCGTGCAGTTCAAGCTCGCCGACATGGCGGCTCGTGTGCACTCGGCTCGGGCCCTGCTCCACGCCGCCGCAGCCGCGAAGGATCGCGGCGAGGCGGTCGCTCCGCATACATCGATGGCCAAGCTCATCGCGAGCGAGACCGCGATGTGGGTCACCACGCAGGCCATCCAGATCTTCGGCGGCAACGGCTTCGTGAAGGATTATCCGGTCGAACGATTGTTCCGCGACGCCAAGGTCACCGAGATTTACGAAGGCACATCCGAAATTCAACGCATCGTCATCGGGAGAGCCCTGACGCAGTCATGAAACTCTTTGAAACCATGCAGTCCCTCGGACACGAGCAGGTCGTCTGCTGCTACGACAAGTCCACCGGTTATCGCGGCGTCATCGCGATCCACGACACCACGCTCGGCCCCGCGCTCGGCGGCTGCCGATTCTGGAACTACGCGTCCGACGAGGAGGCCATCACCGACGCGCTTCGCCTGTCGCGTGGCATGACCTACAAGAACGCCGTCGCCGGGTTGAACCTCGGCGGCGGAAAGTCCGTCATCATCGGCGACAATCGCACGGCCAACCGCGAGATGATCTTCCGCGCGCACGGCCGCTTCGTGGAATCGCTCGGCGGCCGCTACGTGACGGCCGAGGACGTCGGCACCGGCACGGCCGACATGGACTACGTGCACATGGAGACGGAGTACGTCGCCGGCCTTTCGAATCGCTCCGGTGATCCGTCGCCCGTCACCGCGCACGGTGTATTTCGTTCGATCGAGGCAAGCGCGAAGTGGCGCTGGGGCTCGGCGTCGCTCGCGGGGAAGACGATCCTCGTGCAGGGCCTCGGCAACGTCGGCGGCTATCTCTCGAAGGAGCTCGTCGCGGCGGGCGCGAAGCTCATCGTCGCCGACATTCGTCAGGAGAAAGTGGCACATGCCGTGAAAGAGTACGGCGCCACCGCCGTGTCCGACGCGGAGATCTATGGGCAGAAGGCCGACATCTACGCGCCCTGCGCGCTCGGTGCGACGCTCAACGACGATACCATTCCGAAGCTGAAGGTCGAGATCGTCTGCGGCGGCGCGAACAACCAGCTGCTCGAGCCGCGCAAGCACGGCGAGGCGCTCGAGAAGCGGAACATCCTCTACGCGCCGGACTTCGTCGCGAACGCCGGCGGCGTCATCAACGTCTACAGCGAGCTCGCGGGCTGGACGCACGAGCGGTCGCTGCGCAAGGCGGACGAGATCTTCGACACGCTCCTCGGCGTCTATGCGATCGCGAAGGAGAAGGGGATCCCGAGCTACGAAGCCGCCGACGAGCTCGCCGAGCGCCGCGTCTCGGCCGTGCGCGGACTGACCAAGACCTGGCCGCAGTGGCCGCGAAAGAGCTGATGGAGGGCCTGTGAAAGAACGCATCCCGATCGCGTCGGACCACGCGGGCTTCGAGATGAAGGAGAACATCTCGAAGGCGCTCACCGCGCTCGGGTTCGACGTGCAGGATCTCGGCCCGTCATCGCCGGCGTCGACGGACTATCCCGACTACGGCCATCCGCTCGCCGAACAAGTCTCGAAGGGCGAGGTGAAGCGCGGTGTGCTGATGTGCGGCACCGGGCTCGGCATGTCGTACGTCGCGAACCGCCATCCGCACGTGCGGGCGGCGGTGGCGTGGACGCCGGAGATCGCGTCGCTCGCCCGCAAGCACAACGACGCCAACGTGCTGGTACTCCCCGCGCGTTTCATATCTGACGAAGACGGCGTCGCCATCCTGAAGACATGGCTCGACACGCCGTTCGAGGGCGGCCGGCACGAACGGCGCGTGGAGAAGATCGAACTCGAGGAGGCAAGAGAAAACACGTGACCAACTGGACGATGTGGGACCGGTGTCCGCCCGGTGAAGCGTTGCGCGAGGTCGATCCCGAGATCGCGCAGCTCATCGAGGAAGAGAGCGCGCGCCAGTCCGACGGCCTCGAGCTGATCGCGAGCGAGAACTTCGTTTCCCCGGCGGTGCTCGAGGCGATGGGCTCGCCGCTGAACAACAAGTACGCCGAAGGTCTTCCCGGAAAGCGCTACTACGGCGGCTGCGAGGTGGTCGACAAGGTCGAGCAGCTCGCGATCGACCGCGCGAAGCAGCTCTTCGGCGCCGAGCACGCGAACGTGCAGCCGCACGCCGGCGCGCAGGCCAACGCGGCGGTCTATCTCGCCTTCCTCAAGCCCGGCGAGACCGTGCTCGGGCTCGACCTCTCGCAGGGCGGGCACCTGACGCACGGTTCGCCGGTGAACTTCTCCGGGCTGCTCTATCACGCGGTGCACTACGGCGTGAACGACGAGGGCCTCATCGACTATGCCCGCATGCGCGAACTCGCGCTCGAGCACAAGCCGAAGATGATCATCGCGGGCTACAGCGCGTACTCGCGGGTGATCGACTTCGCGGCCTTCGCCGCCGTGGCGAAGGAAGTCGGCGCGATCTTCATGGTGGACATGGCGCACTTCGCGGGGCTCGTCGCGGCGGGTCTCTATCCGTCGCCGGTGCTCCATGCGGACGTCGTCACGACGACGACGCACAAGACACTGCGTGGCCCGCGCGGCGGCCTGATCCTCTGCAAGGCCATACACGCGAAGGCGGTGGACAAGGCCGTCTTTCCGGGAACGCAGGGCGGCCCGCTCGAGCACGTGATCGCGGCGAAGGCGGTCTCCTTCAAGGAAGCGCTCGAACCGTCGTTCAAGGTGTACTGCACGCGTGTCATCGAGAACGCGCGTGCGCTGGCGGCCGCGCTCGCGTCACGCGGGTTCAACATCGTCAGCGGCGGGACCGACAATCACCTGATGCTCGTGGACCTGCGCTCGAAGGGTCTCACGGGCAAGGTCGCCGAGCAGGCGCTGAACGCCGCCGGAATCACGGTCAACAAGAACACGGTGCCTCGTGAAACGCAGTCGCCGTTCGTGACGAGCGGAATTCGCATCGGGACGCCGGCGGTGACGACGCGCGGGATGGGGGTACCACAGATGGAGAAGATCGCGGAGCTGATCGAGACGGTGCTGGGTGCGCCGGAGGATCTCGCGGTTCAGAAGCGCGTGAAGGAAGAGGTGCGGACGATGGCGCAGGAGTTTCCGCTCTATCCTGTGACCGGGGCCACCTCGTAAACCAGCGAGGAGCGACGGGTGAGGGGCGGCTTGGCGAAGCGCGACGGGTGAGAAGCGACGAGACGTTCTCCTCACCCCGCGCGTGTCGCTCTTCACCAGATCGCCCCTCACACGTCGCTCATCGCGTGTTTGTTGAACTCCAGTTGTGAATCGAAAGCCCCCGTTGCATTGTTGAGTCAGAAACTCAAAGTGAGGTTGTGCAGTGCCCGAGCTGGCCTTCAGGGATGGCGTCATGGATCGCATCAGGCTGCGCGAGCCTCGTTTTCACGAGCATGCGTACCTGTTCGTCCTGTCCGCCCTCGAATTCAGCCAGGCACGACTCGTGGAGCGCCGCCATATCACCGGCCGCGAACTCGCCGAGGCGTGCCGCGACCTGGCGCTGCAGCGCTACGGCGTGCTCGCGCGGATGGTGCTCGAGCACTGGGGCGTCAACTCGACTGCGGACTTCGGGAACATCGTCTTCACGCTCGTCGATCTCGGATTGCTGTTGAGCCAGGCCACCGACACGCGCGATGATTTCGCGGGCGTCTTCGATTTCCACGACGCCTTCGACCGCGACTATCCGTGGAACGCCGCGCCCGCCGCGTAGCGCGGATCCCTTGACCACACCGCGATGAGCGTTCGCGTCGTGAGCGCGTCGCAGGCAGCAGAACTCGATGCCGCCGCAATTGCGGGCGGCGTGCCGTCGCGCTCGCTGATGCAGGCCGCCGGCCGCGCGGCCGCCGGTCTCGTATTGAGCCGCTTCCCGCTCGAGTCGTCGCGCGGCGTGGCGGTGTACGCCGGTCCGGGCAACAACGGCGGCGATGCGTGGGTCGTCGCCGCCGAACTCGCGAGGCGCGGAGTGCGCGTGCGCGTCGCCGAGGTGTCGCCGTCGCGCACACCCGACGCGATGGCGGAGCGCGAAGCGGCGAGCGCCGTGCTCACGCACGCCGTGCCCGACGGATCCGAGGGCGTGATCATCGACGGCCTGCTTGGCACCGGTGCTCACGGAGCGCCGCACGGCGCAATTGCCGAGGCCATCGGGCGCATCGACTTTCTGCGCTCGGACGATCGCACCGGCACGCGCGTGGTGGCGCTGGACATCCCGAGCGGCGTCGACGCCACCACGGGCGAGGCGCCCGGCGTCCATGTGCGCGCGCATCTCACCGTGACGTTCGGCGCAATGAAGCGTGGGCTGCTGGTGAATCGCGACGCGGCCGGTGCAATCGCAGTAGCCGACATCGGCCTCTCTGCGGGTGCGGCGCACTCGGGCGATGCAATGCCGCTGATGGACGCCGCCATGGTGCGCGACTCCGTGCCGCCGATTCTCGCGGCGGCGCACAAGGGAACTCGAAAGCGGCTCGCAATCGTGGGAGGCGGTCACGGCATGGCAGGGTCCGTGATTCTCGCGGCGCGCGGCGCGATGCGCAGCGGCATCGGCATGGTGAAGCTGGTGGTGGCCGCTGAGAGCATCGCGGCGGTGCAGTCGGCCGAGCCCGCGGCGATGTCCGCGCGCTGGCCGCAGAGCGACGAGGAGTTCGACGCACTCTACGACTGGGCCAGCGTCCTGCTCGTCGGTCCCGGACTCGGCCTCGGTCCTTCTGCGCGCGCGTTCGCCGAGCGTCTGCTGCGCGAGTGGCGCGGCCCCGTCGTGCTCGATGCGGACGGGCTCACCGCGTTCGCGGGCGACGCCGCCGCACTCGGCGCCCTGCTGAAGGGACGTCCGGCCGTCATCACGCCGCACGCCGCCGAGTTCTCGCGGCTCGCGGGTGTGAATCCGGGCGAAGTGAACGCGCGACGATTCGAAATCGCCGCCGAGCTCGCGCGCACCGTTCACGGGACCGTCCTGCTCAAGGGCGTGCCCACCATCGTCAGCGACGGCGCGGCCACGGATGTGAGCGCGAGCGGCACGCCGGTCCTCGCGACGGCCGGGAGCGGCGACGTCCTCGGCGGCATCGTGGCGACCCTACTCGCGCAGAACACGGATGCGCGCTCGAGCGCCGCGGCGGCCGCGTGGATTCACGGACGCGCGGCGGAGATCGCCGGCGCCGGCCACGTGCGCGGGGTGAACCTGCACGACGTGATCGACTCGCTGCGCGATGCGTGGCGGCTCGAATCGCCGAAGTTGCTCGCGCCGGTCCTCGGCGAGTTGCCGGCGGTCGGCGAGAGCCGTTGATGGCCCGTTGATGGAATGTTGATCAAGGACCTGAATCTCGAGCTCGGGCCGGGCGCGGAGTTCGACACCATTCGCACGATGCTTTCGCGGTGGGGCGCACTCGCGCACGGCGTGGGCGACGATGCCGCATTGCTCGACGTGCCCGCCGGCTCGCGGCTCGTGGTGAGCACGGATACCTCGGTGGAGAACGTCCACTTCCGGCGCGAATGGCTCTCGGCCGAGGAGATCGCGTATCGCTCCGTGGCCGCGGCGCTGAGCGACCTCGCCGCGACGGGCGCGACGCCGCTCGGCATGGTCATCGCGCTCACACTGACGGAACAGTGGCGCGCGCAGATCGTGCAGCTCGCCGACGGGTTCGCCGTTGCGTCGCGGGATCTCGGCGCGCCGATCGTCGGCGGCGATCTCTCGGAGGGATCGGAGCTCTCCATCGGCGTCACGGTGCTCGGCACCGTGGAACGTGCGCTCACGCGTTCCGGCGCCCGCGCGGGCGACGCCCTCTGGGTGACGGGTCGGCTCGGCGGCCCGCTGCTCGCGCTGCGGGCGCTGGAGAGCGGCACCGCGCCACTCCCCGCGCATCGCGACCGATTCGCGCATCCGGTTCCGCGGCTTCGTGAGGGGCGCTGGCTGGCGGCACACGGCGCGACGGCGGCGATCGACTGCTCCGACGGTGTCGCGGCCGACGCCTCGCATCTCGCGGCCGCGAGCGGCGCGCGAATCATACTCGAGCTCGACCGCCTTCCGTTGATGCCCGGCGCGACCGCGCAGGAGGCGGCGCAGAGCGGCGAGGAATACGAACTCATCGTGACTGCGCCGGGCACGCTCGATCACCGCGCGTTCGAGCGGGAGTGCGGCGTTCCGCTCACGGCGATCGGCCACGTAGAGAGCGTCGGCACGGAAGGCGCCGGTGTGGAATCGCACGAGGGCGCGCACCGGGTGCCGCTTCCGCGCGGACACAGCCATTTTTCAGGATGATCCGCACGGCGTTCACCATGCTGGTGTTCGTGATCTTCACGATCATCTGCGGCCTGATGGGGCTCACCGGCGCGCTGCTGAACCTGCGCGACGGCGTGGGGTCCGTGTTCGACTACGCGATGCGCCTGTGGGGGACGACGGCGGCCTGGGCGAGCGGGATGAAAGTCGTCGTGCACGGCCGAGAGAACCTCGAGGGCGCGCAGCACATCATCGTCAGCAATCACATGTCGCAGCACGACATTTTCGTGCTCGCCTCGGTTCTCAAGAACCTCAAGTTCGTCGCGAAGAACGAACTGGCGCGTGTTCCGTTCTTCGGCCGCGCGGCCGCGTCGGTCGGGACCATCTACATCGAGCGCCAGAACCGGAAGAGCAGCTTCGACTCGTACCGGCAGGCCGCCGAGAAGATCAGGGCAGGCGCGTGCGTGGTGGTGTTCGCGGAGGGTTCACGCGGCGCCACGTATTCGCTCCGCCCGTTCAAGAAGGGACCGTTCGTTCTCGCGGTGCACGTCCACGCCCCGATCGTTCCCGTGGTGATCCACGGCACGAGGGAAGTGCATCCGAAAGGCACGATCAGGGTGACGGCGGGAAAGGTGGACGTACACTTTCTCGAGCCCATTCAGACAGAAGGCCTGACCTACGACGATCGCAACGCCCTCGCGAAGACCGTCTATGACCGCATGGCCGCCCTGCTCGTCGCGGAGTATGGAGTCGAGAGTCCCGACTGGGACCCCCGCAGAACGTCCTTAGCCCGTTAGTTTTTGGAAGTGGTATTTCCGAGTCCCGCATTCCTCTTCTGCATCCTGCATCGGGTCGAAATCCCGAATCCCGCATCCCACCCCGCATCCCGCATAGCGGTCAAAAATGTCTGCCATCAGCTCCATAAGCGCCCGTGAAATCCTGGATAGCCGCGGTAATCCGACCATCGAAGTCGACGTCACCCTGGACGACGGCCCCGCCGGCCGCGCGGCAGTTCCGAGCGGCGCCTCCACCGGTGCCAGCGAAGCCCTCGAACTCCGTGATGGCGATCCCAAGCGTTATGGCGGAAAAGGCGTTCTCAAGGCCGTACGAAATGTCGAAGCCCTCATTGCGCCTGCGCTGAGAGGCCTCGAAGCCACCGACCAGATCGCCATCGACCGCACCCTCATCGACCTCGACGGCACCAAGAACAAGTCGAAGCTCGGCGCGAACGCCATGCTCGGCGTCTCCATGGCCGTCGCCCGCGCCGCTGCCGTCGCCACCGGCCAGCCGCTGTATCGCTACCTCGGCGGGCCGCTTGCGCGCACGCTGCCCGTGCCGATGATGAACGTCGTCAACGGCGGCGCCCACGCCACGAACACAGTGGACTTCCAGGAGTTCATGATCGTCCCGGTCGGCGCGCCGACGTTCGCGGAGGCGCTGCGCATGGGCGCCGAGACATTCCATGCACTGAAGAAGGTGTTGCTCAAGCGGAAACTCAGCGCCGGTGTTGGCGACGAGGGCGGCTTCGCGCCCGATCTCAAGGGCGACGAAGAAGCACTCACCGTCATCATCGAGGCGATCGAGGCCGCCGGCTACAAGCCAGGCTCCGACGTCTGCATCGCGCTTGACCCCGCGGCGAGCGAACTGTTCGACAAGGGGAAGTACACCTTCAAGAAGAGCGGCGCCGGCACGAAGAGCGCCGAGGAGATGATCGAGCTGTACACGAAGTGGGTGAACAAATATCCGATCGTCTCGATCGAAGACGGCCTCGCGGAAGGCGACTGGGCCGGCTGGGCGAAGCTCACCGAGGCGCTCGGCGATCGCGTGCAGCTCGTGGGCGACGACATCTTCGTGACGAACCCCGAGTTCCTGAGTCGCGGCATCGAGGAGGATGTCGCGAACGCGATCCTGATCAAGCTGAACCAGATCGGCACCGTGACCGAGACCCTCGAGACGATCGAGATGGCGCGCATGAACAGCTATCAGTCCGTCATCTCGCATCGCAGCGGCGAGACCGAGGACACCTTCATCGCCGATCTCGCGGTCGCGACGAACTCGGGCCAGATCAAGACCGGCAGCGCGAGCCGCACCGATCGCGTCGCGAAGTACAACCAGCTGCTGCGCATCGAGAGCGATCTCGGCGACACCGCGAAGTTCCCCGGCGGCTCGGTGTACGGCATCTAGTGGCCAGGAAGAAGGCGACCACCGGCACGCTGGTGCTGCGCGCGCTGATCGCGCTCGCGGCGATTGGCGTGATCGTGTTCGCGGTGCAGGGCGGGGAGTGGAGCACGCTGAACCTGCTTCGGCAGAAGACCCGCCTCGCGCGCATCAAGCATGAGGTGGACTCGCTCAATCACGAGGTCGATTCGCTGAAGAAGTACAAGCAGGCGCTGCTGACCGATCCCGTGATGCAGGAGAAAATTGCGCGCGAGGAGTTCGGGATGGTGAAGGGGAATAAGGAGATTCTGTATCGCTACACTGAGCCGGAAGCCGGAAGCCGGAAGCCGGA
>OCZT010003818.1_pt1 | contig 15356 bp, 11 predicted proteins | sample 1539031 | NCBI WGS metagenome assembly OCZT01 (sample SAMEA3539308, study PRJEB22396) | soil metagenome | biome: tundra; feature: field; material: soil | place: USA | collected 2010-05 | depth 0.15 m | reverse complement strand
ACAAATCATTGTGATTAAAAGTATTGCACCCCTTCCCTTACTGTTTAAGAGGGCCGAGCGTTAAAAAATAGCCCGGTGGGCTATTTTAGCGATGGAGCCTGACTGCAGGGAAGAGGACGGGGGAAGAGTTCGGGAGAATAAAAAGTGGAAGAACAGTACTTTTGAGACGGCCTCATTTCATATAACGCCACATTCGTGGCTATGAAAATCTAAAATGAACATCCCATATAACTTATGAAATCATCACAAACTATTGATCTATCAAAACTCATATCTAAGGGCAACTTAGTAAGCTCACTCTTAGTACTGATCAGATTGCTATTGGATAACTATTCTGCTGTTTCTAATTTTTACATATCTTTAAGCCCCTGAAACCAGACCATTTTTAGGATGTGGAATTTCGATGAACCTGCCGGAAGAGAAGGCACTGATTGTATTAAATATGACCGCAGGGAAGAGACATTTGGTGTAAAAGACATTATACCAATGTGGGTTGCAGATATGGATTTTAATACCCCTGATTTTGTTGTAGAATCACTACAGAAACGTCTTGAACATCAGATTTATGGTTATTCTTTCCGCTCTTCGGAATATTTCCAGTCAATGATAAGCTGGATAAAAACAAGACATAACTGGACAGTCGAAAAGGAATGGATCTCCTTTAGTCCTGGTATAGTTCCTGCCCTGAACTTCTGTACTCTGGCTTTTACCCAGGCGGGAGATAATATTATCGTTCAGCCTCCTGTATATTTTCCCTTCTTTTCAGCCGCAGAATCTCATGGCCGTAATCTTATCTATAACAGATTGACCGAATCTGAAGGCAAATGGTACATGGATTATAATTCTCTGATTGCCGGAATTGACAGCAAGACAAAAATGATAATTATTTCCAATCCGCATAACCCGGTTGGACGGGTATGGACACCCGAGGAGCTCAATAATCTGGCTGATATTTGTCTGAAAAACAATATTCTGATCATTTCAGATGAAATACACTGCGACCTTGTGCTTCCGGGATTCACCCATACGCCAATGGCGTCGCTTTCTGAAAAAATTGCAGAAAATACTATTACATTAATTGCTCCAAGCAAGACATTTAATCTGGCCGGTCTCTCTACTTCATCTGTCATTATTAAAAATCCTGTTTTAAGAAAATCATTTAACCGGATTGTAGATAATCTCCATGTGGGGAATGGTAATATATTCGGGAATACAGCTTCAATAGCTGCGTATACCAACGGGCATAAGTGGCTTGATGCCCTTCTTGATTATATTGACAATAATATAGAATTTGTTAAGGATTATTGCGGGAAAATGATACCCGAAATCATACCTGTTCAACCCGAAGCAACCTATATGATCTGGTTGGATTGCAGGCGTTTTGGTATGTCAGGAAAAGATCTTCAGAATTTTTTTGTACATAAAGCAGGAGTGGGAATGAATGAAGGGTCTACTTTTGGACCTGGTGGTGAAGGGTTTATGAGAATGAATCTTGGAACAACGCATCAGACAGTTATGAAAGCCATGGAACAGATTGAAAGGGCGGTAGCCTCCGTAAGGTAGTTTTAATTGAAACAGGAACATTTGAATGAACAAATTAAGAATTAGAACCGCATTATAATGATTGAAAAAATAAAAGTAAAACTTACTCTTGAAGATGGAACTGTATATTCCGGCAAATCATTTGGTGCTACAATACCTGCTGCAGGTGAAGTGGTTTTCAATACTGCTATGACCGGTTATCCTGAGAGTTTAACCGATCCATCTTACCGGGGACAAATCCTTTGTCTTACATATCCGCTTGTTGGCAATTACGGAGCTCCCGGGAAAAGTGAAGAAAATGATCTGTACCGTTTTTATGAGTCCTCATCCATTCATATATCAGGCCTGATTGTATCTGATTATTCATTTGAATACAGCCACTGGAATGCAACTGAAAGCCTCGATGAATGGCTTAAAAGAAATAATGTTCCGGGAATTTATGGTATCGATACCAGAGCTCTGACAAAAAGAATACGGGAAAAAGGAGCCATGCTTGGCAAGGTTGAACCCGAGGGAACAGAAACCGATTTTTATGACCCCAATAAAGTGAATCTCGTTGCTGAAGTAAGTACTCATGAAAAACAAGTTTACGGTTCGGGAAAATATAAGATTCTCCTCGTTGACTGCGGAGTCAAGTATAATATCATCAGAAATCTGTTGAAAAGAGACACTACGATAATCAGAGTACCATGGGACTTTAACTATCATACTGAGGATTTCGACGGGCTCTTCCTTTCAAATGGTCCGGGAGATCCTAAAATGTGCGGGATAACGATCCGGAATATTAAAACATCTTTTGAAGGTGACAAGCCTATATTCGGCATATGTCTTGGTAACCAGTTAATGGCTCTTGCTTCAGGAGCTGACACATATAAACTGAAATATGGTCATAGAAGCCATAATCAACCTGTTCTTCAGGTTGGTACCGATAAAGCATATATCACGTCTCAAAACCACGGGTTTGCTGTTGATAACAAAACATTGGGGTCAGACTGGGAACCTTTTTTTATCAACATTAATGATCAGACGAATGAGGGTATGAGGCACAAAAATAAACCCTTCTTCTCAACCCAGTTTCACCCTGAAGCATCAGGCGGACCTACGGATACTGATTATCTATTTGATGTGTTTATAGAGAATATTAGGAAATCAGAATAACCCCCCTGCCCCCCAATTGGGGAGTTCTGAATTGAATTGGATAGTTTAAAGCCCCCATTTGGGAGGGTTCTGTATTGGGCAGTATGGTTTAAAGCCCCCCATTTGGGGGGTTGGGGGGTGTCACATGATGCATCATTTTATCTGCAAGTTCGGCAGCTGTTTTATTTTTAAAACTTTTCATCCTGTTCTCAAATATTTCTGCTATCTCTTTGTTGCAGAGATTACCTATGCTCCCTTCATGAACATAATCCGATAATGACGTTTTTGAGAAAGTCGAATTTCTCACCATTTCAGACACTGCTTTATATGCATCTCTGAACGGGATACCCTGTTTAACCAATCTGTTCACCTCCTCTGTACTGAAAATTGAATTATATAAAGGATTCTCGGTAATGTTCTTTTTTATTTTAATGTTATTGAGCATTAATAGCATTATTTCAATACACTCCCTCAGCTCTCCGAAAGCATCAAATATCAGCTGTTTAAGAAGCTGAAGATCTCTATTATATCCCGAGGGCAGATTGGTTGTAAGTATAGCAATCTGATTTGGCAGGGTTTGCAAAACATTTGCCCTGGCCCGTATCAGTTCAAAAACATCGGGGTTTCTTTTCTGAGGCATAATACTGGAACCTGTAATGTATTCATCAGGGAAATCAATGAACCTGAATTCAGAAGTCATGTAAAGACAAACGTCCATTGAAAACCTGGAGAGTGTCTGTGCGACAGAGGCCAGAGCCGAAGTAATTGCCATTTCAATTTTTCCCCTGCTAAGACTTGCATAAGCCGAGTTATAAAGAAGGTCGTCAAACTCAAGTAGTTCAGATGTCAGTTTCCTGTTAATAGGCAAGGTGGTTCCATATCCGGCGGCAGTTCCCAACGGATTCTGATTATTCAGGGCTCTGGCTCCTGCCAGAAGAAGAACATCATCTGCAAGGCATTCAGCATATGCTCCAAACCACAAACCGAAAGAAGAGACCATTGCCGGCTGCATATGAGTGTAGCCAGGTACAAGGACCTCTTTATATTGTTCGCTTAACGATTGTAACCTGGTAAAAAGATTCCTGATCAGAACAGACAGCTTGTCGATCTCTTCCCTGGTATAAAGACGAATATCAACCAGAACCTGGTCATTTCTTGATCGCCCTGTGTGAATCTTTTTGCCGGTTGTGCCAAGAATCGACGACATCTCCTTTTCAATCTGAGAATGAATGTCCTCAACATCATTTTCAATCACGAGACTGCCTTCCTCATCCCATACAAATAAAGAATGAAGGGCTTTTAACAAGCCGTTTTTTTCATCTTCTGATACTAATCCGACATCCTCGAGCATTATAACGTGAGCCATTGAACCAATTATATCCCATTTTGTGAGAGCCAGATCGGTTTTTCTGTCTTTACCTGCAGTAAACTCTATAATTGCAGGTTCGGGATTAATCCCTTTTTCCCAGAGTTTCATATAGTTGTATTTTAAAATATTGAATTGCTTTTCCTTTGTGCCACTTAGTGACAGCCTTCGTGTTCCTTTGTGGTTAAATTTAACAATTCTTTACCACAAAGGTATACAAAGGTTACACTAAGGTTCAGGAATGGATTTTATACTATATTACTCATTTTTTCTGACTGGCTTCAATTATTGCACGGTGAGCCATCAGTCTAATAGCATTGATTCTTATAAATCCTTTACTGTCGGTCTGGTCAAATCCACCCTCGATATCCATACTTGACAACTTTTTATTATACAGAGAAGATGGCGATTCACGACCCTCTATGATTACATTACCTTTATAAAGGCACAGATGAACGCTACCATCAATAAGCTCCTGGCTTTTTTCAATAGCGGCCATGAGGAAATCCATTTCGGGGCTGAACCAGAAACCATTATAAATGATCTCAGCGAATTTTGGAGTAAGCATGTTTACGAGCCTCATTACCTCTCTGTCCATTGCTATTCCCTCGATGTCCTTGTGGGCTATATGTAAAACAGTAGCAGCGGGAGTCTCATAAACGCCTCTCGATTTAATACCCACAAATCTGTTTTCTACCATGTCGAGAAGCCCAATGCCGTTTTTACCTGCTATTTCATTCAGATAAATGTACATTTCATAGGAATCTTCCTTCACAGTTCCATCCTCTTTGTTGACGAGTTTCACAGGGATCCCGTTTTTGAAATGAATGACAATCCTGGTTTCTTTATCGGGGGCATCCTGTGGCATCACCATCTTCTCCAGCATGCTCTTATGCAGAGTATACATCGGGTCTTCCAGTATCCCGGCTTCATGACTGATATGCATAAGGTTATCATCCTCACTGTAAGGCTTATCAATACTTGCTTTCACGGGAATCTTTTTTTCAGAGGCATATTTTAGAAGATCGGTCCTTCCTTTAAAGGTCGCCAGGAACTCCTTATCTTTCCATGGTGAAATAACTTTAACACCTGGCATCAGGGCATAATAACATAATTCGAACCTCACCTGGTCATTGCCCTTACCTGTTGCGCCATGCGCCACTGCATTTGCTCCCTCAGCTTTTGCTACTTCGATCTGTTTCTTTGCAATAAGTGGTCTTGCAAGTGCTGTGCCAAGAAGGTATCTGTCTTCATATATTGCATTTGCCATTATGGCTTTAAGAACATAATTATCAATAAATTCCCTCTTCAGGTCAGCTATAATCACTTTTGATGCTCCAAGCAACAAGGCTTTTTCTCTGCATGCTTCAAAATCATCTGACTGACCAACGTCTGCAACAAAAGCAATGACATCATAATTTTTTTCGATTAACCATTTAAGTATCACCGAAGTATCCAAACCACCGCTATACGCGAGAATAACTTTTTCTTTCATTAGTTTATAATTTGAGTTGAATAAAAATTTATTGTTTCAATATTTTCCCTTTGTGTAACTTCGTGTTTCCCTTTGTGATCCTTATTGGTTAAATATTTTTTTTTACCACCAAAGGACACAAAGGATTCTCTAAGGATCACTAAGGTTTTGACTTTTGTCTTTTTACTTTTTACTTTTTACTTGTTCATGTATTCCCGGAAGAATAATTTCGAGGCACGTATGAACCTGCTGTATGGTGACTCCGTCTCTGGGGATTATCAGAATCGTATCATCACCTGCTATTGTGCCTGCTATCTCATATCTTCCTGTTCCGTCTATAAAAAATGCAGTATTGCTTGCATTTCCAGGGATAGTTTTCATTACCATAAGTCCCTTTGCTTCAACTATATCCTGGATAACAGGTACAATGTTAAGCTTAAGTGAAGATTTTTCTGAACGTCTGTTGTTTTCAGATAAAGAATACTTGTAACCACCCGCACCATCAGGTATACGTCCGACACCCAATTGCCTTAAATTGCGGGACAGTGTAGCCTGTGTACAGCTTATCCCTTTCCCTTTCAGCTTTCTGAGCAATTCTTCCTGAGTTGAAATGATTTCTTCAGAAATAATCTTCTCTATTATCAGAAGTCTTTTAGTTTTTTGCATATTTATGCATTATTTTTGCAAATATATGCATTTTTCCATAATTGCAAAGTCTAATTAAAAAATTATATTATTTTTGAACCTCAAATCCGGATGATGAAAGATGATGTAAAAAAGGTAATAATCCTGGGTTCAGGAGCATTGAAAATAGGCGAAGCAGGAGAGTTTGATTACTCCGGCTCCCAGGCTTTGAAAGCACTAAAAGAAGAAGATGTCAGTACAGTTCTTATAAATCCTAATATTGCAACAGTTCAGACATCTGAAGAACTGGCCGATAAAATTTATTTCCTCCCTGTTACTCCATATTTTGTTGAAAAGGTGATTGCCAGGGAGAAACCCGATGGTATCCTCTTATCCTTTGGAGGACAGACAGCTCTCAATTGTGGAACAGAACTTTACAAATCCGGCGTTTTTGAAAAATATAATGTCAGGGTTCTTGGAACACCTGTTACGGCCATTATGGATACCGAAGACCGGGAGCTTTTTGTCAAAAGACTTGATGAGATAGATATTAAGACACCTGACAGTATTGCCGTATCGGGAGTGAATGAAGCTATTGATGCAGCTACTATGCTGGGATACCCCATTATAATAAGAGCAGCATATACTCTCGGTGGTCAGGGAAGCGGTTTTGCTTCGAACTCTGAAGAACTAAGAACCCTCGCTTCAAAGGCATTTTCTTATTCAGACCAAATACTTGTAGAAGAATCTCTGAAAGGTTGGAAAGAGGTTGAATATGAGGTCGTAAGAGATAAATATGATAATTGCATCACTGTATGTAATATGGAGAATTTCGATCCTCTTGGAATACACACTGGAGAGAGTATTGTTGTCGCACCATCCCAGACTCTCACAAACAGTGAATATCATAAGCTCAGAGAGCTTTCCATAAGGATTATCAGGCATATTGGAATTGTCGGAGAATGTAATGTTCAGTATGCTCTGGCGCCCGATTCTGAAGATTACAGAGTTATCGAGGTAAATGCCCGTCTGTCGCGGTCAAGTGCGCTTGCCTCAAAAGCTACGGGTTATCCGCTGGCATTTATTGCTGCTAAACTCGGAATGGGCTACGGTCTTCATGAACTGAAAAACTCAGTCACAAAAAACACAACTGCCTGTTTCGAACCTGCTCTTGATTATATTGTATGCAAGATACCACGGTGGGACCTTAATAAATTCGAGGGGGTATCTCATCTGATCGGCAGCAGCATGAAGAGTGTCGGTGAAGTAATGGCAATAGGCAGAACATTCGAAGAGGTTATCCAGAAAGGATTAAGAATGATCGGTCAGGGGATGCACGGTTTTACCGGAAACCGGAATCTTGGCTTTGAGGATATTGAGAAAGAACTTTCCGAACCAACGGATATGAGGATCTTTTCAATTGCGGAAGCTCTTGAAATAGGGATGCCTGTTGAAAGGATTTACGAACTCACAAAAATTGATAAATGGTTTCTATTCAAGCTCAGGAATATAATAGATATTAAAAATGAGCTTTGTAAGTATCAATCTTTGGAATCTATACCTGCAGATATCCTTTCCCATTCCAAGATAAACGGATTCAGCGATTTCCAGATTGCCAGACATGTATTCAAATCGGGGCCTGATAAGATCAACGACGATCTTATGAAAGTAAGAAATTATCGTAAAACTTTAGGTATAGTCCCATATATCAAACAAATAGATACGCTCGCTGCAGAATATCCGGCTATAACAAATTATCTGTATCTTACATACAGTGGTTCCGAACATGATATAAAATGTGAAAACGATAAAAAATCAATCATTGTTCTTGGATCAGGAGCCTACAGGATCGGATCGAGTGTTGAATTCGACTGGTGTTCGGTAAATGCCATTAACACAATAAAAAAAGAGGGATTCCGGTCAATAATGATAAATTATAATCCCGAAACTGTCAGTACAGATTATGATATTTGCGACCGACTTTACTTCGATGAGCTGACTTTCGAAAGGGTTCTCGATATAATTGACCTCGAAAACCCGGGAGGCGTTATTGTGTCGGTTGGCGGTCAGATACCAAATAACCTGGCAATGAGGCTTTACAAAGAAAAGGTACCGGTACTAGGTACCTCGCCTGTATCAATAGACAGGGCTGAGAACCGGCATAAATTCTCCGCAATGCTCGATGTTCTGAAGGTTGACCAGCCTCGCTGGAAAGAATTATCAACAATAGATGATATTTTTGAATTTGTCGACCGTATAGGATTCCCGGTTCTAATCAGGCCATCTTATGTTTTGTCTGGAGCTGCAATGAATGTTGTCTCAAATAAAAATGAATTGTCACATTACCTTAAACTTGCAGCCCAGGTATCAAAACAATATCCGGTAGTTGTATCTGAGTTTATCGAGAATGCAAAAGAGATCGAGATCGATGCGGTAGCCCGCGATGGGGAAATGATCGCTTATGCCATCAGCGAACATGTTGAGTTTGCGGGTGTTCACTCAGGTGATGCAACAATGGTTTTCCCTGCCCAGAAAATATATTTTGAAACATCAAGGAGAATAAAACGTATCTCCCGTCAGATTTCAAAAGAGTTGAATATCTCAGGACCTTTTAATATCCAGTTTCTTGCAAAAGATAATGATATTAAGGTCATTGAATGTAACCTTCGTGCAAGCCGGAGTATGCCCTTTGTTTCCAAAGTTCTTAAAACCAATCTTATTGAACTTGCAACAAAAGTGATGCTGGGCCTGCCAACAGAGAAGCCCGGGAAAACAGTATTCGAACTAGATTATGTAGGAGTCAAAGCTCCCCAATTCAGCTTTTCGCGCCTTGCCAAAGCCGACCCTGTTCTTGGAGTTGACATGTCATCTACAGGTGAAGTAGGATGCATTGGAGAAGGTTTCTATGAAGCCATACTCAAAGCCATGTTTTCGGTCGGGTACAGGGTGCCAAAAAAGAGTATCCTTCTTTCCACAGGTCCGGCCCGGTCAAAAGTAGAACTTCTTAACAGCGCCAAAGCTCTTCGTGAAAAAGGTCATAAACTTTATGCAACAAGAGGAACCCAGCAATTCCTTAAAAATGCAGGTGTTGAAGCACATGTGGCATATTGGCCAGATGAGAATAAATCGCCAAACACTATTGACCTAATCAAATCACGCGAGGTTGATCTTGTTGTAAACATCCCGAAAGATCTCAGTGACAAAGAACTTAATAACGATTATACTATAAGAAGAAGTGCAGTGGATTATAATGTTCCACTTATTACAAATGCACGGCTTGCAAGTGCCTATATCCTGGCTTTCTGCAAGATGAGCATCGACGACCTGGCTATCAAAAGCTGGGACGAGTATAAGTAGGAACGGGAGAAAGGGTGAAGGGGAGACTGAGAGACGTAGAGGAGTTAAAACGAATAGATAAACTAAAAATTCAGACGAAAACCGCATACCGCAAACCGCAAACCAAACTTCTAAAGATTATTATGATAAATATCCGTAAAGCAACACCGGCAGATGCATCAGCAATAATTGATTTCCAGCAGAAAATGGCCTGGGAAACCGAACATATTACCCTGGTTCCTGAAATAATCGATAAAGGTGTTAAAGCTGTTTTCAATGACAGCTCCCATGGACAGTACTGGATGGCTGAAGAAAAAGGTAATATTGTGGCATCCCTTCTCATTACTTATGAATGGAGTGACTGGAGAAATTGTAATGTCTGGTGGTTCCAGTCTGTTTACGTCTTGCCGGAATTCAGAAGAACCGGTATCTTCAGGTTAATGTACATGCATATTAAAAATGAAGCGGATAAAGAAAGTGTTGCAGGGCTGCGTCTCTATGTGGAAACCAATAACTCCGTGGCACAGCATACTTATGAGGCTCTTGGAATGAAGAGCCTTCATTATAAAATGTTTGAATGGATGAAGGAATAAGCTATGTTCTGGCTGCCGGCTATACTGATTCTTCCTTATTTTATTATCCTTCTTAAATTATACAGAAGCCTTTTCAAAATTGAGACATTTAATGCTTCAACAGAACCGGTAACTTTTGTATCTGTGGTTGTTGCATGCAGTAATGAGCAGAAAAACCTCCCGGCTCTTTTAAACAGCTTTGCACATCAGAATTATCCGGAATACTTATTTGAGGTGATAATCGTTGATGATAATTCCGCAGATAAAACTTTTGAAATTGCTGAGGGATTTACCGGGAGCAGCAATATTCTTACATTATTTAATAGAGGGAAAGGGAAAAAGCATGCTCTGAGAACCGGCATAACTGCTGCCAAGGGCAACCTGGTTGTCACAACCGATGCCGATTGCAGTATGGGAGAGAACTGGATCAGAATAATTGCAGCATTTTATGAACTGAACAGACCTGATATGATCATTTGTCCGGTTCGGTTAGAATCAATACCTGGGTTTTTAGGAAATTTTCAGGAACTGGAGTTTTTGAGTCTGCAAGGAATTACAGCTGCTTCTGCGATCTCGGGGGAGGCGACAATGTGTAATGGTGCAAATCTTGCATTTACAAGGGAAACATATCTTGGTCATTCTGATAATCTGCATGATGAAATAAACTCAGGTGATGATATTTTCTTGTTGCATAGTATGAAAAAAGGGAAAGGTGCAAAAATATTATGGATGGAATCTCCTGATGCCCTGGTAACTACAAAATCAACATCAACTTACAGGTCGTTTCTGAAACAGAGAAGCAGGTGGATTTCAAAAGGTAAAATCTATAAAGACAGATATACAATCGTTCTTGGGATTGTAACATTTGTCGCGGTTGTTTTACAGGTTTCGTATTTTATCGCCTGGCTGATTTATCCGGACCTAATCTGGGTATTTCTGTCAGTTTTAATTTTAAAATCAATTCCTGATTTCTTAATCCTGTTAAATACATCGCAGCGATACGGCAAAAGAGACCACATGAAATGGTTTCTTCCGTCTCAGTTAATATACCCGTTTTATGTTTTGTCTGTATTATTTTATTCCCTGATATCCAAGGAAAAAAGTTTGCGGATTTCGGATTGATGATTAGCTGCGCCGGGCACGTCTGCAGCCCGGTTGTTGATTGAAAAAAAATCCAGAATTATATTATCAGTTCCCCATCTCCGAAAGAAATTTAATCCTCACAAGCCTGATTTCTTCTTCTTCGAACTCGCTACCAAGTTCTTTAATAGCATCTTCAAGAGAATCGGATTCAGCTTCTTCCCTGAAATATGAATAGATATCGTGCTGCCTCTCCTCATCGATCATCATATCGACATAGTAATCGAGGTTTAAACGGGTTCCGGAATTTACTATTGCTTCAATTTCTGATACAAGTTCCGACATCTCCAGTCCCTTCGCTTCAGCAATATCTTCAAGAGGCCTTTTCATATCAATACTCTGAATAATATAGACTTTAATGCCCGATTTATTGACAACCGATTTGACCACCATATCCAGGGGTCTGATGATCTCTTTCTCCTCAACATATTTTTTGATAATCTCTATGAATTCTTCTCCATAGCGCTGAGCCTTACCAGCTCCGACACCTGATATATTCTGCAGTTCATCAATTGTTATGGGGTACTGAATAGCCATATCCTCAAGCGAAGGATCCTGAAAAATGACAAATGGGGGTACATCTTTCTGTTTCGACAGCTTTTTACGCAAATCTTTTAGGATACTGAATAGTTCTTCATCAACTGCTGCGGTTCTTGCACCAAAGGCATTTTCCTCATCAGTAGTATCAGCATAATCGTGATCCTCGGCAAGCATGAATGAAGTTGGATTTTCAAGGAACCCCATACCTTTTTCTGTCAGCTTCAGAAGACCATAATTCTCAATATCCTTGGTAAGGAATTTGGCAATTAGAGCCTGTCTGATAACCATATTCCAGAATTTCTCATCTTTATCTTCCCCTATACCGAAAAACTCAAGCTTATGATGTTTATAGGATTTTATTGCCGAGGTAACTTTCCCTGAAAGAATATTTGCAATATGATCTGCTTTAAACTTCTCTTTAACTGCCAGGATAGTCTCCAGAACACTTATAACTGCCTCATTGCCTTCAAATTGCGATTTGGGATGCAGACAGTTATCGCAGGCTTCACAATTTTCTTTCAGATATTCCTCTCCAAAATAATGTAGCAGGAGCTTTCTTCTGCAGACAGAGGACTCAGCATACGAAACTGTTTCCAGAAGCAGCTGTTTCCCTATTTCCTGCTCAGCAATCGGTTTCCCCTGCATGAATTTCTCAAGTTTCAGAATATCATTATAGCTGTAATAAGCGATACAGTTCCCCTCACCACCATCACGTCCTGCCCGGCCGGTCTCCTGGTAATACCCTTCGAGGCTTTTAGGGATATCATAATGAATTACAAACCTTACATCCGGCTTATCAATCCCCATCCCGAAAGCGATAGTTGCTACAATAATATCCACCTCCTCCATAAGAAAATTGTCCTGGTTCATCGTACGGGTAGCCGAGTCCATGCCGGCATGGTATGGGAGTGCCTTAATTCCATTTACTTTGAGGACTTCAGCCATCTCCTCAACTTTCTTACGGCTCAGACAATATATTATTCCTGACTTCCCGGTATTGTTCTTAATATATTTAATGATCTCCTTTGTAACATCCTGTTTGGACTTTACTTCATAATAAAGATTTGGCCTGTTAAAGGAGGATTTAAATACATCTGCATCAAGAATACTTAGGTTTTTCAGTATGTCATGCTGAACTTTTGGTGTGGCAGTTGCTGTCAGGGCTATAATAGGCGATCTTCCAATCATGTCTATTATAGGTCTGATCCTTCTGTACTCAGGTCTGAAGTCATGGCCCCATTCTGAAATGCAATGAGCTTCGTCAATAGCATAAAAGGAAATATCTACATTCTTGAGGAATTCAATATTCTCCTCTTTTGTAAGAGATTCCGGAGCAACATAGAGGAGTTTTGCTTTCCCTGACAGAACATCTTTTTTGACCCTTGCAATCTCAGTTTTGGTGAGCGATGAATTCAGGAAGTGGGCGACATCATCGTCAGTGCTGAAGTTTCTCATCGCGTCAACCTGGTTCTTCATAAGTGCGATCAAAGGAGAAATTACAATGGCTATTCCCTTCTTCATAACTGCTGGCAACTGATAGCACAAAGATTTACCTCCTCCTGTAGGCATAAGAACGAAAGTATCCCGTCCTGACAGGACATTCCTTATAATAGCCTCCTGATTACCTTTGAAAGTATCAAATCCAAAGTACTTTTTTAAGTAGTCATGTATAGTAGAATCATTCAACATAGTCTTCTAAAAACGATAATATCAGTAAACTATAAAGAACTTTGTTTTACAGTTTATATAAAGTTACTAAAAATCTTAATCAAATAATATTTTTAAAAATTAATTAACAAAAATGATATTGGGTTAAATGACAAGTAATACACTGAAAGAATAATATTGTTTTGCAAAAGAAGATTTATCATCTTTACAGGCTGAATTTTAATCCAATCTAATATAGGTTTCAATGGCAATATTTGGGAAAAAAGGGAAGGATGGAGAGAAAGAGATGTCATTCCTTCAACATCTCGAGGAATTAAGATGGCACATTATCCGTTCCATTTTAGCTATAGTGTTCTTTATGATTATAGCTTTTATATTTAAAAATGTTCTTTTCAATACGATTATTCTTGGCCCCAAGAGTCCCAACTTTATTACTAACAGGTTACTCTGTGAGCTCGGGGGATATCTTAATACGCCAGCCTTATGTATTAACACCAAACCATTAAATCTTATCAGTATAAAAATGTCGGGACAGATTACAACTCATATAACAGCTGCAATGGTTGCCGGACTGATACTTGCATTTCCTATTATACTCTGGGAGTTCTGGCAATTTTTTAAGCCGGCGTTAAAGCCTAATGAAGCAAGATATGCAAAAGGCGCTGTGCTGGCAGCTTCCGGGCTATTCTTTATAGGTGTGCTTTTCGGATATTTTATGCTTGCTCCTCTGTCGATACATTTTCTGAGCTCGTATGAAATTGATCCCGCTGTTGTAAATCAGATCAATGTCAGGTCATATATTGGTACCTTAACGTCAATATGCCTGGCCACCGGCCTGGTTTTCGAGTTGCCAATAGTAGCTTTCTTCCTCACAAAAATAGGTATCCTTTCGCCCAAATTTATGAGAACATACCGGAAGCATGCTATCGTGGTCATATTTATTATTGCAGCAATTATCACTCCGCCTGATGTCTTCTCACAAACGCTTGTCGCAATTCCTCTTCTTATTCTTTATGAAGTAAGCATCTTTATTTCGGCAAAAGTCATGAGGCAAAAAGATAAAGATCGAAAAGAATTCTTTGGTGAGGGTGAAAAAGCCGAACCTGCAACTTCATAGTGTTTTATATGAAACTGTATACTGAAAATCTTATCAAAAAATATCGCAGCAGGACTGTTGTTGACCATGTTTCTGTTGAGGTTGAACAGGGTGAAATAGTTGGATTGCTTGGGCCTAACGGCGCAGGTAAGACAACAACCTTTTACATGATTGTCGGATTAATAAGACCCAGAGAGGGAAAAATATTCCTGGATGATGAAGAGATAACCACTCTTCCAGTATATAAACGTGCCAGAAAAGGTATCGGTTATCTTGCACAGGAACCTTCTGTTTTCAGAAACATGTCAGTTGAAGATAACATCCGCGCAGTTCTTGAAATGTCAGGCTTCCCTAAACAGGAGCAGGAAGAAAGACTGGAGACTCTTCTGGGCGAATTCGGATTGAACAAAATAAGGTCAAGTAAAGGGATCCAGCTTTCAGGAGGAGAAAGAAGGCGTACTGAAATTGCCCGGGCTCTTGCCCTTAAACCGAAATTCATCTTGCTCGACGAACCGTTTGCCGGCGTTGATCCGATTGCTGTAGAAGATATTCAGGAGATTGTATCAAAACTTAGGGAAAAAAACATAGGTATTCTTATTACCGATCATAATGTTCACGAGACCCTTTCAATCACCGATCGCGCTTATCTTCTTTTCGAGGGTCGCATCCTTAAATCAGGCACATCAGCGCAATTGGCAGATGATGAGCATGTAAGAAAAGTATATCTTGGGAAGAACTTTGAACTGCGCAGGTAGCTTAATCAATTTGTTTTCATAATAAATTATTATATTTTTGCGGAGAATTTTACCGCGGATGTGTCGTAATTGGTAGCCGAGCAAGACTTAGGATCTTGTGTCTTCG
>OCZT010003817.1_pt1 | contig 15357 bp, 13 predicted proteins | sample 1539031 | NCBI WGS metagenome assembly OCZT01 (sample SAMEA3539308, study PRJEB22396) | soil metagenome | biome: tundra; feature: field; material: soil | place: USA | collected 2010-05 | depth 0.15 m | reverse complement strand
GAACCAGCGGAAATATGCGGGATGTTGGACGTGCTGCAAGTCGTGAAACACGGTTACGCAGGCGCATGGAGCGAGCACCGGCGAAGTGAATCCGGGATTAAAAAGGACGTCGAGCCGCGCCGCTTCGAGCGCTAGAACGCTCTGCTCCCACAGGATTCTGGCCGGGCGGAAACTCGCGCGCACCGCCTGCGGCCTGGCATGAAAATTCGCCTGGAGCGGAACAAGATCGGATGTTTCGCGATTGGTGAAGACGAAATACTCGTTTTCGCGATCAATCGAGGCGAGCGCGGCCAGCAGCCGGCGAAGGTAGATTTCGGTGCCTCCGACGCCGCCGGGAATCAGGTACAGCGCGTTGATCCCGATGCGCGCCATTCTACCTGCCTATGCGCCCCAGCGCTTCGCGCGCCGGACGGTTCGATGGATCGAGCTGCAGCGCGCGTTGATACTCCTTGGCCGCCGCGGCGTTGTTTCCCTGCATCTCATAAACGCCGCCGCGATTGACGAAGATCTGCGGGATGCCTGGATCGATCGCCTCGGCCAGGGCAAGTTCCTTCAGCGCTTCGTCGAACTTCTTCTGCTTTCCGTCGACCGCGCTCAGCCCGACGTAAGCCTCGGCCGAAGATGGATAGAGCCCGATCGCGCGGTTGAACTCTGTGGCCGCGTCGTCTTCCCTGTTGACGCAGTCGAGCGCGTTGGCCCAATCGACCAGCAGACGGTAGTCGGGCGTGTCCAGACGCGACGCAACTTCGAAATTTCCGACCGCGGCAGCACAATCGCCGGCTTGATACTGCGTGAAGGCGAGGTGAAAGCGAGGACGCATCTTCGCCGGCGATTTGGCAACAGTGTCCTGCCACAGAGAGAGAGGGCTGGACCACACATCGCTGCGCTGATAGGTGAGCACGGTGCACGCCAGAATTGCCGCCGCGGAAATTCCCACGGCTTGAGAGAACTGGAGGCGGCGCAACAGTTCGAGGGCGATCAGAATCAGGCCGAGGAACGGCAAATAGACGCGCCGCTCGGCCAGAACGTCGCGAATCGGGATTACGGAGGCGGTAGGCGCGATCAGGAGAAGAAAAACGAACACGCCGAAGGACGCCAGAGGCCAGCGCTTTCGATAAATCCACGCAGCCGCGGTAACCGCCAGCAGTGCGATCAGACCGAAGATCGCGCCGTGATCCATGATCCCCGCGGAGATGGGAATATCGGGGTCGACATTCTGCCCGAACGGCAGGAAGAACATGCGGACATAGATCCAGACCACGCGGCACTGCGTAAAGAAATAGGACGCGGGCGAGAGGTCCGTCATGTGGAATCCAGCGGTGTTGGCCGCCAGCAGCACCTTCCACACGACGACCGCTCCGGCCGCGCAGACCAACGCGAGCAGGCCGTAGAGGACGCCGTTCTTCCGCAATCCTCCGCGATGCCAGAAGAAGTCCGTCAGCACGATCAGCGCCGGGAGCGTGAGCGTGTGCTCCTTGGTCGCGGCCGCCGCGCCGAATAAGGCAACCACCGCGATGGCGCGAGCGAGCGACATCGAATCGCGATTCGAGTAAATGAAAACCGCGAACGCCGCGTAATAGAACAGCACGCTCAGCACTTCGGAGCGGCTGGCGACGTAGGCCACCGATTCGGTTTGCAACGGATGCAGAAGGAACAGCGCGCCGGAAAATACCGCCAGCGCGGTCCTCATGTGTCCGGCGACCTCCGCCCACTCAAGCAGGCGCGCGGCGATGAGCATCGCCACGATCGACAGAACGAAATGCAGCAGGACGTTCGTGGTGTGGTAAACGTGCGGGTCGCTCGCGCCCATCTGATAGTCTACCCAGTAGCTGAACATCAGAAGAGGGCGCTGGAGGCCTACCCAGTTGCCCAGCGTCTGGACGGGCGCATTCACGTCGGCATACGGCAGATAAAGATCGTCGAGCACGAAAGGGCCGCGCAGCGCCGGTCCATAGGCTTCAAAAACCAGAAACAGAGCGCCCAGGAAGATCGCCCAATACCACCACGGGATCGACCACCAGCGCGCGGGCGCGGCCTGGACGACGGGCTTAGCTTCGCTGCGTTTTTGCTTCTTCATGAGACTCAAGGCGGAACTCGAGGATCGCCAGGCGCTGCGCGAGCGCAATATTGGAATCTTTGAGACGGGAGATCATCATCGACAATCGATACAGCACCAGCAGGAACAGCGCGCCCGTGACGACCAGGAGCGCCAGCGGCGCGGCATCTATACCCATCGCCCCTCCGATGCGATCGAGCAGCCCGCGCCATCGCGACAGCACCAGCAGCACCAGGGCCGCGGCCAGCCAGCTCACCGAATATTCCACCCGAATGTGCGCGCGGCGCACCGAAAGCAGCACCAGGCCGATCAACAGCACGCTGAATCCGGTCATCACGTTCAGGAGACGATCCATACTACTTCCTTCTTCCTTCAAATTTCAGCACGTTCACAAAGACGCCGAGCAGTACGTGCACCATGTAGTAAAGCGATTTGAGAGGCGTGATGGTGGTGCGTCCGGTGCGGCGGGGGCGCATGCGGCACGGCACCTCGACAAACCGGAATCGTTTCCGCTGCAGGACCACCAGAGCCTCGATTTCCGGATATTCCAGCGGGAAACTCGCGCTGAACACCGAGAGCGCGCGGCGGTTGACGCCGACGAACCCTGAAGTAGGGTCGCGCACGGGACGGCCCAGAATCGGCCTCAGCACGGCGCGAAAAAAAACGATGCCGACGGCGCGAAGGATGCCTGTATGCTCGCCCGAGCCGTCGACGAAGCGCGAGCCGATCGCCATCTCGCAGCCTTCGCGCTCCAATGCCTCAAGAATTTTGGGGATGTCCCGCGGGTCGTGCTGACCGTCGCCGTCAACACGGATCACGTAGTCGAAGCCGAGCTCGAAGGCGAGTTTATATCCAGCCTGCACCGCGCCGCCGAGGCCGAGATGATGCGGCAGAGGCAGAACTCTTGCGCCCGCGGCGCGCGCGGTGGGCACGGTCGCGTCGGTAGAGCAGTCGTCGACCACCAGCACAGGCACCCCGGGCATCGCGGCGTGCACTTCGGTCACGACGCCGCCCACGGCGCCTTGCTCGTTATAGGCCGGGATGAGGATCAGCAGCTTGCTCACAGTTCTGCCACTTTCCGAACCGGGATCGAATGCGCGCCCAGCAATGCGCGAAATTCCTTGGAACTCAGGCGGCGCGTTTTCAGGATGCGGCGCCGTTCGCGGAACAGATACGGCAGCCGGACCGCTGCCGACGCGTGCGCGCGCAAAACGAGAAACGGCAGAAGCCACGGCGTGTGGCCCGACTCGCGAAATTCCGAGGCCTTGCCGGTGCGCGTCACCATGAACAGAAGGTGCCAGCAGTATCGCGCGAACGCGTAAAATTTGACCAGCAGCAGCATCGAAAATGGAAAATTCTTGATCGCCGTGTAGAGACGGTTCCGTTCGACATAATACGCCTTGAGCGCCGAGGCGCGGCCGGCAGACTTCGAGTAGGCGTGGTCGACCACCGCGCCGGCCACATAAGCGCCCTCCCACCCGGCCCAGCGCGCGCGCAGGCCCAGGTCGGTGTCTTCGCAATAGAGGAAAAACCGCTCGTCGAACAGCCCGATCTCGTCGAGCATTTTCCGCCGGTACAGCGCCGCCGATCCGGTGGGAAACAGCGTGTCGCTGTCCGCCGCGAAGTTCGCTGGCGGCTCGCCGTGGCCTCTCTGCTTGCTCGATCCGTCGCGCGCAATCAGCATCCCGGCGGAATCCAACTTGCCGGTATCGCTCATGCGGACCTGCGAAGCGAACATACCCGCTTTCGGACGGGCCTCGGCCGCCTTCACCAGCGCCGCCAGCCATCCGGGATGCGGAATCGCGTCGTCATTCAGCACGGCGATGTACGGAGCTTCGGAGTCGCGAATCGCCTGGTTGATGGCCGCGCCAAATCCGACGTTGCGATCGTTCACGAGAATCCTCACCCGCGCACCGCTCGCGCGAGCGCGGCCCGACCCGCTGTTATCCACCACCACGACATCGAAGCGGTCGAATGTTTGGGATTCGAGTGAGCGCAAACAGTCCGCCAGAGCGTCGTCGGCGGCCAGCGTCGGCACGACAACGGTTACCAAAGGAGACGGCAAGATTCGATTCTAACCTTTCAGCCCGAACAGATTCACTACGTGGGCAGTCCAACTCCCCGAGAGTACGGAACCACCATGCGTCAGCATGCGGACAGGCGCAACCAGGCCGGTCGTAGCAATGACCACTAGGAGTCCTGCAGAATCACAAGACGGTTCGTCTCGCCCCGATCTTCGGCGTACCCATCGAGGTCTAGAAAACGTGGATCGAGCAAGCGGCTGGTCTCGACGTTGCCCATTGCAGATAGCAGCGTCTCCCGCAGATGAGGATGCTCCGCTTCGAGGCCTCCCAGCAGATCGCGCAAAGACCGCCGCACCGTTCCCGTACGCTGCGAACAACCGCAAGGGATCACCGGCGCGCCCATTTGTTCCGCGTACTTCGCCGTCAGGTCCTCATGAACGAACACCAGCGGGCGGATCATGCGGAAATCTCTTTCACGCGACCACGTGATCGCCGGCAGAGCGCTGATGCGTCCGTTGAATAGCGCATTGCGCAGGAACGATTCGCAAATATCGTCCGCCGTGTGGCCGAACGCGATGACGTTCGCGCCCAGGCCGCGCGCGATTTCGAAAACCGCGCGCCGACGGTAACGGCTGCACAGGTCGCATCCGTGGTCGGGCTGTTCTTCGAGCAATCGAAAGGACGGATTATCGCGATGGTAGCTCCAGTCGATGCCGCGCGATTTCAAATATTTCGCCATCGGCTCGAAAGGCCGCAGGAATTTTCCCTGCTCGACTGTGAACGCGCAGACCGTGAAATCCACCGGGGCGCGCTTCTGCAATAGCAGCAGCGCGTCCAGCATGGTGAGCGAATCCTTGCCGCCCGACAAGGCCACGGCCACACGATCGCCGTCGCGGATCATCTTGAATTTCGCGACAGCCTCGCCGACCTTGCGAAGCAGAAGTTTTTCCAGCTCCATCGACTCTACGTTAGCAGCCGGAGCTGGCCATGTGGGAACCAGCCGCTTTCCGGATCGCCGATAAAGGCTCAGCGCTTTCGCAGCCGCACCAGCGCTAACGCCGCGATTCCCAGCCCTCCGAGGAGGAGGCTCGAAGGCTCGGGCGAGCTAACAATGGACACGTTAGTCAGGTACTGTTCCGGTGTAGTACCGATGACACTTAAGTATGGCCGGGTTATCAGAATCTGGAGCTGGTAAACACCGGGAGTCGCCACGCTAAACGTCCCTCCCAACGTACTCAGCTCAATAGTGTTAGCGCCGGCAAAAAAGCCGAGATCGGTGGTCCCTTCAGTCACTCCGTTGATCAGAACAGAAAACACGCCGAGTTCCGAGTTTGAGCCGAGTGGCGAGTTCTGTGCGGCGATGTTGGCGAAAAAGTTATACTCCCCTGCGGCCAGGGTCACGAGTTGAATCAACCCGCCGCCCGCCTGGCCTCCTGTGTAGCTGACTTCACCAACGTTAAACTGAGCCGAGTTGGTCGCCCCCGCGCCGGTGGTGTTAAAAGAGACCACGTCTGGGAGGCCAGATCCATTCGAGCCATTCGCCGTTGTGTAAACAGTCCACCCGGTCAAGTCCCCGGTTCCAAAATCACCGTTGAAAACAATACTGCCAAACGCGCTGACAGAGAGCGCAAGCGCCAAAATACCGACCTTCATTTCGGTTTTCTCCTGGCCCCGAACTGTTGTCCGAGGTTGGGGATTAACTTACCACACTTCGGCGAGAGTAATCAAGTAAAAACTATTTTGTCAGGAATCCGGACTCGCCCGGCTTGCCGGCATCGTAAATCTGGTATTGCGACTGCCCGAACCCTCCGCCGCGCGTCAGCAGAACGGTGCCCAGCGGGCTGTTCCCCGCCGCGATCAGCACCATCCGCTTCTTGTTCAGCGGATTCGTCGCCGCCAGCACCAGCGCGTCATTTTCCGACGAATGATCCTTGCCCGCAAGCTGAAAAACCTCGCCGTCATAGTCGAGCGAGAGAGGCTTCGCCCACGCCGCCAGCGCCGAGTTCGTCTCCGGACGGCCGATGAACAGGACATCGTGGTCGGCCAGATCGCGCTCGGTCGCCTCGAAGTCCTTGTAGACGCGAACCGCGCTTTCGAACTGATCGAGGAACTGCTTCTGCCACTGTTCCGCGGCGTAGCGATTCGCTCCGGCTTCGATCTGCGTGCCGTAGACGATGATCGTGGAGCCGAGCTTCCGCCGCAGATCGCCGGCGCTATAGAGAGGTCCATCGGCGTGATCGGGCAATCCCGTTTCGTTCAGCCATTTCGTGAAGAGAGCCTGCTGTCCTGCGCCGGCGGCGGCTACGAAATCAGACGCATGCACGGTCTTCGTTGTATTCTTGTCGAAGAAATCCTTCATCAGCGCGTAAAACGCATCGTCGCCCATCGCACGGCGCAGCGCGTCGAGCAGCAGAACGCCCTTCGCTTCCGCCAGCGTGTGCCAGTTCGAGGACATCGTCGATTGCGTCAGCTTCAACAGCGGCTGCTCCCCGTCGAGCGCCGCAGCTCGGTACTGTGTGCGGAAGGCTTCGAGCTGTTTCTCGGCGTCTTTGCTACCCGCCACTGAGTGATACCCGCTCGCACCCGCCGTCAGCCAGACATCGGAATCCGAAGCAGGCAGAATCCAGCCCTTCCAAAGCTTTTCATTCGCCGCAGTCGAATCTCCACCGCGACCGCGACGCCCTCCGCGACCACCACCGCTGCCTTCGTTTGCGGTCTGCGCGGTGATCGCCGAAGCCTTCGGCGCGCCGTCGAGCAGCATCTTAATCGCATCCGCCGGATGCCCCTGGAACAATCGATATCCCGACGAATACAGGCCATCGTTGCCCGCGAAGGAATCCTTCTGCATGGCCGAAGGCACCCACTCGCGCTGATTCGGCTTGCCGAACAGAGCCCAGGTCATCATGCGCTTCGCCATGTCGGACGTCGCGATCTTCGCGTCCATCGTAGTCGAGCTCACCAGCGGCGCGGTGCGGAACGCCAGCGCCGCGAATCCTTCATCCATCTTGCCCTTGTACTGGCGATACATCTCCTGCCACTTAATGTCGCGCGGCGCGGGCACGAACGGAATGTCCTCGGGCGCGCCGTGCGGATCGGGCACATATTCCAGGCGCACATTCAGGTCTTTCGCATTGTTGCAGCCCCAATAAAATCCCTCGGTGCCGCCGAACCATTCGTTCTTGGCACTACTGTAGAGCTTGGTGCGATACGTGCCCAGTTCCAGCATCGCGATCTCGTTCGTTCGCGCATCGCCGACGATCCATTCGTTCGTGTACAATCCGTTATTCTTGGTCGACAACAGTTCCACGACCTTCGCGACGCTGTCGCCGTATTGAATCGCCCGCCGCGCCCGGTACGCCACCGGAGTCCCTTCCATATTGAACGGACTCTGCCGGATGGTCGTCTCGGTCAGCACCACGCCGACGTCGTTCTGATACCAGTCCGTGCCGCTCTGAATGCCTCCGGGATAGCTCTGCATCAGCATGCGATGGCCTTCGGTGGGCACGATATCCAGCATGATGTTGGTCTGCTCGGCCAGCGTCAACGGCCACATGGTCACGTGCGCGATCACCATTTTTCCATCGCGCGTGGCTTTGCCCGTGGCGGCGAATGCGCTGCATCGCGCCGTGACCGGAACGTCGGTCTTCGACGCGTCGTAACGAGGCTTCATCAGGTTCAGACCTTCCAGGCCGCTCGGCGTCATCGGCATGGCCGACCGCAGTTCGCCCAGTTCGGTGATGGTATTCAGCGTCACCACGTCCACCAGGTCGATGGTCCGTCCGTTGACCTTCGCACCGGCCGCCGCCGCGCCCTCGGCGATGCCTTTCATCTCAGTCAAAATTTCTTTATCGAAGCCGCGCAGGAACAGCGCGTTCGCCACCGTGCGCCCGTTATTCCAAGCCGTCGCCTTCGATTTTGCGTCCAGCTGCGAAGCGCAGCGGTCGATGTACTGCTCGATTTCGCGCGCCAGCAGATATCCGTGCTGATAGCCGCGCTCATACGGCGAGCCCTCTATGTGGACGTACAACCAGCCGCCGCGCGGATACCGATAAGCCGGCCCGAATGTCCGCAGAGTGGCCTTTTGCGGCAATACTCCCGACTGCGCGACCTCCTCAATAGAAATTCCTTCGAACCAGGCTTTCCCCGAAAATGCGCCGCCGCCCGCGACGTTCAGCACCACCTGATCGTCAGCCCTCGTCGCTGTGAAGCGAAGATTCACCCGCGTCCAGCCCCTGCTTCCTCCCAGCGATTCCGAGTGCACATCAAACGGCATCGACGCCATGCTCAACGAAGCGCCGGTCGCGATCGGCGATCGGTCCGTATCCCGCACATCGAGTTTCTCGGTCCGCATCCAGCCCGAAAGCTCATAGCTCTTGCCCACCGTCAGCGTCACCGGCGTCGAAAGCACATATGCGTCGGAGACACCGTTCGGCTCCACGCGAAGCGAAGAGTGCCCTTCGCGCTGCACTTGATTATCCGCCGCTGCGATGCCGCGCTGGGCGTCCCAGTGCTTTGCATTCGCATCAAGCGACGCCTGGTAAAGAGGTGCGGCTAACAGAGCCGAAACGGAGAGCAGGGCAAGGGCAAGCTTTCGCATGACTTATTGTAATGTCAAATCGCCTGAGCCCGCGACAGCCAAGTTCCCCAGTCGCCCTCGTTACTCCCCTTGGAACCCCGACAGTTATGGAGGGGACAGCCCGCTGGTACCTCTGGAACGAATGGATAAACCATAAGCCCTATGGATTTCACCGGTTCTGGAATTTGCATGGATTCTCCGGATCCAGATGGACTCCACCTTCGGCAATACGTCGCCCGGAAGCGCCAGCGCTTCGAAGACGGCGCAGTTGCTCAGCGGAGGCCCGGCAATCACCTCCACTGTCAATGACGGCGGCGTATCGAACGCGCTGGGGACCTACTCCGGCACCGTAATGCCGGTCAGCGGCGTGGGAACGTTCCTCATCACCGCCACGCCCGAAATCGGTTCGCTGGCGATGATCGGCTCTGGCCTCGTGTTTCTCAGCATGGTGGCCAGTTCGAATCGCAAAAGAAGGAAAGGCTGACAATGAAAAGGCCGGGCCCCCATCTCGGAAGGCCCGGCCATTTTTCTACTTCTGAAATCTTCTTACGCGCACCCAACAGGTTCAGGCAACCTGCCGCGTCCTATGTCGACCCAGAATCTCGTTCATCTGGTCCTTTAAACGCAGCTTTACCTTTTTCAAGCGATGCTCCTCCACCTGTTCCTCAACGGTCAGGTGTTCCTTCGCCTCCAGCGCCTCCAGTTCCTTGTGGTACTGGCTGTGCCGGGTGGCGAGTGCGCGGAACTCCTCGCTTGTCGCCATCAGGTGCGCCTTCAATTCGTCTTGATTGGTCTCCATCAACGGCTCTCCTTTGTAAGGGAAATGCCACGCCGAGTCTGTTTGGTTGGAATGGTTCGGGCTCGGTGGGTAGTTTTTCATTCGATCTACACGGACACAGCCGGTCACCGACGGCCAACTATGCAACATGACGATATCATGAAAAAAGCCTCATGACAATAGCCGCTTCCGGCTGTTCCCCATAAGCCTCGTGGTAGTAGTTTTCCCGACGTCCCGTAGGTAGAAACCCTAATGTTTTGTAAAGATTAGTGGCTGCCGCATTCGATTCACGGACTTCCAGGAACCACACTATCCCCCGAGCCTCTGTGAGCACTGTTTCCATCAGGATGCGGCCAATCCCGGCCCGGCGCGACGACCGTTCCACCGCGATATTCAGAATCTCCCGCTCGTCCAGGGCCGTAGCGCGCGCCACTAGGAATCCCACCACGCGCCCCCCCAAAACCGCTACCCGGCAATCGTGATCCAGGTAGCTTTCCGGCGTCCACTGCGACGCCTCCGGCGACGAATTTTGGATCTCCGAGATCGCCGGCAGATCGTCGTGCGTAGCCGCACGAATCTCGACCGCGTTCCCCGCCAGTTCCCGAATGAGAGCTCTCTGCCGCAAACCGATCGACCGCCAGTCGAACCGCTTTTCGACATGACTCCGTCCCGCCGCGGCGATCTTGGCGCGAAGCGGAAAATCTTCCAGCAACTTTGCGATTCCTGCCGCGAATTCCGCCGCCGTATCCGCAATCCAGATTTCGACTCCGTGCTCCGCTCCCAGCCCCGCGCATCCCGACGAAGTTGAGATCACCGCCCGCTCCATCGCCATCGCCTCCAGCACCTTCACGTTGGTTCCCGCCGATTCCAGCGTCGGCACCACGACGACATTCGCCTCGCGATACAGCGGCCGCACATCGGCCACAAATTCGAGAATCCGGAAGTTCTCAGCGGGCCGCAGTTTGCCGGTGTAATGGGTCCAATGCAGCCACGCGTCTGGACCCGCGACCACCGTCAATTCCACGTCCGGAGCCAGCGGCAAAATCTCTTCGGTCAAATACCGAAACGCCACAATGTTCGGAAAATGTCTAAACGATCCGATAAACAGCAACTTCCGTCCCGCCGTTTCCGGCTGCGGCGCGAATCGCGCCAGATCCACTCCGTTCTCGATCGCTGTTCCCACACCAAGCAGCGTGCGATCCTTCTCCGACATCACCACGACGCTCGAAAATCCCTTCACTGCCCGCATTTCGAAGCGATGCCAGCGCCACCAGTCCCACCAGGCGCTGAATGTCCTGCGGCGCGCCCGGATCTGCGCGTACAAATCGAACGTCACATCGTGCTCCACCAAAACGTCGCCACCATAAGACGCCAGATACGTATACTCCACCTGCGCGATGTCGGCCTCCCGCGCGCGCCACAGCGCAAGCATCGCAGGCGATTTATATTCGCAAACTTCCGGCGGCGCGATCGTCGACCACCGTGGCTCGCGATACCGCGGCTTCTCCACCAGGTACACACGGGAGCAAAATTCCAGCAACGGGTCCGGTTCCGTCACCGCGCCTTCCGTAAACGCATACAGGATCACGTCGAATTCCCGAGCCGTCTCGCGCAGCAGGTTGAACATCCGCACCGCGCCGCCGTGCGATAGAGGATATGGGAAATAAGGCGTCAACACCGCGATGCTCTTGCGCCCCGCCCGTCGCGCGCGCCCTTCGATTACGCGATGTTCCTCCGGCCGCACCGTCTCACCGCTGAATGGCCGCAAGAAAATCCGGTCGAGAGGCACGCCTCTTAAAAACAACCACGACGCAATCGAGAGCCTCAAATGATGCCGTTCCAGTCTCGTGTTATACGCCAGAATCTTGGTCGGCGCCAGCAGCCACGCCGCGCCGCGAACCGGCATCAGCGCAGGCATCAGCCCGATGCGATATTTCCGGAACCGCGCCCGCAGCGTCCCGTACGATTCGTCGGCCCGCGCCTCAAACACGCGCCGCCCCGGCTCCAGCCGCCGAATCTCGTTCACCATCGCATCAGAAAGGGCATCGTCCGTGGAGCGCAGGCACACCACGACTGCCTCGGGATCTTTTCCGAGCAACGAAAAAACCCACCACTTGAGCCAGTCCCTCATCTGGTGGCGCGAGCTTCAGCTTGCAGCCTCGGCTTCAGCCGAGGTCTTGGTTTGCGTCGTGAGCTGCAATATCCCAACCCCCACCAGCGGCAGCATCGACATGGCGACGCACACCGCCGTGAATCCGAAGTGGTCCACCATCCCCCCGATCACCGGCGAAAAAAACGCCTGCATCAATCCATACGCGAATGTCAGCACCGCAACTCCGAACGCCGCCCTCCGCGGACCAAATAAATCGATCGGCAGCGCGTACAGATTCGCGGAAATGCATACCGACCAGAAGAAGCTCATGCTCACTGCCGCTGCGGCCAAGCCTCTCGAAGGCATCAGAGGAATCGCCGCTGTCACCAGCAGCAGCGCCGCGCTCAGCCAAGATACCCGCAGCCGAGCCGGCACCACTTCAGCCCCGCCGCGAATCGCGCGGAACGCCAGCCAGCCTCCGAAAAATCCTCCCATCACCCCGAACACCGGTGGCATCCACGCGAAATGCGCGTTCGCCTCTTCCGCCGTCATGTTCCAGTCGTGCACGAAATAGATGGTGGTCCAGTTCGTCCACAGCGTGTACAGAGACATGATGAACACGGTCGCGAATGCCAGCCCCCAGACTCTTTTGTCTCGCAGCAACTCCTTCAGAGTCGCTGCTCCCTGTTCTGCTGGAGCCATTTCCTTCGCCGGCGCCTTTTTCGCCACGAACCACCACAGAGGCACCCACACCAACCCCAGCGCTCCGCACAATACGAACGACGCCTGCCATCCATAATTCCGAGCCGTCAGCGCCGCGACAATCAACGGCGCCAGCGCCCCTCCCAGGCTGATGCCGATTTGATTCATCGCCGTCCCGAACGCTCTCTCGCTCGGTTCCAGGTACATCGCGTTGGCCTTGCCGAACAAAGGAAGCCCCGCCGCAGCCGACACTCCGAAGGCTGTGCGAATTCCCAGCAATCCTCGAAACGAAGCGGCCAGTCCCGTTGCAGCACCGGTACAAGAAAATGCGACCACCGCGATCATCGCGCCCAGGTTCAACCCCACCTTGTCGATTAACACGCCCGCCACCGGCGCCGTCAGTGCATAAGCCAGCGAGAAGGCCGAAAGAATCCAGCCATACTGCGCGTTGTCCAGATGAAAAGTGGTCTTCAGCGTCGGCGCCAGCGCCGCCATCAGACTACGGTCCAGGTAATTCAACATCGACGCGAAAAGGAAAATACCGATTGCAATCCACCGCAGCGGGACACGAGGCATCAGGGAAACTCTACCATCAGCACGTCCCCCAGCGTTCCCAACTTCGCATCCGGCTTGGCCTGATAGGTCAGCCGGATCTTCCGCGCCGGCTTCGCCACGCCGCATCCGAATTTGGCTTCGCTTGCTCCATTCACCGTCAGCTTATTCAGATCCCTCACCGCGACCTTTACGAACGCTCCCCCGTCTTTCTGAATCGTCAACCGCAGAGGCCCGTTCAGACAATCGACGCGCGTCAGCTTGCCTTCCACTTTTTCGCCGTTCGGATCGTCCCACCACTCGATCGGCTTCCGATACGCCCCTTTGCCCGCATTCAACCGAGCATTGGTCGCCGCCTCCGCCGCGTGAATCTCGGCCGCCGCCGCCGCTTTTACCCGCTCCAGATCGCGCGCCGATTCTTCCGCCCGCCGCCTCTTCTCTGCCTCGGTGAAATCCGCCCGCGCGGCATCGAGCGCCAGCCGCGCGATATGAATCCGGGCTCTTTCCGCCTCGTCCACCGCCGCATGTTCGGCCAGCGCCCAGGATTTCGCGGCATTCACGTAATCGTCGGCCGCCGCCTGCGCTTCCGCCAGCGCCCTCCAGTACGACGCATTGCGAGGATCGAGTGCCGCCGCCGCCTTCAACTCCTTCATCTTCTCGATGGAATTGGTTTCGATCACGGCTAGCTTAGCCTGCGGCTCCGCCCACCTCGGATTCGCTTTGATGGCCAACTCCAGCGAAGCGTGCGTGTTCTTCTCCACTAGGCCGCGCGGACTATCAGGCGGAAAATTCTTTCCGCCAGCAGCCAGCTCCGCAAACAATCCGTCAACGACGGTCTTCTCGACCGGCTTCTCCGGAAAATCGCGATTTGGATCCAGCGCCTCGCCCACCACCGGAGCCGCTTCGAACTTTCCCGCCTTCACATATGCTTCTACCAGCACATCGAGCTTAGCCACCGTCAAATCAAAAGCGTTGCGCGCCGCGACCCCTTCATCGCCGTTCTGCTGCATGTTGTTCAGATACACCCGCAGCTTGCCGCTATAATCCGGCAGCGTGGCCAGCATCTGCATCTTCGCCCAGGCCCGCAGACGGTCTTTTTGTAGCTCCCCGCCGGGGAGCGGCGCACCCAGCTTCACGTGCGTATTGGTCACCTGAATCGTGGAAAATAAGTCGCACAGCGCAGTCTCGATCGAATCCGGCATCCGCCCCGCGTTTTCGTCGATCAGCAGCCGCGCCAGCGCTCTCAACCATTCCCGAGGCAGAGGAGTGTCGGCCGCCCACGCGCTCAACGTCGCCGACCCGCCGTCAATAAATGGTTTCCCCGGCGCATGGGACAGATATTCGCGCTGGTTCGCGAACAGCACCACGTCGATCGGCCAGACCGTCTCCAGGCCATTCTTCCCGATCCCGACTTTGCCCAGTTGCGTTCCCAGCGCGTATCGCAACTGCTCCATCTGATTGAGTTTTTCGCGGCTGGCCTTGTCCCCCGCGTTGCTGATGACATGGAACGGGCCAATGCGATAGTCCACCCAGCGGTCGGCAGCCGATGCCGGCGCCGCCATCAAAAGGAACCAAAGTCCGAGAGAGCGGAAAGATCGTCTGCCGGGCATGCTTCTTTCATCTTATCGGTGTGGCGCGAGCGCCACAATTCAAACCCGTCCGGCTTTCATCTCCTGCGCCAGGTAATCCATCGCGCGCCAGGCCAGAGCCAGAATGGTCAGCGTCGGATTCTTCTCCGACGCCGTCGTAAACGCCGCCCCGTCCACCACGAAAACGTTCGGAACGTCGTGCATCTGGCAAAACCCGTTCAGCGCGCTGCGCTTCGGATCCGCACCCATCCGGCACGTGCCATGTTCGTGAATCGCGCTGCCCGCCACGTCCAGATGCCCTCGTTGAAACGGCACGATCTCGGCCTTCGCCGCGCGCAGGATCTGCTCCGCGGTGTCATACATTTCAACCGCCATCTTGCGCTCGTTTTCGCCGATTTTGTACTCGATCCGCGCCACCGGCACTCCGTAACGATCGACATGTTTCTCGTCCACCGTCACCCGGTTCTCCGCCCTTGGCAACACTTCGCCATAAGGATGCAAAGCCACCAGCGCCGGATAGCGTTTCTTAACCGCCGTCTTGAAATCGACGCCGAATCCCGGTAACGCCTTCGCGAATCCCGCATCCGCTTGCGCGCCCGATCCCCAGAACTGCGCCCCGAACCCGCGTAAATAATCCCTCTTCGCCCCGCGATGATTGAACCGCGGCATGTAAATATGTTCCCCGCCGATCCCGTCGTCGTTCTGCGCCGGCCCGCCGATCAGCTCCGGCAAAAATCCATACATGTGGAACCGGATCTGCTCGCTCAAATACCTGCCCACCACGTCCGACGAATTGCCAATCCCGTTGGGATGCGCATGCGACTTCGAATTCAGCAGAATCCTGGTGGAATCGATGCACGACGCCGCCACAATCACGATGCGCGCCCTCAGCGTGCGCTCTTCTCCCGTCACGCGATCGAAATACTGAACCCCGTTCGCCTTCCCGTCGTCATTCACCAGCACCCGCGCCACGCCGGCGTTATCCATC
>OCZT010003816.1_pt1 | contig 15362 bp, 12 predicted proteins | sample 1539031 | NCBI WGS metagenome assembly OCZT01 (sample SAMEA3539308, study PRJEB22396) | soil metagenome | biome: tundra; feature: field; material: soil | place: USA | collected 2010-05 | depth 0.15 m | reverse complement strand
CAGGCGTTCTTCATGGCCGGCGGCATCGACGACGTGGTCGAGAACGCCAAGAAGTTCCAGAGCTGACCGGGGGATCCGTGCTTCACATCTCGGTCATCTCGCCGGAAGCGATGCTCTTCGAGGGCGACGCGCAGTCCGTGGTCGCGCCGGCGTTCGATGGTGAGGTGGGGATACTCACCGGGCATGCGCCGATGGTGACTTTGCTCGGCACCGGTACGCTGCGCGTGGGTGACGGGCCGTCGTTCACGGTTTCGGGGGGATTCGTGCAGGTGGTGGACAATCAGGTGAGGGTTGTTACGGAGCGCGCGAGCAAGATCTAAGGCGGGAACCAAACGGCGAGTAATCGGTCGTTGGTCATTGGTCATTGGTTCTTGGCGCCAGCCAACTACCAACGACCAATGACCAACGACCGATTACTCGTTTTTCGCTCTAGGTCGAGCGGAACTCAGCCATGCCAAACGTGTCTATCCTTCATGACCCCCGCACCCGCTGAATCGTCCAGCGAGTGAACCCTTCACCCGACGATCCGATCCCAATGCGCTCCCTGAATCTTGTCCTGTTAACACTCGTTACCGCCTCGTCCCTCGCTGCGCAGGCGTACAATTATCCCGCGCTGCAGACCCCGCGCATCGTCGACCGCGAATACAACTTCGCCGCCGCGAGCTCGGGGAATGCGGGCACCTCGCTGCTCTTCCAGTGGCGCGAGGGGCTGAACGAGGACTGGCAGTTCTCGCTCGACGGCGGGCTCGCGTCGCCGAAGGGCGGCGGCAACACGCGGGTGCTCGTCGCGGGCGGGCTCGCATGGCAGTGGATTCGTGCGACCGCCGACATGCCATTCGACATCGCCGCTACCGGGAGCGCCGGGCTCTCAGCCGGAAGCAGCTACACAGTGGTGCGCATTCCGGTCGGCGCGGTCGTCGGCCACACGTTCAAGCTCGACAACGGGAGCGAGCTGACACCGTTCGTGCATCCGCGGCTTTCGCTCGATTTTTGCTCAGGTCCCGTGGAAGCGATCAACCCGGGTGGCAGCATCATACCCGCGGCTTGTCCGAGCAGCTCGAAGCTCGACGTCGACGTGGACGTCGGCGTGAACTACGAGATCACGCCGCAGGTTGCCGTGCGTATCTCCGGACTCCTGGGCGGCACATCGTACGTCGGCTCGACGAACGCGATCGGATTTTCCGTGGCATGGACGCCCAAGGGGCTGAAGAAATTCTAAGGCAGCTGGCGGACGGCTGCTGACTGCCTACATCCAGCCGCGCGCCATTGAAAATGCGAACTCTTGCAGGTTCGAGAGCGCCTCCGGGTGGCTCACTCCGTCCTCGAGCCTTCTGCTCAATTGCTGCAGTTTCGCGTCTCCGAGGTCGAACGTGGCCATGAATCGAAACGTCGCGATCGCCTCCTCACGACGTCCAACCGAGAGATACGCCACACCGAGCGCCACGAAGTGCGACAGCTTCGGGTCCACTTGCACGAGGCGCTCGAGGTACGGAATCGCGCGGTTGTAGTCGCCCAGTTCCATCAAATCCAGCGCGAGCAGTTGCATCGCCAGCACATTGTACCTTGTCCCGGCACCCTGCGCCGATTGCCGCTCCAGCAGCGGTATGGCTTCCGCGAAACGCCCTTCTCTCGAGAGTAGCGTGCCGTACTGCAGGCATCCGGATTGGCACGATGAGTCCTTTGCCAACGCCTTGACGAACGCCGATTCCGCTTCGGCGCGCTTCGGCGGCTGCAGCGTGAGCAGCGTTAAACCGAGTTGCTCCAGCGCACGCGAATTCTCCGGCGCCGCCTGCACCGCGCTGCGCCAGAGTGCTTCGGGATTGGTGTACGTGCGGCTGCGCGCGGCCGTGGTGATCGCAAGCGCGATGGCGATTCCGGCAACGCCCGCGACGGCCCACCGAGACGGTGCGCGCGCCGCCGCTCTCCTGCGAAGCCACTCCACTCCCACGACCGCCAGCACCAGCACCACAGCCAGCGCGAGGTAGATGCGCCGCTCTGCCGCAACCTCCAGGACCACAGGCACGACACTCGACGAGGGTGCGAGCAATATGAAGAACATGCTGCCGAGGAAGGCGAACCATCCGAGTCGCTCGACGCGCGTCCATGCGATGATGGTCGCAACGCCGAACGCGGAGAGCAGCAGAAGACCGGGAATCCCGCGCGCGCCGTGGATCGTCCTGAATCCGTAGTCGGCCGAGAGCGCGTTCGGCCACAGAGCCAGGCGCAGGTAGTGCGCGATCGCCCAGCACTGCGTATAGAAATACCCGTACCACGACACGCCCTCGTTCAGATCCGGTGAACCGCCGCGCGTGCCGAGCGCAACCAGCGCGAACGTCGCGAGGCACGATGTCCAGAGCGCCGCATACAGGAACGCGCGCCCGTTTGCCGGGCGCCAAAGGGCGCGCCACGATGGCTGGCGGAACGCGCGGTCGTACAGCATCACCGCCAGCGGTGCGGAGATGACGATCTCTTTGCTCAGCATCCCGAGCACGCACGCGACCACCGCCAGCGCGAACCAGCGCGCGCGCGACGAGGGCATGGCGTCCCACGCTCGCTGCGATGCATACAGCACCGCGAGGTAGCAGAGCGACGCCAGCCCCTCGGAGCGCTGCACGACGTAGTTGATGACTTCGCTCTGGATCGGATGCAACAGCCACAGCGCGGTCACGACGCCGGCGAGCGGATCCGCGATCTCGCGCCAATCCTGCGGGATCGGCCGTTCCCTTATCGCGCGTCGCAGCACCGCGAACAGCAGCGCGCCCGTCAGCAGGTGCAAGAGGACGTTGAACAGCCGGTAGCCGATCGCCTTGTTGGGTCCATCGGGATCAGGCTGCTGGTTCACGCCGAGCAGGCGGTTCACCTCGTAGTTGGCGGCCAGCGTCGCCATGACGAGCGGTCGCCCAGCCGTCGGCATTCCCGCCGCCGACTCCCACCGCGAGCTCGCGTCGATGGTCACCCAGTCGTCCAACACGAATGGAGCGTCGAGTGCGGGGATGTACGCAAGCATGGTCGCCACGACGAGTGCGAGCACGACCCACCAGCTTCCCCGGGGAAGGGCAAGTGCGACGCTGCGCGTGGTCTCGGCCGACGGTGCGCGTTTTTGCGGCGCACGACGCTGCTTACGTGATGTCATCGGACGGAATTCTAACCGTACTCACCTACACAGGTAGGTTGTAGCGTCCGATCAATTCTTCGACGAGCGCCGCGGAGCGATCGGCGGCGCCGAGTCCTCCCTGCACCAGCGCACGCGCATGATCTCCCGCCTTGCTTCGCGCGGCCGGCTCCGCAAATAGCGCGAGCACGCGCATCGCGATTTCCGTCGCCGACGCGACGCTGAATCCGCCGCGGCACTCCAGCAGGAGCGCGGCGTCGCGGCTCGCGGTGTGCCGCGGTCCGAAGAGCACCGGCGCGCCGAATGCCGCGGGCTCGATCACCGAGTGCAGCCCGGCCGCGTGGAATCCTCCGCCCACGTACGCGACGTCGGCGAGCGCGTAGAGATCGCCGAGCACGCCGACGCGATCGACCAGCACCACGTCGGCGCTCGCGGCCGCGGGATCGCCGAGCGTCGCGCAGCGCAATCCCGCCTGAGCGGCCCATCGCGCGATCGGGTCCAGGTGTGACGGCACCGGCTCGTGCGGCGCAATCACCAGCCGTGCGTCCGGCATTCTCTCGCGCACCACGCGCCATGCCTCGAGGAGCGGGGTTTCGTCCGCGGGCCACGTCGAGCCCGCGACGAGCGTCGGACGCTCGCTCTTCAGCGGCTCGAGCAGCGCACGCTGCTGCGCCGCGGCCTGCGCGCGGGCCCACGCCTCGTCGTATCGTGCGTCCCCGGTGACGGAGATGCGATCGCCGCGCACACCGAGCTGCCGCAGCCGCGCGGCATCGTCCGAAGAAACGGCGCCGACCGCATCGAGCGCGCGATACGCGTCGCGCAGCAGGAGCGCGCCCATTCCGGAGCGCCGCGCGGAGCTCGCGGAGAGCGTGGCGGAGATCAGCCCGAGTGGAATTCCGCGGGCGGCGGCGCGCTCCGCGAGCACCGGCCACACGTCGAGCTTGCTGAACACGAGCGCGGTGGGGCGGAGCGCGTCGAGCGCGGCGTTCGCGTCGCCGGCGGTATCGAACGGGAGGTAGTCGCAGAAGTCCGCGCCGAGGTGTTGCGCGAATTTCTCCGCGCTCGGCGAAAAGAACGTGTACGCGATTTGCACGTCGGGTCGTCGCTCGCGAAGGCGCGCGATGACCGGCCGCGCCTGCAGCCCCTCGCCCACCGAGGGCGCGTGCAGCCAGACGAGCGGCCGCTGCACGTCGCGGCCGCGGGCTCCCCATTCTGCGAATCGCTCGCGAATTCCGCGGCGCGCGCGCAGCGAGGACCGCACCTTCCCGTGTCCGGCCGGAGCCAGATACGCGGCCGCGCGCGCTGCCGCGCCGGCGGCCGCGTACGGAATGCGGAGCAGGAAATGCATTCGCGTTCCTGCGCTGGCCGTCGCGGCGCTACTTGCCCTTGTTCGCGGCTGCCAGCACGGAGTCGATCACGCGCCGGAAGTCCTTCGGTGGCTGCGCGCCGATCATGGTGGCATTGCCGATGTAGAAGGTGGGTGTTCCGCCCACGCCGGCCTTCTGGAAGCGCACCTGATCGGCCGCGATCAGCGGTTCCACGTGCTTGTCGTCCTCGCACGATTTCAGTCTCGCGGCGTCTGCGCCCGACGCGATCGCGAGCGAATCGAGAAACGGGCGCGGCTCCTTCAGACCCTTCCACGCGTTCTGCGTATCGAAGATGCGATCGTGCGTTCCCCAGAATTTCCCCTGTGCCGCGGCGCACATGGCGGTGACGGACGCCGGCAGCGAGTTCGCGTGCAGCGGAAAGTTGATGAACGCCATGCGAAGCTTGCCGGTTTCGACGTAATCCTTCTCGATCATGCGGAACGTCGAGTCGTGCCAGGTCTTGCAGAAGGGGCACTGGAAGTCACTGACCATCACGAACCAGACGGGCGCGGATTCCTTGCCCATTATTCGCCCGCGATCGGCGGCGTCGGTGAGGGAATCGCGCGTGGGAGCGGCGGCGGGCTGTGCCGTGGCGTTCACTGCGGCGCTCACGGCGGCGGCCTTCGCGGCGCTGTCGGCGGCCTTCGCGGCGCTGTTGGCCGCGGCGCTGCCGTTCGAGCAGGCAATCACGGCGGAGACGAGTGCGATCGACAGGAGAGGGAATCGGTGCATGGCGAGGTGACGGTTCCGGGGAGAGGGTGACAACTTCTGTATAATGTACCGCTCCCGGACCGCGCGCCCTTTTTCAGCCAAGTTCGGGGGTGACCCGCGCGTCTGGGGACACGCTGAGGGCCCGGAGGTTGATACGGGGCTAGGGGTTGCGTGATTGCGTCCCATGTGGGAGAATAGGATGTCAATTAATTGTGACACGGAGCACCTTCCCTGGGTAATCACTGACAGGGGGCGGATCCAAGTCACGGTTCCGTTCCGTGTTTTCTGTCGGACTTTTGCTCGCACGAGTAGTCCCCACCCCTTCACCATTTCAGTTGAGGGCATCTAGATGCCACAGAGTACTCGGTTGCGTAGGTGGCTGACCGTTGTACTGGCCTTCGTCGGAGTTCCGGCGACGGTGTTCGCCCAAGGCGCTACGATTTCCGGTAAGATCACGGACGACAATCAGGTGCCGCTCGTCGGCGCCAATGTCACGATCGACGCGCTTTCGATCTCGATTGGATCGAACACGGCGGGTCAGTACACCATCACGATTCCTGGCGCTCGCGTCAGCGGCCAGTCGGTCGTGATGCGCGTGCGCGCTATTGGCTACACGCCGCAGACGCGCACGATCACGATCACGGCCGGCGCCTCCACGCAGAACTTCGCGCTGTCGGTCGACATCAACAAACTGAACCAGGTGGTCATCACGGGCGTGACGGCGGGCACGGAGCAGAGGAAGCTGCCGTTCGTCGTGGCCCAGGTGAGCGCGGCCGACATGCCGGTGCCGAACTCCAATCCGCTCGCCGAGCTTCAGGGCAAGGTGACCGGCGCGAACATCGTGTCGGCCTCGGGCCGCCCGGGTTCGACGCCCGCGATCGTGCTTCGTGGCCCGCAGTCGATCGACGCCACCAACCGTTCGCAGTCGCCGTTGTTCATCGTCGACGGCGTGGAGCAGATCGCCTCGGCGTCGCTGTCGGACATCAACCCGGCCGACATCGAGAACATCGAAGTCGTGAAGGGCGCGGCGGCGGCCTCGCTGTACGGGTCGCGCGCCGGGTACGGCGTGATCTCGGTGACGACGAAGAGCGGCCGCGCGAGCGGTGAGGGCGTGCGCTTCACCACCCGCGCCGAGTTCGGCGCGAGCGACATCGAGCGCAAGATCCCGCTGGCGACGTCGACGATGATGATGATGGATCCGACGGCAACGCGGTTCTGCATCACCACCGCGGGCCAGCCGTCGTGCACGCGCACGGTGGACATCTACGCTGAGACGCTGCGCATCAATGAGGGTGGCAGCACGTTCGCCCTCTCGCCGGCCGCCTTCACCAACGACGCCGGCATCTCGAACAACCCCGGCGCGATCAAGCTCCGTGGCCTCTATCAGATAAGTCAGTGGCCGACGTCGTTTGACCCGGTCGGCCAGAACGTGACGAACGGCCCGTGGACCAATATCAACGTCGACATGACGGGCAAGTTCGGGAAGGCGAACTTCTTCACATCGGTCGGCACCCAGCGTACGCAGGGATCGATCCGGTACCTCGACGGCTTTCGTCGCAACTCGATCCGCCTGAACGTGGACAACACGCTCGGCGCCAACTGGACGCTGTCGGTGCGCGCGTACTATGCCCAGGTGTCGCAGGATAACGCCGGCGGCCAGTTCTTCGACCTCACGCGGCAGCCGGCGTACGCCGACCTGCAGCGCCAGGACAAGTTCGGCCGGCTCTTCGTGCGCTCGAACGCGCAGATTCAGGGTGCGCAGAACACGAACCCGAACTATCTCGACTTCGCCTATCCGCAGCGCGGCCAGAACGACCGGTTCCAGGCCAACGTGCAGGCGCGGTGGCAGCCGCTCTCGTGGCTCGACGGCGACTTCTCCATCGGCTACGACCGCACCAACTCGTTGGATAATGCCTTCCAGGATGCCGGCTTCCGCAGCACGAACAACTCCGGAACCAGCTACCTGGGCTACATCTCCTTCGCCAATAATTTCAACCAGTCGTACAACGCGGCCATGAATTGGACGGTGCGCAAGGATCTGCGCCGCGACCTGAACCTGCGCTTCACGGTCCGCGGCCTGTATGAGGCGCAGGACAACAGCGCAGACAGCTTGAGCGGCAGCAACCTGTTGGTTCCCGGCCTCTTCACGGCAAGCGCGCTCGTGCCGTCTGCGTCGAACATCGTCAGGTCCGGGGTCTCGGCGGTTCGTCAGATCGGCATGTTCGCCGGCATCGACCTCGAGTACAAGGAGCGCTACATCCTGAACACGCAGATCCGCCGCGACGGGTCGTCGCTGTTCGGGTCGGCGAACCAGTGGGCCAACTATGGCCGCGGTTCGTTCGCGTGGCGCGCGTCGGAAGAGCCCTTCTGGCCGCTGAAGAACACCATCAACGACTTCAAGCTCCGCGCGGCCGTCGGCCAGGCCGGCAACCGCCCGAGCTTCTCGCAGCAGTACCAGACGTTCACGATCTCCAACGGTTCGGTGTCGGCGAATACGCTCGGCAACGTGAACCTGCGGCCCGAGCTCTCGACCGAAGTCGAGCTGGGCTTTGACGCGGAAATCCTGCACAAGTACGGCCTCACGGTCACGCACGCACTGGGCATCGTGTCGAGCGAGTTGCTGCCGGTTCCGCCGCCGGCGTCGTCGGGCTTCTCGAACCAGTGGAAGAACGCTGGTCAGCTGCAGAACAGCACGTGGGAAGTGTCGCTGAACGTGCCGCTCATCGAGCGTCGCGACCTGCAGTATTCGGCGCGCGTCAACTTCGACCAGACCAAGAGCGAGATCACGGGCATCGCGGCCGGGATCGCGCCGTTCTACACCAGCATGGTTACCGGCTCGGGCGCGGGATCGCACTACTACATCGCGGCGAACGTGCCGTTCGGTGCGATCTATGGCAGGCAGTTCATCACGAGCTGCTCGCAGCTGCCGACGTCGTTCCAGAGCCAGTGCGGCAGCCCCACATCGAACTTCCAGAAGAACAGTCAGGGGCTGATCGTGTGGACGGGCGGCTACGGCCTGACCGAAGGCATCACGAAGAACCTGTGGATGGCAGTGAACGGCGCGGCCACCGCGCCATGGGGCATCCCCATGAGCTGGGGCAACCCGATCGTCTTGCACGATTCACTCGGCCATGGGGTCACGAACCAGTCGATCGGCTCGGCGCTCCCGGACTTCCGCTACTCGCTCGCGCAGAACTTCACGTTCAAGAAGTTCTCGGCCTACGCGCTGTTCGACGCCGTCAAGGGCAACAGCGTGTGGAACATCGGTCGTGCGTGGTCGTTCGGCGACTTCACGAACGGAGAGGAGAGCCAGGCCACGAACGTTTCCGTTGGAATGGCCAAACCGCTCGGCTACTACTTCCGCGGGGGCCCAGGGGACGGCTTGGCGGGTGTCGGAGGTCTCTACGACGCCCTCGGGACGAACACGGTGACGGTGGAGAACGCTTCGTACGTCAAGCTGCGCGAAGTGAGCCTTGGCTACCGCATCGGCAGGATCGGCGGGCAGGGCGACTGGACGGTGTCGCTGATCGGCCGCAACCTGAAGATGTGGACCACCTACAAGGGCTACGATCCGGAAACCGGTTCGACCGGCGGCACCGCTGGTTCGGCGGCGCTCAACGCGGTCGACAACTACGGGTTCCCGAATACGCGCAGCGTCACGTTCCAGCTGAGCTCGAGCTTCTGATCCAGTGTATCGGCCGACCGCCAAACCGGCGGCCGGCCGGTACGACCCCCACGAGGATCCAACCACGATGAAAAAGACTTCCATTCGAGCGATATCGGCGGCGGCATGCGCTGTGCTCCTGGCGGCGTGCACCGCCAGCAACGTGCTCGACGTCAAGAACCTGAACAACCCCGACGTGGCGCGGGCGTATTCGACGCCCGCCGGCATCGAGGGCATTATCGGCACGCTGTATCAGCAGTTGAACAACGGTGTGAACACCACCAACGTGCAGGCTGCGGGGCACATGCTGGCGTTGGAGGGATACTCCACGGTCGCGAACTTCGGCATGAACACGCGCATCGCGATCCCGCGCTTTCCGATCATCAACGATCGCGGCAACGCCATCGACGCCAACAACCTCGCGGACTTCTCCAACAACCAGAAGCTCGCCCGCAACGCCGCGAACCTCGTGCAGGCGATGGACCATCTCCTGACCATCACGCAGACGACGGGCTCGCCGGCACAGGACGCCCGCGACCGCGGCTTCGCGCAGTTCGTGAACGCGGCCGCGCTCGGCTACGCCGCGCTCGTGTACGACTCGGCGGCGATCGTGACCAGCCAGGTGGCCAGCGACGCGATCCCGCCGCTGTCCGGCTATGCAGCTGTCAACGCCGTCGCGCTGGTGCTCATGGATTCGGCGCTCGCGACGGCTGGCGGCGCCGCCGCCGCCGCCGCCTTCCCGCTTCCATCGTCCTGGGTCAATGGCAATGGCATGTCGCAGGCGGCGTGGGTGCAGTTCGTCCACTCGTGGAAGGCCCGTCTCCGTGCAGGTGTGGCGCGGTCGCCGGCCGAACGCGCCGCGGTAAACTGGGCCTCGGTGATCGCTGATGCGACCGCCGGCATCACTTCCGACATCAAGATCACGATGGGTGGCGGCTGGAACTGCTCGTACGATTGCAGCCAGATGTACGTCAGCAACGGCTGGCACGAGATGAGCCCGATGATCCTCGGCATGGCCGACACGTCGGGTGCGTATGCGGCATTCATTGCAGCGCCGTTCGCCACGCGCGACGGCTCACTGGTCCTGATTCGTTCGCCGGACCAGCGCCTGCCGCAGGGTGCGACGCGCGCGGCGCAGCAGCTCGACACGCCGTACGGCGGCACGTCGTTCACGCCGGGCCGCTACTTCGCGAACCGTGCCCTCGGCGACGACTTCCCCGGCGATGGCTGGGGCACGTCGATGTACGATCACAAGCGTTATCTCGCCATCCGGCAGGCCAGCGGCGTTGGTCCGCAGACGCAGTTCCCCCTGGCCGAGAGCACCATGCTCGCGGCCGAGGGTTATATCTACGCCGGTAATTTTGCCGCAGCGCAGGCGCTGATCGATGCGTCTCGCGCGCTGCACGGCCTGCCGTCGATCGGTGCGATCTCCAGCGCTTCGCAGCAGATTCAGGCTGGCGCGAACTCGTGCGTGCCGCGCGTTCCGCAGCCCCCGGCGTTCAACACGGTGGCGTGCGGAACGATTCTCGAAGCGATGAAGTGGGAGAAGCGCATGGAGACTGCCTACTCCACCTACATGGGCTGGTACCAGGACTCGCGCGGCTGGGGTGACCTGGTGCAGGGCACCGCGATCCACTGGCCGGTTCCGAACGAGGAAATGGACTCGCGCCAGCAGCCGTTCTACAACATGGGCGGACTCGGGCTCCCGGGTTCCGCCGCAAAGGGGACGTACGGTTTCTAGTCGGCGACGTCGAGTCACCGGCGCGTTGCTCTCGACGCTGGCGCTTCTGCTGCAGGGGTGTTACGAAACGCTGCCTCTGCAGCAGGGCCCACCGCCGGCAACGGCAGGGGTTCAGCTGGTCCTGAACGACAAGGGACGCCTGGCGGTTTCGGACAAGCTCGGAAGTGCGGTGGACAAGGTTGAAGGCACGCTCACCGCACAGAACTCGGATTCGTACACGATCGCGGTTTCACAGGTCTACCAGCTGGGCGGAAACTCGTCCAAGTGGAACGGTGAGCCGGTGACGATTACAAAGGATGGAACGGACGGATACCGGGTCCATCGCTTCAACCAGACGAGAACGGTCGTTCTCGCCGCAGCACTCGCCGCAGCGGTTGTCGTGTTCCTCGTAAGTGCCGGGCTGAAGGGAAGCGGGTCAGGAGATACGTCCGGCGGTTCTGGTCAAACAGGTCAAACGCACTAGTCCATCGATCCATCGTAATGATACCCCACCATCATTTCTCTTCGGAGTCTGGAGCCACCCAGATGCGATTCCAGCGTCTTATTTTCGCAATCATCCTCGCGTGCGGAGTTTCGGCATGCGCCAAGGACGTGACGGGCGTTACGAACACGCCGCCGCCGCTCGCTTACGTGCGGTACATCAACGCGGTGTCCGACACGTTCAACATGGACTTCCGTGCCGTCGATCAGGTCTCCTACTCCCCGCCGTTCCTCAATACTTTGTTCCGCGGTCTTGGCGAGGGCAACTATCAGGGGTATCAGGCCGGCTCGCGTCACATACGCATCTTCCTCGATCCGGCCCCGGCGAACACTTCCGTCGCGGTGGATCCGGCCGTGGTCTCGACGATCATGGTCGACACCACCGTCGCCTTCGCGGCGGGCACCTACTATACGCTGGTGCACGTCGGCAGTGCGCGGGCTGGCGCCGCGGTGAAGGAGAAGCTCTGGATCATCACGGACGCGCTCCCGGCGCAGACCGCCGCGACCGTCGCGTACCGGATCATCAACGCTGCGCCGGTGCAGGGTGCGGTGGACGTGTACGTGCGCGGGGACGGCACCACGGCGCTCTCCGGCACGCCAACGGCGTCGTCGCTCGCCTTCCAGAGCGCCTCGACGTACCTGACGCAGTCGCCTGGCCCGCTCGTAATCCGTCTCACGGCGCCTGGCACGCTCACCGCGGTTGGTGCGGCGGCGGGTTACACGCTTCAGGCCGGCACCGCCGGCACGACGCTCGCTGACCCGATCTTCGGATCCGCGCAGGGCGGGTCGGTCCTGACCGCGTTCATTTTTGACGCGTCGGTCGTCGGTTCGAAGGCTGTTCAGTTCGCGACGCCCGGCGTCGTGTACTTCCCGGACCGGCAGCCTGCGCGCACGACGAGCCCGTAAGGCACCAGTTCTTGGGGTGATGACGATGCAGGCACATGTGAGGCCGCCGGCGGCAAGTCCGCCCGGCGGCCTCATATGCGTCCGCCAGCGGGTGCGTTCGCTCGCGCTCGCGATCCTGGCGGCAATCACGGCAGGAATTCCGGCGCACCGCCTCGAGGCGCAGTTCATTCGGGGCACCATCCGTGCGCAGGGCAGCGAGGGCATCGTGCAGGGCGCCCGGATCGCCGTACTCGACTCGCTCGACAAGCAGGTGGTCATGGTGCTGAGCGACGAGAAAGGGCACTTCGTGCTGCCGCTCTCCGGCGGGCTCCCGTTCAGGGTGACCGTGAAGAAGATCGGCTGGCAGCCGTCGTCCACCGATCTCATCCATGCCGCGGCGAACGATACGCTCGACATGGACCTGATGGTCCCGATGGACGGCGTCGTACTGCCGGGCGTCGAGATCGATGCCAGCAAGGCGACGTCCTTCAACCAGCGGAGCTACGCGGAAGCCAAGCGGCTCGGCTGGAAGGTGTACGAGCCCGCGGAGGTCGAGGCGCATCGCAACGAGTTCTCGAACCTCGAGAACATGATGCGCGCGCTGTCGGTCACGGGCGTGAAGATGCCGGCGACCAGCAGGGACTGCTACGTGAACATCCGGAACGGCCGCTGCCTGACGTTCGTGGTGGACGGACAGGCCGTTGGGACGATGTGGCTGGTCAATCCGGTGGACGTGTATTTCCTCGCCATCCTGCAGGCCTCGGAGTCGTCGGTGCAGTTCGGCGACAAGGCGCCGTGGGGCGCGATCCTCATCGTGACCAGGATGCGCGGGGACAACAAGAACCCGTAAGCCGCAGTCGGAAGCCGGAAGCCGGAAGCCGGAGGAGAGCGATTCTCCGGCTTCCGGCTTCCGGCTTCCGGCTTCCGGCTTCCGGCACTCGATCCCTGCGCTATGATTCTAAGTCACTCTTGGTCATGCGTTCGCTCCATTAGCGAGGATTCGCGTCTGATTCTGCGCCGGTCGTGCGCGTTCGTGCTGGGTCTCCTTGGTATCGCCGCCATCGCCGCCATTCCCTCGGTGCTGCCCGCGCAGCAGGGGACACCGGCCGGGCCGTCGATTCCCGCGCCCCGCGGGATGGTGAACGACTTCGCGAACGTCATCCCACCCGCCCAGGCGGCCCGGATCGAGGCGCTCGCGAACGACGTCCGGGCGAAATCCGGCGGCGAGATCGCCGTCGTGACGCTCGCCGACATCGGCGGCCGCGACGAAGGCGACATCGCCCTCCGCATCGGCCGTGAATGGAAGGTCGGCGCCGCCGCCAAGATCGGCGATGCCGCGAGAAATGCCGGAGTCATCATTCTCGTCGTGCCGAAGGAGACGAGCAGCGACGGCAAGGGCCACGTGAGCATCCAGACTGGCCAGGGCACTGAAGGATTCATCACGGATGCCCAGGCGGGAGACATTCGGCGTGAGGCGATGCCGCTCCTGCAGCGGAGCGACTACGGCGATGCGATCGAGCTGATGACCCAGCGCGTAGCGCAGCACTTCGCCTCGAGCTTCAACTTCTCTCTCGATTCGGCCGGGCCGCCTCCCGTGCGGCCGCAGGCTTCGAGTCGACGGCAGCCAAGTGGCGGATTCCCTCCACAGCTCGTGTTCGTCATTTTCGTGCTGCTCGTGCTCCTGCTCTCGAGGGGGCGCGGCAGCGGCTGCCTCTGGCTGGCGCTCTCGAGCGGTGGCCGTGGCGGCGGATGGGGCGGCGGCAGCGGCGGGTTCGGCAGCGGCGGTGGAGGCGGATTCGGCGGATTCGGCGGGGGCGGAGGTTTCTCTGGCGGCGGCTCAAGCGGGAGCTGGTAATCCATGGCGAAGATGAAACTCGACGACCTCGTGTCGCAGCTGCGCGCCGCCTACGGCGATGCGCTCAGCGCGGTGGTGCTCTACGGATCGGCGGCCGGTGGAGAGCATCACGAGAAACGATCGGACATGAACATTCTCGTGATCGCGAAGACGCTGACGGTGAGCTCGATGCGCGCCGCCGGAGCGGTCGCGCGCGCGTGGGGCGAAGCCGGGCATCCGCCACCGCTCACTCTCACCGAGGCGGAGTGGCGGTCGAGCGTGGACGTCTTCGCGATCGAGCACGCGGACATCCTGCAGCGCCACAAGATCCTCTATGCAGCGCCTCCGTTCGATCTCAAGTACGGCGTGACGGTTTCGCCGCGCGACCTGAGGCTCCAGCTCGAATACGAGGCGCTCGGCATGCTGCTGCGCCTTCGCGGCCGCGTGCTCACCTCGGATCACGACGCTGCGCAGCGCCTGGAGACGCTCGTGTCCGGAACGAGCCAGGTGCTCGTGCTCTTCCGCGCGATTCTGAGGCTCCGCGACGAGGTTCCGCCCGCCGACAACGAAGAACTCTGCCGTCTCGCCGCGTCGCGCGCGGGATTCGACGCGTCGCCGTTCATCGCCGTGCTGGCGCACTGGCGCGGCGAAAAGACCATGGATGCCGGTCAGCTGGACGGCATGCTGGCGGCTTACCATGCCGGCCTGGAGCAGGTGGTGGCCTATCTCGACGCCCTGCCCGCTGGGGCATGACCGCCCGGTGAATCCCGGGAGCGCGGGAATCCGTTGTGTACATGCAGCGTAAGACAGACCTGTACCGGAGCATTCGATGAAACTCAGATCAATGATCATCCTCGCCATGCCGATGCTGGTGGGCGCGTGCGGTTACAACACGATCCAGAGCATGGACGAGCGCGCCGCGGCCGCTCAGAAACAGATCTCGGTGCAGCTGCAGCGTCGCGCCGACCTCGTGCCGAACCTCGTGAACACGGTGAAGGGCTTCGCGGCGCAGGAAGCCGAGGTTTTCGAGACCGTCGCGAAAGCGCGCGCCGGACTCGCGGGCGCGGTGACCGGCGGCAACATCACCGAGATGGCGAATGCGAACCAGCAGCTCACGGGCGCGCTCGGGCGCCTGCTGGCGATTTCGGAGAACTATCCGCAACTCAAGAGCGACCAGAACTTCCTGCGGCTCCAGGATGAGCTCACCGGCACGGAGAACAGGATCGCGGTGGCCCGCACGGATTACAATCAGGCCGTGCAGGACTACAACGCCTACATTCGCCGATTCCCGGCGGTCATGACGGCGAAGGTGACCGGCGCGAAGTCGCGCGACTATTTCGACGTCACGAATCCGGGAGCCAGAGAGGTTCCGGCGGTCGACTTCAAGAAGAACCCGTAAGGTTCGACAAGAATATCTGAAAGCCGTCGGCTGAGTGCTCTCAGCCGACGGCTTTCAGTTTCTCTGTTGGATTAAAACGAGATCTTTTCCGGCAGCACGTACTTCAGCGGATCCACCGGCTGTCCGTTCACGTGCACCTCGTAGTGCAGGTGCGGCCCGGTCGCGAGCC